>Ga0116117_1000041_pt1 | contig 59158 bp, 53 predicted proteins | sample June2015DPH_11_1_FD_89790 | JGI IMG/M metagenome (GOLD analysis project Ga0116117, IMG submission 89790) | Peatland microbial communities from SPRUCE experiment site at the Marcell Experimental Forest, Minnesota, USA - June2015DPH_11_10 | ecosystem: Environmental > Terrestrial > Soil > Wetlands... | reverse complement strand
CTGCATGTGGCGGCGGCGGACCATTCCGAGATAACGCTCGAGATCGAACCCGCCCCAACTTGCTTCTTCGAGATCTTCAACCATAATTGAACGTTTCCCTAAGTACATTCCGGAAGCCGCGGCTTCCGCGATGATTCCCGGGACTACCTTCCCAGGGGCCGCGAGAACTGATAGGAAACCGAAACGAATTCGCGGTTGGTGTCCGGATTCGCAGCCAGAACCGCCACGCTGCTGTAATCCTGATGCAGCCGGGAATAGCCCAGCTGCAGGCTCAAATGCTGGCCCACCAGCTGCTGCACCGAAGCCGTGCCCGATACCGAATGCCCGTTGCCGCTCAAAGCCGCCGCGTTGGCCAGAAGATCGTTCTGGGCATATCCGGCGACCGCGGTCGCGCTCAGGGTGTGCGAGAGTTGCTGCCGCAGCGAGGCGCTGGCGCCGTCCATTTTTACCGCCCCCAAAAGCCCGCCGCCCCCGGAAATCATGTGCGAATAACTGATGGCCGCGCTAGTATGCAGTCCCTGCCAGCTGACGCTGCCCCCGGCATCCGGATTCCAGCTGTGCACGGACGGAGCTGCGACCGACCCTGCGGCGGAAAACTGCGCGTCGCTGTCGGCGTACTGCGCGCCGCCAAACGCCGAGATCGAAAAGCGCGGGTTCAGATACAGCGTGTAAAAACCCAGAGCGGCATGAGTCTGAGTCTGATTGGTCTCCGTTCCGGGATACGACTGCAGCCGTTGATACTGATAAATCGCTCCCAAATAATTCATCCTGGAAACGCGCACCGCGTAGAAAGCGGAGCCGGCCTGCGACTCGGAATCGAATAATCCCGGAACCTGCGCGAGATCCGGATAGTGCAGGTTGGCGAAGCTGCCTTCGGCTCCAACCATGCTGTTGGCGCCAAATTGATAAGTAATGCCCACATTACCGGTATTGCTCAGCCGGTCGGCCACCGGGGCGATCACCGACTGGTTCGCCACCGTGGTTCCGCCGGAAACCACCCCGGCAGCTCCCAGATTCGGCGCGTTGAATACGTTCGAGGATTTCTGCAGCCCATCTCGCGCGGAAAAGGTCACGTGCGGACTCAGGCGGTAGGTAAACTCGAGCCCGAGATTCTCATCCGATTCGTTATAGGCGCTGACCTTCTGATAAAAGGTGAAGCCCGGCGCGTAGGACAAAACCCAGTGCATGCGCGAGGAGGTTTCATCGAGCGCGACGGTCGGCCAGATCGAGTAACTCAGGCTGCTCTTCGGCGCGCCGCTGATCCCGGCCAGCACGTTGTCGGAGTAGGCGGTATTGAAGGTCACGCCGCCGCGCAGATAGTTGGCGCGCTCCTCCGCGCTCACCGAAATGGGATAGCTCCCTCCGCTGGCCGGAGGAGGCGTCAGCATGCGGGTCGAAGTCTGGTCAAGATCCCTATTCGTGGAATCGGCACCCGGGAGATCGGCGTTCGGCGCCCCAGTCACCACCGGCACCGGAACAGCGGGCTGCTCCTCGGACGCAGGCGGCTGCGCGCTCTGCTGCGCTACCGCAAACCGCGACGGCAGCGCCACGCCGGCCAACAGCAGCAATCCCCACCCCAATAAGTCGCGAAAGCGCATGTCGTTCAAACGATATTTACGGAGCACTCGGTTCCCGGAAGATGCCTGCGAACTGGTTCTACGGAGCATGATTTATGCAAAATTTGTGCAGAACTGTCTACGGAACAATATCTACGGAACAATAATCGTGTCGCGAGGCTGCAGCTTGACGTTCTGCGCCATGTTCTTGCCCTGAACGACTTCTTTGTAATTAAACGAAAGCCGAGTCTCGCCCGTCGCGGTCTGGCGCAGAACGTAAATGGATTTCTGCTTGGCAAAATCGCGGAAGCCTCCGGCCAGCGCAATGGCGTCGAGCACCGTGGGCGAGTTCGCGATCACATAGGCTCCCGGTCTCACCACCTGCCCCAGAATATTGAATTTCTGGCTGTTGACCTGCTGCACCATCACCGTGACTTCAGGCTCGGAGATGTAATTCTTGAGCTTGCCCGCAATCTCTTTTTCGAGCGCCGCAGGAGTTTGCCCCGCGGCCTGCACTTCACCCACCAGGGGCAAGGAAATCTTGCCGTCGGAGCGCACCGGGATGGAGCGCGAAATATCCGGCTCCTTCCACACGTTGATGGCGAGCACATCGTCGTTGCCGATGACAAAGGTGTCGTCGTGCGGTTTGGACGCAGCCGCGGGCGCCGCCCCGTTCGCGGCTTCCCCAGCTCGTTCCACGAGAGCGTTTTGCGCGGGAGGATTGGGGGGCGCGCCAGCGCCGCCGGCCGTAGCGCTTTGCGCGGCCAGCGCAGCGCAGAGAGAGGCCCCGAGCGGCAGCAGCCACAGCGCACGCACCCATGTCCTCGACTTCGCTGAAAATTTTCCAATCATGGTGTCTTTATCTTTGTCTTCATTCTTCATTCTTCATTCTTCCCGGAGTTTTTCCCGGATCACACGCCCTGATAACGCGGCTGACTCAGGCGGAGCCGGTTTCAACTCGCCTTCCCATCGCCTTTGACGCCATTGCCCGGCACGGACAATTCGTCTTCCGGCAGCGGGGCGAGATAAGAGTCCGGAGCGCGCATATGGTACTGCTCGATTTTGTATAACAGGGTCCGATAACTGACCCGCAGCAAGCGCGCCGCGGCTTTGCGGTTCCAGCCGGTGCGCCGGAGCGCCGCGCCGATCGCATTCTGCTCCGCCTCCGACTTGATGCCCTGGATCAGCGACTTCAACGATTCCGGTTGCGATTGCGGCCTTACCGATTCACTCCGGCCGAGTTCGTCCTGGCCTAATTCCTTTGCATCCCAGGGCGCGGTTGCCACGGTGACCGCGATCGAGGCCTGGCGGCCGTTGTCGCCGAGGCCAAAGCGATTTTCCCCGAGACTCAGCTCCGGGTCGCCGGCCAGCAGATATCTTTTGGCGAAGGTTTCCAATTCCTTAAGGTTGCCCGGCCAGGAATAGCGCTGGCAGGCCTCCAGCACTTCAGCCGACAGGGTTCGCGGCGGCAGGCTGTAGTGCTTGGCCAGCTTGTGCATGAGGTAGCGCAGCAGGGTGGCAATCTCGTCCTTGCGCTGGCGCAGCGGCGGCACATGCACGGTGAAAACGCTCAGGCTGTAATACAGATCCTCGCGCAACTGCTTCGAGGCCACCGCCCGGCTCAGGTTGGTGCTGCTGGCGGCAAAAATCCGGACGTCGGCCGGCGCCGCTTCGGCGATCGCAGTCCGCCGGAACTCAGCTGGCAAAGCGTGACCGTTTCCCCCGTTTTTCGGCGCGTCATGATTCTGCGCACCCTGATTCTGCGGACCCTGATTCTGCGCGCCCTGATTCTGCAACACCTGCACCAGCCGGGCCTGCAGCGCCGCCGGCATTTCGGCGACCTCCTCCAGGTAGATGGCGCCTTTCTCTCCGGGAGCGAACCGGCCCAAACTGGTGCGGGAAAAGCCCAAGCCCGCTTCCGGCTCTTGGCCGAACAGTTCGACTTCGAGCACAGACTCCGGCATCTCGGCGCAGTTGACGCGCAGCAGCTTGAAGCCGGAGCGTACCGAAAGCTTATGAATCAGGCTGGCCACCGCGTATTTTCCGCTGCCCGCCTCGCCCAGGATCAATACCGGCACGTCGGCTTGCGCGAGCAGCTCCACGTGGCCGCGCAGCTTCTGCATAATGGGGCTGGAGCTGACGAACATGCCATCCGGCCCGAGTTGTTCGAAATGCTCGCCGGAAGTCTCGCTCTGCCCATTTCCTGACAATCCCAGCTGGCGCTCGATGGCAAATTCGATCTGCTGTTCGCTAAACGGACCGGGGAGAACTTCCCTGGCTCCTAGGTTCATCGCTTCCTGCGCTCCCAGGGCGTCGTCGGAACTGCCCAGCGCGATCACCGGAAGCTCGGGCCGGATACGGCGCAGCCAGCGCAGAATGTGCAGACTCTCGGCATCGCCATGCGGCAAGCCCAACAGAAGCAGCTCCGGCATCGCTCCGGATTGCACCCGCTCCATGGCTTCGAGGCCGCTGGCCGCGGTCTCCAGATGCCAGGCGTTCGCTTCCGCCATCGACCACAGCAGACGCAGCATTGCGGCTTCTCGGCTCACGGCCAGCAAGTGAATGGTTTCCATTGGCTTTTTGAGGAGTGACGCGACCTTACGGATTGCGGACACTACTTAGGGCGGCGACTGGCTTGCGAAAACTTGCCCCGGAGAATACTTTGCAACAATTTTTTCAACCGGCTCAGACCGGCTCGACTTCGTAGCCTTCCACGCGCACCGCCAGCGAACGTTGAATCGCATCCACTGAAATCACCAGCGTGCGGTCTCCATTCCGCGAGACCAAAATGCCTTCCAGGCCGTCGAGCGCTCCGCTGCGGATGCGCACCCGCTGGCCGATCTTCAGGAAAGGATGCGACGAGTAGGGTAGCTGGCCCTCGATCAGGCTGCGCACCGCGCCGATCTGCTCTTCGGGGATTGCGGCGCCCTCGCCGCGCGCGCCCACCAGCCCAAACACTCCATCGACACGCAAAACCCGCAGGCGCTCCTCGCGCTTGGGCATAAACCTGGCGAATACGTAGCAGCTGAACAGGGGCAACTGCACCGACTTCTTGCGGTCGCTCCAGCGCCGCACTTCCGTGACCAGAGGCAGGAACGTAGTCACACCCCGCTCCTCTAAGCGCTGCGCCACCATCTTCTCGTGGCGGGGGCGGGTCTGCAACCCGTACCAGTGTTCGTTCTCCGCCGGCATCGCAGGAGATTGCATTCCCGCCTCGCCTGCCGGAGAAGGCGCCACGGAAGATTGCAACATCTCCGACGGCTGCGCCGGTTGCCAGATCGCGCTGCTCATGCTCATAGCTTCGCCCTCTAAGTCACTTCCGCGGAAGCGACCCCAAAAATGCCTAGCGACACTGGTGTCGCACACAAGATCTCCATCACGAGATCCACGGGGAGATATGGCCTAGCAGAATCAGGAGGGGGGAACTTGGTTTCTGCTATCGTTCGTTTCTTCTATTTCTTTTCTTCTATTATTTCTTCTATCGTGCTGCGAATGACAATTTCGTTTCCCGGTCACCCGATATTCCGGTCCTCCGAAAAACTCGATCTCATTTCCGGGTCAAACCGCGATTGGCCATCTTTTATCTTTTTTCTTTTTTATCTCTTATCCTTTATTTTTGCCAGTGAATCCCTACTGCGCCTGCCGCAAATTATTTCGTGGCGCGGTCACGCAGAGTACTCAAACGCCATCCGGGTACCATAGGGCCTGGGGGAGAAAACTTGCCGAACGCCAAATCCGGCATGCCCTGATGAATTCGATAGTACCTGGCATTGCAGACATCTGCAAGAGGTACACCAACCCAACGGGTGGTTACTCCTAGTCATTGCCATGAATGTACTAATGGGATGAGATAAAAAGACTAGAGATGGTTATCTCTTACCATCTCAAAAAGTTTCTGCGGTAGCCCCCTTGACCGCTGCTTCATCGCGCCATTAAGTCATTGTTAAAAAGGCATTTAATAACATATCGGGGGCAATTTATACGGCATTAAATGGCGCCCTCAAGGGGCTGCAACCACTTGTAATTCAAGATGCAATTTCTTGCATAATTGGGATTCCATTTTTCTGCAACATTTCGCGCCTACTCCAAACGTATACTTGCACCTCTGGGATCAAACTGGATAGAATCTGCTTCCGTCTGTGACCCAGCCGGTTGCGCGCCTCTATATCCAGCGCCAGAAAGACGTTATGCGGGATGCTCGCTTCAGCCCCGATCCAGTTAGCCATGATCAGGTTGGCCATGCGCCTATCAGCGATGGACAAACCGACCATACTCCGCCCATCCCAAAGCGCCGTGTCCGCGTCCTGGTTGCCGACAGTTCCCCGATTCACACCGAACTGCTTGCCGGCGCGCTCCGGCGCGACTCTCAGCTCGATGTCCTTTCGTTCGATTCCAGCTCTCACGCTCTGCCGGCTGCAGTCGTAGAGTGCCGCGTGGATGTACTCGTCATAAGCTCCGATGTGGACGATGAGCCCTCCCGCGGCTTTGAGATTCTGCAGCAACTGCGCGCGCTTCGCCCCGAGACCCGGACCGTGGTGCTGGCCAATTTATCGAAGCACGAAACGATCCTGAACGCCTTCCGCGCCGGGGCTCGAGGGGTTTTCAGCAAGGGCGAAGCCGTCGATTTGCTTTCCAAATGTATTCACTGCGTGCACCAGGGTCAGATCTGGGCGAACAGTTCGCAGATGGTGATTGCCATGGAAGCCCTGGCCAATACCCCGGCCTTTCGCGCCGTCAACGCCGACGGCGTGAACCTTCTTTCGAAGCGGGAATTAGAGGTGGTACGTTGCCTCGCGGAGGGACTGACCAATCGCGAGATCGCCGAGCGCCTGGCCTTGAGCCAGCACACCGTCAAGAACTATCTTTTCCGTGTCTTCGACAAGCTAGGCGTTTCCAGCCGGGTGGAACTTCTCTATATGACCCTGAGCCAGACGGCCCCTGGGCCGGCAGCGAAGTCGGGATGGCCGCGCGCAATTGAGCAAGGCCACGCTTCCCCTGGCCACTCCCCCGACGAGATGATCATGCTGCAGCGCGCCGCCGAGGCAGGACTGCCGGCAGCCCAGTTGGCTCTGGCGCAGATGTATCTGGCTCGCCGCAGCGAGCCCGACGATGTGGTGCGCGCCTACATGTGGTACCTGGTAGCGATGGAGCGCGCGGCCCAGGCTCAGGGCCTCATCACCAAAGTCCTGACCGGAGAGCAAATCGCGCAGGCGCGGCGCGAAGCTGGCGTCTGGCTCACACGGCTGGCGCGAAGTTCGGCAACCGCGCTCGAGCGCAAGTCTACCGCCCGCCTCTCCATTTCTGCCAGGGACGCGGAATCATAACGAATCGAAACAGACGTAGCTTACGGTGCCGGTATGACAGCCTTGACCGGTGTGGAAGGTGCGCTCTCTTCGTTGCTCGAATTCACTGCCGTAGTCTCGTAGTAATAAGTCTGCCCATCCGCCACGGCGGAGTCCGTGTACGCAGTCAGCGAATCCAGTGCATTATTGATCCGGGTGAAGCTGCCCGAGCTCCCCGTCCGGCGATAAACGTTGTAGCCGATAATATTGGGTGAAGTGCTGGCGTCCCACGTGAGATTCACACTATGCGCTGGCGCAGCCACTCCCGTGCCGGCTAGCGTCACGGAAGCCGACGGGTTCGAAGCATTGCTGGTGAACACCGCGGTCACCGACGCGGTTCCACTCGATTGCGGCGTAAACGTAACCGTGAAGTTCGCGGTCTGTCCCGCTGGTATTGTCACCGGAACGCCGCTCACCGTGAACTCCGAACCTCCCACGCTCACCGAGGCCACTGTAACCGTTCCCGCGATGGCGGTAAGGGTGCCGGTCTGGGTTCCACTCGTCCCTACCGTCACCTTGCCGATGTTGATGGTGGAGGGAGTGATTTGCAGCTGCGCCGAAGCGGCTGTGGCTCCGGTGCCGGAAAGCGCAATATCCAGCGTGGCGCTCGATCCGCTGTTCGGAATCGAAAGGGTGCCGTCGCTGGCGCCGGCAACCGTAGGCACAAAAACGACGCTGAAAGTTGTGCTTTGATTCGGCGCCAGCGTCAGCGGCAAACTCAGTCCGGTATAGCTGAATCCCGCGCCCGTGACCACCGGCGTTGACAGGGTCACATTCTCGCTGCCCATGTTGGTCAGGGTCTCGCTCTGCGTCTGACTGCTCCCCACCAGCACGCTGCCGAAGTTGAAACTCGTGGGATTTGCCGTGAGGCTGCCCGGCGTAACCGCCGTTCCGGAGAGCGCGACATTGACCACGCTGATCGAACCGTCGTTGGTCAGCGCCAGATTCCCGGTCACGCTACCGGCCGCCGACGGAGCAAACACCACGCTGAAAGTCGCGCTTTGCCCAGGCGACAAAGCCAGGGGAATCGTTAGTCCCGTCGTGTTGAAACCAGTTCCGGTAACCGTGGCGTCGGTTACGTTGACCGTGGAGCTGCTGGTATTGCCCAGGGTGACCGTCTGGCTCTGGCTGGTGCCAATCTGCACATTGCCGAATGTGACGGTTGCAGGCGTGGCCGTCAGCCCGCCCGACACGGTATCTTGGGCGCCTTGCGCGGCTGCTTTGCCGGTGCTAAACCCCTGGCAGCCGGTCAGGGCGGCCAAAGCGAGCACAATCGCCACCCCGCTCAGAAGAATTCGGGGAGGGCTTACGCGCAGAAGGACTGTTTCTTTCGGTTTCTCGTCCATGATCGGATGAACGTGTAGTCTGCCTGCTGTACCAATCCTGTGCTAGGTCCCGAAAGGGCACCTTGTAACACGCCGAATGGCCTACCGTTTTTCGTAACCGTATGGGTAACCGAACCGGATAACCTGATTCGTAACTTGGATGTTTCCAGCTGGATATTTCTGTGCAGGGAACCCTATCACAATTCAGCACTTCAAGAAATCCGATCCACTCTTCTTAGCCCCCTAAATCGGATAATCTTGGCTCTTTCAGGCGGCGTCATCGCGAAGCCCTGCGCTTTCACCAGCAGAGCGAGGGATCTCCCGTCACATCGAACCGCTCGGGCACGCAAAATTGAGCGCCAGCCATACCGTATACTTCCCCGTTGCTCGCGTTAAGCCCACCCATGACGCCCTCGAACTCATCTCGCCTGGCCTATATCGACTGGATGCGCGGCCTCGCCTGCCTCCTGATGTTCCAGACCCATTGTTACGACGCCTGGCTCAGCCCGAGCGGGCGCCAGAGCAAATTCTTCATGGCCTCGCAGTTGGGTGGAACCTTTCCCGCCCCTCTATTTCTATTTCTGGCCGGCTTTTCTTTCGCGCTGGTGGTCGACAAGCTTCGCCGAAAAAACTTGCCGCCCGGGCAAATCGCCCGCACCACCATCCTGCGCGGCGCCGAAGTCTTTGCCTTCGGACTCCTCTTCCGCCTGCAGGAATATCTCATCGCCTGGGGCTGGGCGCCGCTCAGCGATCTCCTGCGCGTGGACGTTCTCAACACCATCGGCCTTTCCATGATGCTGATGGGCGTGTTGTGCTGGCTGGTGCTGGCCGCGCAGCGCGAAACGCGAACTGCGCTGGCTCTGATTCTCTCCGCCGCCGGCACTGCGATATTCATTTCCCTGCTCACCCCGCCGCTGTGGACGACCTGGCGGCCCACATGGCTGCCCTGGCCGCTCGAATCGTACATCAATGGCGTGCACAACCTGGGCACGCCGCAACCCTGGCTCTTCCCTATTTTTCCCTGGACTGCCTTCGCCTTCGCCGGGTTGGCGGCGGGCTTCATTTTGCAAAGCGAATGGGCGCGCGAACGCGAGTCGCTGATCTTCTCATTAGCCGGCGCGGCGGGACTCTTATTCGTGGAGCTTTCGCGCTCGCTCGACGCCGGTCATCATCAGATCTACGCGGTCTACGATTACTGGCACACCAGCCCAAATTTCTTTCTGATTCGCGTGGGGATGCTGCTGGTGATCCTCGCGGCAACCTATGCCTGGTGCCGCTGGGGCGCAGGGCGGTGGGGATTCAGCCCACTGATTCAGTTGGGCCAAGCCTCCCTGCTGGTGTACTGGGTGCACGTTGAGTTGGTCTACGGACGCTTCTCCATCCTACCCAAACATATTCAAAGCATCCGTACCGCATCTTTGGGATTGCTGACGATCTTCCTCGCCATGCTGCTGCTGGCTTTCCTGCGCACAAGAATGAAGGGCCGGGGAGCCGAGATTGTAGCGTCGCTTCGCAGTCCAGCCCGCGCGAACTGAGCTGCGTGTGCAGCGAGCACAAAATGCCCTGTCATCCCGAGCGCAGCGAGGGACCTTGGTTCTTGCCGGAACCAGTGACATGCCTGCGCCGGCACACACCACGGTGCCTCGCTGCGCTCGGGATGGCACTTCGGGCAGGGATGCAGTAACAGGGATGCCGCAAAAGCTAGCGCTTTACCGCAAGCGCTTCGCGAACTCGACCACCTCGCGCTCCGCCCAGCGCCCGTCGTAAGCGGGATCACCATCGCGCTCGCCAACGAAGGCGCAGTGCCCGCCATCCTCGGTCTCGATATAAGTAAGGTTGGGATTAGACAGCAGCTTGACGCGCGTCTCCGGCAGGATGCGAATGAAAGGATCGTTCGCGGCATGGATCACCAGCGTGGGTCGCGCGATGCGGTCGATCACATGCGCGGCCGCGGCGCGGTCGTAGTAGTCCGCTGCGCCGGCGTAACCGCAGTAATAAGCGGTGATGCGGTCGTCGAACTCGCGCAGAGTTCGCACCCCGCGCAAGCGCGTGGCGTCGTAATGGCCGGGAAACATCCGCAGCTTTCGCTTATAGCGCTGAAACAACTGCAGCAAGAAATAGTATTCGTAAATCCGATTGGAAGGCTCGTGCAAGGCATCGGCACCAGCCGCCAGATTGATCGCGGGACAAACCGCCGACACACCCCGGAACTCCGCCGGACCTGCGCTTCCCCACTCCCCAGCAAGTTTTAACACCAGATTGCCGCCCATGGAAAAACCGATCAGCACGAACCCGGGAATGCTGTCCTGCTCGACCAGATTGCGCGCCACCGCGGCCACGTCTTCCGAACGGCCGGAGTTGTAAAGCGTAGGCGCCCAATGATCCATGCCGCCGCAGTTGCGCTGGTTCATGCGCACTACGTTCATGCCCGCAGCCAAACCATTGCGCGCAATGCCCAGCATGTATTGCGATTCGCTCGACCCCTCGAGGCCATGCACGACGATCAAGGTCAGTGCGCTGCGCCGATCAGACTGCCAGTGACAATGGCAGAGCACGGAGATCCCCGGTTCCACTTCAATCAGCCGCCGTTCGGCTGCAGGCAGGTCGATGCGGCGCGGCAGAAAAAATGCCGCCAGAGTTTGACTGTGCCCGCCGCCAAGTCCGCGCCGCGGACGGAAAGCGGGACGCACCAACTCGGGCTGAATTTTCGATCCGTCTTTAGCCGATTCATCTTCGAGCGATCTATCTTTAGCCGATTTATCTTCAGGCGACCCGTCCTCAAACGACTCGTCCGCTCGTGCTGTCGAAGGCCCCAAAAGTCACAACTCCATTTGCGAAGTTCGCGCCAATTGATTCTAATAGGCAGAGTCAGTTTTATTGGAGTGACCGCCATGCCGATTTTTGAATACATCTGTGAGGAATGTCAGCACGAGTTCGAAGCCCTGGTCTTCGGCCGCGACCAAGCCACCTGCCCCAAATGTACAAGCAAGAAGCTAAGCCCGCAGCTAAGCGTCTTTGCCGTCTCCGCAAAAGGCGGGCACAGCGCGTCACCAGCTCCGGCAGGCGCATGCGGCTCGTGCGGCGATCCCAGAGGTCCAGGCGCCTGCTCGCTCGATTAGAAACTGAGAACTGAGAACTGCCCTTTAGTCACCAGCCCCAAGTTACTCCCCAACAGGTGACCGCCGTCACTTTGCTCCTCACCCGCCCGCGCCTAAGATTCTGTGATCCTCCCTGCAAGCCAAAGTTCAAAGCCAAGGAGCACGGCATGGATCGGCGGCAACAATCGCGCGTTTTCGTTGATCTCCCCGTGCACATCTGGGGCATGGACAGTTACTCGCGTCCTTTCACGCAACCGGCGAGCCTGCGCACCATCAGCGGACGCGGCGCAACCCTGCAGTGCGTCGACGCCCGCCTGAAGCCGGGAGACGTAGTGGACGTTCTCTACGAAGGCGCCAAAGCCCAATTTCGCGTGGTTTGGATTGGCAAACCCGGCACCGAAATGGCCGGGGAAGTCGGAGTGGAGAATCTCTGCGTCGAGGCCAGCTTCTGGGACATCGATCCGCTACGCTGCGCCGCCACCGTCGGCCAGGGATAAAACTATCGCAGCAATTGGGGAGGGCTGGGGGGAGAGCTGTCACCCGCATCACACGGGCCATTTGCAGTATGCGGGGCAATCTCTCAGAACGCAAGCCTAAAGCGCGTCATCGGCGCGGATTCTCGTTCGAATCGCACAGACTTTCACACTTACCGCAATCCCATCGTGAAATCTCCGCAATTCTTGTGCGAGTCCCATGCTTTCGAATTACTCCCCGCGACTAAGCCATAAAAAGTTGCAGGACCTCCGCCATCAGATTTACTGCCTGAATGCCGAATGCCGAATGCTGATTGCCGCGTGCTCTAAAAGGTGCTCGCCGAATTACCGCCGGCGGCAATCGAACCCTGTAAACTCACAAGAGATGCAGGTGAAGATTCTAGGCTCTGCCGCCGGAGGCGCGTTCCCCCAGTGGAATTGCGCCTGCGTCAACTGCCGTGCGGTAAGAGCCGGCACTTTTCAGGGCAAGCCTCGCAGTCAAACTCAAGTCGCTCTTACCGAAGATGGCCGTTCCTGGTTTCTGTTGGGCGCATCTCCCGACCTGCGCGCACAAATTGAAGCCACACCCGAGTTCCATCCCGGCGAAGGCCTGCGCCAGTCGCCCATAACCGGGGTCGTTCTGGCAAATGCCGACCTCGACCACGTCCTGGGTTTGCTCTTGTTGCGCGAACTACAACCGCTGCGCGTGTACGCCACAGACTCGGTTCGAAGCATTCTCAAAGAAGACAATTCCATGTTCGTCATGCTTCAGCGAATTCCGAATCAAGTCGTTTGGACTGAATTTGAATCTAAAAAAGAATTCTCAGTGCACGACGCCGGGGACGAGGACTCCGGCCTGCGCTGCCTGCCATGGTCGTTGAGCGAGCATTATCCAGCCTACGTCAAGGCAAATCGGCGCGCGCAACTCTTACCCGGCGAAGCTTCGCTGGGCCTCATCATCACTTCGCCTTCCAACACCCGTCTCGCTTACATGCCCGCAGTCCCGCAACTGGACGATGAACTCCTGGAACAAATCGACGCCTGCGACGTCCTGCTCTTCGACGGTACTTTCTGGAGCGACGACGAACTGATCCGCGTGCAGGGGACCGGTCAAACCGCGTTGCAGATGGGCCACATTCCGGTCGAGAGCGCGCTAAAGAAGTTGGCGGGAGTGCGCCGTCCGCGTAAAATATTTTTGCACGTCAATAACACCAATCCCATGCTCGATGAGGCCAGTCCTCAATATCGCCAGGTGCGGGGCGCCGGCTGGGAAGTTGCGGAGGATGGATGGCAGTTCGATCTGTAGAAACCGAAAACCCAGCGCAAGCCGCACCCCTGCTCACGCTCGACGAGTTGCGCGCACAGCTGCAAGCCATAGGCGAAGAGCGCTACCATCACAAGCATCCTTTTCACCTGCTGATGCACCAAGGCAAACTCACCCGCGGACAACTGCAGGCCTGGGCGCTCAATCGCTATTACTATCAGAGCATCATTCCGATTAAAGACTCGATTATCTTGTCGCGCGGACCCGACCCAGTGTTCCGCCGCGCGTGGCGCAAGCGCGTGGTCGATCACGACGGCGACGCCACGAGCGAAGGCGGCATCAAGCGCTGGATTAAATTGGCCGAAGCCACCGGCCTAGATCCCAATGATGTCCGCGCCGGAAAAGGCATTCTTCCCGCCACCCGCTTCGCGGTGAACGAATACCTGAACATCGTGCGCAGCCGCAGTTTGCTCGAAGCTGTGGCCTCTTCGCTGACGGAATTGTTTTCCGCCAAGCTGATCACCTTGCGCGTAGAAAAACTGCGGCAACATTATCCCTGGCTGGCGGGGGGTCTAGACTATTTCGAAGCCAGACTTTATCAGGCGCCGGAAGATTCGCAATTTGCGGTGAACTACGTCCACGACAACGCGAAGACGCGAGCCGAGCAGGAATTAGCGCTCCAGGCCCTGCGCGACAAGTGCGACATCCTCTGGGCCCAGCTCGATGCGCTCTACTTCGCCTACGTTGAGCCGGGATGGCCGCCGCCGGGGGCTTTTCGCATCGAGGCCAGCGAGGGTTGATTTCGAAACAAATAGGTTCTGCGTGGCCGTGGCTTCTCTGTTTTGAAAAGTCGCGGCTTCAGAGATCGATGAAAAACCTTGGTTTTAGGTGGAGCCTCGCTTCGAGCGCTGGGTTAAGGCTTTCGATTTCAAAGACGGCTTCGGCCGCTGCGGTGCCATGAATCGAACCGGGGCAGCCTCTTCCGCCGCGCCGCATGAGGCCGACGGAGAACGGCTTCAGCCCCGGAAGCAGAAATTGAGAACATTAGATTCGGCGCGACCACTGATGACGCGCTTTTCAGGACACACCACGGACATGCCACCTCCCGAAGATTCCAGCCAGCCTCGCTTGGCCGCCGGTTGCCGCTGGAGCACAGAAAAGAAAACCGCAGAAAACAAAACCGGCGAACGCACGCTCTTATACCCCGAAGGCGCCCTCCGCCTGCGCGACACCGGCCTGCAGATCCTCGAGCGTTGCGACGGCCAACGCAGCTTCGCCCAGATCATCGAAGAGTTGCAAGCGCAGTTCAACGCCGCCGACCCCGCCAAAATCCGCGCCGACATCAGTCAATTTCTGGAACAACTGCGGCATAAGCGGATCGTGGACTACTAGACGCGCTATCGGAGGGAACTGCATACAGGTTGTTCTCTACTAGCTTAGCTAAGCTAGGTCTATTCCGTTGCTCCTCAGTATTTAGAAATAAGCTCGGGGGATCGGCTCTTCTACGGGATCAGGACCTCGAGATAGCTGCCTGGGGTAGCCGCATTGATAGCGGCGACAATCTTTGTAGTGTGCCACCGGACCAACGGCCACTGCGGGGTGCTCAGGACCATAATCGCGATTTTGCGGCCAGTAAAATTCTGCTGGTATCGGATATTCTTGTCAGCAGTAAGAAAAACCTCGAACCCGGCGCGCTCCGCTTCGGCCAGCAGGTCGCCGTTCGAAAGCCGTCCCATCCTCGGTCCTTTGCCTTAACGACAGCGTGGCCTATCAAATACGGAACCTGTGGGGCCGGTACGCCGTGGTCAAAAAGAATGAACATCTCTGGGAGACGAGCTTATCTGTTGTGCGGGAACCGGCGCTGCGAGACTGCGAGCCGCGAACTGCAAGACCTCGATCACCTGCTCCTTCGAGATGTCAAACCACTCCGCAATCTCGTCTACGGTCGCACCCGCTTCCAGGTTCTCGAAGACGGCGGAAACCGGCATCCGAGTATCGCGAAGCACCCAAGCGCCGCTTAGTCTTCCCGGTACGCTCTCAACCGCAGCGCATTGCGACCAATCGAGAGCAGCCACGTTCTTACCTCCTTAGTTTGGCTAATAAGAATCAGCATCAGAGAGAGACGGGCGGCGCTTCCGTGCTTTGCGCGGCGAATTCCAATACCGCTTCCACCTGCTCGCGGGTCACGCCGAATTCCACCACCCGATCGTCAACGCTCATGTCTTGGAGGTTCTCGCATGCCGTCGAAAACGGCGTCCGAGTTCCCCGAAATACCCAAGCGCCGCTGCGTTTGCCCGGAACGCTCTCACCACGGGACACTGCGACCAATCGAGAGTTGCCATGGTATACCACTCTTGTCTTACCTTTTACCACGGTTTGAAGGCCTAGGCCAGTTGCTCACCTCACGCCCCTCACGCCCCTCACGCCGATCGCCGCCCCCAGCCCCTTCCTCGTGCTTACACTCCCGGACTTGCGCTTGGTCTCAAGCGCCGCGATCAGCGCGCGCGATACTCTCGGCTTCTTCGCAAGCTGGTCCGGATGGGCTTCCGGTACTAGCGCCGAATGCGAAGCGCGGCCTCACCGTTAATCCGGGCGTTCGGTGAGCGCCAACCGGATGAGTTCGTCCTCGCCATCCTCAAGACGCGGCTTCGCCGCATCGTAAGCTCGAACGTCGGCCAGCATCTCTGCGTTCTCTCTACGTCTCACTGGTAACATATTGTAAGGATACAACGACACTCGCCGCACCGATGATTCCCAACCCGCTGGCCCTCATTGCCGAGATCACCCATCGCTGCCCGCTGCACTGCGTCTACTGCTCGAATCCGTTGGAGTTGGCTGCCGTGAGTTCCGAGCTTTCGACCGCCGAGTGGATCGATGTTCTCGAGCAGTCCGGCAGGTTGGGAATGCTGCACGCGCATTTCACCGGCGGCGAGCCGCTGGCGCGTCCTGATCTCGCTGAGTTGATCGCAGGAGCGCGCGCTGCCGGCCTCTACACGAATCTCATTACCTCGGGACTCGGGCTGAATGAAACCAGGCTGCAGGCTCTGGCCGACGTGGGGCTCGATCACATCCAGATCAGTTTTCAGGATTCCCGCGAGGAGGCCGCCAACTGGATTGCCGGAGCCAAAGCCCACGCGCACAAGATTGAATTATCGCACCTCATTCGCCGCCACAAGATTGCCTTCACGGTCAACCTTGTGATTCACCGGCAGAACATCGACCACCTCGAGGAGATGATCGGGTTCATCGAGCAACTCGCGCCCGAACGCATGGAGATCGCGCACACGCAATATTACGGTTGGGCGCTGCAGAACCGCGCGGCGCTATTGCCCACAAGGGCGCAGCTTGATAAAGCGGTAGAAGTGGTTGCCGCCGCCGATAAGCGCCTAGCCGGTCGCATCCGCATCGATTCGGTGGTCCCCGATTATTACGCGCGCTATCCCAAAGCCTGCATGGGTGGTTGGGGACGCAGACTGATGCTCATCAATCCCGCCGGCAAAGTACTTCCCTGCCACGCGGCGGAAGTAATTCCCGGCCTCGAATTTGAAAATGTCAAGAATCAATCGCTGGAGTACATCTGGCGGGAATCCCCTTCCTTCCAGCGTTTTCGCGGCGAAGAGTGGATGCCGGAGCCTTGCCGTAGTTGCGATCGGCGCGGCGAAGACTTCGGCGGATGCCGCTGCCAAGCCCTGCTGCTCACCCACGATGCGAACGCCACGGACCCTGCGTGCTCGCTCGCTCCCGCGCATCCCATCGTTGAAGCGGCATTGCTCGAGGCCAACTCTGACGCCGTCATTTCGCAGCCGGTTCCGGCAAACTCATTCGTGCAATTGCAACAGCGTGCCAGCGATCTCTGGAGCTATCGCACCAATCCGGAATAGCGCTTAAGAAAAATTCACCAGCGCACCCCGATCGTGATGGGACGGAAATCGGTCGTAACTCCGTTCCCGCTGCCGTGCATAAAACGGTACTCCGCATAGATCTCGACCCCGCTCGGCATCTTCCGAGCCACGCCCCCGCCAAAGTTGTAGCCGAATTGATCCTGGCTGGTGCTGGTAAAGTTGCCGCTGAGAGGAATGCTGAAATTCTTGCAGGCTCCCCACCACTCCCAGAAGCCGTTGCACGCGCCCCCGGGAACAGTGGTGTCGTCGTCCAGGCTGCCGGCGCGATGGATATAACTCGGTCCAAAGAGCACGTAACCGCTCCAGACCTTGGTCACGGAAAAATTGATGATCGGGTCGACCGTGACCGCGAAGGCGTAACTCGTATCTCCAGTTGCCTGCGCCAGGTTTAGAGCCGAATCGCGCAGGGGCAGGTCGGCGAAAATAAAATCCGCGCGCAGCCCCAGATATTTATTCGCGTTGCGCGCCACTCCCACCGAACCGCCGACTCCTCCGCCCCGAACGTACGTCTTGGTTTTACCGCTATCCACATTCGCGCCCGCGCCCACGTTGAAGCTCCAATTCTTGTAATCTTTGGGCTTCTTCTTGCTGCGTGAGAGCGACGCCTCATCCGCCGGCTCCTGACCGTTCTCGGGCTGTTGCGCTGTGGCCGGTGCAGCGGGTGGTTGCGCCGCGGGAGTGGCGGTAGAAGGCGGCGCTGCCGGCGCCTGCCCGGAGGGCGCGCTCTGCGCCCACCCTTGAAATCCAAGCAGCAGCAGCGCACTCACCGTCGCGAACTTTCCTATCATCCATTCTCCTCCGAATATCAGACCTCGGACTGCAGACTTCGGACCTTAGCGCAGACCTAACCCAGACTTCACCCCAACCGGGCTGGGCTGAGGTCTGAGGTCCGATGTCCGGCGTCGCCTTGGCACGCAAATGCGAATGGCGCCGGCACAAAAGGCTCCGCGGGTGATTCCTCGCAAGAAGGCATTTGCCTAGCTGTGGCGGGATCGCATCATCTTACCAACTTTGATGCCGCTCTTGCCCACTACGCCGCCCGGGCCGGCGCAGCTTTGCCATCGACTTACGTTCCGGGCAAGTGTGGGAGGCAGATTTCTCCCATATTATTCCATCTGTCGGGTCATATAGGCGCCCATCCCAGGACACTCATATTACGAACTTAGTCGAGAGCGCGGGGCCAGCCCCGGACGGCATGACCCAAACCGATCTCCAGGGTGAACTCGAGCGGATGCATGCAGCCAGCTTTGGCTGGGCGCTCTGGTGTTGCGATCATCGACGCGAAGAAGCGGAGGAAGTTTTGCAAACGGCTTATCTAAAAATCATGCAGGGCGCGGCCCGCTTCGATGGAAGATCGAGCCTGCAAACCTGGTTCTTCGGCGTGATCCGCCGCACGGCCCGAGAGCAGCGCCGCAGGCAATGGGTGCGCGACGGAATTCTGGGGCGCTGGTTCAGGGGCCAGCCCGCCCCCATGCCGCCGCCCGATCCGGAAGCCGCAGCGAGCGGATCGCAGTCCAGCCGCGCCTTGCGCCAGGCTTTGCAGGGCTTGTCCGCCCGCCAACGCCAGGTTTTGCATTTGGTCTTCTATCAAGATTTAACAGTGGAAGAAGCCTCCCGGGTTCTGAAAATTTCGCTGGGAACGGCCCGCACTCACTTTGAGCGCGGCAAAACCCAGCTTCGCCAGAGGCTCGCCAGGCCAGAAGAGAAGCATGTCGGACTATAAACATAAAAATAACGATCCTCGTGATTTCAGCGCTCGCGAGCGTGATGCCGCGGAGCGAGACTTGCGCGCCCGCTTCGTGGCCTTGCGCGCGGAGGAAGAAGCGCAAGCGCCGCCGTTCGCCTTGCCATCGCCGGATTTCGCCGCGCAACGCAGCCGCTGGTTCGCGGGAAGGCTCGTCGCCGCCTCGGTGTGCCTGCTGGCCATGGCGGCTGCCATTTTCTGGCTGCAGCCGGGACCGCACAAGCCGAAACGAAGGGGTGATCCCGTCGCTTCCCTCGCGCAGTGGAAGTCGCCCACGGACTTCCTGCTGCAGACGCCCGGGCGAGAGCTGCTCGAAACCGTGCCTACGATCGGGGCCTGGCGCGACTACGCAAAAGCTCCGCGAAAACCAAGACGCGGACAACCGAGAACAAAAGCTTTGCCTTAAGGAGGAGTCTTGAAATCTTATCTGGTCTTATCCGTGTTGTTTCTTTTCGGCGCGGCAGGCTGGGCGCAATCCCCCCAGCCCGCCGACGATCCCATCGCCCAAAACCTCTTTCCGCCCGAACTGGTCATGAAGTACCGCCAGGAAATCAACCTGAATGATGCCCAGTCCAAGGCGCTCAAAGAAGCCATCCAGAAAGCTCAAGCCAAGTTTCTCGATATGCAGTGGGACATGCAGTCGGAATCGGAAAAGCTGGTGAAGTTGCTGAAAGCTCGGCCCGTGGACGAAAGCGCAGTGCTCGCTCAGGTGGATGAAGTACTGAACCGCGAACGCGAGATTAAGAAGACACAAATCTCTTTACTGGTTCGCATCAAGAACCTGCTCACCGAAGCGCAGCAGAACAAACTGATGGAACTGCGGCGCAATCCCTCGTGAAGACTCGATCGTCAGGAGAATCTCGTCCGTGCAAATAATCGCTCGGGTTTCGCAATACAACCTGGCTTTCGCTGCAGCACTCTGCACGCTTGCCGTCACGGCTTTGTCCGCTTACGGCGTGGACAGCCGTTTCACGGCCAAGTACGGAGGCTGCCCTTCCGCAGGCTTCACGTCCTCGACTCAGATGCTTCACCTCAAAGGCGATTGCGAAATCGCCGGCGACGTCGATCTCTCCGGTTCCGCCGCGCTGGCCATCAGCAACGGCACGCTCTCTATAACAGGCAACGTGGTCCTCAACGGCGATGCGGCACTGACGGTGGGCGGTGGCGCTCTGGCTTTTCCGCAGACGAATTACAGCCAGTACTCCGTGACGTTGAACGGCCACTCACACTTAACGTTGAAAGATTCGGCCATGGTCACCAACGGCACGACGCAAAATAATTTTTCAATGCTTTTGCAGGCCAACGACTTTTCGTCGGTCGATTTTGAGAATTCGGCGTTGGACACCAGTAGCGGGAGTTGGCTGCTGGGGGATTTTAACGGCCGCTCAAGGCTGACGACGGCGAAAACACAAAACTTGCCCACGGAGATTTATCCCGCCGACGCTGCCAGGATTTCAATTTCTTCAGGCTCCAGTTTTGCCGCACTCTGGCTGCAATTCGTGCCCGGCAGCAAGGGGACAGTGAACATCCCGAGGCAAGATTCGCAGGGCCACTACAACTTTATTTTTGGCCCGGGCACGGGTATCGCGTATTCCGTCGACATCTCTTCCAGCAGCGGCCGGCTGGGACTGAACTCGCACCCCGATTCCACCCTGATCGTGAATGGACGCGGCGCATTCGGCGTCAACGACGCTGCCGTGGTCCTCGGCTATTACGTCGAGAACAATACGGGTCCAGTGAGCATCGATGGTTTGACCGGCGGCAGCGATATTACCCGGGAATTCACCGATTCCGGCCGCAAGTTGCTGTTGAATCGCGTAAATCTTGGGCCCTTTTCGTGGCAAGTTTATGTCCGTCAAAGCGACAATTTTCCCGTCTCGGTCACGAACTCGAAAGTGAACGAGATCGCCGCTCTGAGCCACGGCCTGGTCAACATTTCGAATTGCATTCTGCAATTGGCCGTGACGGAGGCTGGGGGGCCGGGCGCGGTCATGAATATCAGCGGCAGCCAGATTTGGTCGCAAACTTTGCTGGCCGAAGCGGGCGGCCAAATGTCGATCAGCGACAGCCAACTGCACGGCAATTTCATCTCGGCCGCCGGCGTCGGTTCGAGCATCGCCCTCGCCGATGTGGGCGAAGAACGCAACGGAGTTCCGCCCCAAAGCTGTTCCCCAATCAATGGGTATCCGCCCAACGTCGATGGCGATCCCCTCTGCAATCCCTTCAATCCGCTCGATCAATGTTCCCAGGTAGTGCCGCCAACCGGGGGCGCAACCTTCACCGCGAACCCGACCCTCACTTGTCCGCCGCAGTAAGAATTTCATGAACCTAACTTAGAACACTCTGTTTTCTTGGGAGGAATTAAAAATGAACAAAATTTCACCCGTCAAGAAGCAACGACGAAATTCGACCGCGTGCCCTCGGCGGCGCTCGCTCCTGGCCTGTGCGAGTGCAGTCGCGTTCTTGTGCGCTGCCGCTTGCGCTTCGACCCAGCCTGCGGTATCCGCCACCGCTCCGATCATCCCCTCCTCGGCGGCCATTTGGTTACACCCCTTGCCGTCGGCCTCGGCATGGCCGGGTGGTCCTCCCTATGGCTCCGCCGATTTTCTCGCCCTGTTCCAGGCCGACGCGCCCTGGCCGCGCGCGCTAGCCAAGACCCAGGTGATCGGCCTTTACGCCGGGTGGATCACCGACGTCAGCGACGAAGAGCTGCAAGCCGTCGTATCCTTCCTCAACGAGCACAACTTAGCCATCGAGATCGAGGCGCCCGCGCTGCAGGCCCAAGCCAACTGCGGATCTGGCCTGGAGGGCTACGTCCCCTATGGACAGTCGGTTCAGACCTTCACACTGGCTTACCTGCAACGCTTGCAGAGCTTCGGCGCTCAGAAGGTTTTCGTCAAAGTCGACGAGCCTTATTTTTTCGGCAGCGTCGCCAACACTTCCCTATCTTGCCACTTTACGGTGTTCGAAGTTGCCTCGCAGGTCGGTCAGTTTGAGCAACTGGTCAAGTCCGTCTATCCCAACGCGGCGGTCGGGGATGTTGAACCGATCATCGCCGGCGATTACACGCCGAACGTGGTGACTGCGATTGAGCGCTGGCACGACGTCTACGCGCAGACGACCGGCTCGCCGTTTCCCTTCTTCGTCGCAGACACCGATTTCAGTAATCCAGCGTGGCCTGCGCTCGTGAAAAAAATCGAGGTCAAGGCCCGGCAACAAGGCAGCGCCTTCGGCATTATCTATATCGGCGACCCGCAAGACACTTCCGACGCCGAGTGGGCCGGCAAAGCCGTCTCGCGCTTTCGGATCTACCAGGGATGGAACGGTGGTCGACCCAACTTCGTGCTATTTCAATCCTGGGAGCCGCATCCGGTGTTCTGCCTGCCGGAAACCAATCCAACCACTTTCACCGGCATACTCGACGCCTACATCGACGAAACCCGATGATTGCGCGGCTCGACTCGACCTTGTGCTCTTTTGCGGGCGTCATCCCGAAAGCGGCGCCGTTCAGCCGGGTGAGGGATCTCCTGTGCTGACGGGGCATGGGCCGCGGGAGATCTTTCGCTACGCCTGGAAAGCGGCTGGGTTCAGGAGGACGCCACCCGCAGAAGTTCAACCTGAGCCACTACCGATGCCGCTTTCCACTTCGCCGAATCACAACTCCCACGTATGATAAAAATGAGTTGCGCGATCGTAAACAGAACTTGCACAAGACTCCTTCAGAACAGGCTGTGGACTTCGATCCCGCGCCCACAGGCCGGGATCGCACCTCGGCGCGCCGCGTTGCCCTGGTTGGTTTCGGAACCGTAGGCAGCGCCGTGGCCAAGATTCTCTGCGAACGCAGCGACGGGCTGCTGCGCCTGGCCCACATCTGCAATCGCAACTTCGAGCGCAAAAAGCAATCGTGGATTCCGAGCGATGTCATTTGGACCGATGACTTGCAGAAAATCCTCAGCTTTGACGCCGAGATCATCGTCGAGTTGATCGGCGGCTTGTCGCCCGCGGGCGAGTTGGTACGCAACGCCTTGAAGGCGGGAAAGTCCGTGGTAACGGCCAACAAGCAACTCATCGCCCGCCATGGCCCGGAGTTGCTGCAATTAGCCGGCGAACACGGCTGCCAGCTTGAGTTTGGAGCTTCCGTGGCCGGCGGCGTTCCCGTTCTCCCGGCATTGCGAACAGGTCTCTGCGGGGACCGGCTGCATGGCGTCGCCGGAATTTTGAACGGTACTTGCAATTACATTCTGAGCCGCCTCGAAAGCGATCGTATTCCCTTCAGCGAAGCGCTCGAAGAAGCCCAAGCCCGCGGTTATGCCGAAGCCGACGCCAGCGAGGATCTCGACGGCGGCGACGCCCGCGCCAAACTTTCCATCCTGGCGCTGGCTGGGTTACACGTCCGCGTCTCTCCGCAAGACATCCGCTCTCGCACGATTCGCGCCATCGACGCCGTCGATTTCGATTACGCCGCCGACCTGGGTTGCACCATCCGCCAGATTTCGCGCGCCGACTTGAAAGAATCCACTCTTTTGGCCGACGTTGGCCCCAGCCTGGTTCCCGCCGCGTCGCCTTTCGGGCGCGTGCAGCGAAATTTGAATCTGGTTTTAACTACCGGGAAGTACGGCGGGGATATGGCTTTTCTAGGCGCAGGTGCGGGAGGAGATCCGACCGCCGTTGCCGTAGTCTCAGACCTGCTTTTCGTAGCAGAAAATCTCGCGGCTGGCCCCCGACCGCCTCGCCATCTGCAACTGGCGTCTCCGAAAGTGAGCTGCGATTTCGTAACGCCGTGGTATCTGCGTTTTATGGTGAAAGACCAGCCCGGCATCATCGCGGCACTGGCCGCAGTTCTTTCCTCTCATCAACTGAATATTGACGCAGTGCTGCAGAAGCCAGGATTCGACAAGAACGCGCTGCCTTTCGTAATCACGCTGGAACCGTGTCGCGACGGCCAGTTGCACCCAGCGCTCGAAGAAATGGCAAAGCTGCCTTTCGCGCTGAAGCCCTGCCTAAGCCTGCCCATTCTGCGCTAAGTTGCGTCCCCGGGGGTGCGCTACGATCCGTCCTTTGGATGATCCGCCATCGCTCCGGATGAAGCGCCGAAAAACGCGGATCGCGGCCTAGCGCTTCACCATGTGAATCTCAGTGCCATTCTTTCTGAACTCGACTTTGTCCATCAGTTGATTGATGAGGAAGATGCCGCGGCCGTGGTCGGAATAAAGATTCTCTCCGATGGTGCAGCCGGGAATCGAATCGGGACTAAAACCAGTTCCCGGATCGCGCACCACGATCAGGATGCCGCGCTCGTCGTCGCTGCTCACCACGCATTCCACCACTTTGGTGGAATCTTCCTTGGCGCCGTGGATCACGGCGTTGGCCAGCGCCTCTTGCAGGGCCAACTCGATTGCGTCGACTTTATCGTCCACGCCTTCCATGCGGCGCACGGCCTTCATCACTTCGCGCACTACGGGGTCGACCGCGTTGCGGTCGGCGGACAGGGAGATGCGCAAGAGCAAGTTCAATCGATCGGGATCGAAATCTTTCTCGGGAAACGCTGACTCGGGGGAATCCACCGGTGGCATGTTTGGGCCCATGGAATCACTACTCTTTCATTCTAGCGGTAAATTTGTGCCCTGCCTATTCGCAAGACGGGTGAAGCGGTGCGTGCATTCTTCTGTCTCTCAACCTCGCGCCGCTTTCGTAGTTCTCTTGGAAATCCTGGAGTGAACGATCGCCGCACCCGTTAGCTGTTCCAATTGCCTGCGCCAGTCGAGTTCCTCGACGAAGCCGCGCGACTCCCGCCAGTTCGGCTGAACCTTCACATACAGTTCGAGAAACACTTTGGTTCCCATCATGCGCTCGATTTGCAGGCGCGCCGAGGTTCCAATTCGTTTTAGCATCTCGCCTTTTTTGCCGATGAGGATTCCCTTCTGGCCTTCGCGCTCGCAATAAATCGTGGCCGCAATGCGCGTGAGCCTCGCCCCCTCTTCAAAATTGTCCACGATCACAGTGGTCGCGTAAGGCAGCTCGTCCTCGGTTTCGAGCAGCACGCGTTCGCGGATAATTTCCGCCGCCATGAATCGCGCCGGCTGATCGGTGATCTGCTCTGGCGGAAAATAAGGCGGGCCTGCCGGCAGAGCCGCCGTGACCTGCTTCAGAAGTATGTCGAGTCCATCGCGCTTCAACGCGGAAATGGGAATGATTTCGTGAAACGAATGCAGCTTTTTGTATTCCTCAATCAGCGGCAATAGTTTGCTTTTGCCGCCGCGCAGCAGGTCGACTTTATTCAGGATGAGGCAAACTTTCGTCGCGGAGTGCCGCAGCATCTGGATGGCAAACTCGTCGCGCCGATCGAGCTTGCGGGCGGCATCCATGATGAGCAGGACGAGATCGCAGCCCTCAAGCGCCTCGCGCACCTCCACCATCATCTTGCGACCGAGAGAACTATCCGGCTTATGCACGCCCGGAGTGTCCACGAGCACAATCTGCGCGCCCTCCTGGCCTTTGCCTTTGGGCAAGTTGACGATGCCTTGGATCCGGTTGCGCGTGGTTTGCGGTTTGGGCGAGATGATCGCCAACTTCTCGCCCACAAGCGCATTTAACAACGTGGACTTGCCCGCGTTAGGGCGACCGAGAATACAAACAAAACCGGAGCGGAAGGGCATAGGAGCAGGCTTCGGGCTTTCGGGCTTCGGCCAATACCGCGGCCTAAGCTCCAGAGCCGAAATTCGAAACCCGTTCTTCGACTATAACAGGCTGGGACTATCACAGGCTGGGACTATCACAGGCTGGGACTATCACAGGCTGGGACTATCACAAGCCGGGACTACAACAGCCTGGGCGGCGAATGCCGAGGCCGACCATGGTCAAGGGTTTTCCGAAGCCCGAAAGCCCGGTTTATATCAGCTTCAACTGCCGCGGCTGCGACGCAGTAATTCTGACCCGCTCCACTTTGCGATCAGTAGATTCCAAAACCTCGAAACGCAGACCGTCGTCATCTACAATCTCGCCTTTGCGCGGAATGTGTCCCGCCAGTTCACTGACCAGTCCTGCGACTGTGGCTGATTCCCTGCCCTCGGGTCTGGCGCCGAACAATTCGGCTAAACGATCGACGTCCATGCCTCCGGGCACAACGTAGGACTGATCGTTTTCCCTTACAATTTCCGGCTTCTCGTGTTCGTCGCGAATTTCGCCGACAATCTCCTCCACCAGATCTTCAATCGTCACCAGGCCGGCCACGCCGCCGTATTCGTCGACCACAATCGCCATGCGAATATTGTTCTTCTGCATTTCGCGCAGGAGATCGCTGCCCAGCTTGCTTTCGGGCACAAAGTAAACGTCGCGCCGCATCAGGGTCTCGAGCGTGCGGGTCGAAGCCTCGCTATCCGGCACCTGCAAAACATCCTGCGCATAAACGATGCCCTTGATGTTGTGAACGCTCTCCGCATACACCGGCACGCGCGAGTAGTGCTTCTGGCCCAGCATCTGGATGAATCGTTCGACCGTGGTTTCCACCGGCACGGCGAACATATCGGGACGCGGCTTCATGGCCTCGCGCACCGTCTTGCCGCTGAACTCCACCACCGACTGAATCAGATCGCGGTCGCCTTCCTGGATAATGCCTTCTTCCTGCCCCGCTTCAATCAGCGCATCCACGGCTTCAGCCGCGGTCTCGGGCTGCTCGCGCGTATTTTGGCGGGTGAGCGAGGCCACGGATTGCAGGAAGCCGAGCACGATTGTCACGGGCAGAACCGTATAGATAAGAATTCTGAGCAGCCAGGTCCAGCGGACAAGCCAGGTTCCGTTCGTGCGCGAGAAGCACACGAACGGCAGGAACTGATTGAATACGATCACCACCAGGATCAGGCTGATCGCAGCCTGCAGAATCTCGGCCGTGGTCCAACGCTGATCGGCGAAGATGGCAAAGCCGACCAGCAGCGCAATGGTGGCCGTGGTCAACTGCTTCAGCACCGACATGGAGAGCGACGCGCGCGCCCGGCTCACATGCAACTCAGGCTCAACCTTCTGCTCGAAGACGTCGATGTTGTCCTGAAAATCGCGGGAGAGAAATTTGCCGATCTCCTGGTACACGCGGTCCACGTAAGAGGCCAGCGCCAGCAGGCCCAGCAGTGGAACCAGCGCCAGCGCCACGGCCCAGTTCATGCCGTTCTCCGTTGGGCGCGGGAAGCGCGCCCCCGCCGTTCGCTGGGGAACAAAAGATTACCGGTGGGGCGATTTGCTCGTTCGATCACGCCGCCTTCCAATTTCATTTGCCGGCGCAAGCGGCTCTCCTTGCGAGCCATCTCGCCTTGATCCTTCTCATGATCAAAACCAGCCAGGTGAAGAACGCCATGCAACGCGAGAATCTTGATCTCGTCAGCGAGCGAATGATCCAAGCGCCGGGCGTTCTCCCGCGCGATCTCGGCGGAAATCGCAATCTCCCCCGCACTCAGCTTAGACTGCCGGCTCGCTGCGGGGAGCGACGGAAACGACAACACGTCCGTGGCTTTATCTTTGCCGAGAAATCGCCGGTTCAAAAGCCGCAACTCCGCGCTGCTGGTAACCAGCACATTTACCGCTCCGCGCAAGCGCAGCGCCCGCCTGGCGCGCAGAATGAAGCGTTCCAGCGTCGAGCGGCTCAATCCCGCGATTTCTCTTCGGAGAATAACCACCTCTCCTCCGGTACGCTTGGTAATTTTGGTCCAGTCGCGTTCGTGCATCCCAAGCGCACCCTCGCAGGCTGGCCTTTCGCGAGCGCCCACCCCGTCAAACAAAACAGGAGGGCCCGGTTTTCAGCCCTCCCGCCTGATTGGGAATTCTACTCTCCCGAGGCTTCAGGAGTTCTGTCGTTGGAGTCCACCGCCTCCGCACTCTTCCCATTCGGAGCCTTCACGTCAACGCTCTTGGCATCGCTCTTGCCGCCCGCCAGCAGCAGCATTTGTTGTTCGGCCACATGCGTCTTGTGCTCGTCATAGGCGCGAATGATGCGCTGCACCAGATGATGGCGGACCACATCGGCCTCGTCGAAGTAGACGAAGGTCAAGCCTTCCACCTTCTTCAAAATGTCGACCGCCTCGAGCAAACCGCTGCGGCGCGCGTTCGGCAAGTCGATCTGCGTCACGTCGCCGGTGATCACCGCTTTGGAGTTGAAGCCGAGGCGCGTGACAAACATCTTCATCTGCTCCGAAGTCGTGTTCTGCGCTTCGTCGAGAATCACGAACGAGTCGTTGAGCGTGCGCCCGCGCATAAAAGCGATGGGCGCAATCTCAATGACATTCTTCTCCAGATAGCGATCGACCTTCTCGGGATCGAGCATGTCGTAAAGCGCGTCATATAAAGGACGCAGATAAGGATCGATCTTATCCTGTAGCGTGCCCGGCAAGAACCCCAGGCGCTCGCCCGCCTCCACCGCGGGGCGCGCCAGAATAATTCGGTTCACGCGCTTAGCCAACAGCGCAGAGATCGCCATCGCGACCGCGAGATAAGTCTTGCCCGTGCCCGCTGGGCCGATGCCGAAAACCATGTCGTGCTTCTCGATGGCCTCGACATAGCGCCGCTGATTCACGCTCTTGGGTTGCACCATGCGCCGTCCCAGAGAACGCTGGCGCCCGGCATCGGCCAAGCCGCGCAGAGTTGCGCTCGGGTCCGCCGTGAGCACGCGCAGCATGCTGTTGAGGTCGCCATTGTTGAAGCTGTAGCCGGAGCGCTGCAGGCTCTCGTAATCGGCAAAGACCTGCTCGGCGCGAGCCACGTCGCGGGCCGCGCCTTCCAGTTCAATCGCATTCGAGCGCAGATCGATCGTGACCTTCAAGCCATCTTCGAGGACACGTACGTTCTCGTCCCGCGTGCCAAATAGGGTCTCGATGTTGGGACTAATCCCGATGCTTTTCTTCATTCAATCTCTTTGATGAACCGACTGAGGACAAAGGTAGATGCACATTTTGCGGACAAAACAGGATTATGCTTCGAGACGGGACTGGCCGGGATGCTCATGCCCAGAGGGCAAGTCACTACCATTAGCTAAAGCCTACCCCGCGGCGAAGTGGGAGTCAATGGGTTGCCAAGGTAGTGTTTTGGCTCGACTTTCTTCTGGCGGCGTCATCCTGGGCGCCGCTTTTCAGGCGGAGCGAAGGAGTTCCGATGGTGCATGCATCGTACCTGGGGAGATCCCTTACCGGCTGAACGGCGCCGGGTGAGGGATGACACCTTTTAAGAAAGAGCAGCGTTCAGACTGATCCTTCTCCAACACACCGGTACGGCATGTCCACAACGAATTACCGCACTTGCCCAGTTCCCACAATTTCGTACTTCGAGGAAGTCAACTCGGCGAGGGCGAAAGGCCCGCGGCAGTGCAGCTTTTGGGTGCTGATGCCCATCTCGGCGCCGAAGCCGAACTCGCCGCCGTCGGTGAAACGAGTCGATGCGTTCCAGTAAACGGCCGCTGAATCTACTCCGCGCAGAAACTTGCGGGCATTCGCTTCATCGCGGGTCACGATGGCGTCTGAATTCTTGGTGGAGTAGCGGTTGATGTGGACGATCGCTTCGTCGAGGCTCAAGACTACGCGCACCGCAATGCACAGCCGAAGATACTCCTCGCTCCAATCTTGCTCGTTGGCCGGAACAATATTCAGTCCACTCGCCGAATTGAGCGATTTCGCATCGCCGCGAACTTCGACTCCGGCCTCGGTCAGCTTCTTCGCGATGCGCGGGACGTATTCGGCGGCGATGCGCCCGTGCACCAGCAACTTCTCTGCGGAGTTGCATACGGAGGGCCGCTGGGTTTTGGCGTTGATGACGATGCGGTCGGCCATTTCGAAGTCGGCGGATTCGTCGACGAAGATGTGGCAATTCCCCGCTCCGGTCTCGATCACCGGCACGGCGGAATTTTCGGTCACGAATGCGATCAGCCCAGCACCGCCGCGGGGAATGATCACATCGACCAAGCCGCGGGCTTGGATGAGTTCGGTCACCGACTGGCGCGTGCTGGAGTCGAGTAGCTCAACCGCGCCCGCGGGCACTCCCGGCACGGCCGAAAGAATCTCGACCAAGCGCTGGTTGCTGTGCGCCGCTTCTTTTCCGCCACGCAGCACGATGGCATTGCCGGTCTTGAGCGCAAGCACGGCGGTATCCACCGTAACGTTGGGCCGCGATTCGTAGATGATGCCAACCACTCCCAGCGGCACGCGCACTTTGCGAATGCGCAGGCCGTTGGGGCGAGACCAATCGGTAAGAATCGTGCCGATGGGATCGGCGAGCGCGGCTACATCGCGAACCCCCTGCGCCATCGCTTTGATTCGCGCCGGATTCAGCAGCAGGCGGTCGCGCATTGCGCCTTCGAGGCCGGAGCTCTCCAGATCCTCGCGATTGGCTTCGAGAATGGATGGGGCATGGCTCTCGATTGCATGCGCAATCGCCTGGAGCAGCGCGTTCTTCTCTTCCGTCGAGAGCAGAGCGAGCTTGGTCGAAGCAGCGCGCGCACGCAGCAGCTTGGGTTGCGTCGAGTCCGTGTGCGCATCTGTGTTGGTGACGCTTGTCTCCATCAGCTTCGCCCCGATTGCGGCGGGAAGTACGTGCCAATCTTACGCTGCAGAGCGAGCGCGATGCCTTGCGGATGGCGGCCATTCACGATGGCGACGTGCACGCCCGCTTCGCTGGCGAGTTTCGCGGCGCGCAATTTGGAAATCATTCCGCCGCGCCCCATGTTGTTCTTGCCATTGCACTGCGCTTCCAACGCGGGTGTTAGTTTGCGCACCACGCGCACCAGGCGCGGCTTCCTGCGCTTCGATCCATGGGGCACGTAGAAACCGTCCACGTCGGTGAGCAGCAGCAGCCAGTCTGCCTTAACGGCTGTCGCCAGCAGAGAACTTAACTCATCGTTATCCCCAAACGCGCCAACCAACTCTCGGATCGAGACACTATCATTCTCATTCACAATCGGCACCACACCGAGGGAAAGCAATTCGGCCAGCGCGTTCTGCAGATTGCGGTAGCGTACCGGCGAAGTGAAGTCATCGCTCGAAAGCAGAAGCTGCGCCACCACTTTCTTGCCGAAGAAGAGGCGCTCGTAGGTGTGCATCAGCTTGCTTTGGCCCACCGCCGCGCAGGCCTGCATGCCGGGCACATCGCTGGGCCGCTTGGGCAGACCGAGGCCGGACATGCCGGCGGCGATGGCGCCGGAGGTGACGATCAAGTACTCATTCTTGTTCAGATCGAACTGATCGACCACGGCGCGCAGCAGATTGGCGTCAATCTGGCCTCCGGGGGCGATCAGGCTGGTGCCGACTTTGATGACGACTCTCATGTCGCGGAAGACTTTCTGGCTTTGGTTGTTCCTGATGGAAATGGTATCGCACTTGGCGAAGGAGGATGGTTGTCTTTAGTAATGTGCTGATATCGATTCTTCGTCAAATCTTGCGGTGGTGCAGTTTGGAAAAAGATTCGTATCCGGGCATCGCTTCAGCGATGCCACCCACGGTTGTGAGGCAAGTGGCTTTAGCCTATGAGTCTTCCCCGCGCTCCAACGGCTGAAGCCGCTCTCAAGTCTCGCGCCCATACGGCATGCCTGAAGGCGCACCCTGTTACGAATCCTCGTGCAGACGGCATACGGACTTCGAACTTGCTCAGATTGCCGCGGAGGAGATCGGGCGGGGGACAACACTGCTATCGTGCCGCTAAAATGTGATTCTGGCAAGATGAAGGGACTTGCCGCTTGAGCTCAGGCCATGCCAGCGAACGCCACCAGCCGCTTCTCCGATCGCGTACAGAATTACGTTCTCTACCGGCCCGGCTATCCCGCAGAGGTGATGGAGACTCTGAAGCGTGAGTGCGGATTGACCCAACATCATCTTGTCGCCGACATTGCCTCCGGCACCGGGATCTGGACGCGCATGCTTTTAGAACATGGAAACCCGGTATTCGGGGTCGAGCCGAATGCCGAGATGCGCGCGGCAGGGGAGCGACTGCTGGCTGAGTTCCCGACATTCACCAGCGTCGCGGGCACTGCCGAGGCAACTGCGCTGGCGGATCGTAGCGTGGACTTCATCACCGCGGCGCAGGCGGCTCACTGGTTTGATCGCGAGAAGGCGCGGCGCGAGTTTGTCCGCATCCTTAAGCCCGGCGGCTGGCTCGTGCTTCTGTGGAACGAGCGGCTCACCGATTCGACTCCATTCCTGCGCGATTACGAACAACTGTTGCTGACTTACGGCACTGACTACCAGGACATTCGGCACGAACACACAACTGCGTCGGTGAACGAGTTCTTCGATCCAGCGCCGCTTCAGGAGCGCGCGTTTGCCATGCGCCAGGAGTTCGATTACAGCGGTATCGAGGGGCGCTTGCTGTCGTCGTCCTACGCGCCGGGGCCGGAGCATCCGCAACATGAGCCCATGCTGCGGGAGTTGCGGCGCATCTTCGATGCTCATGCGGTTGCGGGCCGCGCCACGTTCGAGTACAAGACGCGCGTGTATTTCGGACGATTGACCTGAAGTGAGAACTTAATCCGATCTGATACCATTCCGTCCTGCATCTGCCCGAGGTCCCCAGTGCCCGACGACAAGTCGTTTCATATGACGCCCCAGGAGTTCCGCCGCTGCGGCCATGCGGTGGTGGATTGGATCGCCGACTACCAGTCGCGCATCGAGTCGTTCCCTGTGCTCTCGCAGGTGAAGCCGGGGGAGTTTCGGGCTTCGCTGCCCGCGCATCCTCCCGCGCACGGCGAGGCTTTCGACGCTTTGCTGGCGGACGTTGAGAAGCTGATTCTGCCGGGGGTTACGCACTGGCAGTCTCCAAACTTCTTCGCCTACTTTCCGTGCAACGCCTCGGGGCCGGGCATTCTGGGCGATCTGCTCTCTTCCGGATTGGGCGTGCAGGGCATGCTGTGGTCGACGAGTCCAGCGTGCACCGAGTTGGAAACGCACGTGCTCGACTGGCTGGTAGGCATGCTGGGGCTGCCGGAGAAGTTTCTGTCGTCTGGTACCGGGGGCGGCGTGATTCAGGATACGGCTTCGAGCGCGGCGCTGTGCGCCTTGCTGGCGGCGCGCGAACGAGCTAGCGGCTACACCAGCAATCGCGAAGGCTGCGATGGGCGGGTTGTGGCTTACGCATCGACCCAGACGCATTCTTCTTTGGAGAAGGCGGCGATGATCGCGGGCATTGGAACTTCTCACCTGCGATTGATCGAAGTGGATGAGAGGTTCGCCATGCGTCCCGAGGCGCTGGCTCGGCAGGTTGAAGCCGATAAGCTGGCGGGACTCTTGCCTGGTTTGGTGTGCGCGACCGTGGGCACGACTTCTTCGAATGCGATGGATCCGATTCCGGAGATTGCGCGGGTTTGCCGCGAGCACAATCTCTGGTTGCACGTGGACGCGGCGATGGCTGGGACGGCGGCCCTGTGTCCTGAGTTCCGGCATCTGCAGAATGGAGTTGAGTTGGCGGACAGCTACAATTTCAATCCGCATAAGTGGATGTTCACCAACTTCGACTGCAGCTGCTTTTGGGTGGCTGACCGCGGCGCGCTGATTCGAACGTTGAGCGTTCTGCCGGAATACCTGCGCAATCGGGCCACCGAGTCGGGCGCGGTGATCGACTATCGCGATTGGCACATTCAGTTGGGGCGGCGCTTTCGCTCGCTGAAGTTGTGGTTCGTGATCCGGCACTACGGGGTGGAGGGTCTGCGTCACCATATTCGGCGGCATGTCGAGTTGGCGCAGCGCTTCGCGGAGTGGGTGCGTGCAGACTCGCGCTTCGAGTTGGCTGCGCCGGCGCCGCTGAACCTGGTTTGCTTCCGGCAGGTTGGCGGGGACGCGGCGAATCAGAGCATCATGGAGCGGCTGAACCGCAGCGGCGACCTGTTTCTTACTCACACCAAGCTGGACAGAAAGTTCACGCTGCGGCTCTGTGTGGGGCAGACTCACACTGAAGCGCGGCATGTGGAGCGGGCTTGGAAGAGGATTTGCGAGGAAGCGGAGAAGGCGTAGCTGCGTGACGAGAAACTGCTCACAGGTTGAGGCCGCGCGCAGGGCTGCGGTCGCGCTTTATTTGGAGTTCGAGGCCGGCTAGCGGCGATTGCCGGAAGAAGCCGACGATGTTGTTGGCCCTTCGCGGGCTGCGCCAGCTTGGACTACGCGGGGCTGCGTTGAACGCGCCGGGCGGTTCCTTGGTTTCGCTTTTTGGGTAGTGGCTACAATATGGGATCTAAACCGCCTAGAGCTAAAATACCAGGGCGAAAGGACTTAGCGGACGGGCTATGCCCACGTGAGCATTTTGCAAATTGCAAACCGTTCTCGCAAAAAAACGCGCGGGAGCGAGCACCCGGCATTTGGCAACGAGCGGAGTGGCGCTCTATTGCGACGAGAGATGCCAGGCTGGTAGCGCTGACGCTCCCACGGACAACAGGCCCAGCGTTGCTGGCAGGCGCGTCGGCGCCCCGGGTTGGGCATCGGCTTGGTCCGAACCGCTGGTCTGGCCGGCCACGATCGGTTTGTTCGCAATCGATTCGTAGGCGTAGCCTGTTAGGTAGACGTTGAATCCGCCGTCCGAATTGGTTTCCACCTTCACCCGCGCCCAGCCGTAGTGAACCTCTCCGCTGATCGAAAACTTGAAGCCCACATAGCTGCCCGGCGTGGCTTGGTACCAAGGGCCATCGCAACTAGGCGGACCGGATTGTACGGCACATTCGTACATGGCCTTGCCCGGCACTTGGAAGCTCGAAAATGTTCCGCCGCGCTTAAACTTAGCGCTGTTGGGGCCTATTTGATAGCCCGCAGCCAACTCGGAAGCAAAGGCCTCCCCAAAAACACGATTGTGTCCAAGGGAGTAGGCAAACATGCCCCCGGAACTGCGGTGTTCCTGCAGCCGAATCCTGAAATCGCCGATGCCATCATGATTCAGATCGATCGTGGTGCCGTATCGTGAGATTTTCTCGTGCGCAGGAGTGTAGACAATTTCGGCCTGGGCCGAAGGAGATAGGGCGGCGATCCCCACGCCGGCTGCGGCAAGGCCATACAGATCGAGCTTGCGGCGCAAGGCTTCGGGAAGAATGGCTGTCTTTCGAGGCTTCCGAACGCGTCTCATGAGGTCCCCTCCGTTGGCGGCCGATGATACCACGCGCCGGACGGCAGTCAAATGACGCGAAAGGCTCCTAAAGGCTCCTAGCACCTCCTCCGGTGTGAATGATTGAGCGCGACCACACCGCTTGCGAGTGCGAGATACCCGAATACTTCGACATTTTTTCAGCGACGAAATTGTGAGGGTTGTTTTCTCGGCCCCGCGGCGGAGGCGAGTTGTGCTCGAAGGGACAGCCGGGGGCGGCCGTCCCCACATTGACATCTCCGGACTTCCACTTCTCGCAAAAGACGCGAGAAGTGGGGCAGCCGCAGTGGGCATTCGGCACCACTCAATTCTGGATTCCCATCTCCGTCAGCAGGAAGGCGTAATCAAACGCATCGTCCCCAAGCCGGTCATATCGGCCGGAAGCCCCGCCGTGCCCTGCCGGTTGCATGTTGGTTTTGAGCATCAAAAGGCTATGGCCGGTTCGCCGGGCTCGCATCTTGGCTACGTACTTGGCCGGCTCCCAGTACATCACTTGACTGTCGTTGAAGGATGTCCGGACCAACATGTTGGGATAAGGCTTGGCCGCGATGTTGTCGTAGGGAGAATAGGAAATCATGTAATCGAACTCCGCCGCATGCTTGGGATTGCCCCACTCTTCAAATTCAGGAACGGTCAGCGGGATCGACTCGTCGAGCATGGTGTTGATGACGTCGACAAAGGGAACTCCGACGATCGCAGCGTGAAACAGGTCGGGGCGCATGTTCAGGACTGCCCCCATGAGCAAGCCACCAGCACTGGCCCCTTCGATGGTCAGCCGGTCCTTTGATCCGTAGCCTTGGGCCACCAGATATTCAGCGCAACTGATGAAATCCGTGAACGTATTCTTTTTATGCATCATCCGTCCGTCATCGTGCCACGCTTTCCCCATCTCACCGCCGCCACGGATGTGCGCGATGGCATAGACTACGCCACGATCCACCATGCTGAAGATTTCCGGGTCGAAATCGATATCCATCGGCGCACCATACGATCCGTAGGCATAAAGATAGAGCGCACCCTGGCCATCTAATTTTGCGCCGTTCAGATGTACGAGCGAAATGGGTACCTTGACTCCGTCGGAGGCCGTGGCGCTGATGCGTTCGACTTGGTAGCGGGTGCGATCGTATCCGCCGGGGACATCCTTCTCTTTCAACAGTGTCGAAGTTCCGGTTTCCATGTCATATTCGAAGACCGAAAAGGGCGTGATGTAAGAGTTGTAGACGTACCGGTATTTGCGGGTGTCGTATTCCCGGTTCGCATAATTCCCGGCATCGTAAGCGGCCTCGGGAAACTCGATTTCCCGCGCTTGTCCACCGTGCAGATCGGCAACCCGTATGTGCCGCAGACCATTTTCGCGCTCGTAGCGCACATAGTAATTCTTGAAGAAGTCGACATCTTCGAGCATGACGGTCGCGCGGTGAGGGATTAGCTCCTGCCAGTTTTGGCTCTGTGGGGCTCCCACCGGCGCTTTGACCAAGCGGAAGTTGCGCCCCGTATCGTTGACCCGAATGTAAAAGGAATCCCCGTTGTGATCGGGATAGTATTCGACATCCTGTTTGCGTGGTTCCATGAGCTTCCATTCCGCCAGGGGCTGATCCGTGGGGACGTACCGCGCTTCGCTTGTGGTGTGGCTCGCAGAAATCAGGAAGATGTATGCCTTACTGCGCGACTTGAAAGCGTACACGTCGAAGCGCTCGTCTTTTTCTTCATACACCAGATCATCCGGCCCCTTCGTTCCTGCCGCGTGACGATACAGGCGGTATTGCCGCTTGGTGGTCGAATCTTCCACGGTATAGAAGATAGTTTTGTTGTCCTTCGCCCAGACCACAGATCCCACTCGCTCGGCGTGGTCAACGAGCTGCTGGCCGCTGCGAAGATCCTTGACCGCCAAAGTGTACTGACGGAACCCGGTATCGTCGGTGGAGTACGCCAGCAGATTCCCGTCTTCGCTGACTTCGTAAGCTGCGACCGACATGAACGGTTTCCCGATGGCGAGCGCATTGACGTCGAGCACAATTTCTTCCGGGGCATCAAGACTACCTTTTTTGCGGCAGAGAATTTCGTACTGCTTTCCTTTTTCAGACCGCGAGTAGTAAAAATATTCCCCTTGCTGATAAGGAACTTCCACGTCAGTTTCCTTGATGCGGCTCAGCATCTCGTCATAGAGGCGCTTCTGGAAGGCCTCGGTGGGCTTCATCATCGCGTCGGTGTACGTATTCTCGGCCTTCAGATAGGCGGCCACGTCGGGATTGTTTTTGTCTCGCAGCCAGAAATAGTTGTCCACCAGCGTGCGGCCATGGATCTTGGTGACATGGGGAACCTTCTTGGCGACCGGCGGAGTCGGAACATCGGCAGCACTCAGGGTCAGAACTGCCGCCAGAACACAGAACATCGAAACACCAAATCGCCTCTGGCTCATCGGAAATCTCCCTGGCTTGAGCGTGACGAAACGCCCGGATTTTCACGCATTCGGCCCCGCAGACGATACCATCCCTCCACGACTGGGCCCTTCAAGAACTGGGGTGGTGAGAAATGCGTGTCAGTCGGGAATCTTACGTCCGGCCAACAGGCTGGTCAATGAGCACGAATGAGTGGAATGAGTGGAGAAGGCTTCGGGACAATAGTCAGCTGGTGGCGCACTGACACTAGTTTTGGTGCCGGCAACGGCTCGTTCTCAGGAGACCAAACTCCCGCGCGTAACGAATCAATCGCGGCGTTGACTCTCCATTCGAAGGAGGGATGATGGGGCGCTTTCGGAGGGAGGATTTATGTCGCCATCTGCCGTAGGAGCTTCACACAGGCAGTGGAACATCCATCCCACTTCTCGCAAAGGACGCGAGAGCTGGGGCACCCCAGGCAAACACGCCGCCCCGGATTGGGCGGCGTGTTTTCATACTTTCCGTACGCTCTATTTTGCGTCGACTCTTTTACGGCACGACGAAATTCACGGACGTGCCCCAATTGGCGTAACCGTCTCTGGTTCCGCCACAGGTGCCCAGCGTCAGAGTAAAAGCAGACCCCGTGCAATTGGGATACTGGATGTAGTTGGTGGAGAAATAGATCTTCCCCGACCCCGAAAGGTAAACTGCATTGCTGTAGTCTCCCCAACGCGCGCGATCCGCAGCCGGCGGATAGCCCTCATACTCTAAGAAGCCGTCTTCGGGGGATTGGCCCAAATCTGCAATGTTGATTACCGATCCCAGAAGGCCGCGCGATGTGCTGCTCAGCCGGCCGTAGGCCGTGCTCGGGTAAAAGCCTCCGTTGTCGCCGAAGGTAGGTCCGCCGTTACCGGAAAGGGTGAAGGTCATGATGGCCCCCCCGTTTCCGCCGTCCTCGGAATTACCTTCCGCCGCCACTGCTGGGAATTCCAAATCCTCATGCTTGGGCGACACGTAGCCCTGGCCGGTAAGGCTGAAGACGCCGGACCTGTCGAAAGAGTCGGTGCCGATGACCCAGTAGACAGCGCCCTGGTGAAGTTCTGGAGTAAGTTCCATCGTGTAGGTCTGATTGATCTCGGTGGAGGTGGCTCCCCAAATCTGATGCTGGGCTTGCGAAACCTGCTTGATGGTGTCGCCGTTGGTAGCAATTCCGTTCTCCGGGCAACTTGGGCGTGGCGGAGTGCCTCCGCTAAGACCGGCGGCTCCACATTCGTCGCCCAGGGGAATTGGTCCTTTCTTTTGCGCGGCCAGTGATCCCTCCCCGTAGTAAAACGCCACGCCGGAGAATAGTTGAGCACCGAATTTGATGCCGGCGCACCTGGAGCAGCCGGGACTGTTCAGGTTTTCCAGGCCAGTCCAGTCGAAGACGGCGATTCGATTATCGCCCAGGCCATAAAAGTCAAGCGTGTCCAGGATGAAGGCGGAGCCGCCATGGCTGTTGTCGAACTGGCTGGAGTCGGGTGGTTCGGCAGGAATTGCAGAATACCAGCAGGTGATCCCCGGCAAATGATATTCATTATCGGAAAAACAGGTTCCGTTTGGTGTTGGCAGAAGACCCATGCTCTCGATGGCGACCGTGAAGGCAGGGTTGGGCGTGCCATTATGTCCACTCACGGGAAGACCCTGTTCCAGCGCGTTTTTGTTGAAGGCAAATTGTTGGGCTCCGTTGAAGAAGCCGCCGCCCAAGCCGGCCACGGATCCGTTGGTGGGGAACTCGTCGTAGAAGATCAGGAAGGCGTCCCGAGAGGTTGCGATCTTGGCGAAATCATTGAGCAGGTAGGGATAGCCGGGCTCGGCTGGGTTGTAATTGGCGTCGAGGAAGTAAACATTGTAGGGACCGAATGGATCGGATCCTGCAGTCACGGCAATGCCTTCATAGCAGGTGTGGGCCACGCCGCTAAAGCAACCGCCAAAAACGCCGCCGTTGGCCTCACTGGTGGAGGAGACAAACTGGGTAAAAAACCAGTGCCCGCCATTGTCTTGGTCGTAGACGCACGAGATGTCTCCGCCGCTGCTCCAGCCTCGGGTGGTGAGCCCCATCAAGGTGTCGAGGGGGATGACGGCGGAGGCGCGCTGCAAGGCGGTGTTGAAAATTAGAATCTCGCCGAGGTTGTTAGTCTCGACGACGTAGCCGTTGCCGGCGCACAGGCCCTGGTCTGCGGGCTCGATATCAAATCCCAGGACATTGGTTGCCTGCTCGCCGCTTTCGGCCGCGTTCAAGCCTTTCACGCCGACGGCGCCGCCGGAAGAAAGACTGATATTGTCGCAGCCTGGACCCAAGGGTTCGCAGCTCACGGTGGGGAGCGTAACCGCGACCGCGGCTTTGCGAGGCATCCTTACATAACGCAGGCCATCAGGTTCGGGAAAAGATTTCGGGGTTGCCTTGACGCCAGAAACAGTTGGGGCGTTGGCAGCGCCCGAAGCGAAAGCTGCTGTGGACGGAGCGGAGAATGGGCCGATGAGCAAAGAGCAGCCGGCAGACGCGCAACCGGTGGCGGCGGGGCCGGCAAAGGTAGCGGAAAATTCTCCTAAGGTTGAGGAGGAAGGGCTGCTGGTTGCCGGGATGGCGGCTGCTTGTGCTGCATGGGTAAAACCGGCTACGACGACCAGCGCGACCGCCAGAAGAAGCGCTGAAAATCTCGATGGGTGGAACATAAAGTTTCTCCACGGAAGAAAGATAAAGAAGCTGTGCAATATAAATCAGCCCTGGGACAGATCCTCGGAGACGTTGGTTGCAATGTGTCTGACGGTCTCCGTTTGGCACTACTATGCGCGCTTAGTATACGTGGGGGTATGTCGCAGTCAAGAGGCGGATTTTGGTTAGAGGCGATAGTACGGAGTCGGAGTTCTTTGCGGGGGCTAAATTTTCGAGGCCAGCCTAGCGGCGCACCTGCCGACTACCTCGCGGGCATCGTAGATCCTCGGCGCGGCGGGCGTGACGCCCGCCGGACAACCGCCGGGACGGCGGCGCTACGGAGCACAAGTTCTAGCATCTTGACAGCCCCCTTCGGGGCTGGGGTGGAGTTGTCCCGGCTTCATCGGGCGGCATTGAGCATCTAACCCATCTTTTCTTTTTTCCGGACTAGTCTGCGGGTAGGGGCGCGGGGCGGGCTACTACATGGCGCGTTCTTGCGGGTTCTTGGAGTTCGGCGGGAGTTTCGAGCCAGCGTCGGACTTCGGGTAGAACCTGCCTCATCGCTGCTTCGCCGACGCGGATCAGTTCGCCGGCGCGTTTGAAGTCGTCGTAGGCGAAGCCGGCCACGTCCGGCTCGACTACTACGTCGGCGGCGCCGCGCCAGAGATGACTCATCTGATCCTGCGCGATGGCGAAGGATTGTCCGATCACATCGAAGAGGTGGCGCGGGGCACCGTTTTTATTCCACTGTCCCTTTAGATGCACGGCCAGGACGCGGTCTGCGCCCATCTCTTGCAGCGGCTGCGTGGGCACGGGATGAGACAGCATGCCATCGACCAGCCAGCGTCCGCGAATGTTGACCGGGAGGAACATGCCGGGGTAGGCGCAACTGGCGCGCACCGGATCGACGATGGAGCCGGAGTGAAAAACCACGCCTTCGCCGGTGTTGAAATCGGTGGCGGTGACGCCCAACGGAATGCGCAGCTCTTCGAAAGTTTTCACTTTTAACGTGCGGGCGAGGAAGGACACCATGCGGTCGTTCGAGGCGAAGCCGTAGCGTGAGACGGTCCAGCGGGCGAAGGTGGTGAAGCGGCAGGATTTCGAAACGGCTTCGAGTTCTTCGATGGAGAGGCCGCTGCAATAGGCCGCGCCGATCAGCGCTCCGACGCTGGTGCCGGCTACCAGCCGGATTGGGATGCCTTCTTCTTCGAGGACTCTGAGGACTCCGATGTGGGCCATGCCGCGGGCGAAGCCGCCGCCTAACGCTAAGCCAATGGAGGGAGGGCGCGGTCCGGAGGGTGTGGCCTTGCGGGAGAGTTCCCGTCCAAAAGCTTGCACGGTCCGGATAATCTTGCCGAAACTCTTCACAGCCACCCCCGGCTTGCGGGACCCTGAATTAACGCTTTACTTAAGATGCCACAAGTATCGGTAAAAGCTGCAGACCACTTTGGTGCCAGTTGGGTTACGGGAGAGGGTTACCAAGCGCGGAAGAGATGTTCTTTCGCCCCTTCGGGGCTGATTTACCCCCACTAGTTTTTATCCAAAAGTTTTTATCCAAGGCTGGCGCCCTGGGCTGCATTCTGGCGCCGCTTCGCGGCTGCGCGCAGGAGAATTCGTTTTCCGGGAAATCGACGATCCGCGACGATCCGGCCTGTGGGTGACTAACTCCTGTAATCCTGCTAAGTTGCGAAGTATGGTGCGGGAGATCTCAGCCGGGGGAGTGGTGATCCGCAAACTTGCGGGTGCGTGGTGGATGGCCGCGGTGGAGTTGCCGAGCGAATTGGCGCGCGGGACGCAGCGTTCGCGGCGGCCTGCGGGCGCGAAGCCGGTTCTTACTTTGCCTAAGGGGCTGATCGACGCCGGAGAAGAGGCGGCGGAAACGGCGCTGCGCGAGGTGCGCGAGGAGACGGGCGTGGTCGCCGAGATCGTCAGCAAGCTGGACGATAGCAAGTATGTCTACACGCGAACTTGGGGAGATGGAGGGCGGGTTTTTAAGATTGTGAGCTTTTACCTGATGCGGTATCGCTCGGGGCGGATCAACCAGATCGCCGAAGAGATGCGTGTTGAGGTGGCGCGAGCGCGGTGGGTGCGATTGGACGAGGCCGCGAAGCTGCTGGCTTATAAAGGAGAGAAGCAGATGGTGCGGCGGGCGCTGGAGTATGTGGAGGGTCATGGCGAGGTTTAGGATTTTTCAGAAGTGAAGGGGGCCTTGGGTTTCAGTCCGCGACGCTGCCTTCTGCTGACCATGCTTCTGACTCTCGCGTTGTATGCGAGGGATCGAGCGGCGCGCGGTTTGGATCCGGGGTATGGATCGGCATTGGCTGCTGCCGATCATTTTTTGCAGGCTTGGCAAGCTGGCGATGCGGAGAGTGGGACGGCTCTGCTCAGCAGCCGGGCGAAAGAGAAGGCCACGCCTGAGGCTCTTGATCAATTCTTTACCGCTGACGCGCCGGCGAAGGCTCGGGCTTATGCAGTCGGCCGCGGCAAAATGCTGAAGGGCGGGCGCTACGAATTTCCTGTTATGCTGATCGGCGGCGCTTCGCAAAGCGGTCACGCGCGCCGGCGATTCTCCAGCATCATCCTGGTGAATACCGGCCACAACGACTGGGCGGTGGACAAACTGCCGTAGGAAGAATCCAACGCTTCGCCGCCGGAAAAAAAATCTTAAACACAGGGGACACAAAGTCGCACAAAGGGGTTGGTGCGAATTGAGGCTTGCTCATGAAACGCATTCATAAAGTTGCCGTGCTGGGGGCTGGAACGATGGGAGCGCGCATCGCAGCGCACTTTGCTAATGCCGGCGTGCCTAGTTATTTGCTCGATATAGTTCCGCCCGATGCCGATGCTTCGGTGCGGAATAAATTTGCCGCTGCCGGTCTGGAGGCGGCGAAGAAATCCAAGCCGGCGGCTTTTATGGACGCTTCACTGGCGCGGCTGGTGACCGTGGGCAACTTTGAGGACGATTTGAAGAAGCTGGCGGAGGTCGATTGGATCATCGAGGCGGTCGTCGAGAATCTTGAGATCAAACGGACGCTGCTGCGCAAGGTGGAGGCGATGCGGAAGCCCGGGACGATCATTACTACGAACACCAGCGGCTTGCCGGTGGGAACGATCGCAGAGGGGTTTTCGGAGGACTTTCGGCGAAGCTGGTTTGGCACGCATTTTTTTAATCCGCCGCGGTATATGCGGTTGCTGGAAATTATTCCAACGCCAGAGACCGACTCGGCTGCGATCGAGGCGGTCACGCATTTCTGCGATGTGCAATTGGGCAAGGGCGTGGTTCGGGCGAAGGACACGCCGAACTTTATCGCGAATCGCATTGGGACGTTTTCGGTTTTGAATGTGATGCGGTTGATGCAGGAGATGGATTGGTCGATCGAGGATGTGGACGCGCTGACGGGGCAGGCGGTGGGCTGGCCGAAGTCGGCTACGTTCCGCACCATCGATTTAGTTGGGCTGGATATCTTGGGGCATGTGGTGGGGAACATGGAAAAGGCCGGTGGGCAGGAGAGCTCGCCCCATACCAGTCCACTGCCCGAGTTTTACAAGCAAATGCTGGAGCGTAAATGGCTGGGCGACAAAACCAAGGGCGGCTTCTACAAAAGAGCTAAGAGCGCTGAGGGCAAAGAAGACGAGCGCTTGGCCATCGATTGGAAGACCTTGGAATACCATCCGCGGCAGAGGCCGAAGTTCGCGGCGCTCGACATGGCGAAAAACATCGACGACACGGGGGCGCGGGTGCGCATGCTGCTTGGTCTGGAAGGCAGCGGACCGCAGAAGGGAGACAAGGCGGCAGCATTTTTGTGGGCAGCGCTGTCGCATTTGTGGAATTACTCGGCGAATCGCGTGCCGGAAATTTCCGATTCGATCGTGGAGATCGATCGCGCCATGCGGCTGGGATTTAACTGGGAACTGGGCCCGTTTGAATTGTGGGATGCCGCCGGAGTCGAGGCTGCCGTTGCGCGCATGAAAAAAGAGGGCACGCCTGTAGCCGCGAATGTGGAGAAATTGCTGGCTGCGGGTAAGAAATCCTGGTATGCCGACGATGCGAAATCGACATCCGGGCGCAAGTATTGGGATTTGAAAAGCGGGGGTTATTTGCCCGTTAAGGTTCCTGCCGGAGTTTGGTCGGTTGCCGTCGCTAAGAAATCGAACGGCGTGGTGAAGAAAAATTCTGGCGCTTCGCTGGTGGATCTGGGCGAAGGGGTGGGTTGCATCGAGTTTCACAGCAAGATGAATTCGCTGGGCGCAGACATCATCAGTTTGATCCTACAAACGTTGAAGCCGGGCGGGCCTGGAGATAACTTCGACGCATTCGTGATCACGAATGACGCTACGAATTTTTCCGTGGGCGCGAATCTCATGTTGCTGCTGATGAGCGTGCAGGAAGAGGAGTGGGATGACGTCGACCTGGCAATACGGCAATTTCAAGGGATGACGCAGGCGATCAAGTTCTCGGCGAAGCCGGTGGTGGTGGCCGCGTTCGGGTTGTGCCTAGGTGGAGGCACGGAAATTTCCCTTCATGCCGCAGCGCGGCAGCCGCATGCTGAACTTTACACAGGTTTAGTCGAAGTAGGCGTGGGGCTGTTGCCTGGTGGCGGAGGCTGCAAGGAAATGTTGCTGCGCGCAGTGGACGGCGCGGCGGCTTTGCGGGGCGGTAAGGTCGGTGGCGAGGCGCTGGCAGGATCGATTGAAATGCTGGAGGCGATGAAGCGCGCTTTTGAAACCATCGCGACTGCCAAGGTCGCGACCTCGGCGCACGAGGCGCGGGGCTTCGGCTTTCTCAACCCTAGCGACGGTATTACGATGAACCGCGAGCGGGTGCTATCGGACGCCAAGGCGCGGGCGGTGGAGTTGGTGCGCGCGGGCTACGAACCGCCGCTGCCGAGGACCGATATTCCCGCACCGGGCGAGAGTCTTCTGGCTACTTTGAGGATGGGCGTTCACCTGATGCGGCAGGGGGATTACATCACGGAACATGAAGTAAAGCTGGCGACCAAGATTGCTGCCGTGCTCTGCGGCGGGAATGTTACTCCGGGGACGCCGGTCAGCGAGCAGCACATTCTGGATCTCGAGCGCGAAGGTTTCAAGTCCCTTTGCGGCGAGAAGAAGACCCAGGAGAGGATTCAGTACACGCTGAAGACTGGGAAGACGCTGCGGAATTAGGCTGGGACGCGATCGACTGACGCAACGTTCAAGAAGAAATTCGAGATTAAGGATGGTTCCACGCCCAAGAACGACATCGCGAAGCTTTTCCAGAACCGCCGCAGCCAGGCGGTGCGCTTGCCGCGCGAGTTTCGTTTTGAAGGCGACCGGGTGCGTATCCGGCGCGTGGGCCAGGGAGTTCTCCTGGAACCCCTCATACAAGACCCGAAAGAACTGTTTCGCAGGCTTGACCAATTGAATTCCGAGCCGTTCCCAGCCCGAGGCAAACCGCCCTCGGCGACGAAGCGTCCGGCTCTTAAGTGGATTACCTGCTGGATACGAACGCTTGCATCGCGCTGATGAACGGGACGCCGACTGCCGCTCGCATCCGGTTTGATCGGGCTGTGAACGCGGATTCGCGAATCCATATTTCCTCTGTCGTCGCCTTTGCACTTTGGTACGGGATCGCCAAGAGTTCGCGCATAAGCAACACCGGCGCCTCGAAACACTCCTATCCAGTTTGCTGGTCGCACTTCCGTTCGATCACGAGGATTCGCGCGCAGCAGGCTCGATCCGAGCCAGCCTGGAGGCCGCGGGCAGAGCAATCGGCGGATACGACCACCTGATTGCCGGTCAGGCGCTGGCGCGAGGGATGATCTTAGTCACCGCCAATGTCTCGGCGTTCTCCCGGGTCAAGGGACTTTCCTGGCAAGACTGGGCGAAGGCTTAATTTTCTCTGCAAGCGAAAATCTCCCTGGCCATCAAATCCGAAATCCCAGCGCGCGCGTACATCCGGTGAAGCGGTAAAAACCGAAAGGAAAATTTCCCATGAAGAAACGTAATGCAGTTCTGCTCGCGGTATTGGCGCTGGCCTGCGCCAGCTTTAGTTTCGCGCAAAACCCGATGGTCGGCGGGCATGATATGTCGCCCATGAAAAACATTATTCAGAATGCGGTGAACTCCGACGATCACACCACGCTGGTCGCGGCCGTGAAAGCTGCGGGACTGGTTGACACGCTGGAAGGCGCTGGACCCTTTACCGTGTTCGCGCCGACCAACGAGGCTTTTGCCAAGTTGCCGGCCGGCACGGTGGATACGCTGTTGAAGCCGGAGAACAAAGATCAACTGACCAAGGTTCTTACTTACCATGTGGTCGCGGGAAAAGTGACCTCGAACGATCTCAAGAAGATGATTAAAGAGGGGCACGGTACGGCGGAATTCGCCACCGTGGAAGGCGGCAAGCTGCAGGCCATGCTGGTCGGCGGCAAGATCGTGCTGAAGGATGAGAAGGGCGGCACAGCGACGGTTACGATTCCGAACGTGATGCAGTCCAACGGAGTGATCCACGTGATTGATAGCGTGCTGCTGCCGTAGTTTTGAGCTTACGGCGGTTCGCAATCTTTCAAGTTGAGGCGCTCGCCAAGAGCGCCTCATTTTTTGCGGCGTATTGGCTCACGACGGAAAGTCGGCGCGCGCGGAGATTCCTCGCCCCGCTGGAGAAAGCGCGGGGCTTCGAAATGACGCCGCCGGGAAGAGCGGGGCGAATTTTCTCAAGCTCAGACGCGGGCTGGCGAGCTTGCGCAAGGTCGGTGAGCTGGGGCTACAATACGTGGTCATGCGAAAACAGATTGCCGCCTCCGTCGTCATCTTATTAGCCTCTCTGGTTGGCATCCCGCTCGCTGTTGCACAGGGCAAAGATGCTCCTGCGAAAGATGCAGCGCCGGATGTTCCCGACAGCATTCAGGCGCCCGTGGGCGAAGAAGTGGTTTTGTACACGCACGCCACCGGATCGCAGATTTACACTTGCCAGGCCGCGGCCGACGGCAATTTCGGATGGACGCTGAAAGCGCCCGAGGCCGAGTTGCACGATCGAAAGGAAAAGGTGATCGGGCAACATTCAGTCGGACCGACTTGGAAGCTGAAAGACGGCAGCGAAGTCACGGGCAAGGCGGTCGCCAAGGTGGACGCCCTGGATGCGGAGTCGATCCCCTGGCTTCTGGTGCATGTGGTGGGTCATGCGGGGAGTGGTTTGCTTAGTAATGTGACAACGATTCAGCGCGTACATACCCGCGGTGGACAGGCTCCGGCTCAAGGTTGCGACGCGGCACATCGCGACGCGGAAACCAAGAGCAGCTACACCGCGGACTATTATTTCTACGCACCGGCGAAATGAATTTGAATTAGAAATGGATAACGGAAATGATTACTCCGGTTGAAACCGCCGTCAGTGGACAGTTTGCGGGGGATCTTCAACAATGTCCTTGGGGGACATTCAATGAGCTACGTAATTATTTATCAGAAAATGGATACGGGTTGGGGCGCATATTCTCCGGACTTGCCTGGGCTGGCGGCGGAAGGCGAAACACTGGAAGATGTGAAAGAATTAATACACGAAACCATGAGACAGCATCTGGACGGCGCAAAGCCGAAGAGCGACGTTTTCGCGGCTCCCGGTGCGATTATGGAGTACGTTCCTATCGATAACCATGCGTAAAGTCATTCTAGCTTCGTCGGTGCGGACGCCAGTGGGGCGGGCGTTCAAGGGAACTTTGCGGGCCACGCGTCCCGATGAACTGGCTGCGTTCGCGATCAAGGGCGCGCTGGAGCGGGTGCCGCAGCTCGATCCAAAAGAGATCGAGGACGTCATTCTGGGCTGTGCCATGCCCGAGGCGGAGCAAGGAATGAACGTGGCGCGGATCGCCGCGCTGCGCGCCGGTTTGCCGGTGGAGACATCGGCGCTGACGATTAATCGCTTTTGCTCGTCGGGTTTGCAGTCGATTGCCATGGCGGCGGAGCGGATCATGAGCGGCGGGGCCGAGGTAATTGTGGCGGGGGGCACGGAATCGATGTCGATGATTCCGATGGGCGGGCATAAAGTTTCACCGAATCCCTGGCTGGTGGATCATTATCCCGACGCGTATCTAAATATGGGCTTGACGGCGGAGCGCGTGGCCCAGCGCTTTGGCATCACGCGCGAAGCGGCGGACGAATTTTCGCTGCGCAGCCATCAGAAGGCGCTGGCTGCAATTCAGGCTGGGCGATTCGATGACGAACTTGTTTCCGTGCCGGTGAGTTTTCGTACACCCAACGGCCCGAAGCCCAAGCGGCAGGAAATTGTTTTCAACATGGATGAGGGACCGCGCGGCGATACTTCGTTGGAGGCGCTGCTCGCGCTAAAGCCGGCGTTTCACGTTAAAGGAACGGTGACTGCGGGGAATTCGTCGCAGATGTCGGATGGCGCGGCGGCGGCGGTGGTCATGTCCGCGGAGCGCGCGCAAGCTTTGGGCATCAAGCCGCTGGTTCGCTATGTTGCGTTCGCCACCGCGGGTTACAAGCCCGAAGAAATGGGGCTGGGGCCGGTATACGCCATTCCGAAAGCTTTGAGGATGGCGGGGCTGAAACTCTCGGACATCGATGTGATCGAGTTGAACGAAGCCTTTGCGGCGCAGTCGCTGGCGGTGATCCAGGAAGCCGGGCTGGATCCCGAGAAAGTGAATCCTAACGGCGGCGCGATTGCGCTGGGGCACCCTTTGGGCTGCACGGGGGCGAAGCTGACGGCATCGATCATTCGCGAATTGAAGCGGCGAAATGCGCGCTATGGAATGGTGACCATGTGCGTGGGCGGGGGGATGGGCGCGGCGGGGATCTTCGAGAATCTGAATTAGAAGCCCAACTTTACCTTGAGCCTTGGACAACCACCCTGGGGGTCGGGGCATCAGTCCGGTTAGGTGTAGGTCGGGCTACGAGAGGTGCTTCGTGCGACTCTTCCGCTTAGCCGCAGCAACAGTAGTTTTGATCGGACCATTGGCAGTTCTTGCCCAACATTCGGCGCCCCCTGCTCCCAGCCCAATTGTCAGTCACGTCGCGCCGCCCGCCGCGAGCGTTCCGATCCCCAGCATATCCACTCCGCATGGGCTGACTACTCCGCGCACTGGCAGCCAAGATTTCCATCCCGGAACCAGGACAAGCTCGGAGCCGCAATCTTCTCGCCCGAACAACACGGTTTCGTTTAAATCCGGGACGATTGCCCGGCCGCAGGGGACCGGCTTTTTGTCTTTTCTCCACAGAAGATCGGATATTCGGTGCCGCTCCGGGGCTTGCGTCCCGCCGACAACGCCGATCAAACGCGTTGTGATGCCTGACCTTACGTTGTCGTCGTACCACCGGAATCCAGGCTGTACATTGGTTGCGGTGCCGAATCCCGCTATCCCTTGCAATGTGTACGCCCCGTGTTGCCTTTGACGGGCCTGTGACGGCCTTTGACGGGGACGGTTTGCTTTACGCAACGATCAAGCTCGTTTTTACGGTTTCGCGATACGATTAGTTGGCGGTTGAGGTCGGAAACATACAATCGCCGGCGTTTGGTGGGAGGTGCTTGATGCGGCTCTCCGGCCTGGTGGTTGCGGTTCTGTTCGCACTTACTTCCTTTGCATTTGCCCAGCACTCTTCTGCAGGCAGTTCGGGCGGATCCTCGTCCAGTTTCTCGAGTGGCAGCGCTTCTCACGGCGGCACGTCCGGGGGAAGCAGTTCCGCGAGTTACTCTTCGAGCGGCCGTAGTTCCGGCGGATCGGGGTCGCATGGCTCTGCGGCGCAGACGACGCGATCAAGTGGTTCGCAAAATGGTTTGAATGTGCGGCTGGCGCAGGCCGGCGCGACTTCCTCCCGCACGCAGGCGGAGAAGAGAGGATTCTTTTCTACTCTGCGCCACCCTTTCCGCAAGCCGACGCCCATGGTCGAGGCTGATTGGCGCCGTCCGGTTTGCAAGAAGCAGCCGTGCGTCGTTGCGCCGCGGCCCTCTCTATGCCCGCCTGGGCAGCCGCTGAACGGCAAAGGGGTTTGCTCGGCCAGCAACGTTGCCTACCGCACCTGCCAGGCAGGCAACAACGGGGGGCCCAGCACTTTTTGTGTCTACCCGTTGGACGATTGCCGCAGCCTGCCTTTGACTCTGAATCGACTCGATTTGGCCTCGGATGAGGAGCATCGGAAGGCTCAACTGGAACGCTTGCGTCGGGAGTCCGCGCGCTGCGAAGGGCTGCAGTCGCTCTTTTCTCCCCATTGGGCGAGCATCTATGGGAACCCTCTCGCGGGCTTCCCGTAGAGTGATTTGCTACCCTACGCTCTCGCGCTGCGCTGCTGCTTCCGCCTGCGGTCGCGCTACCCTGTGTTTACTATCCCCTATCATTCAGGCTCCGCGCCGACTAAAATAGTCTGTACTCGCTGGCGACCGCATTCACGCAGACAATCAAGAGGATCGGAAATGGCAACGACGACCGCAATACCCAAGACGCGAATTTCGGGCGGCAGTTTTTTGCTGGAAGCGCCTGAGGAAGTTTTCACGCCCGAGGATTTCAGCGAGCAGCACCGGCTGATCGGGCAGACGGCGGAAGAATTCACGGTCAACGAAATTCTGCCCAACGTGGAGAAGATGGAGCACAAGGACTTTTCCATCTCGCGCAGTCTGCTGAAGAAGGCCGGGGAGCTGGGATTGAGCGGGGTGGAGATTCCCGAGGCCTACGGTGGCCTCGAAATGGATAAAGTGACGGCGGCTGTCATTGCCGATCACATCGCGAAGTACGCCGGCTTTGCGACTACGTGGGGCGCGCACAGCGGCATCGGGTTGCTGCCCATCGTGTATTTCGGCACCGAGCAGCAGAAGCAGAAGTATTTGCCGCGGCTGGCCGCCGGCGAGATTGTGGGCGCGTATGCCTTGTCGGAGGCCTCATCCGGCTCCGACGCCATGAACTGCCGCACGCGAGCGACGCTCTCGGCCGACAAGAGCCATTACATTCTCAACGGCGAAAAGATGTGGATCACCAACGCCGGATTCGCCGACCTGTTCACCGTGTTCGCGAAGGTGGATGGACACGAAAAACTCAGCGCATTTTTGGTCGAGAAAACTTTCCCCGGTTTTTCGATTGGCGGCGAAGAGCACAAGATGGGCATTCGCGGCTCGTCGACTTGCCCGATTATTTTGAACGACTGCAAGGTGCCTGCCGAAAATCTGCTGGGTGAAGTCGACAAGGGACAAGTGATCGCCTTCAACATTTTGAACATCGGACGCTTTAAGCTGGGCGCGATGTGCGTGGGCGGCGGGCGAGTATCGCTGGAACATGCCATCGCTTATGCCAAGCAGCGCAAGGCGTTCGGCAAAGCCATCGGCGATTTTGGCCTGGTGCGCGAGAAGATCGCCAACATGGCCACGCTGCTTTACATCGGCGAATCGCTGGTGTATCGCACCGTGGGCATGATGGACATGGCGCTCGGCGAGGTCGATAAGTCCGGCGCCGACGCCATGAAAGAGACTCGCAAGGCCATTGAGGAATACGCGGTGGAGTGTTCGATCATCAAGGTGTGGGGTTCGGAGATGATCGATTACATCGTCGACGAAACTTTGCAGATTTATGCCGGCTACGGTTTCGTGGAGGAATATCCGGCGGAGCGGGCTTATCGCGATGCCCGCATCAATCGCATCTTCGAAGGCACGAACGAAATCAACCGGCTGATCATCACCGGTTTTTTGCTGAAGCGTGCCATGAGCGGGCAGTTGCCGCTCATGCCCGCGATCAAGAAGTTGATGGATGAAGTGCTCTCCGGACCCACGATGAGCGAAGACCTGGATGGGCCTATGGCGGAGGAACGGAAGCTTGTCGGGCAGGCTAAGAAGCTGGGCTTGTTCGCGGCCGGAGCGGCCACGCAGAAATACATGCAGGCGATTCAGGATCAGCAGGAAGTGATGGGCGCGATCGCGGATATGACGATCGAAGCTTATGCGATGGAATCGGCGGTGCTGCGGGCGCACAAGATCGCGGAAACGAAAGGTGAAGCTGCCGCGGCTTTGCCGATCGCGATGACACGCGTTTATCTCACGCAGGCTATGGAGAAGGTGGAAGCCGCGGCCAAGAAAGTGATCGCCGCCGTGGCCGATGGCGACATGCTTCGCACTCAACTGGCGATTCTGCGTCGGCTGGCGAAGTACGAACCATTCAATACGATTGAACTGCGGCAACAGATTGCGCAGAAGATGATTGAGCGCGGGAAGTATACGCTGGCTTAAACCTTAAACACAGGGGACACAGAAGTACACAGGGCATTTCGGATTTTGCCATTTCTAACATCTTTTCTCGTGAACACTTCAGGGTTAATCCTCTTCCTGGCATTCGCGCTTTTCAGGTCGATGTCAGCGCAGACGAATCCGGCGGCCACGCTGCAGGACTCCGCCACCTTCGACCCCGACGGCGCCGCGCACATCACGCGCATCGTGCCGATGCCGCCGACCATCAGCGCTGAGGCGCAGAAATGGCTGGATTCGCTGGACCAGCAGAAGCCAGTGCCGCCGGAGCCGCTGGCGGAGAGGCGCGCTCACACCGACACCTGGCGCAAGATGGATTCCGCCGAGGCGCTCAAACTTTATCCCGTGAAGGTTGAGGAAGCGGTGCTGGGCGGGGTTCGGACCGACATCATTTCTCCGCTCTCGAATCCAACACCGAATCGCGTACTCATCAATCTGCACGGCGGCGGATTCAACTCCGATTCCGGCTCGCTGATCGAAGGGATTCCGATCGCCAACCTGGCGAAGATCAAAGTGGTTTCGGTCTACTATCGGCTGGCACCGGAGAATCCTTTTCCCGCGGCAGTGGATGATGTGGTTGCGGTTTACAGAGAGCTGCTGAAAACTTATTCGCCGCACAACATCGGAATCTACGGGACGTCGGCTGGGGCGATTCTAACTTGCGAGGTCGCGGTTCGGCTTAAACAGCTCGGGCTGCCCCTGCCCGCTGCGCTGGGAGTTTTTTCAGGGCTGGCTGACTTCAGCCGACCCGGCGATTCGTGGCAATTGTTCACGCTCAATGGTCTACCCGGCATGCTGCAGCCGACCGATCCCAAACAACTGCCGGACGATCCTTACATCGGCAAGACCGATCGCAGGGATCCCGTCCTCTCGCCGCTGTTCGCCGATCTGCATGGCATGCCGCCTACGCTGCTGGTCACCAGCACGCGCGATATTTTATTGAGCGGCACGACCGTGTTGCATCGCGCTCTGTTGAAGGCTGGGGACGGAGCAGAACTTGTCGTCTTTGAAGCGCTGCCGCACGCTTTCTGGTATCACTTTCAGTTGCCCGAGACCAAGGAGGCGCTGGAGCTGATGGCGAAGTTTTTCGACGACAAGGTTGGACGCTAAGTTCTCGGTCGAGGTTGCGCTCTCGGTCCCCAAGGGCAGACGCGACGCCGGGAGATCCCTCGCCCCGCCGGAGAAAACGCGGGGCTTCGGGATGACTCACTGGCATAGGGAAGGACGCGGCATTGGCAACGTCCGGCGGTACGGTGGTGAAGGCTGGTGCAAGCGGCGCGATTCTGATACAACCCTGGCATGAAAATAAATCGGCTGCTCCTGGTCGCACTCGCGGGTACCGCTCTTTTCTCCGCCATTCTCGTTGCCCAACAAGATAATAGCCCGTCGCGTGGGCTCGCAGCCACTCCGCCCATGGGATGGAATTCTTGGAACAAGTTTGGCTGCAACGTCAGCGAAGAGATCATCAAGAACATGGCCGACGCCGTGGTCAAGTCGGGGATGAAAGCCGCCGGCTACGAGTACGTCAACATCGACGACTGCTGGCAGGTGAGCCGTGACGCGAATGCGAATATCGTCGTCGATCCGCAGCGCTTTCCGCATGGCATGAAGGCGGTGGGCGATTACATTCATTCGCTGGGATTGAAGTTTGGGGTTTATTCCGACGCGGGCACGCACACTTGCGCGGGCCGGCCCGGCGGCCTGGGCCACGAATATCAGGATGCGGTTCAGTACGCTGCCTGGGGTGTCGACTATCTGAAATATGACTGGTGCCACAGCAGCACGCAGGATGCGAGGGCTTCTTACACGAATATTCGCGCCGCGCTCGACGCCGCAGGACGGCCTGTCGTGTTGAGCATTTGCGAATGGGGTACCGCGAAGCCGTGGTTGTGGGGGAAAGAAGTTGGCGGCAATTTGTGGCGCACGACCGGCGATATCGAGGATCGTTGGGGAGGTCTGCAGAAGTGGCCGGACGGAAGCTGCTGCTCGCATGGCATGCTGGCGATTCTGGACGAGCAGGTGGGTTTGCAATCGTATGCGGGGCCAGGTCATTGGAACGATCCTGACATGCTCGAGGTCGGCAACGGCGGGATGACCGATACTGAGTATCGTTCGCACTTCAGCTTCTGGGCGCTGCTGGCCGCGCCGCTGATTGCGGGCAACGATTTGCGCGACATGCGGCCCGAGATTCACGACATTCTTGCGAATCAAGAAGTGATTGCCGTGGATCAGGATGCGGCGGGGCACGAAGGCGAGCGCGTCTGGAAAAATGGCGACCTGGAAGTTTGGGCGAAGCCGTTAGGCGACGGCAGCCGGGCGGTGATTTTATTCAATCGCGGAACGGCACAGCAGGAAGTGACCGCGAAGTGGGAGGATATTGGCTATCCCAGCCACTTGAACGCTGCGGTGCGCGATTTGTGGCAGCACAAAGATCTGGGGAAGTTCAGCGGAAAATTTTCCGCCGCCGTAGCTTCGCACGGCGTGGTGATGATTACCGTGAAACCCTAGATTCTTCGTGGGGCGACCCGCTCAGTTCTTGGGAAAGTTCGGGTCGGCCTTTACTTCCTCGATTTGCGCGGTGTGGCGCGCGCTGTGGGCCGAAATCAGCAGCAGCCACTGATAAGCGTCCATGGTGCCGAGCAGCGGGTGGTCGAAGAAGTGGTCGCGCAGGTCGTCGTCGGTGGTGCGGATGTAGTCCATGGTAGCCTTGCGGCTTTCTTCGAAGGCCTTGGTTAGATCGGCTTCGGTCGCCCAGCGGCCTGTGGGCTTCAGGAATTCGGGGGCCTGCGCTTTGCGGCTGCGGTCGGGAACTCGCTGCAGAATAATCTCGTCCTTGCCCTTTACCTGCTCGCGCTTGTCGGGCGTCGCAGGCGAGGCCATGATTTGCTTTTGCACGAGTGCGAACAGAGAGGACTCCGACACCGCGATGTGCTCGGCGACTTCGGCCACGGACCAGCGGTCGGGCGCGGGTTTGAAGGTCCACTGCTTTTGCGAGAGTCCGGCAATCGATTTCAGAAAATTGTCGCGCGTGGCCTGAAAGCTCTTGAGCGCCGCTTCGCGTTCTTCGGGAGTCAGGGTGGTCGGCGCTGAGCTTTGAGTCCATCCAGATGCGGCCAGACCGAGCAACAAGAAAACCAGAGTGATCGCGTTGCGCTTCTTCGTTTCCATTCACCGTTCTCCCCGGACGATTTTTGCAGACCCCAGAAAGCGGCAGCGGCGCCATTGTAAATCACGCTCCAGACTTTTGCTTGAGCTCCTCCATCACGCTCTGGATTAATTCTTTGGCGTCGGTGAGGCTTTTCATGATGATCTGGATGTCCATGACCGGTTTGCCCGGCCAGCGCTGGCTCTGGCAGTAGACGCCGTGCTGGCCGACCAGCGCCATGGCGTCGGTAATGGTGTCCATGGTGACGGCGAGGCGGCCGCGGGGGACGCCCATCATGGTCTCGTAGTGCTCCAACTCTTCTTGTTTTTCCTCGAATACCGGCATGGCTTGATTGTAAATGGCGACGGCGAGGGAGCATAATTTGCTTTCGTATGCTTCTGTGGCACGTCCAAGGATTGGGTACCCAGTAGCCCGTACCCAGAATTCAACGTTCAACGTTCAACATTGAGCTGATGCTTCCTCTCAGGAGAAATTCATGTCAAAGCGAATCGCGCTCCCTTTCATCGTCGCCTTCTTATGCAGCAGCCTTGCTTTTGCTCAGATGGGCGGCGGCAAGCCCAGCCCTGCAGCCTCGGCGAGCTGCGATCTTGGCGGCGGCACAACCATCAAGACCGATTATTCCAGCCCGCGCATGAAAGGTAGAAAGATTTACGGCGGGCTTGTTCCCTACGGCGAGGTGTGGCGTACTGGCGCCAACAGCGCGACTACGTTCGTTCCCAGCGCCGATGTGAATGTGGGCGGCAAGACCGTGCCGGCGGGCAGCTATACGATTTTTACGGTTCCGACGGCCGACAAATGGACGCTCATCATTAATAAGACGACGGGCGAGTGGGGCATTCCCTACACCTACGAGAGTGCTGAACTCGCGCGCATCGATATGAAAGTTTCCAAGCTGCCTGCGCCGGTGGAGAACTTTACGATTGCTTACGATAAATCGGCGGCGGGCTGCACGCTGCGGATGGATTGGGAGGCCACGCGGGCCTCGGTGGAGATTTCGGCGAAATAACAATTCGGATCGCGGGTTGGTGTTGACATCGAAATCAAAAACCGTGCACTCCGAAGGACACTAAGGTTCACGAAGGCCGCGAGCGGGGCCGCTTTTCGTGCAGAGCGAGGCATTTCTTTAAGCATGAGTTGTTCGCGGGGGGCTCCCTCCCCTGGCTGAGGTGCGCCGGGTTGCGGAATGACGCCATTTATCGGAATGGCACCATTCAAGGGAAGTAAACCGAAGGCTGCTTTTATACGGCTGGCTTCCAGCGCAGCACGGGCTTGCGCGCGGCGGCAGTTTCATCGAGGCGGGAAACGCGCGTGGAATGCGGCGCTTCGAGAACCGTCTGAGGATCTTCTTCCACTTCTTCGGCAATCGACTGCATGGCGTCGATGAATAGATCCATTTCTTCCTTCGATTCGCTCTCGGTGGGCTCGATCATCAACGCGCCCGGCACGATCAGCGGAAAAGCTGTCGTATAGGGATGGAAGCCGTAGTCGATGAGGCGCTTGGCGATGTCCATGGTGCGCACACTTTTTTTTGCTTGCAGCTTATCGCTGAAGACCACCTCGTGCATGGTGGGCGTGGAATAGGGCAGGTCGTAGGTGCCCTCAAGGCCTTTGCGAATGTAGTTGGCGTTCAGCACCGCATCTTCGGTCGTCTGGCGCAAGCCATCGGGACCGTTGGCCTGAATGTAGGCCAGGGCGCGAACGAACATGCCGAAGTTGCCGTAGAAGGCGCGCACGCGTCCGACCGATTGCGGGCGATTGTATTCAAAACCCAGCGAGCCATCGGCTTTGGTGATCACCACCGGCGTGGGCAGGAAAGGTTCTAGAATTTTCTTGATCGCTACCGGTCCCGAGCCTGGACCGCCGCCGCCATGCGGCGTGGAAAAAGTTTTGTGCAAGTTCAGGTGCATGACGTCGACGCCGAAATCGCCGGGGCGGACTTTGCCTACCAGCGCATTCATGTTCGCGCCATCCATGTAGAGCAGGCCACCTTTGGCGTGGAGGATGTCGGCGATTTTGTGAATCTGCTGTTCGAAGACACCCAGCGTGTTGGGATTGGTGAGCATGAGCGCGGCGACGTCTTCGTTCATCTGGGCTTCCAGGGCTGCAATATCGACCATGCCGCGCGCATCGGACTTCAAATTTTCTACGGCGTAATCGACCATCGCGGCCGTCGCCGGGTTGGTGCCGTGAGCCGAGTCTGGGATCAGAATCTTTTTTCGCGGACGCCCCTGCGCGTGGTGATAGGCGCGCACCATGAGCAGGCCGGTCATCTCGCCATGAGCGCCGGCGGCGGGCTGCATGGTGATGGCATCCATGCCCGTGATCTCGATCAGGCATTCGCTCAGCGTCTTTAGAATGCGCAGCGCGCCTTGCGAAATCTGCTCCGGTTGATAAGGATGCCCGTTGGCGATTCCCTCTACTCGAGCCACTGCTTCGTTCACGCGCGGGTTGTACTTCATGGTGCAGGAGCCAAGAGGGTACATGCCGAGATCGATGGCGTAGTTCCACGTGGACATGCGAGTGAAGTGGCGGATGATTTCGATCTCGCTCACCTCGGGCATGTTGCCGAGGTCTTTTCTTTCGGCGGAACCTAGGAGCTTGGCGGCGTCGACTTCGGGAACGTCGAGCGGCGGCAGTTTGTAGGCAGCCTTTCCCGCCGAAGACTTTTCGAAGATCAAGCCTTCGTTTTGATTGACGTGGCGAGTGGCTTTGCGAATCATGTTTTTCATGACTATTCGTTTAATCCTAGATCCAAAATTTCTGGTGTAGGCGAGAAGGCGCGGCCCGTGCCCTGGCACCTGGGACAAGTGCCCGTGCCTGCGCAGTTGCGACATTTCGGTTCGTCTTCATTGAGATGCGTGTTCGTTCCAGTGCCATCGCACGTGGCGCATTTCCCGTCGCCCCCGCACTCGGCGCAGGCATTACGCGGGGACATTCCGATCCCTTCCCTGTGATCGGATGAGAGTCATCGCGCCAGTTCCTCGACCCCCGCTTCTTCCTTCGCGGATAGCTCGCGCTCAGCCGCGAGCCTGACGGCGCCGTCAATCGCGGCCCGCGAAGTCAGCTCCGTGCAGCACCACAGGGCTGCATTTCCAAGCTCGGGGTAAAACTTCGTCAGGGGCAACCCACCGACTATTTTGTGTTCCAACAGACGGTTGTTGATCGTGTGTGGATCTTCACTTGTCTCGACCACAAACTCGTTGAAGCGAGGCGCGTTGGCAAAGAGCACTTTGCCATGTTTGGCAAATGCAGCGGCAGCATAGGCTGTCTTTGCCAGGTTCTGCTTCGCCAGCTCTTTCAATCCAACCTTGCCGTACACATTCATAAAGACGTTGACCATGAGCGCGACCAGGGCTTGGTTCGTGCAGATGTTCGAGGTGGCTTTCTCGCGGCGGATGTGCTGCTCACGCGTGGCCAGCGTGAGGACGAATCCGCGGCGGCCCTGTTTGTCGACGGTCTGGCCGACTAAACGTCCGGGCATTTGGCGGACAAACTTCTCGCGGGTTGCAATCACGCCGCAGTAGGGACCACCGAAGCCTAGTGGCACGCCGAACGATTGCGCCTCCATGGCGATGATGTCGGCGTCGCGCGGCGGTTCGACGATTCCGAGCGAGACCGCTTCGGCGATCGAGACCACGAGCATCGCTCCGTGCCTGTGGGCGATCTCGGCGATCGCAGAAACATCTTCAATCGTGCCGAAGAAATTGGGGGATTGAATAAGGACACAGGCCGTTTCTGGCGTGATCGACTGCTCAACTCCTTCGAGCCGCACGCGGCCATCGGAGGCGAAATTCACGCTCACCAGGGGCATGCCTTGATGCGTCGCATAGGTAGCCAACACTTCGCGATATTCGGGATGCACACTTCGCGCCACGACCACCGAGCGGCGCCCGGTGAGGCGTACGGCCATCATCACGGCTT
>Ga0116117_1000037_pt1 | contig 62190 bp, 43 predicted proteins | sample June2015DPH_11_1_FD_89790 | JGI IMG/M metagenome (GOLD analysis project Ga0116117, IMG submission 89790) | Peatland microbial communities from SPRUCE experiment site at the Marcell Experimental Forest, Minnesota, USA - June2015DPH_11_10 | ecosystem: Environmental > Terrestrial > Soil > Wetlands... | reverse complement strand
GGTGACGTCGCCGGAAGAGTCGTAGGTCAGCCCTCCGGGCGCTTGCGGCGTGCCTGTGATCTGGTTGTTGGAGTTGTAGTGGGCCCAGGTGGTGGGCGTTGGATTGCTGGTGCAGGCGACGGTGGAGACGGCCTGCGAGAGGCGGTTGCCGAAGTCGTCGTAGCTCCAGCAGCCGAAGTTGCTTGCATAGGGCGCAGCCACGCCCGCGGCTGTATCCGCGGAGGCCGAGGCTGCGGTTCCAGTGGAGAGGCGATTCAATGTGTCGTAGGTGTAGCTCCATATCCCCATGACGGAATCAGTGGTGCTGGCCAGGTTTCCGGCGGGATCGTAGCTTTCTTTATAGCTATAGACGGTTGCGCCGACAGCGTTGACGTTGGCGCCTCCGTCGAGGTATCCGCTGGCCGGCGTGACTGCGAAAGATGCCGGGCTGAAGCCGGCAGTATCGGCGACCACGAGGGAATAGGCGAAGTCTGTTGCCGCGCCGCCGTATTGAGTGACGGCTGCCGGGGTGGCACTGAGGTACAAGACATCTTGAACGGAAGCGACGGAGACGAGAGTGCTAGAGGCATTGACAGCGAGCGCCTCGGCGATGCTGCTGGGGGTATCGGATGCGCCGTAGGTATAGGAAGCGGACGGCGTAGTGGAGCCATTTACATAGAGCGTAACGGTGCCGGTGTCATGCGCGGCTCCGGTAACGGTGAGAGAGACGGTGGCGGTGGCGGTGGTGTAGTTTGCCGCGATGGCCGAGGCTGGGGTAAACGTCACGGTCAGCAGTTGGTTTCCGGCGTTGAGAGTGGAAACTCCAGAGGTAAGGACGGCTCCGGCGGCGTTGGTGTAAACACTGGTGCCAGCAAGGGCGAGGCCGGTGAGTGGATCTGTGATGACGGCATTGAGTTGGCTTGCAGTTGTGAGCTTGGTGGTGTCGGCGATGGCGGCCGGCTTGCTCCAGGTGACAACGGGGATTGCCTGGTTGACGTTAAGGATGACGGAATTCTGCACCGGCGCGTAGGTGGTGGAGTAGGCGGCGCTGGGAGTGAAGGTCACGGTGAGGACTTGCGGGCCGGCTGCAAGCACGCCTGTGGCCGGGGTGTAAGTACAGGTACCGGGCACGGTTGGGTCTGGCGCGGTTGAAAGCGGGCACGTAACCAACTGGTTGTTCAGGTTGTTCACTTGGGCATTCAATTGGGTTGGGCTCAGTGCCGTTCCGTAGGTGATCGGGGTGGGGGAATTCCAGACGATGACCTGTGGCGTGGACGGAATAACCGCGCGAATTCGGTTGTTTACCCCATCTCCGACGTAAAAGTTGCCAAAAGAATCTACCGCTATACCGACGGGGCTGTTGAGCTCAGCGCTGGTGGCCAAGGCTCCATCGCCTGAATATCCGCAGGTAACAGTGCCTGGGGTTGTCACGTCGCCGGCAACCGTGGAGATAAGTCCCGTAGCGAGCGTCACCCTGCGCACTACACAATTCGATCGATCGGTGAAGTAAAGGTAACCATCCAAATCCACCGCAATGTTCGTGGGAAGATTCAGCGTCGCGCTGGTGGCTGCGCCTCCATCACCGGAGTAACCGGCGGAACCGTTGCCTGCTACGGTGGAGATAGTTCCCGACGGGATCGGGGCCGTCACCTTGCGAATACGATCGCCGACAGACTCCGCGATGTAAAGGTTGCCGAACGAATCCAATGCAACCCCGCTCGGATTATGCAGTGTTGCCTTCGAAGCCGGGCCTCCATCGCCTGTTGAACTCGCGACGCTGCTACCGACGACGGTAGTGATGATTCCCGTGGTTCCACTGATCATGCGGATTCGCATATTGCCAAAGTCCGCGATGTAGATATTTTTGGCTGCGTCTACTGCAACACCGGTGGGTAGATACAGCTCGACAGTGCTCGCTGTCGCTAACAAGCCATCGCCCGAAAAGCCCAGGGTGCCGTTGCCTGCTATCGTGGTGATGATACCCGTTGTGGCATTCACTTCGCGAATGCGGTAATTGAAAGTATCGGCAATATAGATGTTTCCTGAAGAATCCAGGGCAACACCTTCAGGATGATTAAACAGTGCGTTGGTCGCCAGGCAACCATCGCCCAAGGTATCCGTGGCTTGGGCACAGACTGTTCCGCCTCCGGCCACCGTCGAGATATCGCCTGTCGCGGCCGTCACCTTACGAATGCGACTGTTATCGTAGTCGACGATGTAGAGATTACCATACGTATCGACTGCAACACTCATCGGATAATTTACATTCGCACTGGTGGCCAACCCACCGTCGCCGGCAAAGGAGCCCGTGCCGGTTCCGACCACCGTGTTTATGTTTCCAAGAGAAGGAAACACGATGGCATTCTTTACGACGTTCAAGTTTCCGTTGATGAAAGTGAAGGTGTAGTTGGCCGCCGAAAGAGTTCCGATGGTGGGCGTGATCGAGTATGTGCCGATCGGCGATAGAATCCCAGCTGTGGTGGTTAAACTTGGCGCGCCAGACAGTACCGCCGAGGTATCGCCATTGATGAATCCACTGTAACTCACAGTGAGTGGAGGATTCGGCACGCCGTAGATGCGGCTTGCGTTGTTGGCCGTTACCGTCAGAACCGTTTGGCCAATGGTCAGTGAGCCGTTCACGAAGGTGAAGGAGTAGTTGGTTGCGGCCAAGGTGCCAGCGGCGGCGGTGATGGTGTAAGTGCCTGGGGCGGATGAGGCTGTGGCCGTGGTGGTCAGGCTTGGAGTTCCTGTCAGTACGGCGGATGTGTCCCCGTTGAGGAAACCGCTGTAACTGGCGACGAAGGCGGGGTTGGCGACGCCATAAGCGCGGCTGGCGTTAGTTGCCGTTACCGTCAGCACTGCCTTGTTGACCGTGAGCGTTCCGTTCACAAAGCTGAAGGAGTAGTTGGTTGCGGCCAAGGTGCCGGCGGCTACGGTGATGGCGTAACTGCCCGCGGCGGAAGAGACTGTCGCCGTGGTCGTCAGGCTTGGAGTTCCAGTTAGTACGGCGGATGTGTCGCCGTTGACGAATCCGCTGTAACTGGGAGTAAAGGTTGGATTCGCTGCACCGTAAGCGCGGCTGGCGTTAGCCGTTACCGTCAGCACTGCCTTGCCCACCGTCAATGTGCCATTCACAAAGCTAAAGGAGTAGTTGGTTGCGGCCAAGGTGCCGGCGGCCACGGTGATGGTGTAAGTGCCCAGGGGGGAAGAGGCTGTCGCCGTGGTGGTCAGGCTTGGAGTTCCGGTTAGTACGGTGGATGTGTCGCCGTTGAGGAATCCGCTGTAGCTGGGAGTAAAGGTTGGATTCGCTGCGCCGTAAGCGCGGCTTGCGTTGGCCGTTACCGTCAGCACTGCCTTGCCCACCGTCAATGTGCCGTTCACAAAGCTGAAGGAGTAGTTGGTTGCGGCCAAGGTGCCAGCGGCGACGGTGATGGCGTAACTGCCTACGGCGGAAGAGACTGTCGCCGTAGTCGTCAGGCTTGGAGTTCCAGTTAGTACGCTGGCTGTGTCGCCATTGACGAATCCGCTATAACTGGGAGTAAAGGTTGGATTCGCTGCACCGTAAGCTCGGCTAGCATTGGCCGTTACCGTCAAGGTTGCCTTATTGACTACCACACTCTGCGTCACCTGTGTTGCCGGCCCATAACTCCCATTGCCCGCCTGGTTCGCGGCCACAGTGCATGTGCCCGCGCCAGTGATGGTCAGCGAACTGCCAGAGACCGAGCAAAGCCCGGCAGTGATTGAGTACGACACCGCGAGACCAGAACTGGCCGTTGCTACCAGCGCGATTGGAGCTACACCATAGGTGACAGGCGTGGTTGGCGCAGTAAAGCTAATCGTCTGGGCTAGCTTAGTTGAGCCCACAGCGCGAATTCGTTGGTTACTCGTATCCGCAATGTAGATGTTGCCAGAAGAATCCACCGCAACGGCATCGGGCGAACTTAATGCCGCGCTGGTTGCGATCCCACCGTCACCGGAGTACCCCGCCGTGCCGTTTCCAGCAACAATAGCGATAGCACCCGTTGAAGCGGTCACCTTGCAGACGGTTGAGTAGCCAATCTGAGCTATGTAGATATTGCCAGCCCCGTCTACTGCAATTCCTTCGGGGCCGGCCAACTCCGCACTGGTCGCAAGTCCGGCACTGCAAGGCGAACCAGATGTGCCGCCTCCAGCCACGGTTGAGATGATTCCTGTGGATACGGTAATTTTGCGGATTCGACCGCTCGCTATTTCGTCGATGTAGATATTGCCCGACGAGTCTACTGCGATGCCCAAGGGCGCGTCCAACTCAGCGCTGGTAGCTAGCCCGCCGTCACCTAAGTAGGCCTCGGTGCCATTGCCGGCAAGTGTGGAGATATAGCCCGTAGAAATCGAAACCTTGCGGATTCGCATATTGCCCGTATCTGCAATATAGATATTGCCAACCGCATCCACTGCTACTCCGTAGGGCCCTTGCAATTCAGCGCCGGTCGCCAACGCACCGTCGCCAGAATAACCGGGCGTTCCATTACCAGCTACGGTTGTGATGATGCCAGTGGACGCGGTAACTTTGCGAACACGATTGTTGGATATGTCCACAATGTAGATATTTCCGGATGAGTCTATCGCGACAGCTCGGGGATTATACAGTTCCGCGCTGGTCGCCAAGCCTCCGTCGCCAGAGTAACCCGCGACACCGTTGCCAGCCACGGTGGTGATGACACCAGTCGACGCAGCAACCTTGCGGATACGCTGGTTTGAGCTATCCGCAATATAGAGATTTCCTGACGCATCTACGGCAATACCACTCGGAGCAGACAACGGCGCACCGGTAGCCAAGCCGCCGTCTCCGGCGTATCCCGAAGTACCGTTTCCGGCCAGTGTATTGATGATTCCAGCGCCTGGAAGTTGAATAGGGAGAGGGCTTGAATAGGTTGCAATACCCACCGGGCTGTTGCTATAGCCCGACTTCACCGCTAAAGCCTTGACCGTCTCCGTGGGTGAAACGGTGATCGGGCTGGAGTAGACTGACGAGCTCGTCGTCGGCGTGGTTCCGTCCGTCGTGTAGTAGATCGTCGCACCCGAGGTTGCATCGCTGATCGTCACAGTCTGCGCCGAAGAATATGCACCTCCAGCGGGCGAAAAGGTTGGTGTAGCCGCCGTAGTGTTGATCGTATATAAGGCCGAAGCCACGGCGCTATTGCTGTAACCCGAAGCTACCGCCAACGCTTCGACAGTCTGTGTGGAGGAGACCACAATCGAGCTGGAGTAGACCGAAGAACTCGTCGTCGGCACCGTACCGTTGGTCGTGTAGTAGATGATCGCGCCAGCGGTCGCGTCGCTGATCGTCACAGTCTGTGTGCTCGTGTACGTACCAGCCGCTGGTGAAAATGTTGGCGTAGCTGTGTACGAGATGGTGGCTGTTCCAAGCGACGGGTTAAAAGAAATAACATATCCGCCACCTGTTAGCAGCCAGGGGATAGCGCTGGTCCATCCACTCGCGGGGCAGCCATAGCTGCCGCCAGGGGACGAAAGATACGCGCCTCCTCCGCTGAGCGAGGTGGCTACACCCGCCACCACGTATGAAAAACTACCATAACCGGATACGGTCAAGGTACCCATGGGTGGCGGTCCACCCGAGGCAGGTCCGATCGGACAACTGCTTGTCGAGAGTGTTATCGAATAAGTAAGTGTTCCACTACCGACTGGGATGCTATAGGTCTGCCCATAGACGATACCTGCGGCGGCTACCACCAAAACAAACAGTACGGAGACTTGCATTGCTCGTCGGATCATTCGAGTCATAGCCACTCCGCGAAATTCACGGATAAGTCCCCCACCGATGTCATGCTTGCCATCTGCGTGAGGTCGCATAGTTTCTCCACCATCGATCTTCCTGGTATGCATTCCGTGTGAGTAGCTCATTTGCTCTGCTCCAATCCGGTAATGGTCACCGTCGCCGAGCCGGGCGTCGAATTCGCAACAATGCCTCCCGTGTCCATCTCGCACGTCGTTCGCAGCCGGTTATCGTAGCTCCTGTTCAGGACGAGCCCCTTGCCGAACACGGCATTTTGTAATCCACCGAACGCTGAATATGCGGCCTGGGGAGATGAGGAGTTCGGGCATGCGGCGGTCCCGGTTTGCGCATTAAACAGGGCCTGCGGAAGGATATTCGCCGCGCCTGTAACATAGTTGGTGGTCCAGTTGCTAGCCAATGACTGCAAGCGCCCGGCGCCGTCGTAGGTATTTGAGAAGATAAACGGCGTGCCCGCCTGAGTCCCCGTTGTTGCGGGGCCGATCCCGTTGGTAGAAGTAGCAAGATCGCCAGCTAGATCGTATGAATACGACAGTGCATAAGGCGCTCCATTGGCAACAGTCGCAAGTGTATTCTGCTGCTCGCTTGTTATGCGGCCCATCGAATCATAACCGCCAATAGCGCGCATGGTCAGAAATCCTGCGGCAGGCGCGCCTGTAGAGGGTGTCGGCGGGGTAGTGGGACACACCCCAGCAGACGCGCTCTGAGTCCATGCATTGATCAGACGCCCAATCCCGTTTGGAACGGATGAAAGACCAGAAGGTAGCCCATACAGATACCAGGACGACGGCGTACTACTAGCAACGGAATAGCTCTTGCAATACAATCTATTCATCTGGTCATACTGATAACTAGTTGTTACATTTCGCGCATCGGTTCTCGATATCACATTGCTATTAGCATCGTATGCATATAAGCTCATCCCGGTTTCCGGATTCGAAGAAGATAGCAACCGCGACAAAGAATCGTAAGTAAATGTCCTCGCGCGTCTCTCTCCCGGCGACGTACCATTTGATCCTCCCCACTGATCAACAGCGAGAAGGTTATTCAGTACATCGTAGAAATAGTCCGTTTCCATGGACGGCGAGTTGCCGGTTCCATTCGGTTCGAGTACATGAGTCATTTGCCCGAGAGCGTTCTGAGTTCGCTGCCAGTCGTTCTGATTTTCGTCAGCATCGTCCTCCCACACGCCAACATTTCCCAGCCCATTCCCATGGCAATTCGATTGGCCGACGGTGTTGATTCCATTGAAGCAGGCCTGCTTCTTTGTCCCATCCGGGGCCGTAACCATCGCTTTTCGACTAAGTGCGTCGTAAGTGTATCTAGTAATCCCGTAAGTCGCTTCGCTTGTGCTTCGGTAGGGATTTGAAACGCTCGCCACCCTTCCAAGGCTGTCGTAGGTCGTATCCGTGTAAACAGTTCCGTACGGATCGGAGGTTAGTTGTGTTTGTGTCAGGCGTCCAAGCCCATCGGCGTATGCGACTTTCGTAAGGCAGCCGGAACTGTTCGGCACGCAAGGTGGATTTGGCTGGGTGATTGCCTTCGTGAAGGTCACCGAAAGGCTTCGGGGCGTATCGTTGTATACGAGCGTCTCCCAGCCGCCGCCACTGGGATAGGTGACTTCGGTCAACCTCCGCATCGTGTCATATGTATAGTGAGTTGTCTCGGTGTTCTGATCAGTGTACGACAACAAAAGGCCGGTGTTGTCATCGTATGATGGCGATTCAGATGAGTTGTCTGGATACAGAATCTTACTTAAATACAATCCGTAACAATCATAGGTTAGAGTCGTAATATAACCCTTTGCATCGATCTTCTTTGTAGGCATCCCTATGTATGCAGATGTGTTTGTGCAGTTTGGGCCTGTTACCTCTGGTCCGTAATTATTATGCGTTGACACCCAGCTACCGTTAGTGTTGAGCCAGCGATTTGCCGAAGTCTGCAGACCCCAGGTTGTTCCGCTGACATACCCAGGCTCATCATAGGCATAACTTGTTTGCGCTTGGATTCCAGTAGGCCCCAATACGGTATCCAGGCTTGGCAGATCGATCAAGTTTTTTGCATAGTAATTCCAGTTCGACTGCCAGAGTTTGGTATGCAGCGTGGTGCGCAGAGGCGTGGCTGAGTTAAAGTCAGATTCAGTGGAAGAACGTACTTGTCCAAAGCTGAATTGATGAGTGATCCCCGTGTAGTCCTGATAACTTCCAAAAGTGTCGTACTGGCTAACGTCATAGCTGACCAGAGGAGAACCATTGCTCGGAAGTGTCGTTGTCACCGTACTCGGGAATACGCCGAGTGCGATGTAGTTAGAGAAATTTGTCGGGTTGGCATAGTCCGTGCCGGTGTTTGAATAGGTTGTATCCACTTCTTTGAGCAGCGCTGATGCTCCCTGAAAGTACTGCGTCTTCGTCTCCCAGGGTCCGCAAGTAGATCCACCAATGAGAGAAAATGTATGCGCGGTTAAATTTCCGATAGGATCAGTAACTGTAGCTGTTCCCTGATTCGGTCCGCCCGGAGACACAATTCCCAATGTTCCCGCGGGCGGCGCGCCGATCCATCCCGACCCTATGTTGTTGCTGTATTGCCAGACTTCGGTCGGCGTCGAATCCGTGGAATTCAAGTACACGTTTCTTTGGGAAACCATCCGGCTTGACAGGATGTTCGAATATGGCCAAACCGGCGTCCCCACAACAGGAATCTGACCAGGAGGATTACCGCAAGCCAAACGCCAGGCATACTGATATGTCACCATCGCCCCAGTTGGCATAATGACTGTTTGAACCTGGCCGTAATTATCATACCCAAATTGCCAAAAAGTTCCATTAGGCAGAGTAACACTGGTCAGAGCCCACCATTTTTCGTTGATGGTCTCACTTTCAAGATTGGCTCCGTTCACTTGCGGAATACTTCCGCTGACCGGAATTTGGGCATAGCAGAAGGTCAGAGGCACATTGTTTGCGTTACCCTCGCCTGGATATTGAAAGGTCTCACCATAGTATTGCGGGGTATAGTTCATTTCCTGGTAAGTTAGCGGGCTGCTTGTTGGGAATATGTGGCAAATCCCGCCCGCTGCATATCCTGGATCGGGCGTTGTTGTTGCTGGATGATAAGATGCATCTACATCGACGAGACAGCTGTAGTTCTCAACAGTAGGAAGATAGCTTGGGTTTGGAATGACTCTTCCTAACGTGTCGACAATCGAAGTGGACGAGGCGGTTCCATGCGCATATCCCTCCCAAAAGGGCAGCGCGGCATTGAAGAAGTCTCCGCTACCGGGAGCTGTGGCACAGGTGCCCTTTAGCGTTATCGCATTTCCATTGGGGTCGACCAAGCCGCCAGTATTACCTTTTCGATCCACCAGCACGGGGCCTGTGACTGTGGTTCCCGGTTGCAGCATCAAGCCGCTGCCGTCCACACTGTACTTGATGCCGGGCACATATCCCGCTGTGGAGTTTGCTATTCCGCCGCCCAGCGAATGCGTTGCGCCGCTATCATCGATGGCAACGAAGCGGACCAGATACTCTGGACCGATCGCCGTTTTCGCGGATGTAACAATTCTCTCTTCCTTCCAGAAAAGGCCGCCGGGACTAATTAGAACGTGAGGCTGACCCCATGGCGCGCCAATTACTCCCGACGTTACTTCATGTTGATTGGTGTCGGCTGGCCCGCCGGTCAATGGCGGCGTAGATTGAAATGTCGTTGAGTTACTGCGAATGGAAATTGTTACCGGCGGAACGCCGCCGCGTTGTTCGTACGACAACAACGGAATGTTCAAAACCAGATTTCCATTCGCCAGATTCACTGAGTCGAAGTCAGAGCCGTGATACGACTGAAAAGCCTGATATCCCTTCTCGAAGTCCGCTTGCGCACGGGCAATGGAGGCAGCCAGCGTCACGGCAACGATGAGGGTGATGGCGCGCAACGCCCGAATTGAATGAGCAATGATTGGGCGGGCACTTGAAGGTGTCTGCACTCTCAACGTTGCGAGTATCCTTTTTAAGTTCATCACTTCTCTTGTCCTCACGGAGAATTGCATGTGAAATCCACATGCCCTGGCTGATAAGTACTTCCGCTGGGGAGCACGCGGGCAGGTCTGGTTCCCCTGCCCGCTACTTCCCTACTAGTCGAGTTTTTAGTTTGTTGCTGCGCTAAAAGATGGTTGCGCAAAGCCTGCCGAATCGATCACCGTGACCACGACTTGGTTTGAGGTTGTCGAGGTCGCAGCATCTGCTTCAGAGTCCGCGGTGGTGGTGGCTGTCCGCGCTCTCTTAGCAGTTGTGATGGCTCTTCTCACAGATGCTCCAGGCTTGCTAAAAGCAGTCGAAGCGTTTGTCGAGGCGTTTGAGACGCTGGTCAGAGTAAGGACGCCGTCTTTCGCAGTCGCATTCCAATATGCTCCAGCTACCTGGTTGACGGAGGCCGCCAGCGCCACTGCAATCGATTGCGGCGTGCTGGTGCTCCCAAATGGCGCAGAGGCAGTTAGGCCATTGGTGGTAAGTTGCACAGTTCCGCTATCGTATTTCGTGGTGGTGCCTGCGGTCCGTCCACCTGTGAGAGTGGTGCCCGATGGAGTTACCTGGTAATTGCCGATCACGAAGGCCGACAAAGGAAGGTTCGCTGCACTTCCGGTTGCCAGGCTGGTAAGAGTAATCGTGGAACCATTGGCCACGGCTTGTACGGGCGAGCCGGCAGCGTTCAATTGTGCCGCCAAGGTAGCCGCCGCATCGTTAATGGCGGTGCCGAACGGGACATTTACCGCTTGCGTGAAGCCGCCAACACCGACCGAAAGAGTCGATTGCACAAATGTTGGAGTGACGGGAAGGAGTCTAGCCGGAGTCCTTTCAGAGGGAGCTCCCGTGGAATCACGCCTCGCCGCTTCCGCAGTGGCGGCGCGGGCGCTCGTACTCGACGCATTGGAAACAGCGCTGAGTGTGAGTGTGCCCGTGGCAGGAGCGGCTGTAACTTGCTCGGTTGTGCTTTGCTCCACGCCCGTGATGGTAACTGGAATCGCACCGATGTTTGGGTAAACTGGAACCCATGTATCGTAATAGGATGCCGATGCACTGTAGGTGTACTTATTTGTCCCGAATAACGGCTGCGTAACTGTCAAGGTGAATGCCGAAGGATCCAGAGCATCGCTTACACCGCCGTAAGTATTATAAACAAGACATGTGCCATTCGTCATAGATGTGGATTCCCCCGATGCATTGCAATAGACATTGGACGCTATCAGGATCTGGCCAGAGGAATGTCCGGCGACAGATGCAGAACCACTGGCACCCCCTTGAATTGAAAATCCGTTGCTGGTATCCGCAGTGAAGGTCAGCGTTGCCGCGGAGGGAGTGGTATTTGTGACCGTTATGTAATATGGAGTTGGAGACTGACATTTGGGAGTAGGATTGCCGCCAGGATAGGTTGAGCTGCAACCCGGACCTTCGACATCGACATAATTAAGATAAATACCATTCGGTGCCGACACGGTTACTGACCCGTAGGGGGTTCCTATGGCCCCCGCTACCGCCAGTTGGAATGATTCGCCGTTATACCAAGCCGGCATGCCTTTGTAAGACGGCACTGTTCCGGTGACGGCTATCGAGGTGGGAGGTAATCCGACTGTAGTATACGGCGGAGCATAATTCACCGTAATTGTGCAGGTGCCTCCGTTCGCAGCGACGGAAAGCCCCGGCGAACAGTTAGTCGATGCGATGGAGTAGTCAACATTGTCGCTAAGAGTTACCTGGCCAATAAGTACCGGGGCGTTGAAGTTGTTTGTAAATATGAATGGCTGCGCGAGAGGTGTTCCTGCATATTGTCCGAACGAATAGATATAGGGAGGCGGGTTGGTCTTCGACAATACAATCGCTGGACTTTCGACTGGAACCAAGGTCGCACCCTGACTTGAACCCGTTACGGTGGCTCTGACGAGCGCATAGTTGGTCATCAGAATGTTCTGTTCCGCGGCGACGGCAGTGGTTGAACTGATATTCACAGTTCCTGCAGCGATAATATCTGAGTTGACCACCACGCTTGGTCCATAGATTGAGATTGGTGCATCAGAAGGAGTGGGGGTAAAGAAGATATTTGCTGTGCAGTATCCGCCGGGCTGCATCATTTGATTAGAACAAGTGTCTGTGCCGTCTGTTTCGTCGAGCAGAAAACCTGGATCGCTAAAGGTTATCGCTGGACCGACCATGGTGATGGGGAATTGGGAATTGTTCGTTAGTTTTACAGGGTACAGTCCACTGCTTGTTCCTGCGACAACTGACGAGTTGGTCCCGGAACCTATCACAGTGAGGCAAGGGGTAGCACTTGTGACTGTGCAGTTCGTACCGGAAATATTGATGCCAATATTACCCAACTCTGCTGGAGTAACCGGCGGTTCAAGATCGGAATAGAACGCATAGGTTCCATAGACGCTATCGAAATAGACGTTATAGGTGGCCGGACCGACATAATTGTCGCTCAACTGCGGCCCTGTGACGGCATAGTCGGCCTCCGCAGTCTTACCGCTCGTGTTCGTCAAACTGCTTTGCTGCTGCCACGTAGATGTATTGGTATAACCAGCAGAAGCACTGATACTGACCCACCACCCGTAAGGAAGAGGAATTGTACCGCTTGCCTCGACGCTAACGCCGTTAGAAACGGTGTGCGTATCGGTCGCCACAGTTGTATTAACATTCGTCGTGGAATATTCAAATTTTCCAGAATAGGTCGAGGGGAGGCCATTCGGGCCAGGCACTGGATACTCTACAGTCCCATACGGCTGAAACCTGTTCATGACTGCTGTGGTGGTCGTGCCGTTCGTGATGTTCGTGGTGTTCGGTGTGAGGCATGTGCTGGGGAGCAAACCCGTGGGCTGAGAGGTAGGAGGAGTCGTCGCAGTACTTGCATAATTGGGGTCGATGGGATCAGCAAAATTGACCCGAGGGCCGGCCACGCCGGCAGGACCTGCAGCAGGTAAGGCCGCCACCTGAGGGGGTGTGAGTGGGACTGATGATATTGTTTCCGTCAGGTTGGGATCGAGGCTTGGTCCATAAGTCGGATGACAGACATTGATTGCGTTGCCGTTTAGAACAACAAATGGATCGGCCTGGAGAATATCCGCGTAATCTCTCATGGTCAACCCAGGGCCAAGTGGAAGACCTGTGTTGGCATCAACTCCCCAGGAGGACAGATCCCAGGAGCGTGAGGTATACGGGAGCCATTGTGAACAACCCGGATTTGGATAATAGGGGTTCTTCAGGCACCAGACCGGAATTCCGACGATATCCGGGTACGGATACTGGTTGGGATCGCAACCGCTGAAGCCTTGGTAAATCGACGGAGGGCCGGAAGGGTCATTTAGATCACAGGAATTCGAGGACAACCCGGTCCAATTGAGGGAGGCGGTGCTGCCAGTACCCGTAACCGTTTCAGTTGTTACCGGATTCAGCCAAATATAGATGATATCGTTGTCGTGGTCGACGCCCAAGGAAGAACTGATCGGCCCCATTGTAGAAACGGAATTTCCTTGTGTTGTCTGAACAGAAACAGAATTGCTATTTTCTCCGGATGTGCCCCATGTGTCGCTGAAACTGTATGTGATTTTGCTGCTGAACAGATCTAACCACCCACCCCCTACGGATACAGATGCGGTAGCGGTATTAGAACTGCCGTTGGTTACGGAGAGTGCATTTGTGGATCCGACCATTTCGCTGTTGGTGTAGGTAACGGAACTGGATGATCCAGGCGGGGCATAGACGACGCCCATCACCTCATATTTGGGAGCAGAGTATTCGGTTGTTTGTGCGCAAGCGACACTCGATGATGCGGCCAGAACACAGATCCATGTCAAGCAGAGGGGGAAAAGAGACCGGGATGCGCGTTTCATAAAGATTCTCCTTTGGGTGGTTCTGTGTTGTGTAGCCGCTTGCCGGCCCCTGGAGAGACAGGCAAAGATCGAGCGTTGCCGTGTACACCAGCCACCGATGCAATGTGGCAGCCGGAAAGTGCATTGCGCAGGGGAATTGTGACAAGACTAGAAAATTGCACACACTCCCGCCACCGCACTAAAGTCACGGAATTCCACAATTGCTCCCGTTACTTTAGAAGGGTTCTATTGCACCGTTAGTACTCGAATGTTGGATACTAGCGAGGTTCACTCTGTGTGTCAAGACGGTACAGAATAAAATCGAGGGGTACCTGTGAATAACTCGTCACTTTCCCCGCTCATTCAAGAGAGGCGACTGCGGACATTCTTTATGAAAACGGCTTAGATAAGCATTTATCCCAGCTCATGTCGTCTGCGGCACGAGACGCGAATATCATGAATTGAAAGAAATAATTCCTTGTTGTGTGGCTACCGAGACTGCTTCGGTTCGGTCGGTTGCTGCCAATTTCTCGAGGATATGTGTTACGTGGGTGCGCACGGTGAACTGGCTGATCAAGAGCGCACGGGCAATCTCTTTGTTGGTTAATCCTTTCGCGATCATATCCAATACCTCCAGTTCTCGAGAACTGAGTCCGGGGCGCCCCTTGCGTTCCGCGATTCGGGCGGCGATGTTCCCCGGGAAATGCAAATGGCCGGCGGAAACCAAACGAATCGCTTCGAGAATCTGGACGCGGCTGGCGTCCTTCATGATATATCCGCGCGCACCTGCCTTTGCTGCCTGGTAAATATCCTCGTCATAGCTAAAGCTGGACAAGATGATCACTCTGGGAGCAGGCCTGAGGGCCAGGATAGAAGGCAAGACCTCGAGTCCGGATGTCTTTGGCATGCGTAGATCGAGTAGTACGATGTCAACGGAGCAACGAGCAAGGAAAGCGAGCGCCTTTTCAGCGCCATCGACACTTCCGGCGAGCTTGAATCCCTTGTCGGTTTCGAGCAACATGGCTAGCCCGTCGCGTACGATGGGATGATCGTCCACAATCAGGATTCGAATAGGACTTTGTTCAGAGACGCTTTGCATGCCGGCCTCGCTTCCAACTTACACTGCGGACAATCGTTTGCCACCACAAAGTCAACCCCGTTTGCGGCGGGATGGCGCAAACATGCACGGATGTTCCATGGCCCGGTGAACTATGTATGCGTAGACTTGCCTTGATACTTTCGGCTCGGCGCAACATGCCGCGTATGCCAAATCCCGCTGCCTCCTCCTGCACGGAGAAACCCTGCCCGTCATCGCGAACAGTGAGCCTCACGGAGGGTCTACCATAGACCAGCCTGATCCCGATTGTCTGAGGCCTGCCATGACTCACGGCGTTGGCGATTGCCTCCTGGCCAATGCGATAGAGCGTATCGCCAATGCGCAGCGGCAACTGCTTCGGTTCACCTCGCACAGACATGGAGATGGTGATCGACCCACCCTGAACGATGGTGTGCGCTGCATGCTCCAGAGCTTTGGCCAGGCCCATTTGCTCCATGTTGCTGGGTCTCAGCGCGGCAATATTGCGTCGGGCCTCCTGGTGTCCTGTACGCACAGTGCTCACGGTTGATTCCAGTCGCGCGCGCATCCGGCTATCGGGTGAGGCCTCGCTGCACAACGCCTCCAACTGGAAACCCAGCCCTGCGTAACTCTGAGCCAATGTGTCATGCATTTCCATCGCCAGCCGCTCTCGTTCTTCGGCGATCGCGCGTGATTGCGATCGCTTGAGCGAGGTGTGCGCCCACTGCACGGCAAACAAAAGTGCCAACAGGCCCATGAATACTTCAATCGTATGCCAGGGACTCCACCAGGGAGGAGACTCGATTACCTGGGCATCATCAACGGATCGCATCAACAGCGCGAAGGACGTCTCGTCGCGCGCAAAGGCTCGGTCGGTAACACAGATGCCGCGCACTCGCACCCGGCTTCCGGTCTTCAGCGAACTCAAGGTTTCGGCCAGACTGGGGCTCTCGGCAATGGCCAGAAAAGACTGGCTTCCTTCGGCGAGTTTCAACTCGATGGATCGTTCGCCGTCGTGCCGCTCGTCTCTCAGATAACCTTCGGTCTCAATATATTGCGCGTCGAATGCACCGGATGCCGCTTGCGCCGGGGTGACCGAAACCGGCGGCACCGGAGTGTGCGACCAGAGCAGCCGAACATCCGGATTGCGCAGGACAGAACTGAAATTGTGTTGCTCGGAATCGCCGCGCACCTCGACTGCATCGCCAATCTGAACTTGCGTGCCCGAAGGAACATTTGGAATGGCGATGCCGCCCGTCGAGTCCTGTACGAAGAGAATTGGCGAGAGCAGTGTCACCACGCCATCCACCGTTACATGGGATGGATGGTTGGGCGTGAGTAGCCGTAGATTGGCAATGGGAATGGCATTCGGATCTGTCTTATGATTGCGCAGGTCGCGGCGCATCGGCTCGATGAGGCGCTGCTCCGACCACCACTCGGGAGGGCCCTGACCAAAAGCCTGATACTCCGGGGAGGTTGACCCGGGAGCGTCGAGCATAGCCAGCAAGTCCTGTTGCGTAACTGGCCGCACATCGAGATTCTTCCAGACCGCACCCGTTGAGTAAGACTGCAATCCGAAACGCCCCGAGGCGAGGCAACTGGGTTCACGCAAGATCGCTTTAGTGTTTTCTCCGTTGGGGCTGGTCGCGATGGCTACCATGTTGCAGTTGTACGCGATGAATTTCAAGTGATACCAGCGATGACTCTGTACGCCGGAATGAACAGGAATGGTCTGAAATTCGTGCCATCCGTAATCGGCTCGACCCATGATTAAAGTCTCATCGATATTTCGAAGTCCCGCAAAGTAACCGTGATAGGAATCCACGCCGACTTCTTCTTCGGAGGAACGGATGAGAATGCCTGCGTCGCCCGCTTCTCCGAGCAACTGAAGGTCGGCTTCGACAATGTAGTTGTGCCAGCGCGGCGAACCATTCATCAGCTTGGCCCCGCGATCGTCGGAGATGTTCTGCATGGCTCCATCAACTACCCGCCATGTGCCGCCGAAAGCCTGCCACCCGCCTTGATGAAGCTGGCCATCCCAGTTACGGCTGAACGCCCCGTGAAAACTGGGCTCGCGCTCAATCCAACTGCGATAAGCGAAGTGCGCTATCACGGCCATCAACAGAGCCGCTGTCGCCGTCGTTGCACCGAAAATCCATCGGTTCGAACGCTTGCGCATCAGACGCGATCTCACTTGTTGAACCAACTGAGGTCCAGCATTTCCTGGGTTTGGGCGGAATCGATGTTTTCACGCGTAACCAATTGCGGCTGCACCATGACATACGAGCGGCTGGCTCCCCCGTGCATTTCCTCGTCCATCAACTTCATTGCCACACGGCCCATCTGATAGGTGTTTTGCATAATCACTGAATCGATGCCCCCGTTGTGGATCGGAACCAGCAAGTCCTGGTCGAATCCGATCAGGCGAGTTCCCGATATCTTGTCGAAATCTGTCAGAGCATAATATGCGCCGCGTGTTGACGCCTCGGTGAGCGCAAGAATGGCATCGACCTGCGAGCTTTTTGCCAGCAATCTTTCGGTCACTTGCTGTTCCTGGGAAACCGTGGGAAGGGCAAAGCTGCGAAAAGTAACATGGATTCCAGGAAACTCTTCGGCAAGGGTCTTCTCCAGACTGCGAGCGCGCTGAGTCGTGCCTGTTAATTGGTTGCTAATGCCCAAAATCGCCACCGTCCCGCGCCCCTTCAAAAGACTACCGACGCGGCGAGCAGCCAATTGTCCCCCGCGGTCTTCATCACTGAGTACATAAGCGAGATTTTTGCCGGCAGCCAAATCGAGGTCCGTGCCAATTACGACCACTGGAATCCCCCGCTGCAGAACGCTGTAGACGGGCGTGCGCAAGGGCAATGCTTCAACCGGAGAGACGATCAAACCCTTGGCTCCGCGATCGACGGCGCGCGTCAGGATATCGATCTGTCCCTGAACATCATCTTCGCGCATGGGAGCATTCCAGTAAACGTATACGTCCTGGCTCCAGACTCCCCGTTCCACCCCTGTATGCTCCGGTTCCCAAAGCATGGTTCCCGATGTTCTCGGAACCACAGCCACCATAATCTTCTTCGTGTTGCAACCGGCCAGATGCAAGATCGACGCCCCAGCAGCCAGGATGCAGACAACCCACAAAGAAGACCAACGCTTGCCGATATATTTGATAACATGATGAATTGTCATCACATTGCCAGGCAATCGAAGACCGTAATCCATACCCTTTTCAAGCAAATCACCAAGCCATCGTACATTTATATCATATACAGTTAAGGCCCGGTCTCAATAGGATCATTCTGCATCGCACACTCCTTATTTAGCTTGCGGACTCCGCGGGAAGAACCTCAAGCGAGCGCGCACGAGGTAGTCAGGGGGAGAGCCTCGTGTCGAATAAGGTAAACGATTGCTGAGTACGCAGTCAAAACGGAAACCAAACCCTCTGAGGATGATGCCGATGTTTTACGTCACACGCTACACGTCGGATTGAGGCAAAAAACCAACGCGAAGATGAGTGATCGCTTTTCTCATTTCATCACAACGCTGAATTTTGGAGAGTCCAGATGAATCAAACCAAGCAATTTGTTTTTCTTCTGTCTTTGATGCTGACTGCGATGGTATTCACCGCCAGCGGACAGACCACAACCGCCATCACAGGACGCGTGTTGGACGGAGCCGGTGCCGTAATCCAAAGGGCTAACGTCACAGCACATAACGAATTGACAAGCCAGGATATCAAGGCTGTCACTACCTCAACGGGCGATTTCACCTTCAGCGAGCTTCGGCCGGGCATTTACGACGTATCGGCAACTGCGCCTGGATTTGATTCCACGGTCGAGACCGGGGTAAATCTGCACGTGGATGCTGTGGCCACAGTGAATCTTATCCTGAGGCCCGGATCGGCCACGGAAAGCATTACTGTTCATGCTGACGAGGCTCAACTTGATCTGACTCACCCCAGCAGAGGCGAGGTCTTTACCCAGGATGAACTGGAGCAGTCACCCTTCAACGCCGGAAACCCAATCCTGCTGGTCAACACCGAACCGGGGGTTATGTGGGCTGGAACAAATCAGGGAGTAAATGAATGGGTGCGCCCCTTCGATTACAGCTCGATCAACCAGTTCCGGGTCAACGGCGGAATTTCAGATTCCAATGACTTCCAGATCGACGGTTCGCCGAATAACTCGATCACCTTTGGAGCCCGCAACATCGGCTATGTTCCTCCTACGGCCAGCCTTCAAGAGATGAAGGTCATCATCAATCCCTACGACGCGCAATATGGGCACACGGGCGGCGGCATCATCGACATGGTCACCAAGTACGGTGGCAACACGCTGCACGGCCAGGTCTATGAGAACGCGCGCCGCACCTGGCTGGACGCCAACGAGCACTTCAACGGCACGCCTGTTCATCCCTTCCTTCCAAAAATCGCTGATTCCCGCAATCAGTTCGGCTTCGAACTGGATGGGCCGGTGGTGATTCCGCACCTATACGATGGACACGACAAAACTTTTTTCGCGACCCAGTTGGAGATTTGGAGAGAGACGATACCTGCTTCGGGTGTCGACAGTGTTCCCGCGCTGAGCCCTGGATCGACAACACAGACTGCGTGGCAGACCGGTGATTTCAGCGGTGCGTATCTCTGGAACTGCAGCGCCGCTCCCAATTGCCAGCAGCCCGTCACTATCTATAATCCATTTTCTGTGACGACGCCGGGGCTAGCCGCGCGTACGCCCTTTGCCAACAATTTCATCAACCCTAACCTGATGGATCCGACGGCAAAGGCAATCCTGAGCTATCTGCCGCTTCCTAACGTTCCTGGCATTGTTCAAAGCCAGCCTTGGGGTGCGGACAACTACGTCTGGTCTAAGGCAACCACCCAGCCATTTGACAATGTGGTAAGTCGCATTGACCGCAACTTTGGAGATAAGGACAGAACCTACATCCGCTTTGCCTGGAGCAAGAACTGGCAAAACGATGCAGACTATCACGGCATCCCCGGCCCCGCCGCCACAGGCGTATTCCCGCTGGTCTTTCAGAGCCACACATTTGCTACCGACTGGCAGCATGTCTTGGCTCCGAACTCCGTCTTCGGTCTGCATTTGACTTATCAGCGATTTGCTTACAACCAGAGTCAGGGACCCTCGCCGTTCGATCTCTCGAAAATCGGCCTCGGCGGTCTCGCATCTTCGGTCTCTCAGCAGGTTTTCCCGCAGATATCGATTGCCGGCGTTACAGAATTCGGCAACTGGGCAGACAACGGAGGAAACAAGCTGACCATCAGCAACACCATATCCGCCATGCCGATGTGGACCTGGGAACATGGTGCGCATACCGTCAAGATCGGCGTGGACTACCGCTTGCAGCGCTCCAGCACCTATTATGGCGGGGCAGCCTCTGGAAAGTTTGCCGATGGAACCTTCTGGACCCAGCAAAACAATTACTGCTGCGCGCCGGTCAACCAGGGCCTGGGACTGGCCTCGTTTGCTTTGGGCGTCATGGATTCTGGCTCCATCGACAACAATACAAGACAATACTTTACGTATCCGTATTACGCCCCGTTTTTCCAGGATGACTGGAAGGCCAGAAAGAATCTGACCATCAATCTTGGATTCCGCTGGGATTTCCAGGGGCCACCGACGGAATCGAGGAACAAGGTTGTTGGCGCATTCGACACCACCGACCCCAACGTCGCGCTGAATTCTCAAGTAAATACCAATCTGCTGCCAGCAGGCGAATCCTTGATTGGCGGCATGACCTATGCCGGCGTGGGCCAGCCGCGCACTCTCTTTAATCGCGACAAACTTCTGCTCCAGCCGCGCTTAGGCTTCAACTACGCGCTGAACAACAAAACAGTGATCCGCGGCGGCATCGGCCTCACCTATGTTCAGTTCACCGGCCAGGGTTACAGCCAGGGATTCAGTCAAACGACAAATTATGTTTCCAGCACCGATTACGGCCAGACCGTCAATGGCCCCGGCGGTGGCTTGATCAGCAATCCGTTCCCAACCCTCGCACCACCGGCCGGCGCAAGCTTGGGCATGGGGAGCGAAATGGGAGACTATTTCAATGTCGTCAGCCGGAACTTCCGAATTCCCGGCGCTGTGAACTATTCCTTCGGCGTGGAGCGGCAGATCGGCCAGCACACCACGGTCGATCTGAGCTACGTGGGTACCCAGAGCTTCCACGGGGATTCCCAGGATAATATCAACCATGTCAGCGCGGGATACCAAGCCAGTTGCAACATTGAAATGAGCGCGACTGTAACCGACATGCTGAACTGCGAGAATACGACGGGGAACAAGGCTGTACCTAATCCATTCCAAAATGCCCCGTTGTTCTCGCCAGCAGTATCTGGCAACCTATTGAACTACTACTACCCAGGGGTCATCTCAGCCGGTGCGTTATCGCGGCCCTATCCTCAGTTCGGAGATATTACCCAAACAGAAGAAAGCAATGGCGTTTCCGAGTACGACTCCGTGCAAGCCGTGGTTTCGCACAATTGGAGCAACGCCCTGGTCTTTCACGGCAACCTCGTGTGGTCCAAGATGATGGAAGGCGGCGGATGGGCAGACGAAGTCTATCGTGTTCGCCAGCATTTTATCGACACAGGAAATCCGGCTTGGCGTATTGCCGCCAACGTCGATTGGCATATTCCGGTGGGCAAGGGACGCAAATTCCTTGGCAATACCAACCGAATCGTGGACGAGGTCATCGGCAACTGGGTGATCGGCGGAACCTACTTCTATCAAGCAGGAGTGCCTTCGCCTTTCTCCCAAGGTAGAGCGGGTGGCCAGAATCTGGAAATCCTGAACACCAAACGATATCCTACGCATTACGTCAAAGACGACTTTGGCAACCAAGTCATTCGGGGCGCCAGTACATGCGTCGGTTGGCACGATCCAGGCAACAACTTCATCCTCGGGGACGTAGGGGGGCAGGACTACTCGGATTGCGCCTCTCTCGGCCCAAACCTCCACAAGTACGACTATGTCGTGCGGCCTTTCGCTGGGGTAATCCACAACGTGAGCGATTCCGGCATCCGTCTGCCCAGGAATCAGCAACTCGATGTGAGCATGAGCAAGTCATTCCCGGTGTGGAAAGCGGCCAAGCTGCAAGTTCGCTTCGAAGGCTACAACGTGATGAATCATCCGTCGTGGTCAGGCCTCGATTACTGGTGGTTTATCTTTGACACTCACTTCGGCACCGACAACAAGGACTGGGATCCGCAGACCAACCAGTCCAGGAATGTCCAACTCTCTGCCAAGATCATCTGGTAGGTTTTACTCCTGAGCTGCTGTTCTTTGAAGAGGCGTCTAACAAACGCCTCCTTTTTTCGCTGGATCCGCTTCGCTGACATCGGAGAATTCCAGCGTATCACCCGGCTGCGTCTGCGTATTGCGGATTGTGCCCGACGGAAGCTCGATGACAGAATGCGCCACCAGACAGGCCGACATGCGCCACGCAGGCACCTCGTCGCTGAGTTTGCGAATTCGATTCTTGCGGTCCAGATAGACAAGGTCAATGGGGAAGCGCATCCAGAAGGTGTGCACAGCCTGGCAGGGGCGAATCCATAACCCCTCGCCGGAAGAGAGTTGCTCTCGTCCAAGCAGTCCTACATTGCGCTTTGCGCTGGTGTCTGCCACTTCCATGCAAGTAGCGAGAACGGTGTTACGCGTCAGATTTGAGACCCGTAGACGCGTATCACGGGGAGCCTCAGGGGGCGCAGCGGCAATGCTCCGCAGTTTCGACACCATCCTACTGAACGGATTCATCCGGCAGCCTCAGACCGTTTCGCATGCCATTCGCCGCGCTCTATGCGGCCATTTGCCAACCATCCGGCTGCCTCAGAGGCAGCCGGATGATTCTCATTAGGGCTGTGTTGCAGCACCAGTTGCCGCAGGTACGCCCGCTGCAGGCGCGGGGTTGTACCCTCCAATAATTCCGTCTGTCGAAAGCTTGGTCTCCGGCTGCAGGCTTTGAATCAGCTTCTCGATTGGCACGGATGGCGGTGCCGGCGGCGGAGTATTGGCATCAGTCTTGCTGTCTGGTGTGTTCATAGGCACGCCCGTGTTGGGCGGCAAGAACTTCTCCGGGAACTTCAGCTGAGGCAACGGCGAACCGGCTGGAATGGGAGCCACGATCTCAACCGTCGCGATGACGATAAGCTCCTGGTTCAGCTTGGTCTTCTGCATGGACTGGAAGAACTTGCCGAGAATTGGAATGTCCCCCAGAAAGGGTATCTTTTCGAAGGTCTCAGACTCCTGGTTGTTCAGCAGACCGCCGATGACGAAGCTTTGGCCGTCAGCCAACTCGACTTCGGTATTCACTTTCCTTGACGTAATTGCAGGAACCTCAAATCCTGAAATCGTCACGGATTGGGTGAAATCAAGCGCACTGACTTCTGGAGCGACCTGGAGACGGATCGTTCCTCGAGGAGTAATGGTCGGAATGAAGTTCAGCCTGATTCCATACTCCTTAAACATGATCGTAACCGAGGCTCCCGAGCCACCCGAGCCACCTTGGACGACCGGAAACGGAAATTCTCCGCCGGAGAGAAAACTAGCCTGCCTGCCATTAGCCGCCACAATGTTGGGTTCGGCAAGTACCTGCGCCCCGATTTTTTGCGCCAGAGCTTGAATGTCAATGCCAAATGGCATGTTGGCAATGGGCAAGGCCAGGATGTTCAGCTCGTTGCTGCCGAAAGTTGCCGTGGGCGTTCCCCCTGTATTCGTTATGCTCGGGGGTGAGAACTGCCCGGTGGTGATGCCTCCGACCGTGTTGAGCGAACCCAGAGTCATCAGGTTCATGCCGAACTGCGATTCCTTGGTGCGATCCACGCTGAGAAAGCGCACCTTGAGAAGAATCTGCGGGTCGGATGGCGGCACATCAACATTCAGAAGATTGATGACCTTACCGGTTCCCGAGAGACCCGCCGTGGCGATTTTCACTGCGCGCGTGGAGCTATCAAAATCTTTCACGGTGCCGCGAAGAAAGATCGAGCCATTATCGGAGCTGACTTTGAGAACCTGCCCCGGAAGCTCCAATCTGAGCTCGCGGCGAATCGAATCCAGGCTGTCGTTCAAAGCGGCTGAACTGGTTCGCACCGTCACGTTGAAGAACTGCCGGCCACCGTGCGAGTCCCATACAATCAGACTGGTCTCTCCAGCAGCCTTGCCATTCACGATAATCTCGGTCGGCCCAGTCCCATGGACCTCGGCGATATCGCTCGTGCCGATGGCAGCACGCTTGATCGGCCACTTGGTATCAACCACCACGCTTTTGCCCACAGCTACGGAAAGATCATTCGCCGAATCCTGCTCGGAGGCATCGGCGGCGGGTTCTGAGGGAGTCGGTGAGGTTTGAGCGTGCAAGCCCGCCCCGGCGCACAGAACTAGAGATAATGCGCTGAAACATGCGATCGTAATGCCAGTCTTCGCTCTCACTGATGTCCCCCGGGAGAAGCAAATTTTTCTTCGCTCGATTTTGAGCCGTTGATCACGTCCATTGAAAAGCTCTGAGGCTCCACTTTCTTTGGCGCCGTATGTTGTGGCTTCACTGGAGGAGGCGGAGGAGCATTCGGGTCCGCAAAGAGATTGGCCGTTGACGTACCCACGACTGGCGCAATCTTTGTATCCATCGGGTTGCGCAGCACCAACCGGATGACAACCTGATTGGTGGCCAGGCTCAGTGTCTCGGCCTGTTCCGGCGTGACCAGCAGGTTCACAACCTGCACCTGCTTCGCTTTGCCCTGCGCGTCCTTGTCCTTTTGATACTCTGTGCCCGCCGACAGAACATCGATGTTCTGAAGCAGCGTTCTCGATTCGGTGCCTTGCGTGTTGTTGGGGGGAGCGTTCGGAGGCGTGCCGGTGATGAGAACGTCTACGCGCATTCCCGGAGTGGCGAAACCGGAGACGCCCACCACCTCATCCACCTTGACCGCGCAGGCTCTCATGCCCACGGGAATGGCGGCTGCCAATCCGCCATTCTTGCCGCCCGAGAGACGGTCATCAATCACAGGCTCTCCCTCAAACAACTCAGAGATTACGCCCCGTCCCACAACGCCAGTCCGGTCTTTTTCGTAAATGGCTCCCTTGGGAACCGCTCCCGCGACCTGGATCGTGGTAAGGTCTGAATCCTGAAGAACCGTGCCTAGTTGAATGTCTGTTTTGGCCGCAACCAGGGTCGTTGTGGTTGGCGCTTTTCCAGCATTCGCGCGACCTACAATCGCGCGATAGACAAGAAAGGTGCATCCGGCGGCAATGAAGAATGCGACGAGAAGGATCGTGAGGAGTCTTCGATTCATTTAGAAGCCTGTTTGAACTGGCTATTCAGCCAGTTCCGCCTTTCTGTCACTTGCGGCAAATCACACATCTTGGGAAACCAGTTCCGATTCTACGCCGAAACCGGGGTCGAGTGAGCAAATCGCTGCAAGTTTGAACGCGTACTCAGTGTATTCCTTGAATGCATACAGAAACAGCCGCAAATCAGTTGCACGAGCAGGGGGTATCAAAAGGGTTATCCGGCATACACCTGCCAAAATTGATTATGAGAGAATTATAATGTAATTCAATCGAAAAACGACAGGCTCTTCGCGGTCTTCCGTCAATCTGGGATACTTGAATCGCGAACTCCTCTATAATGGGCATTAGACAGCGAATCAGTACCAGACAGCGTGAGGGAGGATTTCACAGGTCATGAGCTCGTCCTCCACCATGTCGCTGTTTTCCGAACAATCCAATCTGGACCAGAAGCCGTTTTCCTTTTTGTTTTCAGTTGTTGCGCACCTCGCAGCATTTGGATTGCTGTTCCTCGGGATCGCCACCGCCCCCAAGATGAAGGCGCCCACCATCGCAGAACGATATGAGGTGCGGCACCTGGATCTCAATTCTCTCGCTCCCGAAATGGAGCGCGCCAGAAGCGAATTCAAAGCTCCGCCACAGCCCAAGACCCGCAAGGCGCCGCCCGCTGGAAGCGCGATGGCGCAGGCTCAGCTTGTGCGCCAGATCATTCCAGCTCCACCCGGGCCACAGACCCTGCTGCAGCCGGATATCCCCAAGCCGATCAAGCTCAATGCTGAGATTCCGGTGCCGACGGTCATTATCTGGAGCGGTCAGAAGACCATCGTCAAGACGATCGTTCCGCCTCCGCCATTGAAGCCTTCGGTTGCCATCATCAAGCCTTCGATCCAGTTGCCCAATGATGAACTGAGACTGGCAGAGCTTGCGATTTCATCTTCTGCTCTGTCCAGGCGCCCTTCGCCGATTCTTCCCAGCACCACGACGCCGATTGTTGTTTCAGGGCCCAAGCCAACGCCGCCGGTGCCGCTCACCACCACGCAAGGTTCCTCGCTGCCAACGCCCACTGCATTGATGTCGCTCTCCGAGCATAGTATGGCCAATGGGAGCGTCTCGCTGCCGCCTGTGAACTCGTCGGCTGCCTCTAATGCGGCGGGGTCACTTGCGCCGGGACAGTCGAAGAATTCAACCCAGTCAGGGCAAGGGAACGGAGCAGGCACGGCAGGTGGAAAGGGTGCAAACGAGGGTTCAGGGAAAGCAGGCGATTCGGCCAACTCCGGCGGCTCCGGCCAGGGAGATCGATTTGGTTCTGCCATGGGCAACCGGCTCACAACCGCCCATATTACACGCCAGAAAGATGGCCAATTTGGAGCCGTGGTGGTGGGATCCTCGCTCATAGAAAAGTATCCCGAGACGGCTGAGCTATGGAATGGCAGATTATCGTATACCGTCTATCTCCCCGTCGGCCTGGCGAAAAGCTGGATCATCCAATATTCCCTTTCGCGAGCGGACAGCGCGGCGGGCGGTCACATTGAGGCGCCATGGCCTTTCAATATCATTCGCCCCAACATCCCGGTTGACTCCATCAATGCCGATGCCCTCATGATCCACGGCTTCGTCAATCAGTCTGGCCGTTTCGAGGCGCTCAAGATCGTCTTCCCGCCGGAGTTTGCGCAGGCCCAGTTTGTGATCAACGCTCTCATGCAGTGGGAGTTTCGTCCGGCCACCCAGAACGGCCAAAACGTCAAAGTGGAAGTGCTGCTGATCATTCCCGATCAACAGCCATAAGGCCCCGGATGACTTCGGCGCAAGTCGAACTCTCCTGATGGCCCTGCTCTTAGCTTGCCGAATGGTGCCGCAGAGGCGCGAATTCAACGTGAATACTGGAGCATTTTCACCGATCGCGGAAGTTCCGTGCCCCAACCATTTCACATTCTGTGCGAAGCGGGTGGGATACCACAAAATCAGCCTCACAGAAACTGTGAAAATGCTAGAGCAACCACGATGAAGATGCCCTGAAAAACTTGATATCGGCATTGATTTCTTCAGCAAATCAATGCATAAGACCTTGGCAGTGGGCACACCGATCATGGTTTTGCGCTGGCTCCTGAGGGAGTTGCCAGTCAAGCCAGGCAACTCATGCAGAAGATCACAGATGCAACCGGCGAGTCCAATGCTGGACTCGCCGGGTTGCAATGCTTCAATTTTCTCCGGCGGCTATGTAGCGTTGTTGGGAAGCAATCGCGGAGTCGTCCAGTTTTGGAGTATCTGCTGTAAGGCTGCGGCCAGTGGGTTGAGACCAGTCGTCTGGGTATGGGTGGGATCCTCACAAGTAGAGCCCGAACCGCTCTGATCGGAGTCGGAGTAGAAATCGGCTGGGGCGGAGGCGATATTCTGCACCGTGATGCACGGATTCAATGAACTAAGCGTGAACGTCGGGTCCCCGTTTTGAGCTGCGGCAACCAGCGTCACATCGGTATAGTCGTCGGAGTGAGACATGCTTTTAGAAGTGCACCCCGTCGACGGCGCTCCATAAGCGATCCCATAGACCGTGGTCCCATTGTTCGTCGCATATTGCGCAGCCATGATCGACTGCTGACACTCATCCAAAAAGTCCGGGTAGAGCCCGGAGACTGTCCCAGTAGCCTCTGCGCTGGGAGAGGAGATGTAATACGCAACAATCGCGCTCGTATTCGGAGTACTATTCGTGAGGGACCACCCAGCGGCCGCCTCAGTAGACAGAATTGTGGAAGGCGAAGCAGTATTTATTGACGGCGTTTGCTTGAGCGTGCCGTACGGGAAATAAATCCACTGAGTGTTCGCCGTCCCATCGGTGATGACAATCATTGAGTTTTCGCCACCGTAGGCGGCCTTTTCGGCTGTCAATGCCGCCTGCGCCGCGTAGATCACGCTGGCTAGGTAGGTGATGCCTTCACCGACATTTGTTTTGTTGACGATGGTGGTGTTCGTCTGAGCACCGTTATTGCCAACCGCAGGGTTGTTCACAGCGCCATTCAAAGCAACGCCGCCGGGAGAGATCGGCATGCAGCCGGTTTTAACAGTGCCGCCCGTGTACCCGGATCCGACCGCGCTTACGATGGAAGAGTTGATGTTTAGATTACTGGTGGAATAATCGTACCAATCGCTCACGAAGCCATTCGCGTCCGCATCGCTTGCGCCGTAGGTGATCTCATAGCTGGCAGTCCACTGAGTCTGATTAGCGCCAGTACCTTGCGTATAGGTGAGCGGCGCGTAGGACGTATTCGTAGCTTTGGGCAAGGTGTACGGCGCATAGGCCGAAATCGGGACCGCACCGCAAGTGGTGCCAGTCATAGACGGAAGCGCAGACGTCATCATGTTTGGAAATTCCCAAAGGCTCACCCGTACATTCGCGTTGAAGCTTGTACCGGGTCCGCAACTCGTCAAGCCCGCAGGGCACGGCTGCACGCCAGTGAGCAGCGTTTGCACCGATTGTAGTGTGCATTCGAACCGCGAGACTCCTGCGCAGTTGGAGTCTGCAGTCGACATCGATCCCGTAGCGTCCAGAATAAATGCGACATTATGCGGGATCGGCGGGCCAAACATCGAAGCAACCGCGGTTGCTGACACAGTCAGCGTGGGGTGACCGAACAACTTCATGAAAAATGTATTGACCTGGGCCGTCTCTGTGACGCGTATAGCGTTCTTGACGTTGTTCGTCGCAGCGCAGGTCGTATTAAACTCCGCATTGAGCGAGTTGAGGCAGACCTCGGTCACGGACACCGACACATTTTTTCCGATGGTGGTGGGATTCAGCCCGTTTGCACTGAACTCATTCGCCACAGCCGTTGCAGCGGCGATGCTCGCGCCGTCTCTCACATACCCCGCTGCCGCCAATCCCGCTGCTTCGGTTGAATTCTGAATCTGGGTGCGAACGATGTATGCTTGACCAACATCGACCGTCAGGCCGGCCATGCCCAGAAAGCCCGTCATTAAAAATGCCATCCATACGAGCACTTGTCCGTTCTGGTCGCTGCACGCTCTCCGCAAAAAAGAACCACTTCTCGTTCTCATTCTCATTGAATTTACCTCGATCATCTGGGTTAGTACACATACTCCGTTACAGAAGCGTTGATATTCGGGCAGCTTCCTGCCCATCCGGGGATGAGGCAACTGTCTTTGTAGGTGACTGAAACCTGCGCATTATCGCCCCCCCCTCCCAACTTACTTGCGTCGCTCGCGCAACTAGTTCCCGTCTCCGTAAACGACGTGGTACCATCGCTCGGATTTGTGACCGTTACCGTAAAGTTGGTGACGTTGCTTGCGCTGAAGTTGGTCGCCAACGCACCCGTAAACGCCGCATAAGCGTCGGCGCAGGGATCGGTGCTGACACTGCGCGCGCGCGCCAGACTCCGGGCTGCTGCCCCCGTGGCATCTGTGACTCCCTGATAGTCTGAGATGTACTTCCCCATAATGAACACGCCAAGGACCAGTACCAACAGCCAAGGCAGCATATAGGCCATCTCAACCAATGCTTGCCCTTCCTCGCCGTGGACTCGACGGACGCAAGGCCGATTACCCGCAGTCGCGTTCTTGACGCTCGCCCTCTGTGACGACACAACACTTCCGCTACCGCGCAGAAGCGCCAGCATTTGTCCGTTAAGATTGGTTAATATCTTCATCGTCTTATCCTCCACCCATTGTCGCTCACTTGCATCATTGTGCGACAACGCTCTTAGCACCAAAGTAATGGGCCCAGACGGGCGCGCTCAATTTACGCCTAGCCTTTGCCCCTTCGCAACCGTTCCAGAAATTGATCGAGTTCCCTCTTGTCGACCCCACCCACCAGTGGATTCAATCCCTTGTGCGCGTCGGGAGCATCCTGCGGAATGAACTGAAGTCCGACGCCGTCGTTACCCCACCGAACCGCCCTGGAATGCACGGAGATTGAACTTTCGACCTCTTCGCGCCCCCCATTCGTTGACTGCAGCGTCATCAAAATCAGGGTTCCGGGGTACCAGCGCTCCTCCGTCACCACGTACAATCCCGTCGAGCTGATATCGCGGATGTTGTGTGCCTTCGGAGCCGCGCCCGTCCAGTAATAGGCTGCCAGTTCAGACGGTGGCACTCGGGAAGACTTCCTTTGGTCCGGGGCCTTTCTTGGGTCAGGGGACCACCAGCGCTCTAGCCAGCTCTTCGGCGCCTTGACCTCCTCCGTGCTCGGATCTACAACGTCCATCTCGTATGGCTGCTCGGAACCGACAAACTCGTCTGATCGATCTTCCAACTCCACCACACCAGGACCACCGCTCCATAGAGGCTTTCCCCTCAGTAGAACAGCGCTTTGCACTCCCGCTGAAACCACGCTCGAGTTGGAGAACCGCTCCAACCGATGCTGCATCTCTTCAGCCACGCAGAGCACCAATTGATCGCCCTGCTGCGTCTGCGATGAATAGATGGAGTGGGTGGGCACCGCCAGAACGCTTGCGGCCTGCGGACTCGACGGGGTGACACGGAAGGTTGGAAATGACTCCACCACGTCAATCACCCGGTAATCTTCGTCCAGGTAGACCAGATCAAGCGGAACCAGCATGTTCGTCTCGGGAATCCCGCGAAACGGAGCCATCCAGAGGCCCTCGCCTGACTTAAGCGCCAACTTCCCAAGCAGATCTCGGAGTTCCACGAGCGAGAGATCGGCAGCTGCGACCTCAAGTCCGAGAAAGCATTCGCGAGTCTGGTTGTACGCGCAAAGTCTACGTGATTCCATCGTTCCTCCGGCCTCCAGAGAGAACCCGGATATCGGGTGTTTCCTAGAGTCCCCATTGTCAATTCAGCCGCTTCAGCCTGAAGCGCTCACGACAAATCCTCTCTTTGCAAGAGTCGGGCCAGAGTCCTGCCCAGCTTTCCGAAATAGATCATTCCCAACCTGGCTGAATGCCACGCCAGGGGATAACCCACCTTGCCCGCCCACCGGGCAGGACTCGGAGACATCCTCCGCCTTAAGCGAAATTGTCCCGGCCCAAAAGAATTGGGTTGGCCAGTGAAACTGCGCCGCCTTCCGACGTCACCGGCCTACCCCGAGTCGCCAGTACTACTTGATCCTGGTGCGGCGGCGTTGGATCAATACGGCCAATATGACAACTACCAAAACAGCACAAACAATCCGGATGATCAAGACAGAGTCCATGTCAATTCCTCCTTCCCTTAGTGATGAACGTCTTTGAACGACTCCATGATGGAAATAAATGCAGGAGCCAGTGTCACAACAAAAAGTGATGGAAAAATGAAAAACACCAGAGGGAAGAGCAACTTGATGGTGGTCTTTGCCGCTGCCTCTTCCACTGCCTGCACGCGTTGGGTTCGGAGAGTATCGCTGTGAACCCGCAAGGTCTTCGCGATACTGGTCCCAAACTGCTCGGCCTGAATAAGCATTGAGACTAGATTTCGCACCGCGTCAACTCCGGTCCGTTCCGCCATATGTTTCCAGGCGTCGCCACGTGGGCGTCCGGCGCGCTGCTCCAGCACCACGATGTTCAATTCATCACACAGTTCCGGCTGCGCATATTTCAATTCCACCGCCGTGCGCGCCGTCCCATGATCCAGACTCAATCCGGCCTCGATACAAATCACCAGCAGGTCAAGCACATCCGGCAGACCCCTCCGAATGAGGCCTTCGCGCTTCTTGATCCGATTTCCTAGCCAGAAGTCCGGAATTAGAAATCCCAGCGCCAGCACGACCACATATGCAATAAAGCCTCCATAGGAGCCAAGCCCGGTCACCGCAAGCAGAATGCAAAGCAGAATTGGCACCAGCACTTTACAGCCATAAAAGACCTTGACTGTCGACTCATTGCGAAAGCCGGCGTGTTGAAGACGCTGCAGAACAATGGACACCTCGGCCTGGCTCTTCGGCAGAACGTTCTCGAAATGCTCGATCACCCCGCCGATCGAAAGTCCGGTCTGCTGAATGGCGCTCATCAGCGACTTCTGCTTGGGCTGCTCTGGATTGATCGCCTCGGAGATGCGCTGTAGCATTTCTTCGCGATAGAACAGCAGCAGTCCGCCGGTCACGATCAGAACAAACACGCCAGCAAAGGCAAGTATCGGTATTAACATCGGTCACCCTCAAACGTCCATATTGACAATTTTGCGTATGATCAAACCGCCAACCACGATCATGCCGGATGCGGCCCAGAGCAACTTGATGCCCAACGGGTTGGTCCATAAAACGCTCATCATTACCGGGTTGACTACATAGAGCGCAATCCCCAAAAACACCGGCAGCAGTGTGAGTACCCATCCCGTCATGCGCCCCTGGGCTGTATGCACCGAAACCTGCCGCTTCAAACGAAAACGCTCTCGGATCACATGAGAGGTCTTGTCGAGAACCTCGGCAAGGTTTCCGCCGCTCTCTTTCTGGATCAAGATCGCGGTGGCGACGATGCGCAGATCCTGAAGCGGAACACGGTTGATCATGTTGTCCAGCGCCGTCTTCAATTCCAATCCATAATTCTGCTCCTCGAAACACGACTTGAACTCGCAGCCTACAGGATCGGCGCATTCACGGGCGACCGACCCCATTGCGGCAATGAGGCTGTGCCCCGCGCGAAGCGCGCTCACCATCAGGTCCAGCGATTCAGGCAAGCCTTTTTGAAAATTTTCAAGACGTTTGCCGCGCTTGCGGTATACCCATCCCACGGGCGCTGCCGCCACCGCCAGACCAATGGCCAAAGCCACGAGCAAAGAATTGAAGCGCCAATAAACCAAGAAAGCCGGAGCAATAAAGCAGATTCCACACACTAAAATGAGCGTTCCGGGAGTCCACTTGAGTTCGGCCTGATAGAGCAGGGTTTGTACGCGCGGCGTCAGTTCGAACTCGAGCAGCTTGGTATTGAGCCAGGGGATGCTGCTGACGCGATCGCTCTTGCGGAGATCGAGATACTGACCACGCTCTTCCAGGCTTTCAGTGGCCAGAGCCGAGTCCAAAGTGGCGTGGACTTGTTTGGCCTGCTGGGCAGCCTCGGTCCCGGTGGCCATTGCCACCAGAACGACGACCGCGAACACGCCCAGAAAGACGATTACGACAATGAATCCCATATCCGTAGTCCTCCCTTCCGCTCAATTAACCTGTGTTTCGCGCTCGAACAGAATCGGCGGCAGGACAATACCCGAAACGCGGAGCCGTTCGAGGAACCGGGGACGGATATGGGTTGGCTGGAATATGCCGATGACCTTACCATCGGGTCCGATCCCTTTTTTGGTAAACGCAAAAATCTCCTGCATGCTGATGACACTCTCTTCCATGCCGGTGATTTCGGCGACGCTGGTGACCTTGCGAGTGCCGTCGCTCATGCGGGTAGCCTGAACGACGATGGTAATCGCGGAAGCAATCTGCTGCCGAACAGATTTCTCGGGAAGAGTCATGCCCATCGCTACCATCGATTCAAGCCTCGAAATGGCATCGCGAGGGGTGTTGGCGTGTATGGTGGTCATCGAACCTTCATGGCCGGTGTTCATCGCCTGCAGCATATCGAAGGCTTCTTCTCCACGAACCTCGCCCATGATGATCCGGTCAGGACGCATACGCAGGCAATTGATCAGCAATTGACGCTGTTTGACCGCTCCCAGCCCTTCAATGTTGGGCGGGCGGGTCTCCAGACGCACGATGTTTTCCTGTGCCAGGCGGAGTTCAGCCGCGTCCTCGATGGTCACCAGACGTTCGTTGCGTGGAATGTACTGCGACAGAATGTTCAGGAATGTGGTCTTGCCGGCGCCGGTGCCGCCGGCGATGAGAATGCTGATACGAGCCTTGACGGCCGAAGAAAGCACCTCCATCATCTCCGCCGAAACGCTTTTCAATTGAACCAGTTGATTGGCGGCCAGTGGGCCCGTCCCAAAGCGGCGAATGGACAATGAGGGTCCGTCAAGCGCCAGCGGCGGGATAATGGCGTTGACGCGGGATCCATCTGGCAATCGGGCGTCCACCATCGGTGAGGACTCATCCACTCTGCGCCCGACGCGTGAAACAATCCGGTCGATGATTTGAAGCAGATGGCGGTCGTCGCGAAAGGTCGTATCGACCCGCTGAAGAAGCCCGCCTTTTTCAATGAAGACATGGTCCTTGTCGTTGACCAGAATATCTGAAATCTTCGGATCCCTGAGCAAAGGCTCCAGCGGGCCAAGACCGAAAACCTCATCAAGCAAGTCTGCCTGAATCTTTTCCTGCTCGTCGAAGTTCAGTGGCACTCGCTGATCAGAGATGATCTCCTTCACGATGCCGGCCACAGCTTGGCGCGCCTGGCTGGAGTTGACGCGCGATAGTTTCTCCAGATCCAGCTTGGAGATCAGAGTTCGGTGTATTTCTGCCTTGTACTTTTCAAGATTCAGCAGTTCCACGTTTTACCTTCCATTGGGAGAGGATACTCCTCCACGTTACCACCAAGATCCCCTGCCCCAAAAGCGGGCAGGGGCAGAGGGCTCGTCAACCACCCAGAGCGAAGATCACGTTCACCGTTGTTTCCACTTCCACCGGCTCGCCGCTAAGCAGGTAAGGCTTGTAGCGCCAGGTCTTCACAGCATCCAGCGCAGCCTGCCGCAACATCGTCGGCCCGTTCACAACATGGAGATTCTCAACCGTTCCGGTCTTGGAAATCGTGGCTTGAATCACCACCGTGCCGGACACGCGGGCAGTCTTTGCGATCGGCGGATAGACGGGCGCGGTCCTCTGTACCAGCAAACCAACCGCGATGCCCGCCGAGATATTCACCTTCTGTGGTGCCGCGATCTTTACCTTCGGCTCACCCTGGGACGAATTGAACATACTGGTATTACTGCCCAAGTCAGTTCCCGAAGGATTAAAACCCGAAGATGGAGGCGGCGCTTCCTTGCCGGTCAATGCCGTAAGGTCTTTGGATATCCGCGAAGGCGCTGCGAGTTGATGGTTAATCATCTCCGACTGCGCGTGAGCCGCTTTATCTGCGTCCGCTGGCGTTGGGACAGTGGCTGCCGTCGGTATCGACGCCGTCGCCGCCATCGGCTTGGACGGAGTCAACTCGGTCGGGGCCGCCACCTGCGGCACCGCCGTTTGAACCACCGTCGTAGTCGCTTTCGGATGCGTCATGTGAGGATAGAGCAGCACTCCTGCGCCGATAACGAGGACGGCCGCAACGGAACCGACGACAACAAACATCCCCTTCTTTTTCGGCTCTTCCTCATCCTCATAAGATTGACCGGTCAAATTCAAGCCGCGCGATTGAGGCTGCTGCTGAAAAACCTGCTCGGCTTCTTCAAAAACCGGGGCCGGCCGGCGTGGAGCAATGTTCGGCGATCGCGCCGCCACTGGCTGCACCGCGACGCGCGCTGTCACCGGCTTTGCAATCGGCTTGGGCGCGACGGCTGGGCTTGGGTATGCATTGAATCCGCTGGGGGGTGGATGTGGTGCAGCGGGTTCCTCTCCGCTATCCCACTCGCCAAAATCCGCGGGAAGCGTTGTGGGCTGTGTCAATTCTATTTCTTCTGGAGGTACCATTGGCCATCGGCTCCCTTCTCATAGGTCGCGCCTTTGTAGCTGCGCGTTTCAAGTTTGCTCGGTTGGTTGGGTACGCTGTTGTTTTGTTGCGCCCCCTGCTTTGCGCCGGCGAGATCAGGATTATCCCCTCCTGAATCCCCCATTGCCGGCATCAGTGATGCGATATTCAGCCCTTCTACCACGAGTGTAGCCGTGGCCTGCGCCGTGGTGTAGTCCGCAGTGTCCTTTGGATTGAAGTTTACCGAAAGTGTCTGCGTCCCTGCCGTGAGCACGGTGCCCGCCGCCGGAGTGTAGACAAACGTTCCCGGAACCAGCGCAGAGGCGTTCAGCTGATCGGCCCCAAGCGCGGTGCCGTAGGATATGGCCTCTGGCGTCGGCCACGTAATGATCGGCGTTGCCTTGGCTACCGTCAGCGTCACGGTGGCATTTGCCGTTGCAACGTCCGCAGTGGCCGCCGGAGTGAAGGTTACTGAGAGAGTGTGCGTTCCAGCCGGGAAAATTTCACCGGCCGCCGGCGAGTAAGTAAAGCTTCCCTGAACCGATGCCTTGGCATTGAGTTGAGCCGCGCTCAGTGCAGTGCCGTAAGAGATGACGGCCGGTGTCGACCACGTGATGGTCGGCGTCGCCTTGGTCACCGTCAGCGGCACACTGGCACTCGCTTCAGGAACATTGGTGTCCATCGGCGTGAATGTGACCGACAGCGTATGCGTTCCTGCCGCAAGCACCTCGCCAGCCGCTGGAGTGTAAACAAATCTTCCTGGAATCGGAGCCGTGGCATTGAGCTGAGCCGCACTCAGCGCGGTGCCGTGAGAGACTTCGGCCGGAGCCGGCCACGTGATAGCAGTTGGCTTGGCCTTGGTGACCGTGAGCGACACCGTCGTCTGCACCGAGGCATAGTCCGCGCTGTCGTTCGGAGTGAAGATGACCGAGAGCGAATGCGTATCGGCTCCAAGCACCTCGCCGGCGGCCGGAGTGTAAACGAATTTTCCTGGAACCGATGCCGTGGCGCTCAATTGAGCTGGGCCGAGTGCTTCGCCGTAGGTAATCGGAGCTGGCGTTGCCCAGGTGATGGTCGGAGTCGCCTTGGTCACAGTCAGCGTTACGGCAGCCTGCACCGCGTTGTAGTTGGCTGAGTCCGCTGGAATAAAGGTGACTGAGGGCGTATGAGTTCCCGCCCCAAGCACCGCCCCTATCCCAGGAATATAAGTGAATTTCCCCGGGACCGAAGCTGTGGCATTGAGATGAGCCGCGCTCAGCGCCGCGCCGTAGACGATCGTGGCGGGTGCTGGCCAGGTGATGACCGGCGTCGTCTTCGTGACAGTAATCGGCACGGTGGCCTGCGCCGGCGTGTAGTCCGTCGCATTCGTCGGAGTGAAGGCCGCCGAGAGTGTCTGTACTCCCGCTGAAACCACGGTGCCCGCCGCCGGAGTGTAGGCGAACGTTCCGGGAACCGAAGCCGTGGCATTCAACTGAGCCGCGCCAAGCGGAGTGCCATAGCCGATTGTCGCCGGCTTCGGCCACGTAATGGTAGGCGTTGACTTGGTGACGGTGAGCGATACCACTGCCTCCGCCGTCGCGTAGCCGGCCGTATCCGTCGGAGTGAAGGTCGCCGAAAGAGTTTGCGAGCCTGCTGCCAGCACTTCGCCGGCCGCCGGGGTGTAGACGAATTGTCCCGGAACCGATCCCGTCGCATTGAGTTGAGCCGCGCTGAGCGGGGTACCGTGAAGAATCGCAGCCGGCACTGGCCACTTGATGACCGGCGTGGCCTTGGTCACAACCAGAATGACTGTCGATTGCGCCGTCGTGTAGCCCACGGTGTCATTTGGTGTGAAATTTACCGTCAGTGTGTGCGTTCCCACCGGGAGCATTTCGCCGACAGAAGGAATGTAAGCGAATTTTCCCGGAACCGAGGCCATGGCTCTCAGCTGAGTGGTGCTGAGCGCGGTGCCATAGGTGATCGACTTGGGGGTCGACCACGCGACCGCCGGCGTCTCGGGTTCTGCAACAACGGCTGGCGCAACTGGTTGCAACACAGGAGGCGCCACCGGTTGCAAGACAGCAGGAGGCGCGACCGGCTGCAAGACAGGAGGCGCAACCGGCTGCAATACAGGAGCAGGCATTGAATACAGAGCAGGAGCTGCAACCGCGGGCGGCGCGACATAGCTCGCTGCTTCTATCTCCACAGGCTGCTGGATGTGCCATTCGCCATCCGGGCCTTTCACATAGGTAGAGCCCTTGTACGTGCGCGTTTCAAGTTCGCCATGCTTGCTGGCGGAGCTGTCGCTTTGTCCTCCCCGCTTGGTGCTCGCAACTTCACTACGCTCCACGCTCTCTGTGGGCGTGTACCGAGCCGGCGTTCTCTCCGCCGGTTCCATGATCGAGGGTTGTGTATAGGAGGACCGCGATGGGGCCGAATGTTGATTCGCGCCATACGTCGCGGAGTTATCCACGCCAGACCCCAGACCCAGTTGCGTAATGCCCGTCGGCTCCTCAGGTGCCGCACTCTTCCCGGAAATGCTCCGGCTGAGACTCTTCAAGCTGAATCCGCCTGACTTCTTTTCCTTTTCCTGGGTCAGCGGCAGGCCGCAAGCGGTACGCGTCATTTGGCGAATCAGCCGGGAGATCGGCGAATCTTCGAGAGCCAGCGGAATCGCGGTGGTCTGCATGCGCCGCACTGCGTTGTAATCGTTGGGAATCTTCCACTGTGCCGGCCGGGTGAGCGCCTTGGTAATCTGATCTTCCCCAACACCCATGGTCCGCGGGTCATAGCGGTTGAGCACGATTTCAAGTTTCGGAATCCCGGTGCCGAAGTACTGCGAGATCAAGCGATTCGAATTGCGTAACCCGGCAATGCCCGCCTGGATGACCAGGTAGACTGTCGAACCATCCTTGAACAGGCTCGTCCCCATAAGATCGAGCCGGGAACCCATGTCAATGACTACATTGTCGAACTCCTGCCGAGCAACCGCCAGCAGCCTATCGATGGTTTCATTCGAGGCGTCAAACTGCGGAAACTTCCCGGGAGCCGCAAGCACCGACACACCCGAGCTATGCTGCACCAGCAGCTTGGACAGAAAACTCGGGTCCAGCCGGGCGGCGTTTTGAAGCGCATTAATCGTCGAGTACTCCGCAACCACTCCGAGATTGAGCGCCGCGTCTCCCAGCGGAAGATCCAGATCGATCAACAGCGTGCTTTGGCCTGACTCCTGAGCCAGCGATACGGCAAAATTGCAGGCCAGCGTCGTCACGCCGTCTCCGCCCTTGGCGCCGAGAAAGACCAGCAACCGCCCGCCCGTCTTCTTTGCGGGGCGCGTTGCCGGGCGGCGGGCAGAAGCCCGAACCAATGCTTCGGCCATGGTGCTCTGCGCAAAAGGTAAGGTGAGAAACTCGCGAGCTCCGGCCCTCATGCAGCGCACCAGCAACTCCGAGTCGGCCTTCACCGAATAGACCATCACCGTCGCCGTGCCGTTGGCGCAGATGCTCTCCACCAGCTCCAAAGCATATTCGGGGTGGCTGTCCAGGTCGATGATGATCACGTCGTACCGCTGCTCCAGCAGCTTGGGCACATCGTCGAGGCTGGGCGGGTAGGTGGAAAACTCGCGGATCTCTCCACTCTGACATTCGGAAAGCGCACTGGCTGCCGCCTTGCGGCGTCCCTCGTCCGGGCCAATCAGTGCGATCGACAGGACATCAGTGCCGAGCGAGTCGGGGTACTGATCATCGAGATAAGAGGATGTGTCTGAATTCACGGGACTGCTACCCCCTGATGCGTGCGAATTTCCTTGCGATTGATCCAAAAAATGATAGGACGATTCCGAGTTGGACATTACCATTACTCCAAAATTCTCAACCAGCAAAAAAGGACATGAGCGTTCCAATGGCGATGGCAGGAGCGTAAGGAATCTTGCGCTTCAGTGGATTCGAGATCACCATCGCCGGATTGGGACGCATTTTGTCCTGCTTCCAGCCGAAGATCAAATCGAGCGCGCCGCTGAAGAGTTCTCGTGCGAATCCGCCAAAAACCGCCCAGCCCAGAACGATGATTCCACCGGCCATGCTGGTCACAATCAGAGCGAAAAACAATTGAACCGGGCCAACCCAGGCACCAATCGCGGCGCACAGCTTCACGTCCCCGCCACCTGTCCAGCCCATTACAAAAGGTAAACCGAAGATAAGCAGACCGAGCCCTATGCCGGCGAAACTCTGGCCTAACCCATGCCAAAAACCATGACGAATACCAGTCCAGTCCGTGCGAAGCCAGAACCCTCGACCGATGCCGCTCCAGTCGTTGCGCAACGGAGAAACCAAAATCCCCGCAAAAAGGAAAGGAAAAACCAGCCAGTTGGGGATCCGGCGGCTGCGCAGGTCCGTGAATGTTGCCACGGCAAGCACGATCACAGTTGGCCACCACGCTAACCAATGTTGCATCTGCCCACGCTCCTTTCCCCTCCCGATCTTCCGAGAGAACTACATTATCAGCTTGCCTGTCGTTGTTGCAATTCGGTGACCAAACTTCCAAATGCAATAACTGACTGAATTCAGGCCATAACTACCCGAATTCAGATAAGTCGACAGAGGCTCTCCGAATCAGTGTACACATATGTTTACGGAGGAAGCGCTTCGGAGTGAAGCGCAGCGTATACACCTCGCAAACGCCGCCCATCAGCGCCCTATATCCATGAAATCAATGCGAATTCGCGGTCGCACATGCGTCAATTTATTTCGTTTTGCAGAGGTCTCTAAATACTAAGTACCTCAGCTTCATGTTACTTATAGGCGATTATCTCTATACTAACAACACCAAAATAACATTCCATTGGTTTGATTCCCATAAGTATCGCTCCCCTCCCCACTCTTTGCTCGAAGCAGTGTCTCATCGATAAAACCAGTAATACAAAGGTCTTATTGACGCATAAACTCCACATCAGGTCACCAAATGCGCGCCGGAGTCTGCATTTCTCGATTTCACAAATCAGTAAGCTCGAGAGGACCTAACTCGGAAAATGAATTACTAAAGTTATCTCGACACAACTTCGGTCAATCACTAGTATCAGTGGTCTGAGTCAACGATAACCAGTTTGTCCTGGGGTTCTAGGTGGCGACCGGGTGTCATCACATTCTTGATCCCCGCTCAACCAGGGCATGGGAATCGCGATTGGCTTCAGAATCAAGATCGCTGCTCTTCCGCTTCTTCCATTGACGGCGGATGGCAAGCGCGATGCTCGGGAGTTGGTCCACGCATGATTAAAGTCGGACTGTACTCGGAAGACCGGACGCTCCACACGCTGCTCTCCTCCGCCCTCGGCAAGGATTTCGAAATCCTTCTGGAGTCGGATGAGGATGGGATGAGTGTGCTGCGCGCCGCCGGGGATTGCGATGTCATGATTCTGGATCTCCACTCCAGTCACGAGTCGTTACAGGCGCGGATTGAGAGTACCCAGCGCCTGATTGCCACTCATGTTCCCGCGATTGTCCTGGCCGACGATGGCCTGCGCTCCACCGCCTTTGAGCTGGTTCGCACCGGCGCCTTCAGTTATTGCCGCAGACCGCCCTCCATCCGCGATCTCAAAACCATGCTCAGTCGGGCGTTTGAGAATTCTGCCCTCAAGCAGCAGTTGCAAACCGTCCAACAGCAACTGGAAGTGCCCGGCACATGCGACCGGTTGATCGGTTCAAGCCCGCAGATGCAGCAGGTGTATCACCTTGTGCGTCGCGTCACCAACCTCAACGCCGCCGTACTGGTGACCGGCGAAAGCGGAACCGGCAAAGAGTTGATCGCCCGCGCCATTCACAATCTGGGCTCCCGCGCCGCTCGCCCGTTCGTAGCTGTTTCCTGCGGCGCCATCCCTGAAACTCTCATCGAAGCCGAGTTGTTCGGCCATGAAAAAGGCGCCTTCACCGGCACCAATGGCGCGCGCGAAGGCTACTTCGAGCAGGCCGCCGACGGCACGCTCTTCCTTGATGAAATCGGAGATCTCAGCCTCTTCACGCAGGTCAAATTGCTGCGTGTCTTGCAGCAGATGGAATTCAGCCGCCTGGGCAGCAACCGGCTCATCCCGTTGCGCGCCCGGCTGGTCTTCGCCACGCATCAGGATCTAACCAAATTGGTGGCCGAAGGAAAATTCCGCCAGGATCTCTTCTACCGCATTAACGTCATGCGGATCGAGTCACCACCGCTCCAGGAGCATCCGGACGACATTCCTCGGATTGCCCGGCATTTCATGCGTCAATACGGGCAGATGTTCCAAAAGCCGATGGAGGAGATTGATCCGCAAGCCATGGCTCTGCTCCAGGGCTACCGCTGGCCCGGCAACGTGCGTGAACTTGAAAACGTCATGCAGAGGGCCATCATCCTCGCCGCCGATGCGACCATTCGCGTCGAGGATCTGAGCATCAGTATCGAGGAAGCCGATGGCGACCTCGGTGACCTGGGCGACCTCGCCGACGGCGATGTTGTCGACATCGGCGATTACCATCCAGCCGGCTCCTTTGAACGGCAACTGCGCGACTACAAGATCAAATTGGCCGTTACCGCCGTCCGGGAGAACAACGGCAACAAGACGCTGGCTGCCCGCAGCCTCTGCATCTCCCGCGCATATTTACATCGCCTGATCAGGCTGGCCGAGCCAGATGCTGTCTTCGAGCAGCCACTGCGCGAAGCAGAGACCGCTTAGAGCGCATCGCCAATCAATCCTTTTTGGAATTCTCCGCCCGATGCGCCTGCCTGCCTCCGCGCGCCTGCCGCAATTTATGTATGTGAGTTATATTCGATCGGCCCGGCAATCACCATGCCGCTGTTCTGCCGTCCGTGAATATACCAGCAGCACCAGTTCGTTTCATGCGTCTGGCTATTGGCCGGTGAAATCAAATCCAGATAGGTGACCTTCCCGTAAAGAAATACCTTTTCTTCCCAGGTTTCAATGCGTCTGAATCTTTCGTCTGAGTCGCAAATCCCCCTCACTTCATCCCGCGAGAACGGCTTGATCGGCGTAGATTCGCCCGGAACCAGAATGATGGGGGTAAACGGCGCAGCGGGTTGAGGAGTCCCGTACTCCGGAATAGTGGGAAGTATCCTTTGGTCCGCTGCGATCATGGCCTCGTCCGCGGAATCGATGATCCGGGCCGGAGTGCGGCCGCGGTTCGTCGCCATGACGGTAAAACTGTTCTCCAGGCTCCGGGATGGCTCGACCGTGATCAAAATCCATGGCCTTTCAGCATGGATGACAGCTTGAGCACTCAACAGCGCGGCCTGAGCGCAGGTGGTAGCAGCCTCGGCGGCAGCTTCTCCGTAAGACGTTTGGCGCTCGATCTTCTTCAGCAAATTGTAGGCAAGCCAGACGCCCGCGTATCCCACAAAAGCAAGCACCACATTGGCGGCCCATGCGATTTGCTCGTGCATCGTCCAGGCTGAGGGCGCCGGAGCCGGGTTGGTCACACTGATCCGCGGTTGGGAAATCCCTCCGCTCTGGCCTCCCTGCGTCGGGCTTACAGGAACCTGCACGTAGGCGACGAAAGAAGCCGAATCGCGCCCAATCTGCGGAATCGCGCTGGCGATTGCCACGGGTGCCTGCGTGATTGCGAACATCACTGCAATGACCGCCAAACCCTTGAGTCCCATGGGGCAAATGTATCACACGACGCCTGAAACTCCCCGGCGCCGCTCGCTGATGGCAGCACCAGAGTTCTCCGCGGTCTGCTATACCACGTCAATGCCCCGCCAAAAGGCCACGTAACCCTTCACCTTGCGCGCCGCTGGCTTCGGGTCGGGATAATACCAGGCCGCGTCAAGGTTATCTTCCCCGTCGGTCCTTACGTTAAAAAAGCGCGCCTGACCCTTGGCGGGATCAAGGGACGTGGTACTGCTGGGACGAAAATATTCACGCTTCAAACTGGATTCGGGGAAGTAGACACTTCCCTCCAGCATCTCCGTCCGATCACTTTCCGCAATGACTACACCGTTCCAGATCGCTCGTGCCATAGGCTGCCCCGGTCAAATCCGCTACCATCCTCTATCGGCCCGAATCCGGGTCCAATCAGAGCAACGGATATGACATTAGCAGAGATTCGCCGGCAATGCGAGTCAGATCCTCAACGCAACGGCGTGAAGCCTTACTTGGCCGCTTCGATCGAATCGATGTGGACGCTCTTCTTGTCCGCGTCGGCGGTGGCCATGATGGACACATGGTCGCCGTAGAAAGCTTTCACCGAGTCGGGATTATCGATCGTCCAGACCGCCTTCTTGTCCTCGTCCACGAACACCGGCGTCATGCCGCCCTCCAGGCACTTCTTCACGCACGCCGAACCCGTGCCCGCGTGTTTGGCGCCGCACATCGAGTCCGAGATCCAGCCGTTGATCTTCGTAGAGTCGGCAGCGCTGGCCGAAATCGCGGTCAGAGCCAAAACTGACAGAAGCAGGGAAATTACACGCTTCATCGTAGAACCTCCAGGGGAATGAAAGTCTCGTACAGCTACAATAATGCCCTCCCAGACCCCGATCTTACAAGGGCCTTCAGCCGTCAACCCTTCGGAGGATAAGAATACTGCCCATGCGCCTCTTGCCGGGCTGGCAGACTGTTGCGCCGGGCTTCTACGTTCTTCAGCACCGCCTCGTAACGCTGGGCGCCGGCCGAGAAACGATTGACCAGTTCCCCGGTCTTGATCAAAAATCCCGGATTCTTCTCCCGGATCGCCTCCAGAATCGGCGCAAACTTGGCCAGAAGAAAAAATCCTTCGGCGTTGCAATCCACAAACAGCTCGGCTGAAACGGCCCCATGCAGCACCATCGCCGCCGCCATCTCCCAATAGGTAAGCACCTGCCGCAGCCACGCATTGTGCGGGTCGGCAGGGTTCTCCGCCACCGCAAAAAACTCCTCTGCGGTAGCCGGCCAAAACTCGCCCGTGATCCACGCCCGAGCTTTGCGCATCTCCGCTTCGGTACGCAATTCATACAGCCTGAGAATAATTTCGGCATCCGCCGGGGTAGCAAGCATTCGTTCCATGATGATTTCTCCGCTCACTCATACTAACGGACGCAGCCGAAATGTGCCGTACCCTTCAAGCCATCGCCTTTAGACGGATCCTACGCCCGCTGCAAAACCTTCTTGCCGCCCTTCTTCGCAGCCTTCTTTGCCGCGGGCTTAGCAACCGCCTTGGCATCCGCCTTCTCCACCACCGGCCCATGCGTCTCCGCCGTCGGCAGCGGCGGCGCATCCCCAATTCGCTTCGAGTAATCGCACACGACAGCACTCGCCACCGGCACAGCGCCCCTCTTGGCCTTCTTCTTCGGCGCGACCTCTTCCTCAGCCGCCTTCTTCTTGTTCGGGCACTCCAGAAAAATCCCCGACCGCAGCGTCTTTTCCACTAAGTAACTGCTCCCGCATTCCGGGCATTTCTCCGCCACTGGCTTCAAATTCGAAGTAAAGTCGCACTTGGGATAATTCGTGCAACCCCAGAAAATATTCCCTCTACGCGCCTTGCGTTCGGCCAAATCTCCCAAGCCGCACTTAGGGCACTTCAAGCCCTCAACAATGTTCTGCTTGACGTATTTGCATTTGGGATAACCCGAGCAGCTGACAAACTCCCCATAACTCCCCTGGCGCAGCACCAGCGGCTTGCCGCACTGCGGACAAGCTTCGCCCGTAGGTTGCGGCGCGGCCACCTTCTGCTGCTGTTTGCTGCTAAGTTTGCGGAAGGTCTTGCAGGGCGGATCTTCATTGAACCCAGGGCACGACATGAACATTCCAAACGGTCCGCGCCTCAGCACCATCACCCGCCCGCAGTTATCGCAATACTCTTCCTGCTCACCAACCTCCTGCCCCTCGGGAGTATTCATATCCGGCTTGCCGGCTGTGTTTTCTTTCGTAAATGTGCAACTCGACTTATCTTTCTTGTTATACGCGGAACAAGCATAGAAGCTACCGAATTTACCCCACTTCAACAGCAGAGGCGATCCGCATAAGTCGCATTTTTCATCCGTCTTCTTCTCCATGCGCTTGATGTCTTCCATCGAGGTTCCGGCATTTTTCAACTCTTCGACAAAGTAGTCGTAGAAGCCGGTCAGCAGATCGACCCACTTCTCGTTTCCTTCTTCAATCTCGTCCAGTTCCTCCTCCAGCTTGGCCGTATAAGCTATGTCGAAGATATACGGAAAGTTCTTCACCAGAAGGTCGCAAACCACCATTCCTATCTCAGTCGGATAAAATCGCCCGCTGATCTTCGTCACATACTCGCGGTCCTGAATCGTATTAATAATCGAGGCATAAGTCGAAGGACGACCAATACCCCGCTCTTCAAGAACTTTCACCAGCGAAGCTTCGTTAAAACGCGGAGGCGGCTGCGTAAAGTGCTGCTCGCTGTCTAACTTGTCTAACTCCAGTTTCTTCACTTGATCCAAATTAGGCAGCTTGTTGCTTGATTCGTCTTCCTCGTCTTCTTTCTTATCCTCCAGAACCTCATAGACCTTCAGGAATCCGTCAAACCGCACCACCGAACCACTTAGCCGGAAGTCATAACTCTTCCCCGTCTTCGAGCTAACTGCCGCGATCTTCGCCGTAGTCACATCAAAGATCGCCGGCATCATTTGCGACGCCACAAACCGCTGCCAAATCAGCCGGTAAAGCTTCAGTTGCTCTTCCGTCAAGTAGCGCGCCACTGACTCCGGCGTCCGCGCCGCATCGGTCGGCCTGATCGCTTCGTGCGCGTCCTGCGCCGCTTTCTTGCCCTTGTACACATTGGGCGACGCGGGCAGATACTTTGCTCCTAACTGCTTCCCAATCCACTCTCGCGCCCCTTCAACCGCCTCCGGAGCCACGCGCGGCGAGTCCGTTCTCATGTAAGTAATCAGGCCGACCGTGCCCTCCGGGCCGATATCCACGCCTTCATAGAGTCGCTGCGCCACGCCCATCGTTCGCCGCACATTGAAGCCCAGCTTGCTGGCTGCGTCGCGCTGCAATTGGCTGGTGATAAACGGCGCCAGCGGCCGCCTCTGCTTCTCTGTGGATTGAACCGAAACCAGCGACCACTGCGCCGTCTCGAGCGCCGCAACCACCGCCTTCATCGTGCCTTCATCCGGCAGCGCATTGGCGATGAACACGTCTTTTCCGTCTTTGTCCTGGCCCGCGGCCACTCGCGCCGGCTCGCCATCAATGCCCACAAAACGCGCCTTGAGTTTGGTCTCCTTCTGCTTTTCCGGATAGAGCATCGCGTCCAGCGTCCAATACTCCACCGGCCCAAACGCGCCAATCTCCCGCTCCCGCTCCACAATCAGCCGCACCGCCACCGTCTGCACACGGCCCGCCGACAGCCCACGGCGCACCTTGTCCCAAAGCAGAGGCGAAATCTGATACCCCACCAAACGGTCCAGCACCCGCCGCGTCTGCTGCGAGTCAACAAGATTCTGATCCAGATCCCGCGCGTGCTTGAACGCCTCCTGCACAGCCTTCTTCGTGATCTCGTTAAAGGTCACCCGCCGAATCTTCTTCCGCTCCTTGGCCGTAGTCCCCAGCTGCAACGCCAGGTGATACGCAATCGCCTCGCCCTCGCGGTCAGGGTCAGGCGCCAGAAAGATCGAGTCAGCCTTGGCCGCAGCGCGCTTCAACTGCGCCACCACCTTCTCCTTGCCTGGCGACACAATCAGCGTCGGCTCAAACGTCCGATTCTCCAACTCCACGCCAATCTCGTTCTTGGGCAGGTCCATGATGTGACCCACAGACGCCAGAACCTCGAACCCCGCGCCCAAATACTTCTCAATCGTCTTCGCCTTCGCGGGAGACTCGACAATCACCAGTGATTTGCTCATTGCCATCCTTATATACCATTGACCACTCTAACCTGTCCGGCCTGTTGGACTCGAAAGAGATGAATTCGGTTCGCTTTCCGAGCAGCCCAAAAGCTGCCTCGGCTCCAGCCGTTTCCCCCTCCGGGAAAAATCAACTGCAAAACTTGGACGCTACCACGGAACACCCTCCCATTTCCACTCGCAACAAATCTATCTTCGTCTTTTATTCCCGTTTCCAGACACGAGAAACATGGAAATACCCCTAAATGCTCCCATCAAATCGCCCAAAATGAAAATAGTTCTGGCAAGATATTTGCTATACTTCGGCAAGAAGTAGCAAAAATTGCTCTGGATTGCGGAGGCCTATCATGCCGGATATTCAGAAAGTCAGCGTCGCCCTCACCGGTGAGCAGCTCAGTGCTCTCAGGGCCGCCGTCGAAACCGGAGAATACGCCACCACCAGCGAGGTCGTCCGCGAAGCGATCCGCGACTGGCAGTTCAAACGCGAGTTGCGTCAGGAAGACCTCAAACACCTGCGACAACTGTGGGATCAGGGTAAAGCTAGCGGAACCGCCTCACCTGTAAATTTCGAAACTGCAAGACGAGAGGCGCGCCAGCGCTTGGCAATCGCAGCGGAAGAACAACCCCTTGCCAGTTGATCTTCTCTGGACCCCTCAGGCCCGCGCAGATTTGATCGATATCTATATCTATATCGGTCTCGATAACTCCTCTGCGGCGGAGCGCATCTTTGATGCGATCGAGGCCAAGGCTGAATTGCTCGTAGCTTATCCGCGGATGGGCGTAAGGCGTCCTTATATTCGGCCATCCACTCGCATACTCATCGAAGGACCATACCTCATCCTTTACGAAACTCATCCCGATAGTGACGAGGGCCTAATCAACAAAGTAGAAATCGTAAGAATAGTCGACGGACGCCGCAACCTGACAAATCTCTTTTAAGCGCGCAAAATCACAATTCAAATTATGTATACGGCTGAGGCGGATCGTCCGCACATAGTTGGCTTTTTTCTATCAAACGAGCCACTTGCAAAATTCAAAGTGGAATGCACGAAGCGTCAGGGCACGACTTTAGAGGCTGCGGAAAAACCCGTTCGGGCGGTAGGCCGGGATTTATCCCCGGCATAAAGCCAATAAAATCAGCCGACGGCTTTAGCCCCTGAGGAAATTGTCGATTGTGATTCGCAATTCTGAAAGACAATTTTGCAAGCGGCTCAAACAAAGACGGGTTTTCCACCCTCGCGCCTGCTTGACTTTACGGGGAGAAACCGGCGCAAGGGTGGGAAACCAGGAACCACGGCAATTGAATTTCAAGCAAAAATCAATCGGTCAGACTTTGGTCGATTGACCTTCAAAGTTGTTTCCCTGCAGTCGCGAGAAATCGATCCTCCCAGAACAGATGCGGCACACAACGTCGTTCTATCGACGACCTGACCCGTTTCCATCCTGTTCTCGCCGTAGTCCTGTGCGCCCTCCTGCGTATCAGAGTAGCTGCCATCAGGCCACATCTTCTCGATAGCCGGCAGCGGTGCTCGCCAATCCCGGCAATCTCACTGCTGCGCGCCATCACGATTCACACCGCCATCGAGGCGGCCTTGAGCCGCTTATGCAACTCCGCCAGTTCCAAGGAGCGTGCGTGGATCGTATCGACCAACGCCTCAAAAAAAAGTCCCTCGGCAACGCTGGTCCAGCCCGGACGGTGAATAATCCCCAGCAGATCGTTGTAGTAGTTATCGCCGGGGAGTTTGGTCATTGCCCGCTGCACTTCGCGAATCTTCTCTTCGTAGCGCTCAATGCGAGCCGCCGATTCTGTGGATTTCGAAGGTGCCGATGCCATCATTGGACGATTCTCACTTTCTGAGAATTAACCTCACAACACGATTCTGCGAGATCATTCATATAGTGAGGAAAAACTAAGAATCGTTTCACGCCATTCTAGATTTCTATTTTGCAGGAAACCAAACCCGTCATCTGTTCCCTATTCCCTGTTCCCTATTCCCTGCCCTACGACATCGCCCGCACGTAGTTCTTTCCCGGCATCTGCCGGATCCGCCCCGTAATCTCTAATTCAAACAGAGCCATAAATACCTCAGAAGAAGTCAGTTGCGTCTCCAGCAACTCAAGAATCTCGTCGATTTGCAGGCTAACGTCGGCCCGCAGAACCTCCAGAACCATAGCCTCTTCAGGCCGCAGAACCGGATCAGGCAATAAAGATGCCGTCGTCGCGGATTTGGATTCAGCCGGCGCCTGATCCTCCAACTCCAGACGCACCTGCGAAGGCAGGTCCTCCCACACATCCTCCCAGGTGGCCACCAGCTTCGCCCCCTGTTTAATCAGCGTGTTAGGCGTCCACGACCCCTTGTTGGTCACGTTGCCCGGCACGGCATACAGATCGCGATTCTGCTCGGCGGCGCAGCGGGCCGTCACCCGCGTCCCCGAATTTTCCGCCGCTTCCACCACCAGCACAGCCACACTCAGCCCGCTCAAAATCCGGTTGCGGCGAGGAAAATTCTGCGGTGCCGGAAACGTCCCCATCGGCAACTCGCTCACAATCGCCCCGCCTGTCGCCAGAATCTCCTCCGCCAGCTTCTTGTTCTCTTTGGGATAAACCACGTCGATGCCCGTGCCCCACACGGCCACGGTCGGCATACGCGCTGCCAGAGCGCCCCGGTGCGCGCATGAGTCGACCCCCCGCGCCATGCCGCTGATAATCAGCAGCCGCCTCACAGCCAGGTCCCGCGCCAGCATCTCCGCCATCCCCGAACCATATGGAGATGGATGCCGCGTGCCCACAATCGCAATTCCTGGCCTGCTCAGCAAACTCACCGGACCGCGCACCCACAGCACCGGCGGAGGGTCATAAATCTCTTTCAGCCGCTCCGGATACTCCTGGCAGCCATAAGTCACCAGGGTCGCTCCCTGCGCCGCCACACGCGCCCATTCCTCTTCCGCTGCCTGCCGCGCCTTACCGTCGAAAATGAACTGCGCCGCCTGCGCCGGAAACCTCAGCCCTTCGAGCACTGTCAGAGGCAAAGTGAATATCTGGCTCACCGACTCAAGTTTCTTTGCTGCATCCAGAACCCGCTTCGGCCCCAATCCCGGCGCCAGCATCATCGCCAGCCAAGCTAGACGATCTTCGTCCAGCCGAGGCGCAAGCGGCAATTCCGCGGATTGGGGCATCGTTGTCATTGGAGGGCTACTGTCCTAGAATTGTACAGATTAATTTCCTCACAAGAAACCAAAACCTGCTTATCTTCGTAATCTCATTGCCCTAATCGTTCCGTATTGGAAAAAACTCAAGCCTGCAGAATGGCCGCCGTGGTCGCGCCGCCCACAATCCCCCACCCCCGGTTGGTACTCTAAGAAGCAGTGATTCCCGCCCAGCATCCGCGTCTGCGCATAGCCGCCATCGGCTTCCTCAACCCCGCGCCCCTCATGTGGGACTTCGAGCATCCGCCTCTCGATGCGCCACTAGCTCACCGCTATCAAATCGATCGCATGTCACCCGCCGAGTGCGCCGACCGCTTGGCCGCAGGCACCGCCGACATCGGACTCATTCCCATCGCGGCCCTTGCCACCACGCCCGGCCTGCGCATCCTGCCCGGCTGCGTCATCGCCGCCAAAGCCCGCGTCCGCTCGCTGCTGCTCGTCCGTCGCGCCAACCAGCCGCTGACCGCCCTGCGCTCCGTAGCAGCCGACATCGCCAGCCGCACCACTCTGGCCCATGCCCGCATCCTCTTCCGTCACTGGAATAATCCGAATGTCCCTTTCCTGCCCGCCACCGCCGACCTCGACGCCATGCTACAAAAAGCCGACGCCGCCATCCTCATCGGCGACCCCGCCCTGCTCGCCCTTGAAGAGCGCGCCAACCGCTTCGAGCGCTCGGGCGAAGAACTCGTCTACCACGACCTGGCCCAGGAGTGGCGCGCCCTCACCAACTTGCCCTTCGTCTCCGCCGTCTGGGGCATTGCATGCAGCAGCCCTTTGGATGAGCGCGTCGCAAACGACTTCATCCAATCCCGCGACCATGGCCTCCAGAACATCGACGCCCTGGTCACCGAGTGGTCCAGCCGCATCGCCATTTCAGAAGCAACCATCCGCAGTTATCTCACCACCAACATCCATTACGTCCTAGACGAAGAATGTATTGAAGCAATGAAGGTCTTCTTCCGCATGGCCACAGAGGCCGGAGTCCTACCGGAATACTTTCTGAGCATATAGGAGGCCAGCGCGGCATCCGTACTAGCGTCTTGGGTATAATCCGTACTGATGATTTTTTCCAATGCAAGCACGGCGGGCGCAATCATAAGCGGCTTCGGAGTGATGGCCGGCTATCTTCTCTATTTTTGGCGCGTCTTTCGGAGCAACCCAGGAAACAAGTTGGTAGAGTGTGGCACCATCACAGTGGCTGTCTTCCTTGCTTTGGTTCCCTTTTCCCGGATTCCCGGCTTCACGGACCACATCCCAGACTGGATATTCATGCCTTATATCTTTCTGGTCGTCCTACTCTGCTTCACGACTCTGTTCTTCCTGGCACAACGGATCTGGCGCGCTCTTATCCGCGGCGCAAAACACTCAAGCTGAGTGATCTATTCCCTGTTCCCTGCTTTTATATCTCCCACCGCAGCAGCACAGCGCCCACCGTGAACCCAGCGCCCACAGCGGCCAGCAGCACCAGGTCGCCCTTCTTCAGCTTGCCTTCTTCCACCGCCGTCTCTATGGCCAGAGGAATCGTTCCTGCCGAAGTATTGCCGTACTTCTCGATATTGATAATCACCCGATCCCGCGCCATCCCCAGCCGGTCCGCGGTCGCCGTAATGATCCGCATATTGGCCTGGTGAGGAATAAAACAGCCCAGATCCGCGCCCGTCACGCCATTGCGCTCTAAAACTTTGCTGGTAGCTTCGAGCATTTTGCGCACGGCAAATTTATACACCGCCTGCCCGTCCTGATGGATGTAGTGCATCTTCTGATCGACGGTCTCGTGGCTCGATGGATTCAGGCTCCCGCCACCCTTCAGGTTCAACACCGGTGCGCCCGATCCGTCAATCTCATGCACATAATCAATGAAGCCGATCTCGCCTTCCTCCGCAGGCTCCAACAGCACCGCGCCGCCGCCATCGCCAAATAAAACGCAAGTCGTCCGGTCGGTGTAATCGGTCATACGCGTGTTAGCGTCCGCGCCGCAAACCAGCACTTTTTTATGCGCCCCGCTCTCCACTAACTTCACGCCCGCCTGCAGCGCAAAAACAAATCCCGAGCAGCCCGCCGAAACGTCGAAGCCCCACGCCCCTTTGGCTCCAATCTTGTTCTGCACCAGGCAAGCTGTCGCCGGAAACATCATGTCAGGCGTCACCGTGCCCACGATAATTACCTCAACCTCGCTGGCATCAATGCCCCGCATCGCCAGGCATTTTTTCGCCGCCTCCGTACAAATGTCGCTCACGCCCAGCCCCTTGGCCAGCACATGCCGCTCGCGGATTCCCGTCCGCTCAAGAATCCACTCGTCGCTGGTCTCCACCAGCTTTTCCAAATCTTTGTTGGTCAGAACTTGAGGAGGAACGTAGGTTCCAAAGGCAGTAATCTTGGCGCGGCGGCCCACGATCGGACGAACACTAAGGGTCAATGAATTTCTCCTTGATACTCAACTTCTATTCACAACGATGATCATTCTGCGCGTGCGCCCAAAAATAACTTGTCATCCTGAGCGAAGCGCCCAAAATAACTTGTCATCCTGAGCAATAAAACTGTCATCCTGAGCGAAGCGCCCAAAAACAACTTGTCATCCTGAGCAATAAAACTGTCATCCTCAGCGAAGCGCCAAAAATAACTTGTCATCCTGAGCGAAGCGCAGCGAAGTCGAAGGACCTGCTTTTGCTCTTCGCGTCAATCTCAACCAAAATCATGCCTTCACAGCGCAAAAGCGCCGGGTGACCTACTGCGCACGTACTAGCCCGTTACCGTTGCTTCCTTCCGGACCTGGCGGGGTTGGCGGGATTACGTCGCGTAGGACCCGGCACTTGCTGATTTTACCACCCGCGTCGGGGCAATAGCCGCTTCGCCATCCGGCTCTTTGACGATTGCCGTCTATATCGTGCAGGCGCGAACCTCGTAATGCGTTGCGGTCGGCTCAATCCGGCATAAGAGCGCCCTCGCCTCGGGCTCGAAAACCGCCACGTCGTATTCTGGTCCGGCAAAACTCTTGACTGCCTCAAGCGACTCAAACAGATTCACTACCACAAACTCCGCTTCATCTGGACCATCTTTGCGCAAGACATATCCGCCCCGATAGCCTTCAATCCCACGCAGACCTGGCATCACCTTTTCTTTCAAGAGCGTTTCGTAGGATCCCGCATCTTCGACCTTTGTCCAACCCCGCCAATGTCGTGCAATCATCTTCCGCCCCCAACATCTATGTTAAGCACCGTAATCGCTTCCCCGCTACAATGAACAAGTGACCAAAAACTCCCCACCCGCGCCCCCCACCGTGGGCTTCATCTCCTTAGGCTGTCCCAAAAACCTCGTCGATTCCGAGGTCATGATGGGCCTGCTCAATCACGCCGGCGCCCGCCTCACCGCTCACCCTGAAGAAGCCGAAATCCTCATCGTCAACACCTGCAGCTTCATCGACACAGCCAAGCAGGAGTCGATTGACACCATCCTCGAAATGGCCCGCCACAAAACCTCCGGCTCGGCCAAAAAGCTTATCGTCGCCGGCTGCCTCGTCGAGCGCTACCGCGACGAAATCCAAAAGAGCATCCCTGAAGTCGATGCCGTAGTAGGCACTGGCGAGCTTGAATCCATCCTTGAAGCCGCCGGTTTCGCGCCCACCGCAGTCTCGCCCTTCAACATCCTGAGCACCCAATCGGCAGCAACCCGCCCCGGCCAGGAATCCCTCTCCGGCACGCACAAACAATCTGCGCAAGATTCGGGTCACGTTTTGTATCAGGGCACGACTTCAGTCGTGCCGAATATGCCGCAAAAAGAAATCGGGGCTTTAGCCCCTGCGGCCAGCTTCCGCCCCGAAGGCAATCTCCGCGAGCAGCAAGGCCGCTTCAGCCGCGACGACTGGCAAGGCGCAACCCATCTCCTGCCCACCTACCTCTACGACGAAACCACCCCGCGCTTCCTCACCACGCCCAAATCCTCGGCCTACATCAAAATCGCCGAAGGATGCGACCACCCCTGCTCCTTCTGCGTCATCCCCAATCTGCGCGGAAAATTCCGCTCCCGCCGCTTCGAGTCGGTCGTCGCTGAGGCCCAGCAACTCGTCGCTCGCGGCGCAAGTGAAATCACCCTCATCGGCCAGGACACCACTTGCTACGGCGAAGACCTTGGCCTCAAAGACGGCCTCGCCACCCTTCTCGATGCGCTTGCAAAAATCGACGGCCTCCGCTGGCTCCGCTTCCTCTACGCCTACCCCAATCGCATTACCAATCACCTACTAGCCACCATCGCCAAGCACGACAACATCTGCAAGTATCTCGACCTGCCGCTCCAGCACGCATCGCCCGCCGTACTCAAACGCATGAAGCGCGGCGGCAGCCCCGAAATCTTTCTCAAAACTCTCGAGAAAGTTCGTGCGACCATCCCAGGAATCGCTCTGCGCACCTCTTTTATCGTAGGATTCCCCGGCGAAACTCCCGAAGATATCACCATCCTCGACGACTTCATCAAGCAAGCAAAATTCGACTGGCTAGGCGTCTTCAGTTATTCCGACGAAGAAGGTTCCAGCGCATTTTCACTCGATGCCAAACTTACCCGCCGCACCATCGAAGCCCGCAAGCGAAAGCTCATGAAGCTTCAGCAATCCATCAGCAAACGCGCCAAGCAGCAATGGGTGGGCCGCGAGTTAGTCATTCTCGCCGAAGGCGAAAGCGATGAAACTCCGCTCCTTTGGGAAGGCCGTACCCAATTCCATGCCCCGGAAATCGACGGCAAACTCTACATCAATGACTTCGGCGAGTTATCCGCCTTGGAGCCAAGCCGCTTCTACAAAGCGCAAATCACCGAAGCCCACGACTATGACGTAGTAGCGCGCATCCTCGATGGTCCGCTCTAACCTCATCTCGTTTGTCCTTCAAGAATCAACCGCGCCCCGCAATCGACAACCCTTAAGTAATCCATCACTTGTTACAAGTGCGCATGAAACAAATGAATAGGCTCCGGGGATGATGGAATGGTCCTATACTGATTCCAGTGCCAAATCAAATCCCTGGGCAAGACCTGAAGCATTCGGGACAGCTCGGAGTTCGACCGCAAGATGAGCACGACGATCGATTGCACGACTGGAAACACTGATTTCTCCCTTCATGCTGGCAGCCAGATCCCTGTGCCGTCATCGATCTTTCCGCGACGCAAAAAGCCTTGGCGGCCTGCCGTGGTTGGCAAAATGTTGTGGCATGGCTTCACCCACGTCGGAACCCACCGCGAAGTACTTCGTCTTCTTTTCAGTTCTCCGCCATTCACCGAGATTCTCTTCAGCGAACCAACTTTCGCGATCAAATATCTCGCTCAAAATTATCTGGTAAAGGGCCTTACAATTCCAGAAAGCTCCGCTTGCTTTCTACACCACTACAAGCGCTTGCAAACGGCTTTGCCTGATAGCCTCTTGCGCCAAACGCTGCAAACCGATCTCACGCTTCATGAAATTCACCAAGACGACCATTGCTTTACCGTAACCATGGGCCTTTCCAGGCCGAGTTATAAAGAAGGCGAACTCTCCCTCCGTCTGCGCGTCAATGGCGAAATTGTTTTTATTCTTTCATTCACCATCGTCCCCGGATGGGTGGTCAAATCACAAGCCGCGGAAATTCTATTGATCTCCCGGCTCCAGGGGGTCAAGGGAGCTTATCCCCAAATCAGTCTTGCAACCAGAACTCTGCATGACGTTGCCCCTTGCGCGCTGCTTTTTTCCGCGCTGAAGGGTGTTGCCGACGCTTTCGGCATCAGCGAAATTGCCGCTGTTTCCGCCGACAGGCAAAGCTACTACCGCGAAGACTCTGCTGCTGCCTTTCAGGAAGCCTACGATGGCTTCTTTGCTGAACTAGGCATACCAAAAAGTGCAACCGGGTTCTTCAATATTCCCGTTCCGCTCGATGCAAAACCGCTCTCGCTCATCAAGCATGGCCATAAACTCAGAACAAAAGCAAAACGCGCCTTCAAGCAGCAAATTCAGTTAGTCTGTGCAAGCTTCTTTGAGCAGTTAGCGCCCAATGCTTCGCATAAGTTGCCACATTAGTCAGTTCTAGAGTTATCACCGCTCGACATATAAGCAACAATAAGTCATCAGCATCGGCGCCAAATAACTCGCGCGACTCCCAGTCAGAACAATCGTTTCGTAAACCAAATTCGCTCCGTTCCCGTCTCACCCTGTACCATTATTATTGTCCACTTCCCGTGCAGGAACAGACCGATGGCTGCCAAGAAAAAATCCGTGAAACTCCTCCGCTGCCCCACCTGCGGAATGCTCGTCCAAATCAAGGACGAAGACTTCCCCTTCTGCAGTGACCGCTGTCGAAAAATCGATCTCGGCAAATGGGCCATGGGCGTCTACAAAATCAGCTCGCCCATCCTCGACCCTGAAGTCCTTGAAAACCTCGGCGACCTCAGCGGCGGCGGCAACAACGGAGACCCCTATGACTGACGCCCCCAATCCAGGCCCCGCCTCTAGTCTCCCTCTCCGAAAAACCCTCTGGGCCTGGACCGTCGCAACCTTCTTCGGCGCAGGCTTCGGCAAGCCCGGCCCCGGCACGTGGGGTTCGGTGGCCGCAGTCCTGCTCTGGGCCGCCGAATCTATGAGCCAACACCCCAGCGCTCACACGATGCTCATCGGCCTCTTAGTCTGGATTGCTTTGGCCATCGCCCTCGGCATCCCCGCCTCCACCATTGTTGCCCGCGAATCCGGTCGCCACGACCCGCAGTTCGTAGTCATCGACGAAGTTGCCGGTCAGTGGATCGCCCTTCTCGGCAGTCATGCCAACTGGCAACACGCCCTGATCGCGCTCTTTCTCTTTCGCCTCTTCGACATCACCAAGCCCTTCCCTGTCCGCCAACTCGAAAAGCTTCCCGAAGGATGGGGCATTGTCCTCGATGATGTAGGCGCGGGGTTGTATGCTTTGGGTGTAGCATCGCTCTTGCACATTTGGATTTAGGCCATGCCCCGAGCCACTCCCCAATCCGCCGCTGCACGCGCCCCGCGCATCGACGACGTTCTCCCCGCCGCCGCGTTGCCTGGCGCCGAGATCGAGCTGACCGGCGCAAATCTCGGCCCGCTCGCCTCCGCCCTGCCCACCGTCGTGGTCGACGGCATTGACGCCCGCGTGCTCATGAGCCGTCCCGGCAGCCTCGCCTTTCGCGTTCCCACCGAAGCCACCACCGGCCTCATTGAGGTCCGCAACGCCTCGGGAGCCAGCAACACCGCTCCCTTGCGCGTCGCCCACCAGCTTTCCGAGGGCTTGCACCCGGTCGCCAATCCCGCTGTCAGCCGCTCCGGCATGGTCTATGCCACCATCTCCGGCCAGCGCGGCAAAGAGACCCCGGTCTCCATCGTGCGCGTCAGTCCAGACGGCCGCGGAACCCCCTTCGTCACCGGAATCCTCAACGCCACCGGCCTCGCCTTCAATCCTGAAGGCGACCTCTTTGTCACCTCGCGCGCCGAGGGCAACGTCTATCGCATCGACGACGCCGGCGAACCCTACCTCTACACCGAGGGCATGGGTGTGGCCACCGGCCTGGCCTTCGATGCCAACGGCAATCTCTTCGTCGGCGACCGCAGCGGCACCATCTTCAAAATCAATCCCGAGCGCCAAATCTTCGTCCACGCCACTCTTGAAGCCAGCGCCGCGGCCTATCACCTGGCCGTCGACCCAGTCGGAACCCTCTACGTCACAGCCCCCACGCTCTCCTCCAACGACGCCATCTGGGCCATCGAGCCAAACGGTGAAACCCACGCCTGGTATCGCGGCCTGGGCCGTCCGCAGGGCCTCGCCATCTCCAAGGAGGGCGACATCTACCTCGCCGCCTGCCTTCACGGCCGCCGCGGCATCGTCCGCATCACTCCCCTGGGCGATGCTGACCTGGTGCTCGCCGGCGCAAATATAGTGGGCCTCGCCTTCTCCCCTCTCGGCACCACCATCATCGCCACCAACGAAGCCGTTTTCGATGTGGACCTGGGAGTTGAAGGATTGAATCTGTTTTAGCTGTGAGCTTGTGGGCTGACCCGGTTGTTGGCCGGCAAATTCAAAGCTAGAAGCTAAAAGCTAGGAGCTAATAGCTGCTTTATGAAATCTGAGATCATCGCCGTCGGCTCCGAGATGCTCACCCCCTTCCGTCAAGACACGAACTCCCTCTATGTCACCGAAAAACTCAATGAGTTAGGCGTTACCGTCGCCTTCAAGACCATCGTCGGCGACCGCCGCAAAGACCTCGTCAACTCCATCCGCGCCGCTCTCGGCCGCACCGACATCGTGGTCATCATGGGAGGCCTCGGCCCCACGGAAGACGACCTCACCCGCGAGGCCGTTGCTGAAGCTCTCACCACCAGCCTGCGCCGCGACCCCGATCAGATCGTCGCTCTCGCCGCTCGCGCCGCCACCTGGCGCATCCCCATGCCTGAGAACAACCTCAAACAGGCCGACGTCCTTGAAGGCGCAACCATCCTGCCCAACCCCAACGGCAGCGCCCCCGGCCAGTGGATCGATACCATCTATTCCGGCTATCGCAAGCTCCTCATGCTCCTCCCCGGCCCGCCGAACGAGTGCCGCCCGCTCTTCGATGCCGAGTGCTTTCCTCGCCTCCGCGCGCTCGTGCCTGAGCGTTTCATCGCCAAGCGCACCTTGCGCGCCGCCATGATTCCCGAGTCGCAAGCCGACAAACTGCTCGCCCCCATCTACTCCGAATACACCGACGTAGAAACCACCATCCTCGCCCACACCGGCGACATCCAGCTCACTCTGCTCTGCTCCAAACCAGACAAGAACTCCGCCCAATCCCGCGTCGACGAGCTGGCCGGACGCATGGAAGACGTCCTCGAAGACTGGCTCTACTCTGCCGGCTGTGAATCCGCTGAGTCTCTGGAGCAGATCGTCCTCTACCATCTCGGCCTCCGCCAAGCCACCATGGCTGTCGCTGAAAGCTGCACCGGAGGCATGATCGCCGAGCGCATCACCTCGGTCCCGGGCAGCTCGCGTTCCTTCCTCGGCGGCGCCATCGTCTACTCCGATGAACTAAAGACCGCCTTCGCCGGAGTCCCTCCAGAACTGATCGCCCGCCACGGCGCAGTCTCCGCCGAAGTGGCAGAAGCGCTAGCCTATGGCATCCGCCGCTATACCGGCGCGACACTCGGAGTAGGCGTAACCGGCATCGCCGGCCCCACCGGAGGCACCGAGGCCAAACCCGTAGGCTTGGTCTACATAGCCCTAAGCGAAGCCACAAAATCAGAAGTAGTAGAAAAAAACTTCCGCGGCGACCGCGCCAGAGTAAGAGAATGGACCACCCAGCAAGCCCTCGACCTAATCCGCCGCCGGCTCCGGTAATAGCTTGTCATCCTGAGCGAAGTCGAAGGACCTCCTAGGCAGGTGGCCCACTCATCCTGGTATCGGTAGCTGTGCCCCGTTCATCGCAGCTTTATCGCGATGAGCGGGCGTCGCCAAAGTCCCGGCAGAGTTACGATAGCACCATGCCATACGGCCTGAAGCGGTTCCAGAATGCCGAAGCCCTTCACTTCATTACGTTCAGTTGCTTTCAGCGTCTTCCGTTCCTTAAAGCGCAGGCAACCAAGGAAACGTTTGAGTTCGTTCTGGAACAGACTCGGTCACGCCATCAGGCCAGGGTCTACGCATACGTTCTGATGCCCGAGCACGTCCATCTGCTCATCAACGAGCCGCCGCTGATCCTGTTGGCACAGTTTCTGAAGGCGCTCAAGCAGATCACTTCACGCAAACTGCGAGGCGATCGCCGGCAGTTCTGGCAGGACCGTTATTTTGACGCGAACATCCATGGCGAATCAGCCCGGTCCGAAGTGATCCGGTATATCCACCAAAACCCTGTAAAGAGGGGACTGGTCGCATCGCCCGAGCTGTACCGATGGAGCAGCTTCAACCACTACGCTACCAGAATTCGAGGAGGCGTTGAAATCGAGTCGGAGTGGACGGCAAGCACTCGCGGCCCACTCATCACGATAAAGCCACGATGAATGGGGCACAGACTAACCTATTTGCGAAGGTCAAGCGAGTGGCTGGATCGGTGACCGGGCCACTTGGCAGGTCGCCCACTCATCCGGGAATCGGGAGCTGTGCCCCGTTCATCGCAGCTTTATCGCGATGAGCGGGCCTTCGGCAGGTGTCTCGCCTTTGAAACCGGGGTTTCCACTAAATCCCCATCCAGCATCAAGCCGCGCAGCGCACCGGCAACACCCGAATCAGCTTCTCCCGCTTCCGCGTCTGGGCAATCTCATAAGCCGACTGCATCCGCATCAGCGTATCCATCTTCACGCCGAAGGCCTTCTCGATGCGCAGCGCCATCTCCCCTGACAAGCCAGCCTTCCCATTCAGCAAGCTCGACAAAGTGGGCCGCGAGACGCCCAGCGCCGCCGCCGCCGCCGTCACAGACAAGCCGGCAGGCTCGATAATCTCCGTCCGTATAAAATCACCCGGATGGGGTGGATTCTTCATAGGCATGGCGTTCTCTCCTCGTTCCCGTCGGGAATGATCTGTAGCCTGTAGCCTAACACTTGTCAATCGGGAGTTGCCCCAGCCCTCCTAGCCGCGGGTGCCCCAGTTCCCGCCTTTGGGATCTAATCTTTCACCTCCGCTCGTTGCGGATAATAACCCTCACCCGGCGCACAATCAAAGAATGAACCTTAACCACAAGCGGGCCGTTCCTGCCCCCTGATCCCTGTTCCCTGTTCCCTGTTCCCTATTCCCTGCTCCGCGCTACACCCCCATACCAATATTTATTTTGACCCCCAATTCCTTGCAGATAATTAAAGCAACCTATGCATCATCGTCTTCGATTATCACCAACAATCACACCAATAAGTATATTATTTATCAATTAGATACAAGAAGTTTTTCCTGGCCGGTAAACTCCCGCAACCTCGTTCCCGCATTTTAGAATGTGAGATTCGCGCAAAAGCGCTTGAAAACACATTGCAGATTATTTCAGTGCGATCTTACTTCCGCCGCGCCGTCCAAAGCAGATAGAGCGCCCAAGCCGAGAGCGTGCAGTTATCGCGGATCACGCCCGAGCGCATCATCTCTTCAAACTCGGCAATCGAAACCGAGCGAACAATAAGGTCATGTTCCTCAGCGTCCGGCGCCTTCGCCGATTCACTCAAACCAGTAGCCAGAAACACATGCTGCTTCTGCCGGAGAAATCCATAGGCAATCCAAAGGCTTCCGAGACAAGTCATCTCAGCAGCCACGAGGCCAGTCTCTTCTTTCAGCTCGCCGCGCGCCAGCTCTTCCGGAGATTCAACTTCCATCTCCCAGCCGCCTTGAGGCAGCTCCAGCGCGCGCTCCTGTATGGTGTAGCGAAACTGCTCCACCAGCCAAACGCGCCCTTGATCGATGGGCAGAATGATCGCCGCGTCGTGCTTCTCAACAACGCCAAAGATGCCGCGCACGCCGTTCGAGCGCAGAATCTCATCCTCGCGCACCAGCATCCAGTGGTTGCGATAAACCTCGCGGCTAGCGAGGGTAGTAATGGACTGGCCTTCAACGGGTTTCGCGGGGTCTTGACTCATAGCTCAATCTTCCCGCACGCGATACTGTCGCAATCGGCCCAGCAGCGAAGCCGGACCGCTCACTGTCAGCCGCACAAGATTGCCTTCGTACTCGCGGCTCTGCACAATCATGCCCGCTTCAATCGCCGCCAGCACAGCGCCTTCCTGC
>Ga0116117_1000036_pt1 | contig 62224 bp, 45 predicted proteins | sample June2015DPH_11_1_FD_89790 | JGI IMG/M metagenome (GOLD analysis project Ga0116117, IMG submission 89790) | Peatland microbial communities from SPRUCE experiment site at the Marcell Experimental Forest, Minnesota, USA - June2015DPH_11_10 | ecosystem: Environmental > Terrestrial > Soil > Wetlands... | reverse complement strand
GCGAGGGAGCAGGGAGCAGGGAACAGGGAACAGTAACAGCCCGCGCCTGTCGTCGTGGTTCATGCTTTGATTGTGCGCCGATGGGAGGTTATTTTCTGTAACCGAAATGAAGGAGATGCGTTTGCCCTGATCACGCAACGTCTCATCGGTCCCCGGCTGGCGGTCGAGTCCCTATCGTTGATGCTCTATTGAAGAGAAAATGCGGCTCGATAAGATCTTTTTTTGTCTCATCAATCCATCGGCAGATTCCCTGACAGAATGTCCTCAGGCGTGAGACCGCGCTGACGCAGGGTGCGCAGGCTCAGCGCATCGTGGCGCTTGGCCAGGCGACGGCCGTTGCTATCCACAGTCAGGCGGCAATGGAACCAGCCCGGATTCTCGAAGTTCAGCGCGCGGTTGAGCAGAATTTGCCGCGCTGTGGACTTGAGCAGATCCTCGCCGCGCACTACTTCCGTGATTTTCATGGCCGCGTCATCCGCCACGCAGGCGAGCTGGTAACTCGGACCGCCGTCGCGCCGCCAAACCACAAAGTCGCCAAAGTCGCGGCCCGCCACAAACCGCTGCGGACCAAGATTTCGATCCTCGAACTCGATCACTTCTCCGTCAGGAACACGAAAACGCCAGTTGAAGTTGCCCGGCACTTCAATCTCGTTCGTCGCGGAATTGAGTTGCGGCGAAATGTCGCCCGCAAGCTTGCGGCAGGTGCCAGGATAGACAGGCTCATCATCCAGAGGATCGAACTCACCTGAGTTGTTGGCGCCCGGCGAAAAGCTTTCATGGGGCGCGCTGAGTGCAGCTTCCAGATCTTTGCGCGAGCAGCGGCAGGCGAAAAGAAAGCCACTCCGCAGCAGCTTGCGCCATGCAGCCAAATACATATCCAGTCGCTGACTTTGCGCATAGGGGGCATAAGGCCCGCCTACGTCCGAGCCTTCTTGCCATCGAATTCCCAGCCAGCGCAGGTCTTCAAACGCGGCCTCGGCATAGGCGGGCCGGCTGCGATCCGGGTCGAGGTCTTCCATGCGCATCACGAGCGTGCCGGCCGCGGCGATGGCACGGTGATAGGCCGTCCAGAAGGTGCGCGCGTGACCCACGTGCAAATAGCCCGTAGGCGATGGGGCAAGACGCCCGCGATAACTCGACACCGTCGACGAAATCAAACTGGCCATGCTGGATATTAGTGTAGCCAGCACAGCCAGAGCTGTTACTAAAAAAGTTGCCCCAGCTCTCACGAGAACTGGGGCAACCCGTTGGCGACTAAGACTGCTGTGCGAAGCCTGCGCCTTAGTTAGTTAATGATCACCACGTTCATGCTCCACGGGGCGAGAGTAAGAGTCAGCGGAAAACTCTGTGCGCCCATATCGGTGGTGGTTGGCGCTGCCCAGGTGTTGGTTCCCGCCGGGTCCGCTGGAGTTCCCGTTGGCGAACCGGATAGGTCATAGATGGCTTTGTCGTAGGTGATGACTTTAACGTCTGTGGAGCTTGTTTCCACCGACAACTTGATCGAGACCGGCTCGCTGCTAGTTTCATTGCGATTGAAAAGCACCAGCGCCGTGCCGCCGCTATGGGTTGCCGCATACGCTACCACATCCGTGGTATCGCCGGTCACGCTCGCAGTCAGCACATTGGCGCCGCTCACGGCCACGTTGCTGAAAAGCTGAAACGCTCGCGCTGTGGGAAGCAGGGTTCCCGTCGGCAGAGTTGCTCCCTCGCAACTGGATTCCGAAGGCCCATCGGCAAATACCATGTAGCCGCCAAAGTCCTGCCAGCCATAGACGTCCGTCTGGTAAGAAAGACCAGCGGTGTCAAAATTTGCGTATTGCAGGGTTCCATTGCCAAGCGTCTGATACGAAGTTGTATCGTCGCAACCACCGAAGCCAATCCACCAGGTGGCGCGCGAGACTCCGGCGTTCATCATTTCGCCCAATACCTGGCCAGCAAACAGAGCTTGGGTAATCGATGACGATTGCCGACCGGGAAGAGTGTAGACCGAGCCCATCTCCCCGACATAAATAGGCGTGCCCGAATGACCTGCCGTCGCCAGTTCCGCCTTGATCGTGTTGATGTTCGTGGTGAGTGCCTGCGCATCCGTCTGGATCAAGGTGGTATCGTTTTCACTTCCCGGACCTTGGGGATAGTAGTGGTACTCGACGAAATCATAGGAAGCGTTGGCCAGAACGGTCGGATCCCATGCCGGGTTGTTCCCTGGGTTCACGACGACGCCCACCTGTGTGTTGGGAGAGGCAGCCTTGATGAGGGCGTAGTAGCCGCTGCTCCCCGCCACGGCAGCCGCGTAGGTTGCCGCGTTGTTAGGAAGGGTGTGCAGGTCTGTCTCCCAGCTTCCATACTCCTCATTGCCCACCGTCATGTGACTCACCGTGATGCCATCGGCTAGCGCGGCCGTAACCCACGCGACAGCCTCGCTCGGTTGGCCGGGCCCGGTGCAAGCAGGGTTAGTGCCATAGTCGGCGGTTAGGGCAAGGTCATAGCTGCCGCCCTGCACGATGCCGGTGACGAACTGCGCGAAGGTGTTGTAGCCGCCCCAGGAGGTGGTTCCATCTGGAACCCCGCTTGAGTTGTTATGGCACATGTAAGGCAGACTGGGATTGGACGAGCTGTTGGGCGTCTGCCAGTGATATTCGTCAGACCATGAGCCACCTGGCCAGCGAATGGACTGTATGCCAGCCTGCGCGAAGGCAGCATTGACAGCCGTCGCATTGCCTACCACGTCGTACCACGCGGCAAGATTCATGCCGAGAATCTTAGGGTTCACGGCCGGGCCAGTGCTCGACTGGTTCACCGTAACTGTGGCTGTCGGCGTGATCGCAAAGCCTGCCGTGACCGTCTTATTGGCGCTCATTGTCACGTTGCAGGTTACAGTAGTCGTTGTCGTGCAACCGGTCCACGAAGAGAAGAGATTGCCTCCTGACGAGGCCGGAGCCGTCAAGATAACAGCGGCGCCCGAGTTGTAGGTGCGGGTAAAGCTGGTGCTTCCGTTTGCCGCGCTGTTGTTGTCTGCCGGAGAGACGGTGATCGCCACGCCGCTGGCCGGGTTGGTTGAATTCACCGTCAACACATAAGTCGAAATAACCGGGACCGTGTAATTGGCCGTGACCGTTGTGTTAGTGCCCAGCGTCACATTGCAGGTTACAGTAGTCGTTGTCGTGCAACCGGTCCACGAGGAGAAAGTGTTGCTTCCAGACATCGCTGGAGCCGTCAGTATGATCGAAGTCCCTGCGTTGTAGGTGCGCGTAAAACTGGTGCTTCCGTTTGCCGCGCTATTGTTGTCCGCCGGAGAAACGGTAATCGCCACGCCACTGGCCGGGCCCGTCGAGTTCACAGTCAGCATATAAGTTGTTGTCGGTGGGGGGGTGGAGGAACCCCCTCCGCAAGCCGTCATGAACAGGCTCAGCCCGATTCCGGCACTAACCGCCACTTCCCGCCACGAACTAATCATCACGATACCCCATCCCTTCAATTGTGCCGCTCTTGCCAGTCTGCTCCGAGGCCGCTTCCGGATTAAGCGGTGCCACATCAATATAACGAGCCCTGTGAATACTGATAACGCTATCATCTTAAATCACAAATTGAGCGCGGGCCAGCGGAATTATTCGCTGCGAAAGCTCGCGGGGAGACGAGTGCTCCGCTCAAAACAGCTCCGGAATCGTGTGGAAAGAGATGCGTGTGGGCGCCGCCTTGAAGGCGGTCAGCATGGTGGCCGGCGCCAGCGTGCTCAGGCCATACTTGTTGTTCAGCGCGTCCATGGCCGCTAGCAGGCGCGTGTGGCTTTGCTCCTCCTCCGATCCATCAAAGAGGTTCAGCGTGTGCAGGCTGTCGGGAACCAGGCCGTTCAGATGCACGCCGATAAAGTATGGGTGTTCAAACTGCGCCCCGGTAGGCCGCGAAGCCCACAAGCGGCTCAGCGCGGCAATCAGCGTCAGATTGTCCTGACATTCGCTCAGGCGCAACTCGGCCTTCCATCCTCGGGCGGGCACGCCATAAGTACTCACGGGTTTTTTCTCGCCGCGCGGCACGGCGAAGCCGATAGCCAGGCCGATGCTGCTTGCCCACAATCCCCCCGCGCGCAACCGCATCGCCGCCTTGTGCAGCAGCTTGTGCGCTACCGCCCAGGCCTTCTCCGGCGTGCGCATCTCCGGCCCGAGCACGTGCTGATGGCTGATTGACTTGAGGTGCTCGGTTTCTTCCATGTCGAAGTCCTCGCCCTTCAGCCAATGCCAAAGCCGCTCGCCCCACACCGAGCCCCACAACTCGCCGGCCTGCTCGCAGTCAAGCGCCAGCAGTTGATCCATGGTTTGAATCCCCTTCTCGTTAAGCCGTTTCTCCGTCTGCGCGCCGATGCCGGGCAGGCTGCGGAGCGTAAGCTGCCGCAGCGCCTCCGGAAGAATGTCGGGAGTCAGCGCCACCAGGCCGTCGGGCTTTTCCATGTCGCTGGCCACCTTGGCTAGGTAGCGATTGGTGGCGAGGCCCACCGAACTGCGAATCATGGGGCCGACGCGTTCCAGAATGCGCGCCTTCACCTGCCGTCCCAGCGCCATCGCAGCCAAAAGTGGCCGCTCCCGGCCCATCAGCCGACAGGCCATCTCGTCGATCGAAGACACCGCCGTCACCGGCAGGCAGCTCTCTACGGCCTCGACAATGCGGCGGTGGTATTCGACATAAAGCTCGTGCCGTCCTTCCACCAGCACCAGCCCGGGGCACATCCGTTTGGCGTCCGCAACAATGGTGCCAGTCTTCACGCCAAAGGCCTTTGCCTCGTAACTGGCCGCTATGCAGCAAGTTGTGTCGGCCATCATCGGGACAATACCCACCGGCCGACCGCGCAACTCAGGCCGCGCATCCTGCTCCACCGAGGCAAAATAGGAGTTCATATCGACGAACAGCCAATTCAGAAGCGGACCGCTCTCTGCGCCACCCAGGGCTTGCTTTGGGCCCCGGGAGTCTTCAGAACCACTGGCCGGCGGAGGATTGGAAACAGGCTCCATACGGCTTCTATATTCGCTCTTTATTCGCTAGTTAGCAAGCGGAATATCAATTCCTTGCAGGAAGTTCACCGAGGAAACCCTTGCAGCGGGAATTGCCGCGATTAAAAAACTCAAAATCCTTTGATCAAACGTATAACCTCTGCCACGGTTTTAGGCGTCTAATGGTAGGGAGCTTGAGTATGCAGAGCTTTCTCCATTGGATTGCGACCGGTGATAACCTTCTCGCCGCTATGGTGACGGCTTGCGTAGCCGTACTGGTGGTTTGTTGTCTGGAGTGTTCGAAATGCCCCAGCCGCGACGAGGACGATATTTTTCGCCGTCGTCGCTTCTGATGTCCCTCACCAAACGAATCGTCCCTCACTCGACCCCCGGTTTCAAGTACTCCTCAAAGTGCGCCAGAATGCGGTTGAACAACTCCGTGCGCACATCCGCGCCGGTAATCGAGTGAGTTTTGCGCGGATAGAGTTGCAGGTCATACGGAATCTCAGCTTCAATCAACTTCTGCACAAACTGCACTGAGTTTTCCATATGCACATTGTCATCGCCGGTTCCATGCGCCAGCAAGATGCGTCCCTTCAAGTTAGCCGCTGAGTTACTGACGGAAAACTTCTTGTAATCCTCCGCAAACTCCGCCGGCTGACCCATGTAGCGCTCGGTATAAATGGAGTCATAGTTGCGCCAGTCGGTCACCGGTGCCACCGCAACTCCTGCGCGAAAGCGGTCCGAGTGCGACATTGCATAAAGCGTGAAGCTACCGCCCCAACTCCATCCCCACCAGCCAAGCCGCTTCGCATCGAGTTGCGGAAACTGAGCCAGCGCTGCGTCCATTGCTGTAAGTTGATCTTCTAACTGCACTGCGCCGAAGTTATGATAAGCCGCCTGGGCAAATGCGCGTCCGCGTCCGCCCATGCCACGATTGTCAGTATGGAGCACGGCAAATCCATGCTGAGTGAGTAACTCATCGAAAAGCAAACGTTCGTCCCAGCGATTGATTACTGCCGGAGCGCCCGGCCCGCCGTAGGGATTCACAATCAGCGGCACAGAGGCGGCCGCGGTCCCTTCAGGAAGCAGTAGCGTGGCAAACAGCATCGTCCCGTCATGCGCCTTTACCTCAAGTTGCTCCGGCGCGCGCAGGCGGTAAGGCTTCAGCTCCCAACTTGTCCAAATGACATTGCAACTACCAGGCTGGGCGCATAGTCTGAATGTCGGCGGCTCCATGCGTGCCGATTGCTTGTCAACAAACGCGCTGCCCCTGGGAGCGAAGTTACCGGCATGAGTGCCCGTGCCTGTGCTCAACTGCTTCCGCTCGCCATTGAAGGTCACCTGCCATAACTGCTGATCGAGCGCGCTGCCCTCATTCGACGCATAGTTAATAAGCTTGTCCGCCGTATCTACGCGCAAAACTTCGCTTATCTCGAAATCACCCTGCGTCAATTGATGTTCCAGTTTGGCGAGGGTATGTGCCGTGTCGCCCTTTTCATAGCTGTAAAAATAAATATGGTTATGCCCGTCGCTCCATTCAGTGAGCACGATGCATCCGTCGCTTACAAAGACATCGTACTTATCATCAAAAAATTTATCATCGCCAAGTTGCAGCACCGGATGCGCCTGTCCGGTTGAGGCGTCGGCAAAGTAGATATCGCGATGCCTCTGGTCGCGGGTTAGCGTTTCAATCCACAATGTCTTCGCATCCACCCAGCCAAAGCGCGGAATGTAATCTTGACCCGCGCGAATGGGCAGAGTGATCCACGCCGTCTTACCCCCGCGCACGCTCACCACACCCACGCGCACTGCGGGATTGGGGTCGCCCGGCTGCGGATAGCGCTGCTCATCGACCGTTGCATGGGTCGGAATCCAGTCGGTAATGGGATACTTTGGCACTTCAGTTTCGTTCATTTCGAGATATGCAACATTCCTTGAGTCAGGCGACCAATAATAATTGCTGCGCGTCTCTAACTCTTCCAAATAAATCCAATCCACCTCGCCGTTGAGTGTGGCCGAGTCAGGCGCTGGTGCTACCATCGTCATCGGCGTTCCGTGATCCTTCAGTCGCGCCACTGCCAGTCCATGCTCTCGAACGAACGAAAAATATTCGCCGTTGGGCGAGAACTTGGGGTCGTCGCCCGATGCCATTCCGGTCGAGGCAACCTCGACGGCCGCGTTTTTTTGCAAGTCATAAAGCCACAGTCTGCCGTTCGCGTCGAAGAGTACATGCTTCGAATCCGGCGCCCAAACATAACTCGCCATTCCATAGCGAGCGCGATGGTCGCGGTCTGTCTCGGTGTCTTTCCCAGCGTCGAGTGAAGCCATTTTGCTGCGGCTCACGATGATGTAAGCATCCTCTGAGCCCGGCTCCATCTCCACGAGCGCTCCGTTGTCAAGGTAAGTCAAATGCTTTCCGTCTGGCGACCACGTAAGTTCGTCAGGCGGGTTTCCAATGAGCGGCCCATGCGCATAAATCGCCTCCACTGTCAGCGGCTTCGCGGGCACTTGCCCAGCCACAGAAAGCGGCGCAAAGGAAACAGCAACGAAACTGAAGAGCAATAGAACGGTAGCACGAGCCATTGGAAACTCCTCTGGTGACAAAGCCTCCGCGCCTTCCAAGCCGCCGTCAAAATGCGCGGGAGTCCAGCCAGAAGTGTAACTCGCCTGGTCTAATAATTTGCACACAACCGCCCCAGCGTTGTATCTTCCGTCTCATGCACTGGGCAACTCCACAGGAACGGCGCAAGTTAGGTCAGGCGGGGCGCAAGCAAGTCGGCCGCCAGCAACACGACGAACTCAAACCCAAGGCGAGGCAGACATCCGCACTCGAGCTTCTTGATCGATCGATGAAGGGCCGCGTCCCTGCGCTCATCAAGCTCAAATACAAGCTAATGGCAGAGTCACCTTTCGGCTACTTTCGCGGCGCGGTGCCGGTGATGGCCGCCGACCTCTCCGTGCTGCCGAATACAGGCCTCATCTGTCAGCTCTGCGGCGATGCGCATGTGCGCAACCTCGGCGCCTTTGCCGCTCCCGATGGCCGCCTGGTCTTCGACATCAACGACTTCGACGAGACCATCCGCGGCCCCTTTGAGTGGGATCTCAAGCGCATGGCCGCATCCTTGGTGCTGGCCGGCCGAGGCTCCAGTCACAAGGAATCTGCCATTCGCGCGACTGTGGAACGGTTTGTGGCCCGCTATTGCGCCCAGATGCGGACCTTTGCCCAGATGCCGAGTGTCGAAGTAGCCCATTATCAGGTTCACCGCATGAGCCAGGTTGCGCCTATTCACCAGGCGCTGATAAAAGCTGAGCGAGCTACGCCTCAACACACGCTGGCGCAGTTGACCGAACCTGTGTCCGGCGGAAAGTCCGATGCGGAGCGGCGCTTCAAGGTGATCAAGCCCTGCCTCACCCGCGTCACCGGCTCCCAGGCGGCGGCTGTTCTGGCCTCCCTCGACCCTTATCGCAAAATGTTGGAGCCGCAGCGGCAGCATCTCTTGTCGCTCTATCGTCCGGTGGACGTGGCTTTCAAAATCGTCGGCACAGGCTCGGTGGGTTTGCGCGACTACTGCGTTTATTTCGAGGGCAACGGTCCCGACGATCCGCTCTTTTTGCAGATCAAAGAGGAGCCCGCCTCCGGCTACGCTCTTTATCTGCCTGACGCGAAATCGCCCCGTCACAATGGGCAGCGTTCCGCCGAAGGCCAGAAGGCTATGCAAGTGCAGTCCGATCCCTTCCTCGGCTGGACGCGCTTCGGTGGGCGCGACTATCTGGTGCGTCAACTCAACGACCACAAGGGTTCCATCGATTTGGAAGATTTGTCTGGCGATGCCCTCGCGGCTTTTGGCGAAGTTTGCGGCGAGTTATTGGCTCGCGGCCACGCCCGCTCCAGCGACTCGCTCATTTTGAACGGCTACATCGGCTCCGGCGACGGCTTTGGCGAGGCTCTCGCCAAATTCGGCGCCGCCTACGCAGACCAGACTGAAAAGGATTGGAACGAATTGAAGCGCTCAGCAAAAGTGGAAACCAAGCAATAGCGCATCTTCTCGAATTCCGGCTGCATATGAGCCACTTGCAAAATTGTTTACTCATCTTGGAGTTTTGCGAGTGGCCCTGTTGTTTACCAATTAATTAACGGCAAGGTTTTCTGTGGAAATATAAATATAAAAAGGGGGGTGGGGGGTACAGCTTTCTTTCCGCGAAAATCCCCTCAACCTTGATCTCTTTATTGTGCAGCGACGAAAGCAAATAATCTGCAACCACCAGCAGCGGGGCCAAAACCTCGCTGGTCGCTCGCAAAAGCCTCGCGTCATTTCAGGTCAGAAAACTTCACTGTTCGATCGACGCAGTCAGAATCGACGCAGTCAGATTTGATAGCTCCTCACCCACTCCAGAATTGACCGGACGGCCACTCCGCTGGGCCCTTTGGCAATGTAGGGCTTGCTCTCTTCGACCCACGCCACGCCGGCAATGTCGAGGTGAATCCATGGGGTTTCGTCGGCGAAGACATTCAGGAATTCGGCTGCTGTGCTCGCGCCGCCCCAGCGTCCGCCCGTGTTCTTGATGTCGCCAATGTCACTCTTGATCTGCTCGGCATACTCCTCTCCCAGCGGCAAGCGCCAGAACTTCTCTCCCGAGGTTGAAAGGGCCGCTTCAAACTTGGCGTAAGTCTCGTCGTTGTTCGAGAATGCTCCGGCGTTGGCATAGCCAAGAGCGACAACGCAGGCGCCGGTGAGGGTGGCAGCGTCGATCAGGTGAGTTGCGCCGAGTTGACGGGCGTAAGTGAGACCGTCGGCCAAAACCAAACGGCCTTCGGCGTCAGTGTTGATGATTTCGATCGTCTTTCCCGGCTTGTCGGCGGAAAATGGCATGGCCGTTTGCACGTCTCCCGGTTTTTGCGCAGTGCCGGAGGGCATATTTTCAGCAGCGCAGATGACCGCGATCACGCGCACTCTGGGTTTGAGCAGGGCGATGGCGCGCATGGCGCCGATCATCGCCGCGCCGCCGGCCATGTCGTATTTCATCTTCTCCATATTGTCAGAGGGCTTGATCGAAATGCCGCCGGAGTCGAAGGTGATGCCCTTGCCGACCAGCCCCAGAATGGGGCCTTCGGTCACGCCTTTGGGCTCATAGCGCAACACGATCAGGGCGGGCGGCTCGGCCGAGCCTTGCGAAACGCTCCAGAACGCGCCCATCTTCAACTCGTGCAGCTTGTCCGTCGAGAAGTTGCTCCAACTGAGGCCCACCTGTTCCGCCATTTGCCCAGCGCGCTGGCCAAGAAGTTTGGGGGTCAGCTTGTTGCCGGGTTCGTTCACCAGCGAGCGGGTAAAGTTCTGGCTCTCACCGATGATGACGGCTTCGGCAAGTGCAGCCTCAAGCTCTGCTCTCACCTCCTTGTTTTTGTCGGCTTTTTCCGCATGAGCCTTGTCTGCGTCGGCTTTACCTGTTTCAACCTTCTTTAGATCCGCCTTGTCGGCGTCGACCTTTTTCGCATCGGCTTGATCAGCATCAGCCTTTTTCGTGGCGGCCGGTTCTTCTTTCTCCGCATCGGCTTTCTTGTCCGTGTCGGCGGGTGCAGCGGCAACCGGCGCAACCAGCGTGAAGGTTTCCACGCTCTGATCTTTTCGGTCGCTGCGATAGGTGTCGGGGTCGAAGTCGCCGACAAATGCGCCTTCAATGGCGGCGCGGGTGCAGCCAACAGCGGGCAGGGCCGCCAGTTCAGACACGGAGACGCCCGGCGCAGCCAGCGCGAACACCAACTCACGAATGCCGCGGGGTTTGGTGAAGCGGACGGCCGTTCCGGCAGCGTTGCGCACTGAGCTGACCGTCGCTTTGCCCTGCTTGCCCAGACCGACGATCAGCAGGCGCTTGGCCGCTAGACCCGCCGGGGCATGGATGAGTATCGTCTCGTTCGCGCCGGCCTTGAATTCGCCGCTTGAGAGCACGGCCTTCGCTGCGCTCAGGACGGAAGCGTCGTTGGTCAGCAGCACGGGTTGGGGTTTTGCTTCGGAAGCCTTCGAAGTTTGGGCATCGACCGCCAGCACAGCCAGCAGTTCAGTTTGGATCTCAGCGAGGGGAGCGAAAGACAGTTGGGTCCGCATGGTCTCAGTTTACAGCGAACAACGGACAACGGGTAGAGGGTTAAAACCGGATAAAATGACCGCCGTAACACGATTGTCTTTTCAGTAACGATATGACATAATCCTTAAATGAGGCATTATGGAAACAATTGTCACCAGTCAAAGATCTGTCAGTAGCAAGATCAACCAGAATGGCCGCATCGTCATCCCTTCTGCAATTCGACAGCAAATGGGAATCAAGGCGGGAGAATCCCTTCTGATGGAGGTCGAAGATGGAGTACTGCGCATTGAGTCCTATCATGCCCGCATCCGCCGCATTCAGCGCGAGATCGCCCAGTTCGCCAAACCTGGAATTCTGGCTTCAGACGAACTAATTGCCGAGCGCCGCGAAGAAGCGCGCCGCGAAGAAGAAGAAATCGCGCGCGATGAGGCCGCACGCCGCACGGGCTGGCTCAAGGAGGATCAAGTTGCCTGACTTGGCGGTGATCGACTCTTCCGCCATTCTCGCCGTGTTCTTCAACGAGCCAGGAGCCGAGATTGTTCTTCCCATCCTGCACGGCGCGCTGCTCAGCACGATCAACCTCGCCGAGGTCCACACCCGCATGCTGGAGAGTGGCGCGCGGGCTCAGCAGGCGTGGAGCTGGATCACCAGCTTGCAATGCGAAGCCTGCTTTTTCAGCGATACGCAAGCGCGCCTGGCGGCTGAGTTGCGGTCCATCACCCGTCCCTTTGGCCTTTCGTTGGGCGACCGCGCATGCCTGGCCCTCGCCCTTGAGCGCAAAGCTACGGTCTACACGACCGATCGCGTCTGGAAGCAGCTCGATTTGGGAATTGAGATCGAAGTGATCCGGTGATTTTCCGACCTATACTTGCTCGGACAGTTGTTTTGCGTTGCGCTTCGCTCTGTGAGGGACGGGATGAAGGCAAGACCAACGGTTGAGGCCAGATGGTAGGTCGGGGTTTTAACCCCGACAATATAGCCACCCCAATCGACGGGGCTTCAGCCCCTGAGGTATGCTTTTCGTCATCCGCCATGAATACCTATGCGCTCACTACCACGACCTATCAACGACGTGCTCTCTTCGTCAGAACCGCAAATGCCGAGTTGCTGGTCAAAACACTCTTTCATTACCGCGACCAAGGCCGATATTTGTTGCACGGCTTCGCGATCATGCCCGAAATTCTGCATGTTTTGCTCACCCCCTCCCTCAATCAAACAATTGAGCGCTGCGCCCAATGCATCAAAGGCGGGTTCTCTCACGAAGTCCGGAATCAGTTTAAGGGCGAGGTCTGGCAGGCAGGATATCTCGAGCATCGGATTCGCGATGGCCAGGACTTTCGCAACCAGCTCGACTATATCGCGGCCAATCCCGAACGACGAGGGCTTGTGAACCACGAGTTTGTCCACACGCGCTATCTTGACAGAATCGATCTAACACATTTTATATTCAATGAGTTGTAGATTGAGTTAACTCAGACAAAAAGCATACCTCAGGGGCTAAAGCCCAGGTCATTTGGCTCTAGGATTGCCGGGGATAAATCCCCGGCCTACCAGTCGTGCCCATTCAAAACAGCAGCTTTTCTAATGCACCGTCGGGTCAGGGAATTGAATAACAAGACCTCAATCGGCTCCTGCGCGAGTCAAGAGGGAACAGCGTCACCGCCCCACACGGTGTTTGCTGGCGTTGACGGCGGCGCGGGCCTCCCGATCGCCTTCCCGCCGCTTCTCGGTCTCGCGCTTGTCCCAGTCCTGCTTGCCCTTCGCCACGGCCAGTTCGCATTTGACCCGCCCGTTGCGAAAGTAAAGCCGCGTGGGGATGAGCGTGTGACCCTTGATCTGCGTCTTCGATAGTAGCTTGCGAACTTCCGCGCTGTGCAGCAGCAGCTTCCGGGTACGTGTGGCGTCGTGGTTGGAGATGTTGCCGTGAGAATAAGGCCCAATATGAAGGTTCAGCAAAAAGGCTTCGCCGTTCTGGATCAGCCCGTAGGAGTCCTTGAGGTTGGCCTTGCCCTCGCGGATCGACTTGACCTCCGTTCCGCGCAGCGCCACGCCCGCTTCAAACTTTTCGAGCAAAAAGTAGTTATGGCCGGCAGCGCGATTGTGCGCGGCGTCTCGCTCGCCGCTGGCCACCGGGTCGCGGGGCTTGGCGGCTTTTTGTGGGCCGGTGACTGTCGGCTGAACGATGACGTGGCTGGTTTGGCGAGCCATCAGGAAGCATCCTCGAATCTTCATCCTAGCATTGGCGCGGGTTTCAGAGGTTTCGCCATGGGGATGAGCTAAAATGAGGCATTGTTGGATGGAAGTCTTACCGATAAAAACTGCGATAGGAATAGCGTCTGGGGCGGCCAAGGCAGCCTGCAAAGGTCCGGTGAGAAGCGCGGGCCGCGGAAGACGGGTGGGAGTTCGATGAAAAGCCGTGCACAAGCATCTGCTGCGCCCAGATCGGTCTTTGCTGGGGCGGCTTTCTGGATTGCGCTCATCGCCGTTCTGGCCGTCTTCGGCCTGTCGAGCGTTGTGCTGAGCGCCGAGTCGGCCAACACGTTTTTCAAGCGCGGCCAAAGCGCTGAAGCGCGCCAGGACTATGATGCCGCCTTCGACAACTACCAGAAGGCCAACGCAAAGGCTCCCAAGGACTTGGAGTATCGCACAGCGTTCTACCGCGTGCGAGTTTCTGCTTCCGCCTTGCATGTCAGCAAGGGCCGCAAGTTGCTGGATGCAGGCAACGATCAAGGAGCGCTCACCGAGTTTCTGCACGCCGCCGAAATTGATCCCGGCAACGAGTCCGCGCAGCAAGCCATCGCCCGGTTGCGTAAGAAGAATGGCGAGGTTACGACGACCACCGATACCAGCCTCCCTGAAGCGGAGGGCGCTCAGCAGGAGCTCGATTCGATGGGTTCTCCGGCCGTGCTCAAACCGGTCTCAAATGAGCCGCTGACCCTGCACATGCAGCAAGACTCCAAGGTCGTTTATCAGGCTGTCGGTAAAGCCGCCGGAGTGAATGTCCTCTTCGATCCAGACTTCACCTCCAAACAGATTCAGGTGGATCTGAACAATGTATCCCTGCTCGACGCGCTACGCATTGTGGGCACCATCTCCAATACCTTCTGGCGTCCCGTCACCGACAACACAATCTTTGTTGCTACCAACACCCGTGCCAAGCGCACCGAGCTGGACGAGCAGGCGGTGCAGACCTTTTACCTGTCGAACGCCTGGCAACAGACCGACCTGACCGACGTTTCCACTGCCATTCGCAATGTGCTGCCCAACGCCAAAGCTTATCCGGTCCCCAGTCAGAATGCCATTGTGCTGCGGGGTACGCCGGACGAGTTGATGCTGGCGCAAAAACTAGTCAACGACCTGGACAAAGCACGGCCTGAAGTTGTGGTAGACATCGCGATTCTCGAGGTCAGCAAGAACTGGGAGAAGACTCTGGGCATCGCCTGGCCCAGCAGCGTGGGGGTCGCGCTCCAGCCGCCCACCAGCACTTCCACCACCTCGACCACCACGAGTACTACGGGTACCGCCTCCACCGCTGGAGTGACGCTCTACCAGCTCTCCCACCTGAAGGCATACGACTTTGCCGTCACAGTCGGCTCCGCCACAGCCAATATGCTGCTGACCGACTCGAATACCAAGATTCTCCAGAATCCCCGCCTTCGGGCAACCGACGCGCAGAAAGCCACATTCAAGGTCGGTTCCAAAATCCCTATCGCCACCGGTTCCTACCAGACCGGCGCAGCTACCGCGGTCGTCAGTTCGCTCGTGAATACGCAATTCCAGTACACGGACGTGGGCGTCAATGTTGAGATGACGCCGACCGTCCACTTCGATCGCGATGTGACCCTGAAAATCAAGATCGAGGTCACCTCGCAGAGCGGTTCGGTGACCATCAGCGGCGTGACGGAACCGATCTTGAGTCAGCGCGTTGTCGACCAGGTGATTCGCCTCCGCGAGGGTGAAGCCAGCATCCTCGGCGGCATCCAGGACAAGCAGGACCAGACCAGTTGGACAGGCATCCCCGGACTGAGTTCGATTCCGATTCTCAAGTACCTCTTCGGCTCCAAGGATCACACCGTTTCTGACGACGAATTGGTCTTTCTAGTGGTTCCTCATGTGGTTCGTTCGCAATCGCTCGATGAGGTGAATCTGCGTACGATCGATACCGGAACTGGTCAGTCCATCGAAATTCGCCACGTTCCCAGCGATGGCCCCGGCTCGAATTCCGATCTGGATCCCGCATCACATCCGGTGCAGCCGCCAGCCAATGTTCACTCCGCCGTGGGTACGGTTCCCGGGCAAAGCGCCATGGCGGCAGCTCCCGCAGCGCTGGCCCAAATGAGCCATGCAGCGGATGCAACTGGAAACGCGGCGGCGAACGGTTTGGCGGCCCCACCGTCTACTCCAGCGCAATCGGCAAGAGTGAGCTTTACCTTGGTCGCTCCGCAGTCCGGCCCCGTTGCATCGGGCGCAACATTCAAAGTTCCTGTGGTATTGAACGGAGGGGCGGATATTGGTTCGGTTCCTTTGCAGATTCAGTACGATCCGGCCAAACTTTCGCTGGTGAATGTGGACAGCGGAGAGTTCCTCGGCCAGGATGGCCAGAACGTATCGCTGGTTCATCGCGACGATGGACCGGGCATGATCGTCATCAACGCTTCGCGTCCGCAGGGTGCGGCTGGCGTAAGCGGGTCAGGCGTGGTCTGCGTCCTTAGCTTCCAGGCCAAAACCGCAGGAGAAAGCGCCGTGGTGATCACCCGTCCTGGGGTGCTCACCAGCAAGCAGCAGCCGTTGCCGGCCCAGGGCGCGCGGGTCAGCATTCAGGTGCAATAAAAGGCCGAGGAGGCTCGGATCGATGAAGCAAGCACGGCCAATCCGGATCGTTCGCCCTGGAGAACGAGGCCTTACGCTGGTCGAGCTGATTGTGACCGTGGTGATTCTTTCCATCCTCGCCGGCGCGGCCTTTCCCGTTGCGCGCTTTGAGGTGAAACGGCAGAACGAGCGCTACCTCCGTTACGATCTCTGGATGATGCGCGACGCCATCGACAAGTACAAGGATGCTGCCGACAAGAATGCGTTCCAGACCAAAGTGGATAGCCAGGGCTACCCGCCCGATCTGGAGACGCTGGTCACTGGCGTGGAAGTTCAGACCAAGAAAGTGAAGTTTCTGCGCCACATTCCGGTGGACCCCATGACCGGAAAGGCGGAGTGGGGATTGCGTTCGATGAAGGACGATCCCAAATCAGATTCTTTCAGTGGAGATAGCGTTTTCGACGTGTACTCCAAGTCGCAGGGCACGGCCCTCGACGGAACCAAGTATTCTGACTGGTAGGGCACCACTTGTCAGCAGAGGATGCAGTGAGCAGGATTCGCAAACAAGACGCGGGCTTTACGCTGATGGAGCTGATGATCGTGATGGCGATTATCGGCGTCCTCATGATGGTGGCCATCCCTCGTTTTTCGGGAGCTATCAAAGAGGCCCGGGAAGCGGTACTCAAAGAAGACTTGCACGTGCTGCGCGCAGCCATCGACTCCTATACTATGGATAAACAGAAGGCGCCGCAATCGCTCGACGACCTCATCACGGACGGTTATCTGAGATCCGTTCCCGTGGACCCGTTTACCCAGACCAAGGATAGTTGGGTGACCGACTCGAGCGACTCGCTGCACTCGCTAGACCAGTCCGAACCTGGCATCGACGATGTCCACTCCGGCTCGCAGGAATTGGGCTCGGACGGCCAGCCTTACTCGACCTGGTGATTGAAGAGGCAGGAATGATACGAAAGATTCACCGTGTACTTACGCTCTTGTTCTGTATGGCCGCACTACTCAGCAGCTGCCTAAGTGCGCAAAATGCGCAAACCGAGAAGACCATCACCATCCGGATGCTGGATGGCAAAACCGGAAGGCTCATCGCAACGTCGAATTTCCTGGTGCGCATCAATCACGATCAAACCCTCCATGCCGATTGGGTGGTCCAGAATGAGGACGGCACCGGCAAGTTGACCTTACCCAAGAACGGTTCCCTGATCGCCGTTCAAGGAACCTACGATCGTTCCGAGGAGATTTACGTCAACTGCGACTCCGCAAGCCAGAAAGAAAACCCCATCGACCATTGGTATGCGGTCTCCGAGATTCAGACCACGGGTGTCATCGCTCCCAACAGTTGCGTCAAGCCCAGCGAATCCGCCAAACTCCGTCCCGTCCTGAAACCTGGAGTTTTTGTTTTCTACGTCCGCAAAAAGAACTGGCGGGAGCAGTCGGACGAAGATTTCGTGGCGCACTAGGTTTCGGAACAAATGAATTTGTACCAATGCTGGGATGCTCGTGAAATTTGGTCGACACAAATTCCGAAAATGCTCGCAGGCTGCTCTGTAGTTGCTGTACCCAAATACCTGGAATAATCGGGTGCCCCATCCATTCGCGTTCTTTGCGAATGGGTGGGATACCACCACATTGGGCTATAGCATCTTTGGAACTGCTCTGAGGCTGCTCTATAGTTGCTGTACCCAAACATCTGGAATAATCGGGTGCCCCATCCATTCGCGTTCTTTGCGAATGGGTGGGATACCACCAAATTGGGCTATAGCATCTTTGGAACTGCTCTGAGGCTGAAGCAGAACGCCGAGCCGTGGAGAGGATATTTCCTTGTCGCTTGATCCCATCGAATCAGATGCGTTTGGCTTTATTCTTCTGGTTGAGCGGCACTATGCCGGACTGATTCGGACCGTGAACCTTATGCCGGGCTCTGAGCCAAGCCTGGGCGGCAAACTTCTTTATGCTGGGCAACTCAACGCTGAAGCCCGCGCGCTGCTGATAGCGGCTAACATTGCCGGCGCTGCTTCAATGACCATCTCGGCCGATGCGTCCGCAGGAAAGCAGGCCATCCGCGACGGGGTCGTGGACTTCCTGGTGACCACTCTCGACGAAGCCTTGCGCATCCTGAAAAACGAGATTCGCAAGCGTGAGACGGTTGCCGTTTGCGTTGCGTTGCCGCCGGGGACCAGCGAAGCAGACTTTGCCCAAGAAATGGTCGAGCGCGGCGTCCTCCCCGACTTCGAGCGGCCAGCCGCCTCAGCCACTTCAGAAGAAGGCCAGGTTTTGCTCGCCTGGCGCGTTGACTCCGCGCCCGCCATCTGGCTACCAAAGCTGGATGCTGTGGCTGCCGATTGCCTTGAGCCCGAGAACCAGGCCGCGCGCCGTTGGCTGCGTCTCGCTCCGCGCTATCTGGGCAAATTGGCGCAAGGCGAACGGTTGATGCGCTGCTCCGAAACTTCCGCCGCAATCTTCATGGAGCGGATGCGCGAACAGGTCGAAAGCGCGCAGATCGAAGTGACAGTCGAGGTCAGGCTGAGTCGCGTCGGGCACTCGGAGCGGCATCGCATTACGCCATTAGTCTGCTAACTCGATTCGCTCCCAAAGTTCCTTCACTCCATAGCCGGTCTTGGCAGAGACGGGCAGCACCTCATCCAACTCCAAACCCTTCTTCAAAGCCAGCAGGTTGCGGGTGCGCTCGTTGCCGCTGAGCCGGTCAATTTTCGTAGCTACCACGGCAAACTCGCGTCCGGCGGCGCGCAGCCAATCAACCAACTGGCGGTCGCTCTCCTGCGCGGGCACATTCGAATCTACCAGGCACACGCACAGTTTGAGAGTCGATCGAATCGCAAGATATGGCTCAATAAACGCCGGCCAACCGGCTGAAATGGACTTGGAAATCTTTGCGTAGCCATAGCCGGGCAGATCGGCAAAAATCAGCTTGCGCCGCTGACCAGGGTCCAAAAGCGCGAAAAAGTTGATAGCTCGCGTTCGTCCCGGAGTCTGCGAAACTTTAGCCGCCTTCTCACCCACCAGAGCATTCAGCAAACTCGATTTGCCTACATTCGAGCGGCCCAAAAAGGCAATCTCCGGCGTATCCGGCGTAGGAAATTGCTCTGCCGCCATCGCCGAAAGAAGAAATTGTGTCGTATAGCGCATCTGGTTTGAGGATACAGGAGGGGGGCACATTGCTCCTGGCGGAGAAACTCAACAGCTGCTCACAACATATTGTGGGCACACGTGCGGCAAGGCATATGATGTCACCTATGAAACCGATGAGTCATATAGTTGCGGTTGTATCGGCAATCTTGGTCTGTGCTTCTCTCTTCGCGCATGGTCAACAGTGCCCCGGAGAGAATACCAGCGGCTCCGGCCAGCAACAGGAGACAATAGCGCTTAAGGGGAAACTCATCTACCACGACGGGATGCGCAAGTGGTTTGAGCTCAAGTTGGACCGGCCTGTCTGCGGACAACCATCTGTTGAGCTGTTTCCGGGACGCAATGTGTTCTATCCGGGCAGGCCAGATGGGCTTGAAACATTCAGAGGCTGCCGCGTCCGCACAGAAGGGTCTCTTGGTGGCCCCGCATCGGGCTACTACACCCTCAATGTCAATCAGGGGGTGGGGGAGATCGAACCAATCGGCAAGTGTACCAGGCAGCCACCGCTTCCGGATTATTCGAAAGCGAAGCCCGACAAGTCCATTCGCAAATTTCGAGTTGAAATGATGATCGATTTCGAGCAGACCGATCGTCCGATCTTCCTTCGCGTTACAAGTGAAGGCAAGGAGTTACGCCCCTGGCAGGCGTATGCGAGCTATTTTCTGACCGGGGGATATGTCCTGTACGGACACTGCGCCGATGGCTTTATTGTTGATCGGGTCTTCGGCGATCCTGTGCTAAGCCCGCAGCACCTCGAGGCACGAGGCGATCCTTACGATGCGGCTTTTTTTGATCCGTCCAGCCCAGATGACCAAGGCTATAAGAAGAAACTGCAACTGGGCTTCACCTGCGTGCGAGCACAATAGCCGCAGATTTCTCCTCTACTGCGCCTGAGCGCCTGTGCCTAACTCACCCGGCATATCGGCAAAAACCAGCCGAGCATACATGCCTATCCCGGCGTGCTGAACGCTGCCAATGTTACCTGCGCGCTCGGTGAAGCAATGATCGTATAAGTGGCCGTTGCGGTCGCGCTGTTCATGTAACCGGCAGCTTCGGCAAGTGTCACGATGGTCTCGGTTGAAGATACGGTAATTGGACCCGTGTATTTGATCAATTTGCTTATCGGTGTAAGGTTGCCGATTACGTAATAGATTGTCGCTCCCGGGGTAGCGTCGGAGATGGAGACAGTCTGCGCCGCGCCATACGTTCCTGTTGCCACCGAAAAAACGGGTGTGGCAACCGCCGGCATAATCGTATAAGTGGCCGAGGCGACTGCGCTATTCGTGTAACCGGTGGCTTCGGCCATTGTCGAGATAGTCTCTGTCGCCGAAACAGTAATGGGGCCGGTATATTGTGTCAGCGTTGTCGTAGGCAAAATGCTGCCCAGCGCATAATAAATTGTTGCCCCTGGGGTTGTGTCGGTAATCTTGACTGTCTGCGTCGATCGATACGTTCCTGCCGCCAGGCCAAAGGTCGGAATAGCTGCCGGCGAGCCAATCACGTAAGCCGCCAAAGCGACCGCGCTGGGCGCTGAGTAGCCTGTAACTGCGGCGATGGCCCGCACCGTCTGCGGAGAAGAAACAATGATCGGATTGGAGAGGTAAAAAACCGCTGAGTTAGTCGTCGGCGTGCTTCCGTCAGTCGTGTAATAGATCGTCGCGGACGGCGACGTGATCGTGCTGATCGTCACTGTCTGCGCGGAGCTATAAGCACCGGCCGGGGGAATGAAGATCGGCGGAGCCACTACGGAACCAGGCACGGTAACTGTAATCGGTGAGCTCGTGGTTCTGCCATAAGCGTTCGTAGAGTTCAATGTATAAGTCTGAGTTGTCGTCGGAGTAATCGTTACACTTCCGCTGCCGGCTGCGACCGGGCCAACCATATCAATGAAATCGTAGGAGTCATTGCTTGCGCTGTAATTCAAGGTGACCGAAGAACCCGAACTTACACTTGGCGCTGACGCCGTAAAGCTGTTGATGGTTGGCGCGGCTCCGACGGGTGCGGTCTGGGAATCCCAGCCGGGAAATTCGGGTGTCGCTTGCACAACCTCGAAGTTTGAAGCTTCAATTCCCTTCAAATTATTTAAATCATTGTCGTCAAAGCGCGGATCGGAAACACCCTGAAAATAAAAGTAACCGCCATTGTCCGCCAAAATCATCCCATACTGCTGCATAGCTGTCAGAATAACTTGGTTCACCGCGGAGTAGCCGGAGATATCAAAGCTCGCCTTCAACCTGATCCGCATCCCGATAACATTATCCGCCCCCCAAAGATTGCCCGCGGCATGAGAAGCAGGAGTTACAAAATACCCGCCGTTGGCATCGTCCTTTGTCTTTGCCATGGTAAACCGAAGGGCGTGATTGATCGCGCCGGAAGCAATTTCGTCATAGCGCACCAGCCCAGGAAAAATAGGCAATCCGGCGGCATCCGCCGAAGTCCACCCCCAGGGGCGCGACTCATAGTTAGTCATATCCCAAATCGTCTCGCTCGATGCATCCCACTGACCATTGCAACGATTGGTATTAAATGTCTCATAGAGAAAACACTTTGCGCGGTCGAGCACCAATACATGAGCATCGGTGTTATCACTATCCGGCCAGCCGGAACAATCGGCAGGATAAGCTTCAATAGGAGCGGTAATAGGGTAAGGCGCCACAACCACATCGCTCTGACTGGCGTAATCAATCACATTGATCGGCACGGTAGGAGTTATCGTAGAGTCCACGACAACGTAAGGAATTCCATAGTAGCTCTCAGAGCCAAAATCGGGGTGCAAATAGAACCCCGCAAACTCCGGCGCGGATGTAATCATCGCCGAATTCGGGTCAACAGGAGCCGACGCAATGTTTGTATTCCAGACATTTGTTGACGGAAAAGGAACGAATCCATTCAGGCTCGCATTGTTGCCAAGAGCCATGCCAGCGCAGGTTTGAGCGTATGAAAAACCGTTCGCACACACAAGCAGCAGCGTAATAACTTCCCTGATTGGGAGTTTCATTTTCTCTATCCTTCCAGCCAGAAAAAACTGCATGGAACAAAGATCTGTCAGAATTCAACGTCACAAATACGTGTCACTGCGGCGCTGGCAGAGTGGTCGTCAGATCTGGAGGCGGTACAGAGGTAAGCACATCCACTGCGGCTGGCAGCGCTGTGGGCAATGGACCTTCAAGAGCAAGCTTGAGTACCTCGTCCATTTGATCCACAAAATGCATTTTCATTGAATTCTTGATGTTATCGGGTAACTCGGCAATGTCTTTCTCATTGGCGCGAGGAAGAATCACTTCAAAAATGCCGGCGCGGAGAGCTGCAAGTAACTTCTCTTTAAGTCCGCCGATCGCCAGCACCTTGCCGCGCAGAGTAATCTCGCCGGTCATGGCAATGTCGCGCCGCACCGGAATTCTTGCCAGCGCGCTAGCCAGCGCGGTGGCCATCGTGATGCCTGCCGAAGGGCCGTCCTTGGGAATTGCGCCTTCGGGCACGTGCAAGTGCACGTCCACATTACGATAGAACTCGCGGCTCAGCCCCAACGCCTGCGCTCGCCCGCGAATATAACTCAGTGCGGCCTGCGCCGATTCCTGCATCACATCACCAAGTTGGCCGGTGATGGTGAGCTTGCCTTTGCCGTCGAGTATCTGCACTTCCGTGGTCAATATACTGCCGCCAACTTCGGTCCACGCCAAGCCTGTAACCAAACCGACTTCGCTCTTCTCATGCACTTCGGAGTCGCGGAAGCGGGCCACTCCGAGAAACTCGTGAATGTTCGCCGCAGTAAGTTCCTCTTTGTGCTTGCCGCCATCCTTGACCACGCGGCGCGCCACCTTGCGGCAGACGTTGCCGATTTCGCGTTCGAGGTTGCGCACTCCGGCCTCACGCGTATAGTTGCGGATGATCTCGGTAATCGCGTCGTCGGTGAAGACAATGTTCTTCTCGCTCAAGCCCGTCTGCTCGCGCTGTTTCTTTACCAGATACTGGCGCGCAATTTCGAGCTTTTCCTGCTCCGTATAACCCTGCAGGCGAAGAACCTCCATGCGGTCCTGCAAGGCCGCCGGAACGGTGTGCAGCACATTCGCCGTGGCAACAAAAAGTACCTGCGATAGGTCATAATCCACATCCAGATAGTGGTCCTGGAAGGTGGTGTTCTGTTCCGGGTCCAGCACTTCGAGCAACGCCGAGGCCGGGTCGCCGCGAAAATCCGAAGCCATCTTATCCACTTCGTCGAGCAGAAATACAGGGTTCCTCGTCCCCGCCCGCTTCATATGCTGAATAATCTGACCAGGCATCGCGCCGATGTAAGTGCGTCGATGACCACGAATCTCCGCCTCATCCCTCACGCCGCCGAGCGATAGCCTCACAAACTTGCGGCCTGTAGCTTTCGCAATCGACATGCCCAGCGAAGTCTTGCCTACGCCCGGAGGTCCGACAAAACAAAGAATCGATCCTTTGGGATTCTTTACCAACTGACGCACAGCAAGAAATTCAAGAATGCGCTCCTTGATTTTCTCTAGCCCATAATGGTCCGTGTTCAGCACCTTTTCCGCATACTCGATGGAGCGCGTCTCCTTCGAACGCTTCTTCCACGGCACGGCAAGCAGCCAGTCAATATAGTTGCGGCTGACGGTGGATTCAGCCGACATGGGCGGCATCGCTTCCAACTTTTTCAATTCCTGAATCGACTTGTCCAGTACCTCTTTGGGCATTCCGGCGGTTTCGATTTTCTTGCGCAGTTCGTCGTATTCGCTCTTTTCGCCGCGGCCCAGTTCCTTCTGAATCGCCTTGATCTTTTCGTTCAGGTAATACTCTTTTTGCGCGCGTTCCATCTGTCGCTTCACGCGCGACTGAATGTTGCGGTCAAGGTCGAGTTTTTCTATCTCGATGTCCAGCACGTCGGCAATGCGCGCCAGCCGAATGGCCGGATCAAAAAGTGCCAGCAGCTCCTGCTTTTCTTCAATGCCAAGTTGCAAATTGGCGGCGATGGTGTCGCTCAGCTTGGCCGGCTCATCCATGCGCACCGTGGCGATAATGGTTTCGTAATTAAGCGACTGCTGCAGTTTGACGTACTGCTCAAACAGCGTAGTGACGCGCGTCATCAGCTGCTCGACCGCCGGAGTCATCTCAAACTGCGTCTTGCCGGTGCGCACCGTGGCCACGAAAAATCCATCGGTGTCGTTCACCTCGACGGACTTGGCGCGCTCCACACCCTCGACCAGAACTTTAATATTGCCGTCGGGCATCTTGACGCTCTGCACGATATTACAAATGGACCCGACCTGATAGATCTCCTTGGCCTTGGGTTCGTCAATTGCCGCATCATGTTGCGTGGCTAAAAAGATCTTGCGGTCGCCGTTCAGCGCCTCTTCAAGCGCGCGGACGCTCGATTCGCGGCCCACCACGAACGGCGTCATCATGTAAGGAAAAATCACCATGTCCCGGATGGGCATCATGGGCAGTTTGCGCGCTTCAGTTTTCTCGCGAGATGCAGTCATCGGGACACCATGAGAATTGGATGCGCCAAGCCGGCTCAAGATGCGAAGTCGATTTAACGTGTCCTGTAGGGATTGTACAGCGGAATGGGTTTGACGGCACGATGTTACGGGTCTGCAATTCCGAGGGTGCGAGGTGGGTCAACCCCGGATCAGGAAAAGTTCCGGACCTGCAAGTCAATGTGAGATGTTGGGGACGTCAAGCGAATGGTCGTAAACAGTAAAAAATCCGATGTGGAGTTCTTTCTTTGGAACAAGATTCACGGCATGAGCTGAAAAATGGTTGGCATCAATCTTTTTGATTGGCCCGTTCCAACAGAAGCTGACTTGGTTAGGGAAATCGCTGTAGCCATGCGGACGGTCGACAATGAGTGTGAAATCCTCAATCGGCGTCTTCCAGGTGTTGGCTGTGGTCAGGATAAAATCGACATAGTAATCAGGTGCGTCTATACTTCCTGGGCCGTCAGCAATCTGTTTTAAAGTCTTGCTGAGCCGGTCATCGATGCAGAATTCTCTGAGGGATTTGGCGGCTTCCGGGTCGGGATCGATGGTGCGTAATCCAGCCTCAAGGTTGTCCTCGAAGCCTATCGCAGGCGTGTATTCATGTCGAACGTGAACGATCTTGTGTGCCGGAAAGATCTGCTTCAAATAATACTTTTTCCGGACATGCCATTCAGGGGTGAATGCGACATACACGGTCTCGTTGTAAGCAACCAACCCAGCGTCTTCGAGTTGCTTGTGTTCAGCCGCAGTAAGTCTCTCAATATCGGGCGCCATGAATTTCCCCGTTTTGTCCGAAGATTGATGGCCTAAAGTTGCGACGTCAACGTGCATTCTGTTGAGCAGACGCGTGTATTCTTTGTTATTCAGAAATGCCCGCGCCTCAACTTGAGAGCGGGCTGGCGCACCGTTGACCCACAGCCGGAAATCATCAAAGCCTCCCCATTGCTGGTCGATATCTGGAAGGCCGTATTCCGGAATGGGAAAGGCTACCTCGGTGGTGATCTCCTGGTCGCTGTCATTGCGAAAGTCATAGTCGACGATTACCTTGTGCATGGAGATTTGCAGAACTTCCCTTGCCATGACGATGCGCGGTTCCTTGCCCATGACCACAAGCCCGCCGGCGGCAATAGAGGCCGCTCCGTCATCCGCAAACACAGGAATCGTGGCCAGCACTGCAAGCGGAAGCAACAATTTCATTCCGAGATTCATGACCCGCCTATTGTTGCATGAATTCCCAGTCCGAGGGCATGAATCTGCAAAGAATCGTTATCAAATGATACTCACTCGATGCGCTCAAAGCCGAAGCCAGCCTCATGCAGGGCATGACTGATCGACGCGATGTGAGCTGCGCCGCGCGTTTCGAGCGTTACATCAATCACCGTTTCGCCCAAACTGACGCCGTAGTAGGAGCGATTGTGGATGGTTTCAACAATGTTGGCGCGTTCGCGGGCCAGAACCTCGGTGAGCCCGAGCAGAGCGCCGGGGCGGTCCTGAAGGTGAACGCGAATACGCAGCAGGCGGCCGTCCTTGACCAGGCCGCGCTCAATGATTTTGGCCAGCAAAGTCACATCGATATTGCCGCCCGAAACCAGCACCACGGTGCGGCGATCACGGAGGTTGGTCTTGGACTGAAGCAAAGCAGCCAAGGCCGCTGCGCCCGCGCCCTCAGCTAACGTCTTCTCGTGCTCCAAAAGCATCAGAATAGCGCTGGCAATTTCCTCGTCGTCCACCGTGACGATTTCATCCACGTAGCGGCTGACCAGAGGCAGCGTCAGATCGCCGGCGCGGCGAACGGCAATGCCGTCTGCGATGGTGGCCTCGGCGTTGATGGTGACCGGAGCGCCGGCCTCGCGGGCACGCAGCATCGAGGGCAGCTTCTCCGGCTCGACGCCGATCACGCGAATTTTTGGATTCGTCTCTTTCAGCGCGCAGGCGATGCCGCTGATCAGTCCGCCGCCGCCGATAGAAACCACGACGGCTTCGAGGTCGGGCACCTGCTCCAGCAATTCCAGGCCGATGGTTCCCTGGCCGTTGATGACCTCCGCGTCGTCAAAGGGATGGATGAAGGTGCGGCCCTCGGCCTGGCATCGGCGCAAAGCCTCATCGGCGGCTTCATCGTAATTTGCCCCATGGAGAATGACCTCGGCGCCAAAGCCTCGTGTGGCGGCGACTTTGATCTGCGGCGTGGCCAAAGGCATCACAATCTGCGCGCGAATGCCGAGCGCCGCAGCGTGGAAGGCAACACCCTGCGCGTGGTTGCCGGCGCTGGCTGTGATCACGCCGCTCGCTCGCTCCGCCTGGCTCAGAGTGAGCAGTTTGTTCAGCGCGCCGCGCTCTTTGAAGGAGCCGGTGCGTTGCAGGTTTTCCAGCTTCAAGTGAAGCGGCAGACCGGTCAACTCAGAGAGATCACAGGAAAGCTGGCAGGGTGAAACGTAGATGGACTCGCCGATGCGCGTGCGTGCCGCTTGAATGCTGGAGAGAGTGACGGATTCCAAAGCTTGCCTCCTTGATTGAGCGAAAATCGATTGAGCGAAAATCGAAATAAAAAAACCACCAGCCGCGTCCGCGGGTGGTGGCCTGTGTGCTGCTGTCCTATTGAATCTGGTTCGTCAGGCCTCGTTTCCCGCGCGCGTATTGGAGCCCATAATTCGCATCGAGGGAATCAGCAGGACTCTCGAAAAGCTCGTGTTGGCGCCGCGGGTGTGCATGACGTTGATTGAAGTAAAGCAGACGGGCAAGGGGCGCGTCAAGAAACCAGCCGCGGCCGAGGCTGTCTTCAATCGCGGTGACCGAAAAGCCATGCGAATGATTACCTTCGACACCCTTGACCAATCAATCTCTTCATCACAACGCGTTTCCAGACGATTCAATAGAGGTGAGAGCATTTTTCCCAAACAAATTTTGAACTCACGGAGCGAACGCTCATGGTGTGCGTCAATTGCCAAAGCCATCGATTACGCCGGATCACGAGAGAAGGATTCCTGCGAACGACACTGGCTCCTCTGTTTGGCTACTTTCCCTGGAGATGTTCCGTCTGTAGAACCGAGCAGTTGCTCAAGGTACGCGGCAAACGGACGAATGCCAGCGACCAGGGCAGTTCCTACCCGGATTCCCCAAGCCAGTCAGCAAGCCCGTTGCGTCAAAAGATCGTTCGATAGCCCTCGCGCGGCGACAAATTGCCGCGCCAGGCTCGGGGGGGTTCTGCGGCGCGTTTCTGATCGCTCCAAAACCCGCGTCTGATAAAGTAGAGGGGCACTCCCTTAGCTCGAAAGCCTCTCCGCAAGAGGGCCTTACGCAAGCCATCGGCGGCTGGAAGATAACCCTTATGCCTCACGACCTGCCCAAAGCTTACGACCCCGCCGATCTTGAAGATCACTGGGCGGAATACTGGGTACGAGAGAAGTTATTCGCCCAGCCAACGCCCCCTGCCGATGCTGCCCAGCAAAACGATGCCTTTACCATCCTGATCCCGCCGCCCAATGTGACCGGCTACCTGCACATGGGTCACATGCTGGAGCACACGGAGATCGACATTCTCATCCGCTGGCGTCGTATGTGCGGTGATCGCGTCCTTTGGGTGCCAGGCACAGATCACGCGGGAATTGCGACCCAGATGCTGGTGGAGCGCCAGCTGACAAGCGAAGGCAAGAGCCGCCAGCAGCTTGGTCGCGAAGCTTTTGTCGAGCGCGTGTGGCAGTGGAAGCATCACTATGGCGGCGCGATTCTCGATCAGATGAAGCGGCTGGGCACGTCGGTTGACTGGCAGCGTGAATACTTCACGATGGACGAGAATTTGTCGGTTGCTGTGCGCGAAGCATTTGTTCGATTACATGAGCAGAATTTAATTTATCGCGGCGCATACATCGTGAACTGGTGCCCGCGTTGTCAAACGGCAATTAGTGACTTGGAAGTGTTCCACGAGGAACAAAAGGGACACTTATGGGAGATACGATATCCGGTAATTGGAGAAGATGGTAAAGATACTAGTGAGTTTCTCACAGTTGCTACTACAAGGCCTGAAACCATGCTGGGCGATGTAGCCGTAGCCATTCATCCCGAAGACGAGCGCTATCTTCACCTACATGGCAAAAAGCTTCGCCTGCCGCTGGCGGGCCGCGAAATTCCTATCATTCTCGACGAATGGGTAAGTCGCGAATTCGGCACCGGCGCAGTGAAAGTAACTCCGGCGCACGATCCCAATGACTTTGCCCTCGGCGAGCGCCATCATCTGCCTTCGATTAATGTCATGGATGCCGAAGGTCGCATCAATGCCGAAGGCGGGAGTTATGCCGGTCTTGACCGCTACGTGGCTCGCAAACGCATCGTTGCCGACTTGGAAGCAAAAAACCTGTTAGCCGGTATCAAGGACCATACCAACAATGTCGGCCATTGCGATCGATGCAAAACTACTGTTGAGCCGCGACTCTCGACGCAATGGTTTGTCAAGATTCAGCCGCTGGCAGACAAGGCGATTGCAGCCGTCAAGCCCGGTCCAGATGGCAAAAAAGCAATCAAGTTCACACCAGAGCAGTACGAGAAGACCTATCTCAACTGGATGGAAAATATTCACGACTGGTGTATCTCGCGCCAGCTTTGGTGGGGTCATCGCATCCCCGCGTGGCATTGCTCCGAGTGCCACAAAATCACCGTCGCCCGCGTCGATCCCACTGCCTGCACGCACTGCGGTTCCGAAAAAATTACGCAGGAGACCGATGTTCTGGATACGTGGTTTTCTTCGGGCCTGCTGCCGATTTCTGTCTTCGGCTGGCCGAATATCACGAAGGAAAATCGCGCAGACTTCGACGCTTTTTATCCAACGAGCCTATTAGTTACCGGCTTTGACATTCTCTTCTTCTGGGTCGCGCGCATGATCATGCTCGGCTGCTGGTTTGCCGCCGACGTGCCTATCCACCCCAACGACAAGGACCCGTCGTTGGGGACCCCGGCAATGCCAGACGGCAGCCCGCGCTCGCTCGCGGATTCAGTGCCGTTTCGCGAGGTCTACATTCACGCGCTGGTGCGCGATGCCAACCGCGAAAAGATGTCCAAGACCAAAGGCAACGTCGTCGACCCCATCGAAATCGTCAAGCAATTCGGAACTGATGCGGTGCGATTTACGCTGGCCTCGATGGCTTCGCCCGGGACGGACATTGCTTTCAACATAGCTCGCACCGAAGGTTATCGCGCCTTTGCCAACAAGATATGGAACGCCGCACGGTTTCTCTTCATGAACGTAGATCGCGCCGCCGAGATTGGCATCACGGTCGATCCGGCCGCGCTGGGCGGAATGCCGGCGGCCGCGGAAGATGCGCCACTCGAAGCCCGTTGGATCGTGGCCGAACTCCATGCAACCGCGGCCAAAGTCAACCAGTCGCTGGAAGATTACCGCTATGACGACGCCGCCAATACAATTTATCAATTCTTCTGGGGCAGTTTCTGTGACTGGTATCTTGAAATCGTAAAACTCCGACTTGATTTTTCGATGGATGGGCCAGCCGGCGAATCAGCGAGCGAGCAGGCTAGGAAGCATGATGGCAGACATGCAGCCCTTACCACGCTGGTTTCGGTTTTTGAAGCGGCGCTGCGGTTACTCTCGCCTTTCATGCCATTCATTACCGAAGAAATCTGGCACGCCCTTTATGACGGCAACCCACCGGCCAAGTCGATTGCGTTGACGAGTTATCCGCAAAGTGACAAAGCCATTGCGAAATCTCTGAAGAATTATCCTCAGGGAACGGATGTGTCGGTAATGTCTACTATCCAGCGAGTTGTTACGGCTCTCCGTGCTCAAAGAAAAGCTTGTGGAGTACCTGAGAAGGACACGGTTTCAGCACGAATCTACATTGGCCAATATGGGGCACAGATAACGGACGCAATTTGGCGGGATACCGATAGTGCAAATCGAGAGTTGGCTGAATATCTGGCCAAAGTTAATATCGAGATACTTCATCAACCGCCATTACCTGGTATCGAAGTGCGCACAGAAGTTGGCTATGACGTTGAAATTCTCTATGAGCGCACCATCGACATCCCCGCCGAGCGTGAGCGCTTGACAAAAGACATCGCGAAGTATGAAAAAGGTCTACTGTCAGCTGAGCGTCAATTAGGCAACCAAAGCTTTCTGGCCAAGGCGCCGGCGCAGGTAGTTGAGGGGTTGAAAAAACAGGAGGCAGAAACGCGGCTGCTTCTGGAAAAAGCTCGGGCCGCGCTTGAAAATCTCAAAAAGGAAGATTAGCCATGTCTTGTGATTGTGCTCAATGCAAGCAGCATTATCGGACGCTAGGAATCGCCTATGGGATACCCTCGGAACCCGAAGTTGAAGAGGCTTATCGCGAGGGGATCAAACAATGGCACCCTGATCTTTACGAGAATTACGCTAGTTTGCGGGCGGATGCTGAAGAGCATTTCAAGGAGATTCAGGTCGCCTACCGCGGGCTAAAGGAGCACAGCGGCGGCGCTCCAGTGGAAGCGTTGACAGAGCGGCCAGTGAAATCTTCGACCGTGAGTCCCTCATACAAACCTGAGGCCGCACCTTTCACACCCTCCGCGCCCTCCATTTCGTTTCGCGGCGCGCCTGGCTGCGAGACCGCTCCATTCACCCCAGAGGCAGAAGAGGTGATCTCCGCAAACCTGGGAAAACTCGGTGCCGCTGTTGCAATCGTTGATCTCGCGCGTGGGCGATCGCGCGCGGGAAGTTACTCCCAGTTCCTTCTCTTGGGTAGCGTTGGATTTATGGTGCGTGATAGCCGCAACATGGTGTCGCTCCTCTGGTATAAGGACCTGGGAGAGGTCCGCTTGGTTGACAAGCAAAAGCAAAGCAAACCTGGTTTGTGGCAAAAACTCGCCGGAGGTCAGACGGGATATCTGCTTGAAATCTACCGAAACAACGGAACTCCTTTTTTCTCACTGACCGATCAGGTGGACGACAGCGTCAAGAAAGTGATTTATGACTTTCTGTTGAGCAGGAAATAGCAAGCACATTCCTAACCGCGCGAAAAGGCATCATGGATTGGAAGAGCAGTAGCATCGACGCATTGCTGGAGCGGGCGCTGATTGAAGATCAGGCTGCCGGCGATACCACCACCAACCTCACCATTGAGCCTGGCCTGCGAGCGACAGGCTCGATTTTGGCACGCCAGGAGATGGTGGTTTGCGGGTTGGGAGCAGTTCCGCGCTTCCTGGAGATTTTCTCGCGGCTTGACCGGCGTGCTCCCGCGCAGACTCGCTTTGAGGTGGTCAGCCATCCGGAGATCTTTGACGGAGTGCGCGTGCATACGGGCCAGGTGCTGGCCGTCATTCGCCACAACGCGCGCGCGCTGCTAAGTTGCGAACGAGTAATTCTAAATCTGATGCAGCACCTGAGCGGCATCGCCACGCTAACGCGGCAATTTGTGGATGCGATTGACGGTACTGGCACCCGCGTATTGGACACGCGCAAGACTGTGCCGGGGCTGAGAGTGCTGGAGAAGTACGCCGTGCTATGCGGCGGAGGAACCAATCATCGGCTCGATCTGGCCAGCGGAATCCTCATCAAGAACAACCACATTTCGCTCGGCGGCGGACTGCCTGTGGTGCTCAAGCGAGCGCTGCAACAGCGCGAGAAGAGCCAGCATGTGCAGGTCGAGGCGCGTTCGGCCCAGGAGCTTGAAGAAGCTCTTGAACACGGCGCAGAGGCGATTCTGCTGGACAACATGACGCCCGAGCAGGTGAAGCTATCTGTTGAGCGCATCCGAAAAGCAACCGCGGATAAGGCGGGGAATGGCATTCCCATTGAGGCTTCGGGCGGCATTGTGCTGGGAAACATTCGCGCATATGCCGAGACTGGCGTGGACTTTATCAGCGTCGGTGCCCTGACCCATTCGGCCAAAGCGGCTGACATTTCCATGCGCATCAGCGCGGAGACTGCCTAGCCGTGTTCGACTTGGCGGCTCTGCAGGCTGCGCTGGCAGGCACGGTTTTTGCCGGCAAGCTGCATTTTTCTCCGGTCACGGACTCAACCAATTCCGACGCGCGGGCTGCCGCACGGGCTGCCGCGCCGCACGGTTCGGTTTACTTTGCCGATGAGCAACTGGCGGGACGCGGGCGCGGAGATCACACCTGGCACTCGGCCGCAGGCGTTGGACTTTATGTGAGCGTGCTGCTGCGCCCGCGCATTCCCGCTACACGTTTGCCGCTGCTTCCGTTGGCTGCGGGACTGGCCAGCGCCGAGGCGATTCGCGTCGTTGCCGGCCTGACTGCGGACCTGCGATGGCCCAACGATTTGTTGATTGGACCGAGTAAAGTTGGCGGGATTCTGGTTGAGTCGAAAATCTCAAGCGGCGCGGTTGATTTCGCCGTGGTCGGCGTCGGCATCAACGTCCATCAAAGCAACTTCGATTTTGATTTGGCTACGCCCGCTACTTCGCTTGATTTGGAAACCGGTCGGCCAGTTTCACGTCAGAATTTACTCGTCTTGCTGCTAAAATCGCTGGAGCGTGAGGCGCTTGCGTTAGCCGATCCATCGGCGGGCGTCGCGATTCCAGCGCGTGTGCAGCAGGCTTCGACCTGGATTCGCGGACGACGGGTTGAGGTCCATGGCCCGCAGGCTTGCACGGGAGTGACGGCTGGCTTGGACGAGCATGGATTCCTGCTGGTGCGGACCAAGGATGGAACCGTTACCGTACAAACTGGCGGAATTCGCGCGACAGAAATAGGCTGAGAAGACGATGCTACTGGCGATCGATGTAGGCAATACGAACACGGTTTTAGGGCTCTACAAACTCGGTGATGGATCGGGGTCCCCGGCGACGGATCTTGGTCGCCGGGGTGATGAAAAGCCCGAGCTGGTCGCGCACTGGCGCGTCACCACGCATCGCGCTCAAACTGCCGACGAGTACGGTGTACTCTTTGTCAATCTTTTCGAGATGAATGGTTTGAAGCCCAGCCTGGCGCATCACATCATCATCTCGTCCGTGGTGCCGCCGGTCGAAAGCACGCTGCGCCAGGTTTGCGAAAGCTATTTTCACACCGAGCCGCTGTTTGTTGAGCCAGGCATCAAGACCGGAATGCCGGTGCTGGTGGATAATCCCAGCGAACTGGGCGCGGATCGCCTGGTGAACTCGATTGCTGCTTTTGAGCGCTATGGCGGGCCGTGCGTGATTGTGGACTTCGGCACGGCAACGACCTTTGATGTGATTTCGGCCAAAGGCGAGTACCTGGGCGGAGCGATTGCGCCGGGGCTCGGCATCAGCGCCGAAGCGCTCTTTTCCCGCGCCGCGCGGCTGACCCGCGTGGACATCAAACGCCCCGCCAAGGTGATCGGCACCAATACGGTGACCCATTTGCAGAGCGGACTTTATTTCGGTTACATCGGCCTGGTAGACGGCATTCTCGAGCGGATCATTGCCGAACTTGGCGCAAAGCCGCGGGTGATCGCCACCGGCGGGCTGGCGCGGCAGATTTCCGAAGACTCCCGCTTCATCACCGAAATCGACGACATGCTTACGCTGGACGGCCTGCTGATTCTCTTCGAGCGCAACCGCATCGCCAAGCCTCGCGGCAAAGCGCACTGAGAGTTTGAGGCGCGGATGTGCTGAACTATTTCAACTACTTCACCGAAATCGAAGACCGCTTCCAGCAACGACGCGGGGCGCTCTTGTTGCTCTCGACGCTCGATTGGGCTCTGATCGAAACTTGGCGCGAGGCCGGCGTTCCCCTGGAAGCGGCGCTGCGCGGCATCGATGCGGCCTTCGACAAGTACGAGGCGCGGCAAAAGCGTGGCCGCATGCGGCGCGTCAATGGCCTGGCCTGGTGCGCGCAGGCGGTCATGGTGGCTGCCGAAGAGTTGCGTGAGGCTGGCGCTGGCACGGCTCCTGCGGCAACAATGACCGTGCGCGAATCGGGCTTTGAGCAAGAGCGCGTGGCCGCACACCTTGAAGCCGCGGCCACCGCTCTCGATGCGGCTCTGGTGGGCTCTGAAGCCTGCTCTGCAACCGCTGCCCGCCTGCGCACACTGGCTGCCGAGGTGCGCGCTAAAGCAACGGAAGAGGACGCCGCGACCCTTGATTTGGAAGCTCTTGAACGGACCCTCACCGTGCTTGAAGAAAAGCTATTTGCCGCGTTGACAGCAGCGGCTCCCGAGGAACTGCTGGTTGGCTTGAAGGAGCACGCCGCGCGCGAACTCGCTCCTTATCGCAGCCGCATGGGCGTCGTGCAATTGCGCCAAGTGGAACGGCAATTTGTACAGAAGCAGTTGCTGGTGCATTACAACCTGCCGCGACTGAGCCTGTTTTACATGAGCCAACAATGACGCCCAGAAAACAAATTACGATGCAGCGACGGGCCAAACAGGCCGCGAAAAAGCATTCGGCCGAGCGCAAAAAGCCCGAAAAGAATTCCTCCGGCGCTAAAGTCCGCGTTGATGCTGTCGGCGTCAAGCGGGAGCTGAAGCCCGCGCTTCTCTCCAAAACGCAGCTCGTCGAAATCGAAAAGCCTGTATATGGTGGCGCGTTCCTGGCTCGCCTCGAGGGCAAAGCTGTTTTTGTGCCGCTCACATTGCCCGGCGAGCAAGCGCGGGTGCGCATCGTGCAGAGCAAGCCCGGCTACGCGACTGCCGAGGCCGAAGAGATTGTTCGAGCTGCGCCCCAGCGCGTATTGCCCGCTTGCCCGCACTTTGGCGTCTGCGGCGGTTGCCACTACCAACACGCGGGTTATGAGAGCCAACTAGCCTACAAGCAGGTCATCCTGCGCGAAACTCTCCTGCGCGCCAACGTCGCTGTGCCCGAGGAGATTTCCGTACTCTCAGGCGAACAATGGGGTTATCGTAATCGCGTCCGCCTGGCCCCGGATGCGGCTGGAAACCTGGGTTATCGCGGACGGCGCTCTCATGCGGTGGTCCCCATCGGCCAGTGTCCGATCGCCGCGCCACTGCTGATCAAGGCTGCGATGGCCTTTGCTGAGATTACGCGCGAGTTTGCCTCATTGCTGCGCCCCACGGAAATTGCGCTCTTCTGCGATGCCTCTGAAACCGCGCTGCTGGCTACTGTCTTCACCGCAAGCCCGCCCAAACTGCGCTTCGACGAATTGGCCCTGGCACTCCAGGAACGTATTCCGGCGCTCACCGGCGCGGAGTTGGTGGTCGAGGGCCGCGCTAGCCTTCCGCAGCAGACCGTAGCAAAGTGGGGCGCAACCTCGCTCAACTATCGCGCCGCCGGCTTCGATTATCGCGTCGATCACGGCGCATTCTTTCAGGTCAATCGCTGGCTGGTGGACTCGCTGATTGAGCAGGTTGTCACCGGCCATCAAGGCAAGCTGGCTTGGGATTTGTTCGCAGGCGTCGGACTCTTCGCGCGGCAGCTAGCTCCGCGGTTTGAGCGCGTGGTGGCCGTCGAGTCGGCTCCCTCGGCGACCGCTGCGCTGAGAGAAAATCTTCGCGGTACGGGGGGCGAGGCAATCGAAGTTGAGACTCTTGACTTCCTTCGACGCTGCCGCAGGGATGAACGGCCGGATCTGATTGTCGTAGACCCGCCGCGCACCGGTCTGGGCGCGGAGGCCTGCGCTTTGCTGGCCCAGATCGCCTCGCCCGCCATGACCTGCGTCTCCTGCGATCCGGCCACGCTGGCCCGCGACCTGCACGCCCTGCTCGCCTCGGGCTACCAAATCCAATCCATCACACTCGCCGACCTCTTTCCCCAGACCTTTCATTTGGAAACAGTGGTCCAGTTGCGGCGCGCCTGATAGGCTTGAGGGCCAGAACAGCTTTTCAGTTTCAGGCGCAATGCAGTCCAACTCTCCCAACTTCGAGCAGCTCGCCGAAGGCCCGATCACTTCGGTCGCCCCGGGCGCCGCGCCGGCTCCGGTCCCGCTTTTTCATGCGGCTTGGCTCTTTGCCGGTGGAATTGCGGCTACCAAGGCTCTCTATTTGCCGCCCAGCCTGGTGCTCGTTGCACTGGCGCTGGTGGCCGTGCTCTGCGGAGTCGCCGCATTCCGCGCGCAGCGCATTGCCTGGTTGCCGCTGGCCGTGCTGTGGCTTCTGCTAGGTGCATGGTGCGCGGAAATGGAGCCGCAGCCCGCGCCCGCGCCCGCGCTGGCCGCACTCTCTAACGGTCTGGCTCGCGATGTGGAAGGCACGGTCGTCGATGCGGGACCAATGCGTGGCGAGATCGAGCAAAGCCTGATCGATCAGGACGACCACGGCGAACCCGCCGACCCGGCCGAGCGTCCTACGCAGCGCATTGATCTCAGTGTATCTAGTTTGGAAATCGTAACCGACACAAACGACGCGCAGACGCCGGTGAATGGGCGAGTGCGCCTGACCATTCACTGGCCGCAAGGTTTGGCTGACCAACAGCCCTTTCAGTGCGGCGACCGCGTGCGGGCCACAGCCCAGCTGCGGTTTCCCGAGAACTATCGCGATCCTGGCGTCTGGAGCCGCGAAGATTTCCTGGTCGACCAGGGCATCACTTCGGCCGCGCCTGTCAGCATCGACCGCGTGATGCGCATCGGGAAGGCCGGGGCCCCCAACGACAAATCTTCGTCGCTGGGGTGGAAGACTCCCGGCCTGCTTCTTGCCTGCCGTTTGAGCAGCTTGCAGCGTGCATCGAGCGCCCGTCTGCTGGCGCTGCCCGCGTCCATGCGCCGCCTGCCCGCTCCGCTGCGGCTCTCAGAAGACGATGCCGTCATGCTCGCCGCCATGGTCACCGGCGACCGCACCTTTCTGACTCATTCGTTGCGAGTGGGCTTCGAGCGCACGGGTTCCTTTCATATGCTCGTGGTTTCGGGCTTTCACCTGGCGATTGTGGCCGGCTGCATCTTCTGGGTCGCAAAACAACTCCGGCTGCCGCGCGTTCCGGCCACACTCCTCACCATTCTGGCCTCTTTCGCCTATGCCCTCTTTACGGGCTTTGCCACCCCGGTCGAGCGTTCGCTTTGGATGGTCACCCTCTACCTGCTCGGCAGGCTTCTTTATCGCGAACGCAATGCGCTGAACACGATCGGTTTTGCCGCGCTCTGCCTGCTGGCGTTCAGCCCGCGCAGTCTCTTCGATGCCAGCTTCCAGATGACATTACTTGCCGTGGTCGCCATCGGCGGCGTCGCCGCTCCGCTGCTTCAGGGCACGATTCACCCTTATCTGACGGCTACGCGCGCCCTCGACACCATCGCCCTCGACATCAAGCAGCCACCGCACCTGGCTCAATTTCGGGTTATGCTGCGCATGGTGGCGGCTGCCTTCCATTCAGACTTCCATTCCCGGCGCGCAGCCTCTCGTGAACCCATCCCGACTGAGAGTGTGGCAGAAGGGCAACCGCCGCTCGCTCTGATTCCAGCCGCGCCGAGCACCGAAGTGTTGCAAGAGGCCGCAAGCCAAAAACTCGTAGCCCGCATGGCGTGGCGCGGCTTTCTTTTTACGCTACGCTTCATTCTCCGTGCTTTTGAACTTGTCGCCGTCTCCTGCGTGGCGGAATTGGCCATGGCACTGCCCATGGCGCTTTACTTCCATCGCATCACCGTCTTCGCGTTGCCGGTGAATATTTTCATTTTGCCGCTGCTGCTCGTGCTGATGCCTGCCGCGTTGGTCACCTTTTTGGCGCTGCTGATCTGGCCCCCAGCCGCCGTAGTGCCGGCGATGGCCGTAGCGCTGCCTCTTCACTTTGGAATTTGGCTGGTGCGAGTCTTCGGTTCGATGGCCTGGGGTGACCTTCGCATTCCCGCGCCTCTGCTCTGGCAGTCGCTTGCCTTTTGCGCGTTGCTGGCCGTGGCCGTGGTGCTGGCCCGCTTGGCGAATTCCCCTGGAATCCGCTGGCCCCGTCGCGCCGTCCTCGCTTCTCTGCTCGCGCTGCTGATCGCTGCCTTCATCGCCGTCATGCCCCGTCCCATCGATCATCCGCGTGACGCACTTCTGATGGAGGCCATCGACGTAGGGCAGGGCGACAGTCTTCTGCTCATTACGCCCGACGGCAAAACTCTGCTGGTAGATGGCGGCGGCCACGGTGGCGGCCCGCGTCAGGCTCCGCAGGATTTCGACATCGGCGAAGAGATTGTCTCGGAGGTTCTGTGGTCGCGCGGAATTCGCCGTCTGGATGTGGTGGCCCTCACCCACGCCCACGCCGATCACATGGGCGGCTTACCGGCCGTCTTGCGCAACTTTCATCCCACCGAACTTTGGGTGGGAAACAATCCCCGCCACGGCGCCTACAATGCTCTGCTCGACGAGGCTGCAAGCCTCCATGTGCGCGTCCGCACACTCTGCGCCGGAGACGCATTTTCGTTCGGCTCAACGCAAGTAACCGTTCTGGCGCCCTTCCGCGGCTACCAGCCCGGGCCGGAGCCTACCAACAATGATTCGATGGTGATGCGCGTAGCCTATGGCGCAACTTCGGTCATGCTCGAGGGCGACGCCGAAGCGCCCATTGAAGATGCCATGCTAGCCGAACCGGGCCTGGCCAGCACCCTGCTCAAAGTGGGACATCACGGCAGCATCACCTCGACGCGGCCTGAATTTCTGGCTCGCGTGCATCCGGAGTGGGCCGTCATCTCCTGCGGCCTGCGCAACCGCTATAAGCATCCTCGCAACGAGGTGCTCCAGAGGCTCGAAGCGGCCAAGGTTCACACCTTCATCACCGACATCAATGGCGCTTCCTGCTTCCGCCTCGACGGTAAAACCACCATGCCCGATTACGCCTGCGGCTGGCGGCATGAGCATTGATACCGGCTGGCTCACGCTGCATGAACCCGATCCGTCAATTCGTTGCAGCGTGTTGCTGGCCATTTGGCCTATAATCCATCCGTGAAAACATTTGGCTGCAAGAAGCCTGTGACCAGCATCTTGCAACTTTGGAGGCTGCCATGTTGAAGCGTCTACTCTTAGTTTCCGTCGTCGTATTGTTTGGAGTTACCACCTGGTCCGCTCCCGGGCCCAAGCCGCAGGAATCCACCCCGGCCGCTGCCCCTGACCAGAAGAATCCAGTCAAGCCTACTGAAAAGGGCTTGGCGCGCGCCAAGGAGATTTATGGGATGGATTGCGCGATCTGTCACGGGGAGAATGGGAATGGCAAGACCGATCTGTCCAAGGATATGCAACTGACGCTCGATGATTGGACCGACCCGAAGACGCTGGCCGCAAAGTCCGACGGAGATCTGTTCAGCGTCATCCGCAACGGCAAGGGCAAAATGCCTCCCGAGGCGCAAGGCCGCACCAAAGATCACGAGGTATGGAGTCTCGTTCTCTACATTCGCGCCATGGCCAAGGAGCAGCCCGCAGCCGCGCCCGTCACCAGCAATTAGAGCGGCGCTTGTGCTTGCTTCTTGCTGGCTTCGTTAAGTTCTTCAATGAGTTCTGAAAGTTCTGCCCGCTTGCGGTAGCTCATTTCGAGAAACCGGATGTCAACGGTTCCCCTGTCCTGCACGTCCTCGATGACGCCGGCCAGCAGAAAGGGCAAACCGCGCATCTGAAAATCGATTTCGACGCGAGCATGAATTCCCGAAGTGAACAGTTCAGCGGTTCGGAATGTACATCCTTCCAGGTTCAAGCCAACAATCGCACCGTTCTGGCGAGAATTATTCTTGAGGAGTCGAAGCAGCGCTGGCCATTCGCCCTCCGCCTGGGTCTGTTTCTCGTCTTCACCGCTCTGGACGGGTTTTTCACGAGGCTTCGCAGGGGCCGGGAGTTCCGACTGCTTTTCGGCCTCCCTGCGCACGGGTTTCGGTATATGCAGCCAGGCTTCCGGAATCTCCACGTCCAGAGCCGTCGTTCCAGACCGCGCGGCCGCCACCACCGCTGCTTTCACTTCTTCGGTAGCGCTCTCATCCACCAAGCCGGTAAGCAGCCCCGCAAGTTGATTCTTTGACCGGGCGCTGGCGTGCAAGAAGCGAATGCCGACCAGGTTCTGGCGGGTCAACCATTGGGTGGTTCCCACCATGCGCAATACCATCCCAAGAATGGGCAGAACCACCTCGACATTTGCCAGATTCCCCGGTAGGAATTTGCTTTCCGTGCGAACACAACAGCCGCTCAGGCTGACATCAACAATCAGGCAGGGGAATTTGGAACCCTGATAATTAATGCAACCTCCGGCAGCGTTGATCTCAAAGCGTTCGTAGGCGCGGCGGTCCCGATAGCGCTCATCCCTGGTCCGCGCTTGTTCGCCTTCGCTCGTGCCTGTGAACGCCATCTTCGCTCTCGCCCTCCCAACCTCTCTGCACAAACCGCGGCGCAGCAGAGGTCGCACAATCCTCCTGTCTCCGTTCATCGGCTTATCGGGGTGCATCTTGAATTGGGCTGGCCGTGACAGGAGAAGTTTGCATGAATGGAATTCCGACGACTTAATGGCGCTCAACAACTGCCGCGTTCTGGCCTGTCCCAGGAGGATTCCGAGGACCGTCACCTAAAACTTCATCCGCAACCCAAACTGGAACTGCCGTTCGCGATAAAAGTTGGTCGCGTTGATGTTCAGCGGCTGCCCGAAGGCCGTGGTGTTGGCCTTTAACCCGGTAAGAAAGTTCAGCGTCGGTAGCGTGCTCGAGGTGCTGCCGGATTCGATGTAATAGCCTGTGGTTTCGAGTTCAGTCACATTCTGATGATTGAGAAGATTGAAGCTCTCGGCCAGCAGTTCCAACTCGCGCATATGCCCCAGGTCGAAACGCTTGCCCAGCCGCAGGTCGGCCTTCCATGTGGCCGGATAGCGGTAGGTGTTGCGGCCTACGCCATAGACCCGGTTGTCGCCGCCCGAGCCGTTCATGCCCGGTCCCAAGCCCACAATGGCGGTGCCGCCGGTCGTGAACTCTTTCGCCAGCGAGCCCGATGTGCGCATGGTATAGGGCAATCCGCCGTGGAATTGCCCAACACCCGAGAGCATCCAGCGGTTGCCAAACTTCCCGGCCAGGTGACGCAGCTTCCATGGCGTCTCATAAACCGCCATGACGCCAGCCGAGTGGCGCATATCCAGATTGCTGGTTCCGTACTCCAGCGCAAAGTCTGACGGCTCCAGAACATTGCTGCCGGCTACCTGCGCGCTTTCGTTGGGGTTCCAGTCCATGGCGTGCGAGTAGGTGTAATGAGCGTGCAGACTCAGCCCCCGGCTGCCAAAGCGAACGACTTTCAGCATCGCCGCCTCATAGGTCGAGTTGGCCATGCTTGTGATCTGGTCGATCTGCTGATAATCAGTGTTGAGCCACCCGGCAATGCCTGCGCTTGCCGAGGAAGCGTAGAAGGGAACCGTGATCTGCTTGGTTTTGATGGGGCCCAAGCCGAGAAAGCCACAAGCGTTGTTATTGGGGCCCGAGGGAGTTTGGTCGCACACGTTATAGGTAATGGTGCCGGTCGTGGCCGCGGGTCCGACGTTGGTGTCGATGGAGATAGGCAACCGCCGGCCCAGGCTCGCCATCGCGCTCGCCGTCACTTCAATGTGGCCGGGCAGTGTCTCTTCCACGGCGGCAATCCCCTGATGCACCTCGGAGTTGTGGAAGTTTGACGCAAACTCTACGGCTCCCGGCCTCACCGCGCTGCCCGGCGTTCCGGCCAGCACATAGGGAAACGGCGGAGCGCCACCACCGTAGTTGGGAAGGTCGTCCGTCGGCCGCATGAAGAAGCTCAGATCGCCCTTGAGCGAGCCGGTCTGAGTCAGAGCCGTCTCTACAGTCAGATTCTCGGTGCGACCATAGTACATTCCATAGGCCATTCGCAGCACAGGCCCGTGTTTTTTCCCCGATCCATAAGCCAGACCAAGCCTCGGACCCCAGTTGTTGCCCAGGCTCGGCAGCTTTTCAGTGAGAGAAAGCTCGGGATTATCCAGCGCGGCCATTGGCGGCGGCAACTGTTCCCGCTCCCAGCGCAGCCCTGCGGAGACCACCAACTGCTTGCCCACCTCCCACTGCGCGGTGGCAAACCCGGCCCAGTCGTTCGTACTTAAATGCCAATCTGTGGGGCCCATAGTCTGCGAGTAATGGGAGTAGCAGGGCAGGTTGCCCAGGCCGCGCAGGCCGCCTCCCGAGTCGCGCCACACCTTGCCCGTCTCGTCGCAGTTGTGCTGGTTATAGGGGTCGAGCGCGTCGGTCGACCCAAACTTCGCAAAGACCAGCGCGTCGGTGGCGAAGTTTTCCACGTTGGCGTAGGTATACGTTCCGGTCTGATTGCGCAGCAGGCTGGTTGCATCGGCGTTGTGGCTCATCTCGAAGCCCGCCTTCACCAGCAGGTTGCCGCGAATCCAGTCCAGCGACTCCTGCCCATGGTAGAGGCTCTCGTCCGGATAGCTGCCCGTTCCAAAGCGTGAAGGGTTGCCGATCGTGAAGCCATAGCGGTTGTCCACTACAATTTGCGGCAATTGATCCCACACAGTCCCAGCGAGGAATGTCTTTTCAAAGGCAGAAGGTGCTTCCGGCCGTGCCTGCTGGATGACGCGCCCCCATGAAGCCTGGGTGACGGCCAGCAGGTTGGGAGTCAGGAAGGCCTCCCAACGGCCCAGCAGCCACTCCTCGTTGGCTTTGGTCGAGCCGAAGCTGTGGTTTCCAAAGGTTTCAGCCACGCGGGTCAGCCCTCCGCCCGGAGAGTTCCAATCAGCGCCGATGCCCTCCAGTGTGAACCGCTGGCGCTCGGTCGCCTTCCAGTCAAGCCGCACAAAGCTGGTCCATTGCGTGGCCGTGCGTGGAGAAGGACCGAGCAGACCGTCCAGTGTCTCCAGCATCGACGAATAAGCTGCCAGCCCCTCGACGACCGGATTCACGCTGCTCAATCCCAACTGCGCGCTCAACAACTGCATCTGGTCGTTCGAGGGCTGCACAAACAACAAATCGGGATGCTTCACCGAGGCGAGTCCCGGATCGTTGCGTTGATAGCCGTCAATCGCAGCAAACCAGAAAAGCTTGTCGCGGAGAATGCGGTTGCCCAGGCCCGCGCCCCAGGTCATTTCGTGATCTGAAGGGGTGTAGGACTCCGGCGTGAAAACCGGGACGGTGGTGTCGGTAGCTGGTGCGGTCTCCTTCACCCATTGGGTATATGGATTCTGCGCGCCCCAAATGTTCTGGCGGTCGAAGATGAATCCCTGCCCATGAAACTCATTGGAACCGCGCTGGGTCTCCACATTCATACGCCCGCCTGCCGCTCTATCCGCCGCGGCCTCCACGTTGCCGGCCGCCGTTTGCACTTCGCGGATCGCCGCCTCGCTCAAGGCAAGTCCATGTCCCCCAACACCTAATTGCGCCATTCCCGCCGGGTCGCCACCCTGCCCCAGCGGCCCTTGTCCTGAAGACCGCTGTCCATTGGTCGAGCCAAAGGCCAGGTCCTTGCCGACTCCATCCACCGTGATCTGCGCTTGCTGCTGACCCGCGCCGCGCAACGAGATTTGCGCCTGGCCTCCCGCCGGGGTCGCGGAGGTGGGCGCATTGTCCAGCACAAAATCCTCCCAGTGCCGACCGCTCACTGGCACGGCCTGCAACTCGGCGGCGCTCAGTGTGGTGGTCGTTGCCGGGGATGCTGGCGCTTTCTGTTGTGAGGCCGCCTCAACCGGCATAGGCGGAGGCGGAACCACTACCGGTTCAATGCCAGGATCAAACGCCATCGCCGCTTGCACCCAAGCCTCGTGGCCGGCATCCACAACAATGTCCTCCAGATGGCCGTGTCCCAGTTGCGCGCTTTCAGCCTCCAGCGAGTACACGCCCGGCGCTAGCCCGCTAAACGAATATGTCCCGTTCTTTTGCGTGATTGTGCGCGTCTCCGCGCCAGTGGCCTGGTTGCGCAGCACAAGTGTGACGTGCCCCACAGGCTTCGAGTACAGGTCGGTCAGCCAGCCTGCAAGCGAGCCGGACGGAAGGCTTTGGGCGCTTGAATCGCTTTGGGCCGATTGAGCAAAATCCACCCTCCATGCTCCCATGAGAAGCACGGTAACCACCAGCGCATTCGTCCAGTTGCGCCCGAACCCTGCCATCGAGTCCCTTGCTCGCGGCAGACACTGGGAAAACCGACAATCTGTATTCCGGCCCGTTCTAGCGGCAGGTCCGGATCGCGCATAACCCTGTGGCGATTTCGAGCGAGAATTCTCTCGCTGCGGCCTTTTAATCCTGACAAAAGTAGCGTTGTAAGCGATTCTAAGCCCTTCACGGTAGACTGGAAAGGCGGCATCTTGAATTCAGGGTTGATGGCGTGCCTGGGTCAACACTGACCTCTGACAACTAACCACTGACAAATTGGTTCTCGATGTTCATTGATCAAGCAAAAATTCGCGTCAAAGCCGGCGACGGCGGCAACGGCTGCATGGCATTCAGGCGTGAGAAGTTTGTTCCCCGCGGCGGTCCCTCAGGCGGCGACGGCGGCCGTGGTGGCGACGTCATCATGGTCAGCTCGCAGCGCCACAACACGCTCATTCACTTCCGCTACAATCCCGAGCACAAAGGGCAGCGCGGCGAACACGGCCTGGGCTCCAATTGCTCCGGCCTCGACGGTAAATCCGTCACCCTGCAAGTGCCTGTCGGGACATCCCTTTACGATCAGGATACCGGCGAGCTGATTCATGATTTCAGCGAGCCCGACGAAGAGGTCGTCATTGCCAAAGGCGGGCGTGGCGGACGCGGCAACCAGCACTTTGCCACCAGCACCCACCAGGCTCCGCGCGAGCACGAGCTGGGGCGCGCGGGCGAAGAGCGCAACTATCGTCTTGAGTTGAAGTTGCTGGCCGACGTCGGCCTTGTCGGCTATCCCAACGCTGGCAAATCCACTTTGATCTCCCGCATCTCCGCCGCGCGGCCCAAGATCGCCGACTATCCCTTTACCACTCTCGAACCTAATCTCGGCGTTGTCACCGTGGGCGAGGAGCCAGACCAGGAGTCCTTCGTCGTTGCCGACATGCCCGGCCTCATTGAAGGTGCGCACCTCGGCTCAGGTCTCGGCACCCAGTTCCTCCGCCACATCGAGCGCACCCGCCTGCTCGTTCATTTAGTCGATGTCTCCGACGCCAGCGGCCGTCCCGACCCGGTAGAAGACTTCAAGGTCATCAACAAAGAGCTGGCCAGCTTCACCAGCAGCACCGTCAACAAAGAGTACGACGCCTTTGCCGACGCGCCCGACGAGCCATTCAAGCCCGAACACCCTTTGGCCAACAAGACCATGATCGTCTGCGCCACCAAGATCGACTCCGCCAACCCCGACAAGCTCAAAAAGCTGGCAGCTCACGTCAAGCGCCGCAAGCTGGAGTTCCATGCCATCTCCGCCGTAACCGGCGAGGGCATCGACGAGTTGAAGTGGTCGCTGGCCCGCCATTTGCGGCCTGCCGGATCGAAAGATTGAGGGCACCTCGTGCATCGATCTGGCCCTGCAAATGAAGGGAGTGATATGATGGCGTCCGTTACACCACAATCAATAAGGCTGCTTGACTTTGCTGTATGGCTTGCAGATCAAAGGCATGATCCAGAACTTGACCGCTGTACAATTTGCGCGATTCATGACAAGCGGGAGAACATCTCCCGCACTTTGCGTCTGCGAAGATGAATCCGGCGCGACGGTCGGCGAGTACGTTGTAAAACTACGCAGCACCGTTCAGCCAAGAGGTCTGTTGAATGAGCTGGTAGGGATTAGGCTTGGATCTCATTTTGGGCTTTCTACGCCCATTCCGGCATTGATTTTGTTGGAGCCACACCTGATTGAACTGATTGCAAACATTGAGCCAACCAAGGCAGATATGGTAAGAGGAAGCGTCGGGCAGAATTTTGGAACTCAGAAGTTGATTGGATTCAGCACTTGGCCCGTCGATAAACCGGTTTTGGAGGTGATGCGAGGTGTGGCCGTCGACATCTTTGCATTCGATGCATTGGTGCAGAATCCAGATCGTATTCACAGCAATCCGAATCTATTAACTAAGGGCGATACGATAATGGCTTTTGATCACGAAGTCGCATTTTCATTCGTAAGAGACATATTTCCCTCGCCCGAACCGTGGAAGTTGGATCGTCAGGGGTACTTGGTTAACCATGTTTTCTACCAGCAGTTGAAGGCACAAGAACTTGATCTCTCAAGGTTTTTCGCAAATTTATGTCGCCTCTCAATCGGTACACTTGAAGAGATTTTTGCAGACGTATCCACAGAGTGGAACCATGGGGATCAACTGAAAATCAGTCAGCATCTCTTGGCGGTACGCGAACATGTCGAGGAGTTTGTCGACGAGATTAGGAGGTTTCTTGCATGAGAGTTGGATACAGTTTTTGCGTGCTGCGTTATGTCCATGATCCGACAACGCAGGAATTTGTGAACATCGGTGTAGCCGTTTACTCTCCAGAGGCGGGATACCTGCGTGCAATCTGTACCACGAATTACAGGCGCATTACACAGGTATTCCAAAAGATCGACGGCAATCGCTTTCGACAAATATCAAAATACATCCAAGAGCAAATTAACACTGCTGGACAGTTGAGCGAATCCGCGCTGCCTTTTGAATCCGGTCAGAGTATCGAACAAATGTTGGCCAAGGTACTACCTCCAGACGACAGCGCAATTCAGTTTTCAAGATCAGGAGTTGGATTGAGCGCTAACCTAAATCACACCCTGGAAGAGTTGTATTGCCGGTATGTGGAGCAATACACCTCCCGCAATGATTTGCCGCGACGGACCGACGAAGATGTGTGGCGAGTGTTTCGGGAGCCATTGGACCGAGTCCAAGTGACACCTAGGCTTAGTCCAAAGCGTATTGTCGGATCGAACTGGGATTATGAATTTGAAAGATCATGGAAAAATGAAATCTGGCACGTATTGGAGCCGGTTTCCTTCGATATGGTCGAAGCGGGATCAATGCTGGACAAAGCCAATCGATGGGTCGGGCGAGCAACTAGTCTGGTGGATAGCTCTGAGACCTTTAGTATCCATATGCTATTAGGAGAGCCCGCCGATGATCGCTTGAAGGAGACATTCATCAAAGCCCAGAATATCTTGAACAAAATGCCAGGGAGGAAAGAATTCGTCCACGAATCTGAAGCTGATGCCTTCGCAGAGGAGTTGGCTCGAGATGTTGCCAAGCACCAAGTATAGCTAGCTAATACTTGACAATACATATCCCTGCTTCCGCTGTTTTTCTGAGAAAACGTGTGGGAACAGTAATCTCAGCTGCTAGTACTTCTGGTCGGCCCTGTTAATCGGAAAGGCGTCTACCAGATCGTCTGGACGGGGTATTTTTTCATGGTTTCGTCCGCGGTGACGGCGCAAATCACTCTTTTCTCGCCTCCGCCTCGGCCAGCCATCCACGGCGCAATTTCTCCGCCGGAATGCTTGACAAGTAAGGCTTGATATCGAGAATCGGCGTTCCATCCAGCATGTCGATGCCACGCACCGTGAGCATTCCGCCCTCGCGGCGCAGCAGCTCGACGATTGTAAGGCCAATCGGATTGGGACGGCGCGGCGATCGGGTCGAAAATACGCCGTGCGGGCGGTTGTCGGTGGGCGGCGTAACCAGTAACTCAAATCCGTCGGAACGGTCAAAGGTCCAGATCACCATCAGATGAGAGTAGCCCTCGATGTCGGTGAGTCCGAGGTCGAATTCCGGCAGAATCTTCAGCACGCCTTCCGCTTCGTGCTTGGCTCCCAGGCCTTTGGGAATGCCGGCTGTATCGTTGAAGGGACTGCTCACAAATCCAATCGGTTGCGGCGTAAACATGGGCGCAATCTCCTCCATAGCCGTTCTGGGTGCCCAGGTTCTTCAAAAGCAGAACCCGCGCACCCAGAGTCAATTGCAGCAGAGTGAGTCGCAATTACGCTACTGCACGGTCAAGCTGCAGAAGTAAATCCCAACGCCGTTGCCTTGCACCCGGATCATCGACAGGCCCGCCGGGAAGTTGACAGTAAGCGTGGGCGTAGCCGCTTCAACCGCGGATTGGCCCTTGGCAAATGTAACCGTGCCCTGATGAACGCCGTTGATCCACACATCCACCGGCGCTGCCGCAGTGCTGCCGCCGGTTCCATAAAGCGTGAGCGTCTTGTTGGCCAGGGCTGTCGCTGTGTTCACAGGATACGCGTTATATGCTGTCGAAGCATTGATCGCCGTGCATTCCGTCGAGCCCACCACGCCATCGAAGCCGTAGTCGGTACGAATATTGGGAGCATCCACCTTGGTCGATTGATTGACGGCGTTCATCGTTCCTGGAATCGTCGTGCCCAGCGTGATGGCGGCTGGGGCAGTGGACATATTATCGGCCAGCGCGGCAAACTTGGGCGTATTCGTGCCCGCATCGGTGCCGTCGGGGTAGATATCCGGGGTGAACTCCCATGCCGGAGAGCCGGTCAGATCGTAGTAAATCAGAAGGTCGCCGCCCATCTGATCCCAGGCCGTTTTGTAGGCATCAACCATCGTCTCCATACGCGGATCGGCGTTGATGATCCGGTTGGCTCCATCCGAAAATCCGCCGTTGATTCCCGGCCCACCTTCGTAGGAAACGTGTCTCAGGCCGTAATTGGTGAGCCACATCGAATCGACGGCCCAGTTGTTCACGACATTGGGATCAGGATAGTTGCCACTGGCGAAGATGCTGTTGGGAGCAGCGCTGCCGCTATTGATCACACCGTAGTATGCCGAGCCGCCGCCGCCATAGATCAGCCCGGAGACGGTCGTGCCCAGCGTCTTCGAGTAAGGATCGAGAAACTGCAGGGCCAGGTCGAGAGTGTCGTTGGCATCGCCCTGCTGCGTCTCAAGCAACGGACGCACCCGGGTCATCATTTGGCTCGAGCCAAAGATGCCAGAGAAAATTTGGCTGATGGTGGCCATGCGCCATGCCGGATAGCGATAGATTTGCTGATAAATCCCGATGTTCGAGCCGCCATTATTGTTCACGGTGTCCACCGTGAGCAATGGATTGGTTGGGTCGGTGGCCGATAGATAATCGCAAATATCCTGGACCGCCGGATAGACGCCGCTGCTGTAGTTCCAGACTTCGTTGGCGTACTCCAGATAAACGCGCAGTTGCGGGTTCAGGGGCGGATAGACTGGGCTGGTTTGAGTTGACGTGTAGGGGTTCGTCCCATCCGAGCCGTAGGCGATCGTCTCGGCCATTTTGGTCACGAAATCGTCGTTGGCCACCACCGGAATGTTGATATAGCAATCGGCCATGATCGCGTTGCACAGCATGATCTGGTATTCCAGAGCTACGCCGCCGGTGCCGGTGAAAACGTTGCCATCTGGCCCCGTCCAACTGTTCGGGAGTCCCTGCTGCGTGGCGGTGTTGGGGGTAGTGCGATCGGCCCAGTTCACCACATAATTGTTGTTGGTGTTCGTCCAGTCCATCATGCGGATCGTCGTGACCTTTCCCATCGCGTTCAGGAAGGGCGTGGTGAAGACCGCGCTGCCGTCCGTCGCGTAACCGGGCCGGTAGAGACGAGCGTTGGTGAAGCCAGTCGGAGTGGGGCAGGCCGTCGAGGGCGAAGCCGGGCCGGTGCGGCAGGTTTTGGTGAAGATCAGGTTGATGTAGCCTAACCCAATGCCCGTGACAGTCACGTCTGCAGTACTGGTGTTGGTCGCGGCGTTGTAGACCTGGTTGGTCACCGATCCATCGAACCACTGAAAGCCAACCACCGCGTTGCCGGTATAGACCAGCTTATAGGTGCCCTCGAAATCAAGCATTGGAATGTGGTTGGTCGTAAAGGTCAGCAACACCGTGGAAGCATCTTCGGTGGGCCAGCCCTCGGCATCGACCGTTGCCGCACCGGTATTCCAATTCGGCAACTGCCACGTGCGGGATTGCTTGAAAACATCGACGAAGGCTTCGCTGCTGTCCCAATCGCCCATGAACCAGGTGCCGAGCCCGACACTCGGAGTATTGATCATCGTCGTGCTGGTAACGGCTTCCGGCGTAGCCGAAACACAGGCGGATGGTGGGGTGGCGCCGGTGGAATTCACTCCCGTCACTTCAAAGGAGTAGGCGTCGTCATCCGTAAGCCCAGTGTCAATATACCGTGTGTTGGTGGTCGTAACCACCGTGGGAGTTCCCGCGCATATGCTTCCCATGAAGAGATCGACGGTGTAGGAGGTGGCTCCGGCGCTGATGTTCCAGATTACCGATATCTGATGGTCGCTGGGAATCGCGGCCAAACCGGAGATCACGGCGATTGGGATCGCCTCTGCCTGATTCGAAGCGGCGCTCGTGGCGACCGCATTCACCGAATAGACCACGTAGTAATAGGCCGTGCCGTCGGTCAGGTCGGTATCCGTAATGGTGGTGTTGGTCGTCGTGCCCACCGTCGAGTACGGACCGCCGGAGACCGTTGCGCGCCCAACCTGGTAACTGGTCGCGCCTGCGCCCGCTGTCCAGTTGAGCACGGCCTCCCCGTCGCCCGGAGTCGCCGTCAACAGCGTTGCGACCGCCGGCGGCATCACCGGCATTGCGAAAGCCTGGTTGGAGTAGCCGCTCGTCCCCGCCGCGTCCACCGACTGAACAACGTAGTAGTACGTGGTATTGTTCACCACAACATCATCTTCAAACACTGTGCCCGTGGTGCTGCCGATCATCGCGTAAGGCCCGCCGTTGGTTGTCGAGCGCGAGACGATGTAACTGGTGGCGGCCGCAACGCTGGTCCAATTCAGCGTGACTAACTGGTTGCCGGGTGTGGCCGTGAGCGTGGTGGGCGCTGTGGGTGCGCCCGATGTGGTCACGCTGACGGTGGCTGCCTGCGTGACGGCCGTGCCGGTCGGTGGAGTGACCGTGAGCGTGTAGGTCGTCGTCGTCGTGGGCGATACGTTAGCCGCTGATCCGCTGGTAACAGCGATATTTCCTGGCGTAATCACGCCCGTGCCGCCTGAAAACACTCCGATAAGATTGCTCGATCCTCCCGATGTGATCGAATTGGGATTCGCCGTGAAACTGGCAATGCCGGGGCCACCAGGAGTCACCGTTACGATGGCTGTTTGCATGGCGGTCGCCCCTGCGGCGTTGGTCACGGTCAGCGTATAGGTTGTCGTATCCGTGGGCAATACGTTGACTGCCTTGCCGCTGGTGACAGAGATATTCCCTGGCGTGATAACGCCCGTTCCCCCCGAAAAGACTCCGGTAAGATTCGAATTCCCGCCCGTGATGATCGATGCGGGGCTCGCCACGAAGCTGGTAATCGAAGGCGTTGCGATTGCCAACGTAACCGTCGCTGTTTGCCTGGCAGTATCCCCTGCGGCGTTGGTCACGGTCAGCGTATAGGTGGTGGTATCGGTAGGTGAAACAGTGATCACGGTGCCGCTGGTGGCGGCGATGTTTCCCGGCGTGATGACCCCGGTGCCATTGGTAAAGATTGGCGTCAGCTTCGATGATCCACCCGCCGCAATTGACGTCGGACTGGCCGTAAAGCTCGTGATCGAGGGTGCGATGAGCGTGACTGTGACCGTGGCCGACGAAGCGGCCGTCGATCCGTCGGTGCTGGTTACGACCAGAACATAGGTCGTCGTAACTGAGGGCGATACGCTCACTGCGGTTCCACTGGTGACGGCAAGATTTCCCGGTGTGATGACGCCTGTGCCATGCGCAAAGACAGCGGTGAGACTCGCACTGCCACCTGCCATCACTGCCGTGGGATTAGCGGTGAAACTGGTAATGGTAGGGATGAGGGGGGATAAGCCAGGTGTCGTGTTGGAGCAGCCAACCAGGCCTGCCAAACCTGCACTAAGTGCGAGTGCCCAAACTGCACGAACAATTCCCTTATGCATAGAACCTCCGGGGACAAAAAATTGTTGATATGATTACTTTCTCGTTCATCATACAAAAGATAAATGCAGAATTAGTTACCAATCTTGTTACAGGCAGAATGCGCAAGATATTAGCCAGATATTCAAGAGGCCTATGAGACATGCGGTTGTCACTCACTTAGATCTGTTCGATTGATAGAAGCTCGAAGCGCCGCGGCAATTGGCATTGCAGCATCGGATCGCTGATCATCGGAATGAAGGTGCTTTTACATTCTTGTAATAACTAAGACCACTTGTTAAATTCAACAGCAAGCATCGACCGGTAAATAGCGAAGAGTGATAAGTCGGCCAGCACCGCAAGGTCGGTGCAGATCATTCGCCTTCGTTGCGGCATAATAAAGATATCGAGGTTGAGCGGGGGACTTTCACGGAAATGAACCACCCCCTACCCCCCTATACGATATTTATTTTGACCCCCAATTCCTTGCAGATAATTAAAGCAATCTATGCATATCGCATCCGATTCATGCCCGGGATAATGCGCAAAGCAGATGCTTTATCAATAACATATGTGATTTTTCCCTCGCGGCGAAATTCGCTTTGCATAATCTCCGCGTTTTAACATGTGAGATTCAGCCTCCTGCTGTTCAAAACCCTTTGCAGATTATTTCGTCGCCCTTCAATTCAATGATCGCTAATGAAAATCGTGGGACCGCACGTCGGCGGTTGTGATCTCAAGCGGCTCAATGCGCTGGGCCTTGACGTGAACGACGCCTTCCTGATTCTGCAGTAAACCTTCGATAAACAGAAATCGGCAACGTGTAACCACCATTCGATCGCGCTCAAAGATATCTGGAGTCAAGATGACATTGGCAATGCCGGTTTCGTCTTCGAGCGAGAGAAAAACGAAGCCTTTGGCTGTGCCTGGGCGCTGCCGCGCGATGACGCAGCCGGCGATGCGGACCGGCCGATGATTCACGCAGCGCAACAGTTCGTCCGCTGAGAGTATGCCTTCATTGCGCAGTGCCGCGCGGTGATACGCCAAAGGATGTGGTCCTGTAGTAAGGCCGGTTCCGGCGAAGTCCGCCGTCAGCCGCTCGTCCGTACTCATCTTCCGCAGCGGCATCGTAACGCGTGGCTGTCCAGGCGTGGCCTGTGCGCCGCGCAGCAGAGGGCCAACCGGACGCCCTGCCTCTTCGACCTGCCAAAGTGCATCGCGGCGATGCTCCACTCGGTCCAGCGCGTTGAGTGCGCCAATGCGTGCGAGCGTGACAAGCTCCTTACGGTTAAGCGCTCCGGCGCGCGTGGCGAGATCATCAATAGAAATGAAAGCGCCATCCGTTTTCCGTGTTGCCAGCAGAGCCTGCGCCGAAGATTCCCGCAAGCCCTTCGCATAGTTCAGGCCAATGCGTAGCGAGAGCGAGCCATCGGGTTCCGTCTCCAGCGTGCAAGGCCATTCGGATCGCTGCACGTCGATCGGGCGCACGCGCAGGCCGTGACGCTGCGCATCCTTGATCAATACGGCGGGCGAATAGAAGCCCATCGGTTGATTGTTAAGCAGACCGCAGGTGAAGGCAGCAAGAAAGTACACCTTGAGATACGCTGAAGCATACGCAATAAGAGCGAAGCTGGCTGCATGTGACTCCGGAAAGCCATACATGGCGAACGATGAGATGCCTTGTACGATATTGTCCTGCGCCTCGGCACCGATGCCGTTGCGAGTCATGCCGGCGCGAAGCCGGCCTTCGAGATCCTTCATCCGCTGCATCGAGCGGCGCATACCGACAGCGCGGCGCAACTCCTCAGCCTCCGCTCCCGTGAAACTGGCTACCGTCATGGCCATGCGCAACAACTGCTCCTGAAAGAGCGGCACACCCAGCGTGCGCTTGAGCACGGGTTCGAGCAGTGGGTGCGGATAAGTCACCTCTTCCTTACCTTGGCGACGCCGCATGTACGGATGCATCATCTTACCGACGATAGGACCGGGCCGGATGATAGCCACCTGCACCACAAGGTCGTAGAAGCGCGTAGGCGCGTTGTGCGGAATCGAGGCCATCTGAGCGCGGCTCTCCACCTGGAACATGCCCACCGTATCGGCCTTGCACAGCGTTTCGTAAACCATCTGGTCCTCGGGCAGAGTGGCCAGATCAACCTGCTTTCCATAGTGGCGCGGGATAAGTTCGATTGCATCCTTGAGCACGGCCATCATCCCCAGGCCCAGCAGGTCCACCTTGATCAGACCCATGTCGGCGCAATCTTCTTTATCCCACTGGATGACAGTGCGGCCAGGCATCGAGGCGCGTTCGATCGGCACAACGTGGTTGAGCAAGCCAGCGCAGATCACCATGCCGCCCGAGTGCTGCCCAAGATGCCGCGGCAGGTCCTTGAGGCGCAAGCACAGATCAAGATAGCGAGCAATGCGTGGATGGCGGATGTCAAAGCCCGCCTGCGCAAAGTGACTCGCCAGAGTGTCGTTCGGGCCGCGCCACTCCCAATGGCCCACCAGGCTTGAGACCCGTGCAATCTGCTCGTCGTCAAAGCCCAGCGCCTTGCCTGCCTCGCGCGCCGCTGAGCGCCCTCGATAAGTAATCACGTTGGCGGTCATCGCCGCACCCAGTGCGCCGTAGCGCTCGTAGATATGCTGAATGACCTGCTCGCGCTGATCGCCTGAGGGCAGATCGAGATCGATATCCGGCCACTCGCCGCGATTCTCGCTCAGAAATCTCTCAAAAAGCAGTTCCATGCCAACCGGATCGACAGCGGTAATTTCGAGAGCGTAGCAGACGGCAGAGTTAGCCGCCGAGCCGCGCCCTTGCACAAGAAATCCCTGCCGTTGGCAATAGCGGATGATGTCCCAGACGATGAGAAAGTAACCGGCAAAGCCGAGCTTCGAAATCAATGAGAGTTCGTGCTTCACCTGTGCCCGCGCCTTGTCGATTAAATATTGCTTCGCTTGCGAGCCATAGCGCTTGCAAACACCTTCTTCAACGCGCTTTGCCAGAAAGCTGTCCATGGTCTCGTCTTCGGGAACGGGATAATGCGGAAATTCATAGCCAAGATTGTTGAGGGCAAATTCGAGACGGTCGCTCACAATACGAGTGTTGGCAATGGCTTCGGGAATGTCGCGGAAAAGGGATTCCATCTGCCGCGCCGTGCGCAGATGACGCATCGAATTGATCGCGAGCAGGCGCCCTGCCTGGTCAAGAGTGGTGTGGTGGCGGATCGCCGTGAATAGGTCCAGCAGTTCGCAATCCTTCTCCACTGCATAACGCACGCCATTGGTTGCGATAACAGGCAGGTTGAGGCTGGATGCAAGGCCAAGCAATGATTGATTGCGGCATTCTTCTTCACGTTCCTGGTGGCGCTGCAGTTCGACATACAGATTGCCGCGACCGTAGATTGACACCAGCCGGTCGAGCATCTTGCCCGTGGCATGCTCTCCACCATTGGCTAATTCAGCGGAGAGCGGTCCTTCATCGCCGCCGGTCAGGCAGATCAGCCCAGCGGAAAACTCTTCCAAATCGTCGAGTGTAGCGGATCCCTCGGTCTTGGTACTCTCGCGCATCTTGAACCGCGTGATGAGTTGGCTGAGATTCTGGTAGCCAGTTTGCGAGGCGCAAAGCAGCGTGATACGCGCGGGCTCTGCCGGGCATTGATGCGGCAGCCATGCACGCGGCGTGAGCCGGTTGCCAAAAGAAGACACTGCGATCTCCGCGCCGACGTGGGCTTTGATCCCGCATCTTTTCGCAGCAGTGTGAAAGCGTGCGGCGCCATAGAGTCCGTTCCGGTCTGCCAACGCCATCGCCGACATGCCAAGCTCCGCAGCGCGTTCGATCAATGCATCAGGTTGCGAGGCTCCGCCCAGAAAGCTGAAGGCGCTTGTCGCATGAAGCTCAACATATTCGCTATCCTGCTTCATCGAAACACGAGTCGGCTCTTGCGGTGCTCGCGGCTCATAAGTATCGGCCGGGTGACAGACCGGCGTTCCCGGCGAGCGCTCATTGGGCACTGCGTAGCCGCGGTCAGTCATACACAGCCTCCAGCCGCCACACCGTGCGCGCCCGGTCGCAGGTCAGCACGCAAGCTACCGATGTACCGTCACTCTTCATCGCCAGCACGTCCCACTCTTCGCCATCCCACATGCCAACAGACCACCAGAAGCCGGCGGTTCGCCACGGGCCGTACACGTCTGTGACCTCAAAGCGGTGCTCCCGATCGCGAAAGGCTACGGGCTTCATCGCGTGCAACTCAACGCTCACTGGCGTCGGTGGCCGCACGCGGCGCAATGCGATTCGCGCAGTCTGTGTTGCATGCGCGGGCATCTTGCCATCCACGGTAAATCTCTTCATGCGAAAGCTATCTGCGCGATGCGTGTCTTCCAGCACCGGCGAGCCTACGCGATCGTCGCCGACGATGGCTTTAAGTCGCGCCAGCGTCACATCCAGTCGCGATGGCTCTGGCATCTGTGGCGCAAAAAGTCCAAGCTGTACCTGGCTCGACTGCCCCGCCTCCGCTGCCAGCGTAAGCGCAATCACTGCGGCCGGCGGCGGATGCGCGGCAATCTCCAGTTGCAAAAGCTTGAGCAGAAATTTGCGATCCGTTGTGGGCAACGCGGGGCGAATAACCCGCTCATGCTCCCCACCGCCTTCCAGCTTCATGCGCACCTTAAGCGATGCCAACGAGAGCGCCCGGGCCGCGGCGCGTGTAGCCAGGCAATCGATCATGCGCGCGCCAAGAAACAGCAATGCATCCGACTGTTCCACCGGCGCCTCAAGCTCGCAGAATTCTTCCAGTGAAAGCGCTGGCTCAATCGGCCGAAAAATGTGATCCGCCGCGCCGCGAGCCAGCGCGCTCCAGGCGCGGGCGTTCGCCCCCAGCCGCACCACAAGTTCGGCTTCCGGCAGCGCAGCCAGTTCACCCAGGGTGCGTATACCCCAGAACGCAAAAGTTTCCGCCTGCTCCGGTTCTATACCGAGAGCGCCCACCGGCAGGCCTCCCAGCGCGTTTGCTTCCGTGCCCTCGGCGATGATCGTGATTCCACGGCTGTGAGCTGCTTTCATCCGCGCCGCGTGATAGTTCGTGCTCACAGCAATCGACGCACGAAAACCCGTCGCATTCAGTGCAGCGCGCAGCCTCTGGGCCAATCGTTCCGGTGGCCCAAACAGTCGCTCCGTGCCTGCGATATCAAGCACAAATGCACATGCAATTCCCCCGCTCTCCTCTTCAATGCGTGGAGAAAACTGCGCTACACTCTCCAGAAAAACCTTCCGGGCCGCAGCCTCGCCTTCCATCGATCGCGCCAGAAGCTTCAACCGCGCAATCCCCTCAGCTTCAAGCCGTGTCATCCGCGCCACTGCGCCGCATAGCCTCGCCTTCTGGTTCAGCGCGCAAATCGTCTCCTGCGGCGCGCGCCCTTCCAGCACCGCCACCGGCTCGGATGCAAGATCAGGACGCAAACGCAGCAACGCCTGCGCGGGAAACTCCGCGGCATACGCGCAGGCATAGAGTTCGCGTCTCATGCGCGCATCTCCGCTTCCCACACAGCCCGCGCAGCCCGAATCGAAACAGGCGGCTTGCGTGTGCCAATCTCAATCGGCGCGCCCCGCTCCCGTTTGCGCTGCACCGTGTATTCAAATCCCCGCAGCACCGTCCCACCCGCAGTTCGCGTCTGCTGGCGCGCGCACTCCAGCACCAGGGCGGCACTCGACTGTGCATAAGCGGCCTTGCCCAGCACCACCAGGCTGCATCGCGCCCGTTCTGCCGCCTGACGAAAACGGAACCACGTGGCCGCTTGAATGCGGTTGCCATGCTCGCGCGCCATCGTTCCCAGATCCAGCACAATCGCGGCAAAGCCACCTGCCTGCAGCAGCAGATCCGTAGCGCGCAACGCCTGATCGAGTCGCGTCCATGGCTTGGCCTGCGCCTTCCACTTCGCGCTCGCCTCTCTATCCCGGCACCGCACCCATAACAACTGGCGCAAAGTCACCCCATTAGCTGCCGCGGACTCAGGATCGAAAGCATCCCCCGCATCCACCCATGCGCCCACCCGGCCCTCCGCCGTCCGCCGCGCAAGAAAGGCCAGCGCCAGGCTCGTCCGTCCCGACGACTCCGGCCCAATCAGCTCGCTGATCGCCCCCACCGGCAACCCTCCCTCCAGCAACTCGTCCACAGCAGCTATCCCGGTCTCCGCAACTTCCCTGATCGTTCGCGGAGCAGGCGTCAACGCAGCCGGAAAGCGGTCGGCCAGAGCGCGTTCAATTTCCAAGCGGAGCAGAGCAGCGGAGGGCATGGCAGGGATTTCTCCAGTTTCGCTTTTTATTCACTTTTAGATTCGCTCTAATCCCAACTCTTGTCAAAGTCTTGGATGTGAATCTTGCTAGGCGGTTGGCTATTCTCTGGAAACCATGTACGGCCCATATGACAGCAAAATCAACGAATGACATTCTCCGAGAAGGGTTTGAGTATCGAAAGAAATGCTGCTGTGCCCCGCACAATTCCTCCCTTGTGCCAGACATATGACAAACTGAGTGCTCCCATAGACACACGTTTGCCCGCCAAATGGCCCAATGCTTTTTGAGAACAGTGGGTCTAGAAGGCCACTCCGCCCGCCAGTTCAGCACGAGGCCTCTTTACCGGGCGTCGCTCGATTGTAGAATCAGAACTTCGCCTCAAACACCCGGAAGCGCCGCTCGAGCTCCCATTGCGCAGCGGCCTTTTCGTTGCCAGCAAGGTAGGCCTTGCACTCCGCAGTGGGCCTGTCGTCGCCGAGAGGCTGAGCCTTGCACGCTGCGGTGGCAGTTGTGAAGGCGTCCGCCGCGGCCCACAGACTATTGCCCGGCAAAAAACTATGTTCCAGGCTGGTACGGGCCAATTGCTTTAGATCCTGATAGGTGAGGTGGTAGTCCCGTGCCGCGCGAACATACTCATGTGTAATGTCAATGCGGCTAACTCCCTCGTCATCGGTCGACAGCGCAATCGGCACATGAGACGCGCGGTAGAGCTGGAAGGGGTGTTTGGAGCCATTCACGCCCAGAATCCCTTCGTTCGAGGTAAGGTTGATTTCGACCATGACGTGCTTCTCAGCCATTTCCTTGAGCAGGCCGGAAGCGTCATTCTCATTAGCCACATCCACGCCGTGGCCGATCCGCTCGGCATGGCCCAACTCGACAGCCTGACGGATATGGAAGCGCAGACCTTCCGGCGGCACCAGCCCCATCGTCAGCTCCCCGGCGTGCAGGCTGATGTGAACCTTGGGGTAAACCGAGTGCAGATAATCCAGCATCTTCATCTGCAACGTATAGTCCCGCATAGAGATAACGCCGTCCTCCGGCTGTACGAAATTGATGCCCACATAGCTTGGTTCATGCGCATCCATGCTAGCCTGGATGGTTTCGAATCCGAGCAGCGCTTGCGCAAAAACCTGCTCCGGTGGTGCACCGCGCAGCACTTGGTAGATGTACCGAACTACCACCCGGCAGGCGGGCTCAGCCTGGGGGGTGCCGCAATGTTCAAGGTCGCGGCGAAGCGCCTCAGCAGCACGCACATCCTCGCGATCCACAAAAATCTCGTCGCGCAAGCCGAGCGCAAGAAGTGTTTGGCGATACTGCGCAAAATCTAAATTCAGCGGGTTTTCATGGGCCATTTGGGCGGCATGCGAAAAGATCGGCGTCTCCATCAGTTCGACATACTGCTGATTCTGCGCAGCGGCGCGGCTGGCCACCTCATCCACCCATTCGCCAATGTGCCGCTTGCTCAACCCGCCAAAGCGATTAAATGTGGAGAAAAACTGGTCGTGGCCGCTGAAGCCGGAAGTGGGCACAAAGCTGCGCATTGAGAAGGCGTTGATCAGCCGGTCGTAAAGTTCCTGGTTAGCCGGAAGTTGGGCAGTCTGCATCAGTGGCGGCGTACAAGGCGGCTTAACAAAGCTGAGTGCAGCCGGATCCACACACATTCCATCCTCACCGGCATCGCGGATGAGTGTTTCGGCATACACCGCCCCGGAAAGATGGACGTGCAGGTCCGCGCCCTTCGGGAACTGCTCGAGAAAAGAGCGAAGGGTCGACAGACCCCCCTGCACGGCAACCTGATAAGCGTGAGCGGTACGGGCTTCGGTCGCAGGCGCCTGAGCGTGGGAAACGGTGGAGAGAACAACGAGGGCGAGAGAGGCGATCAGGCAAGCAGAACGGTTCATAATGCCTTCCAGTGTAGAGCAGGGACAAGCATTGTGGAGAAGGATTTGTGGCGGGGCAATCGGAGAAAAGCCCGTCAGAATGCCTGAGCGCATGTGGGCTGGGTTTGGTGCTGGAACCAGGAGTTGATATACTGTCACAGGTTGTTGCAGAGCACTGTTCGTGGACTCACTCACTCTCTCCGGCGATCCGGAATCCGCGCAGGAAATTGCAACCTGAAGTTTGCACTGAGGCCAGATAGCTCAGTGGTAGAGCGCGGCCCTGAAAAGGCCGGCGTCGGCGGTTCAATCCCGTCTCTGGCCACCACTACTTAGTTTGGACCCGTCCTGTACCGTCCTCAAATTCAGTTAAATCCTTTATTTTGTTATTACTTTGGTTCGGTGCCGTTCGCCATCGTCCGTTGACAGCCGCGACAAGAATGGGGCAACATCAGGGGCAACTCGCTAAAGAGTGAGGAGATCCCCCGGCTCTGCCGGGGTGGCAGTAGCAGTTTGACATTTACGGGAGTCCATCCAAGAAACTCCAAACGTGAGCCGACCAAAGCACACGCAAAGGAGAAACTGGATGGACCAATTGGAGAGTCTAAGCCACACGGTATGGGAGTGCAAATACCACGTGGCCTTTATCCCGAAGTGCCGCCGCAAGGTGCTGTATGAAAGCCTTCGGCGGCATTTGGGCGAGGTGTTCAAACGTTTGGCCGAGCAGAAGGAAAGCCGTGTGCTGGAAGGCCACCTGATGCCGGACCACGTGCATATGCTGCTTTCGATTCCGCCCAAGTATGCGGTATCGGAGGTCGTGGGATTCATCAAGGGCAAGAGCGCGATTCACCTGGCACGGACCTACGGCGAGCACAAGCAGAACTTCGCAGGACAACATTTCTGGGCGCGCGGCTACTTTGTGTCGACGGTGGGGCGCGACGAGGCGGCGATTCGCGAATACATCCGAAACCAAGAGGTAGAGGACCAGCGACTGGACCAGCTCAAGATGTGGAAGTAGCCACCGAAAAGTGGCTCCAATAACGTCGGGGCCGCGTTAGCGACCCCGCTCAAGCCGCTTTGAGCGGCTCACACAATCAAGCCCCCGGCTCTGCCGGGGGTATTGACATCGGGTTCGGCGATACAGCGGAGTAGAGGAGAGTAGGGTTTCCGCGATCATCTCGGACCTTACCCACGGTGCGCGTGCTCAGATCAATCCAGATCCAACACTTCAGCCGTTGATTCAGATGAACTCGGTTCGGTCGCCTATACATACGATGCCGACGAACGCCGGCAAACGATGACTGCCTCCGGGCAATTGCCTGTGAGCTACACCTTTGACAACGCGAGCCGGCTGATCTCCATCATCCAGGGAGCCTCGACCGTTTCCTTTACATCTGACAGCGCAGGACGGCGAACTTCGATGACGCTGCCCAATGGGATCACCAAAACCTACAGCAACGACGCCGACTCACAGCTTACTGGAATCAACTATCAGGGCGGGACCCTGGCTCCGAGCAATCTAACTTACATCTGCGATCTCGCCGGAAGGCGGATTGGCGTGAGCGGGAGCCTAGCGAGTACACAGTTGCCTACGGCGGTACCGCATTCACCCCGAGGTCTTTCGCACTGACCAGACGTGTCTCGCGTTTACCACGGAGATGGCGATCTGTCGCTGAGAAGCGGCGGATCGCGGAGTTGACGTTCGAGCCTGGCGCGAGCCCACGGCGTGAACGCCAACCAGGTGTTCAAGTGGCGCCGTGAACTGAAGAGGGTTGGACCGGTCGATCCCGGTACGGCAACGACGGCGCTTCTCCCTGTTATGTTCTCTTCTGGTAAGCGTTTGAAGTTCCCATCTTGACCGGGTGGCAGTGTCTAAGGCGTAAGTGTCCACTACTTTTAGGTGGACACTTGATGAGTGTGTCTAAGCGGCTTGGG
>Ga0116117_1000035_pt1 | contig 65072 bp, 55 predicted proteins | sample June2015DPH_11_1_FD_89790 | JGI IMG/M metagenome (GOLD analysis project Ga0116117, IMG submission 89790) | Peatland microbial communities from SPRUCE experiment site at the Marcell Experimental Forest, Minnesota, USA - June2015DPH_11_10 | ecosystem: Environmental > Terrestrial > Soil > Wetlands... | reverse complement strand
GTAAAACAAGCATCGCGAACCGGCGCGCCTATCGGTGAGCCGCGCTTTGCCCGACGCTAGGCATCTCGAATTTCAACTGTCGATGACAGGCCAAACCACTCATCAACCATCGGTTATGCCCGATTGTCGCGATTACTCCCGAAATACGCCGCAGGCTACGGAAGCTTTCCCGGACCTCAATCCGGCGGGAGGGCACGAGATTCCAGTCGCCATGCCGACTTTCATTCTGCATTTTTGTGGTCGATGAGCGCAGTGCGATAATGCGCTCAGTGAGAATGTGCCAGCCGGATCCCAGGGAATTGCTGAAGAGGTCAGCGTTCTCAGCACTGATGGATGATCCGTTGAGCCCGCCTGAGTGGTTTCGGCGACTCTGTCTGAAGATGCTGCACTCTCATCCCACCCACCGGGCTGCTTCACCGCGTGGTTCGGATTCTATTACGGAAGGTTCACCAAAAACTCACTCACCACAGAAGCAAATCCGGCGGGGTTATCAAAGTGAAGGACATGGCCACCTTCCAGATTCCGGAGTAGCGTATGGGGTCTTGTGGCTGCCATTTCTTCCATGTGCTGTTGCGTGGTGACCCGGCTTTGTTGCCCGCGCAGCAGAAGAGCAGGGCAATCGGTCGCGAGCCAGTCCTGCCAATGATTGCCATTAACTGCTTCCTGCGACGCCGCCAACTCGCGGAGATCGAAAGCGAGACGCCAACCGGCAGGAGCAGTGCGAATCGAGTCGTGAATATAAGGAAGGAAACGCGGGCCGATGCGCTCTCCCAAATCGCCGCGAGTTTTAAAGATCCCGGACCATGCGAACGCAAAACTCGTGTCATCGGCTAAGACGGCGCCAATGTCTTCAATGATCAGAGCCCGAGCGCGATCCGGATAACGGGCTGCGAACTGGTAAGCATTGACCCCGCCAAGAGAGTTGCCTAACAGTACAGCCTTCCCTGGGCCGAGATGGTCTGTGAGGCCCAGAAGGTCATCGATATAATCGTTGTGAGAGTAAGTCAGCGCGTGATCGGATTCGCCGTGGCCGCGTTGATCAAGAGCAATTACGCGCCATTCAGGCGCCAATACTTCCGCGAGCGGTGCAAAGGTTTGGCTTTGCATCCAGTGAGAGTGCAGGGCAATGAGCGCTTGGCCATTGCTGCCGGAATCGAGATAGGATAAATTCAGCCCGTTGCGTTGAAAGTTGAATCTCTGCATGTTTCCGCCTTTCTGTTACAAGCGCAATTGTTGCGATTTATGATCTATGACAAGGAAACACATAACCCGGCGCTGTTGCGAGTCGGGGTCACTTTGCGGAGTCGGTATGCCAGCCGGGATTGAGCCATCGGCCGTTGCGGCGGACGAAGACTTCGCTTGCTCGGCCTACAGAGGTTGATATCTTGCCGTCCATTTCTGTTTCCACAAGAAAGTCGCTCCACACGATTGCCACGTCACCAAAGTGCTGAACCTCAGTTCGCGGGAATTGCAGCCTGATAAGCTTGCCGCCCTGGGTGTGAAACTCTGCAGCGGACTGCAGTACGTTCGCCTGATTCTTCCACTCTTTCTCACCACTGCTCATGACAATTGTTTCGGTCGGGACCAACACTCTGAGAGATTCTATATCGCCTGTAAACCAAGCACGCCAGACGGACTCGCGAACCTGAAGCAGTTCGCGGTCGTTCACCTGCTAAGCGCACAAACCGGTTGTCCCCAGCGTCGTGACACCAATGGTTATGGCAACAAAAAAGATCTTCCATCGATTCTTCATGCAGATTCGCCTTTCATTTTGTGTTTTGAAGTTTGTTTTGTGTTCTGCCGCCACTCATAAAGCGCTAGCAGGGCAGCACCGCTCGACGCGGAGAAGACCGAGTAGTCCATTGGCGATTTGGCCCCAAAGGAGATCGCCATCGCCAATCCAAAGAGCGCCAGCAGAACCGCGCTTGCCAGCGAGACCCAGCGCGGCCACATACCAACGATCAGCAGGATGCCACAGCTTGTCTCGGCGAGCGTGGCTGCCCATGCAACCGCAGGAATCAACGCCAAGGGAAGGAATGCATTCATTTCCGCGGTGTAATGAATGAATCCTTTGAAGTGATCCAGATCAACGGTCTTGTCCCACAAGCCGAATCGAGACGCGACGGCCGACAGAAAGGCAGAGCCCAAAGCCAGTCGCGCATAAAGGACCCCTGCCCGCTCCCAACGAAAAGTATGCAATATGGTACCAATGCCTCCCGGCGTCACTGCTGAGACTTGGTTTGCGTGCGGTTTCATTGGGATCTCCCCTTTCTATCGGCGCTTGCTGATATGTCGCTACTCAATGGACTGTCGTGATCGCAAACAAAGACTGCGAGAAATGTCGCAGGTTCAGTCTTGCTGGCATTGGCTGAAAGCACGTGAGGGACGTTTGGCGCTTCATAGAAAGTATCGCCGGATTTGTATACGCGTTCAGGCTCGCCCTCGGTTTGAGAACGATAGGCTCCCTGCACAACATAACCGATTACGGGGCAAGGATGACCGTGCCTCGGCGAGGATTCGCCTGGACCATAGTGCACCTGAATTACCGCAGCCTTCAAGTGGTTGCCATCGAGCGGAGGCAGGGCATGAGTGAAAATGGTGCGCACTCGCTCGCTGAATGGATGTTTGGCTAAACTGCTGGCGACAGGCACCGGGAAGATCATACTTCCAAGCATTGCCCCAAAGAAAATCCGACTGGTATACGCGTGCACGTCCAACGCTTTCATCGCGGTCCTCCTACGCACTCACAATAGATCCTTTATGGACCAGTAACAAGATCCATTTACGCAGAAAATGTTGTACCATTTTGGCTATGAAGCGCGCTGCATCCTTCGAGTTGGTATTGCCGGAACGGGATTCCGGGTTGCCTGCCGGCCGTTGGCTCTATGAGGCATTACGCCGTAAGATCCTCGATGGCGGCCTGCGCCCCGGTGCACGCCTGCCGGCGACGCGCGACCTGGCCCGGCAGTATGGGCTTGCGCGTGGAACCATCGTCAACGCGTTCGAGCAGCTCAAGTCCGAGGGGTACCTTGAGGGCAGCGTTGGCTCGGGAACGCATGTAAACAGTATCCTGCCAGACGAGCTTCTGCAGATTCCAGGTGAGGATCGGCAAGGATCGGCCGCGCCCGGCAGACCGCCACACGTTTCCAATTATGCAAAGCACTTGGAACGGTTCTTGAATCTCGAAGCCCGTCCCAGCCGGGCGTTCCGGCCCAATCTACCGGCTTTGAACCTTTTTCCGGCGACGCTATGGACGCAGGTCACAGCGCGACGGCTGCGGCGCGCATCAACCCATCTTCTCCTCGGTTGCGCTTCCATGGGATATGCGCCCCTTCGCGAGGCAGTGACCGCATATCTGGCAACGTCGCGTGGCGTGAAATGTGCCCCAGAGCAGGTGGCAATTCTTTCCGGTGTGCAGGAGGCGATCGACCTGGTCGCACGATTGTTTGTCGAGCCCGGCGATCGTGTGTGCATCGAGAATCCGGGTTATCCGGGAGCAGCCATCGCGTTGAAATCGCGCGGCGCCAAGATTTCGGCTATTCGTGTGGATGACGAGGGAATGTTGACGCCGCCCTCAAGCGTGCGTGGGGCAAGGTTGGTTTACCTCACACCCGGCCACCAGTTTCCGCTCGGTGTCACGATGAGCCTTGCGCGCCGCCTGCAAATGCTGGAATGGGCGCGCATGTCTGGCGCAATGATTCTGGAAGACGATTACGATGGCGAGTACCGCTACCACGGTCGTCCCGTGCCGTCGCTGCAAGGGCTCGATCGTCACGGGCTTGTGATGTACATGGGGAGCTTCAGCAAGGTTCTTTTCCCGTCTCTTCGCTTGGGATACCTGGTAGTCCCGCCGCATTTAGTGGACCATGTTTCCGCGATACTCTCGGTCACAAGCCGGCATGCTCCGCTGCTTGAACAAGCCGTGCTTTGCGATTTCATAACTGAAGGACATTTCGGACGACATTTGCGACGAATGCGCGAGGTGTACGCGGAGCGGCTCACGACGCTTCTCGGGTGTGCACGAGAACGAATGGCAGGGTTGCTTGAGATTTCCGGCGTGGAGGCCGGATTGCAATCGGCGGCGTGGCTACACACTGGTCTCAATGGAGAGTCGGTAGCGGCCGCGGCGGCCAAACGCGGTGTCGAGGTAACTCCATTGAGCCGCTACTGTCACCGACCGCTAGAACGCGAGGGATTACAGTTGGGATTTGCTGCAATTGATTCAAAGGAAATCCGACGGGGAGTTCGAGATCTCTCAATCACGTTGGAAAGTGAGCATAAGAGTTTGCTCGCCACAACCTCCGTGCGTTCATAGGAGCGAATGCCCTCGATGACAAATGAATTGTGCTGGAGTCGGCAACGGTTTACCCATTTCCGGGAGGCCAAACGTCAACTGACGTAACAGGCCATCATGCTTACCCAGCGTGGGTTGCTTACCAAAATCTGAATCGATCCTGAAAAACGCCTTTTGCGCCGCCCATATCCACGCCGCGACTCGATCGCCACATTCCAGTCGCGATGCCCACGCTCGGGGATTAATCCTCTTGGAACTCTGCACATGGCGCAATTCCATCGAGTTACGGTTTCTTTGGTAGATGATCCAAACGTAGGGTCTTTACTTTGCGTAAGTTGCAAGTATTCAAGGAATAACTCCTGACAAACGCTGACGGGACAAGGTGCCAGGCGCTATCGACAAAGTCTGCCATCTTACGTTCCGCAGAATGTCTGTAGAATAGCTTCCTCAGAACGTGCAGGCGCCGTGTACCTTTCAAGCCCAGGCCTCTCCTCGTAGGGCTGCGAGAGGGCGTTTAGCAGCTTTTCAAACGGCTGGAAATCCTGCCGCAGGCTTGCCGCATTCAGCGCTGCCTCCACCAAGTGGCTGCGCGGAATGACCGCTGGATTTACACTCTGCATCAATGCGGCGCGCGCCTGTCCGTCTGCCGGCTCTTCTTCGAAACGAACGCGCCAACTAGCAGCCCAACCATCGTACGCGCCGGGGTCGGCAAACAAACTTCGCACTTCCGTGTCGCCTTCCGGTGAGGCTGCGGCATCGCAAAGCCGTCGGAAGGTCAACGTGAAATCAGCGCGATTGGCCGCCATGCGCTGTAGTAGATCTTCCGCCAGTGCCGCATCTCCTTCGCGCTCCGTGCATAGGCCAAGCTTGCGACGCAGCCCTGCGATGCGAGCCACCTGATATTGCGGCTCAAAGGCGCTGAGTATTTCGTTCGCCGCATTTACCGCTGCCTCTTCGCTCCCCGCCTCCAACGCCAGAATCGGCAGCAATGCCTCGGCCAGTCGCGCCAGATTCCAAAGCGCCGCACTGGGCTGGTTGCCATAGGCATAGCGTTCGCCATGGTCAATCGAGCTGAAGACCGTTGCCGGATCGTAGGCCTCCATGAAAGCGCAGGGACCGTAATCGATGGTCTCGCCGGAGATGGACGTATTGTCCGTGTTCATCACGCCGTGGATGAAACCGACCAGCATCCATTGCGCAATCAGTTGCGCCTGCCGAGCAACGACGCGCTTTAGCAGCGTGCGATATGGCTGCGCGGCCTGTGCCGCTTCAGGATAGTGGCGGGCGATCGCATAGTCGGCCAGCATACGCAATCCTTCCGTGTCCCCGCGCGCCGCGAAGTATTGGAAGGTGCCCACGCGTAGGTGACTCACTGCAACCCGCGTCAGCACAGCTCCAGGCAGAGACGTTTCCCGCAGCACCCACTCGCCGGTGGTCACCGCGGCCAGCGCTCGCGTGGTCGGCACGCCAAGCGCCGCCATTGCCTCGCTCACAATGTACTCACGCAAGACCGGGCCCAGCGCGGCTCTGCCGTCGCCTCCGCGCGAGAAAGGAGTGCGGCCGGAACCCTTGAGTTGGATGTCGTAACGCGCGCCGTCCCGCCCCACCACCTCGCCCAGCAGGTTGGCGCGCCCGTCGCCAAGTTGAGGCACAAAATACCCAAACTGATGGCCGGCATAGGCCATCGCCACAGGCTCGGCCCCCTCGGCTACGCGATTTCCGGCCAGAATCTCCACGCCTTGATCACTCTCGAGCGCGTCCGCATCGAGTCCCAATTCCCAGGCCAACTCCACATTCAACTTCACCAGCTGCGGCGCCGCAACCGGCGTCGGATCCAATCGTGCGTAGAAATGCTCCGGCAACCGCACATACGTGTTGTCAAAGCCGAAGCGAACTTCTTGGTAGCTGGTCGCGAATGTGGGCTGCGTTTTGCTCGGGGAAATATCAACTGAATCCATTGCCTATTGGATGTGCGCTTGCAGTTTTAGTTGCGTCCTGGAGGAGCGACGCCAATTCTCGTCGAGCTGCCGCATCGACGCACGAAGAATTGAGTTCACGACAGGGATTTATTCCAGTCGAGATGGCGACTTGACCAGGACTAATCGAGAACGCTCACCATGGCGACAAGTTCAGAGAACGAGGGAGCTTTCAAGTCAAACTTCTGAGCCTCGCCGAATCCATAATCCACAAAAATGAACGGGAGCGGTACCAATTCTGCCTGTTTACGATCAGAATCCGTGTCACCCACATAGACAGGGCGCTGCAAACCATGTCGCGTGATCAGTTCTCGAATGTTCACGTGTTTGGGCTGATAATTGGACCCGTGCGCGATGGAATCTGTAATCCAGTAGCGAATGTCTGCCCAATCCATGAAGTACTCAATGGCCAGAGCAGGGCAATTGCTGACAATAAACAAACGAAAGTTTTCAGAAAGAGCATGTAAGCCTTCGCGGACACCCTCGAAGAGAATCCCACCATCGCGCTGAATGCGACCATACTGATGTTCCGCGACCTCTTGATAGAGCTGCTTACGGATTTCTTCAGGCCATTCCGGAAGCGTCGCTTCCAGAAAGGCACTTTCTTCCATACCCATGAACCCGACGATTTCTGACTTTTTCAGCCTACGAACCGATCCATGATGACGAAAAAAGTCATTGAAACCCTGGGCGTATGCTTCGACGCCGTCCCAAAGTGTTCCGTCCATGTCGAAGATCAGACTGTCTGGTCGCTCCATATATCAAAGATGGCAGATTCGAAACATTATCGCCAACCTGCGACCAGAAGAAGATGCAGAATATTGATCAACACAGACGCCGCAGGCTCCGCGAATATCCCGACTGTGAATACTCCAAGTAAGAGGAATGCTATTTCTGCGGCGGAAGCCAGCCATGGAGTCGCATCCAATTTTCCAGCATGCTGGGCCACAGCGAAAGCGCCGGGTAACTTCCACCTAGCGCCGTGCCATGCGGCCCCTGCTCAAAGATGTGCATCTCAGCTGGCACGCCGGCCTTGGTCAACGCTTGAAAGAACACTACCGTCGACAGTACTGGCACGGACTGATCGGATTGCGTCGCATAAAGAAAATACGTCGGCGTATCTTTTCTAACCTGTTGGCTCGGGGACATTTCCTGCACAACTTCGTCTGATGGGTGATCTCCGAGCAATCCTTTCATGGCGTTCGGTTTCGCCACTCCCTGCTCGAGGGTCAAACCTCCATAAGAGCTGATGGCAAAGTCCGGGCGGTCACTGATGCGATCTACCGGATCGGCTGCGTCAGCCTTTCCGCTGTCGAACCGTGTCCCCAGAACTCCTACCAGATGGCCTCCCGCAGAAAAACCCCATACACCGATTCTCTCCGGCGAGACACCATACGCCTGGGCGTGCGCGCGCACCCACCGCACCGCGCGCTCACCATCGAGTATCGGAGCCGGGTAGAGGTATCTTGGGCCAAGGCGATAGGTCAACACGAACGCGCTGACACCGTGCACATTAAGCCACTCGGCGATGCGCGTTCCTTCCTTGTCGTATGCAAGATGCGTATATCCGCCGCCGGGACATACGATCACTGCAGTATGCAGACCATCTTTCAGTTTCGCATCGGGCGATGCGCCAAAGAACTCCAGATGCGGCTTGTCTTCCTCAGTATTTCCAATCGCGCCGGGTGCTTGTCCGTCCCAGAGCGGAATCATCTGACCGTGGGGAACTTCGTCCGCGGGCTGATGCACCGCTGGAAGCTGCGCAGACAGCGAGGAAGCAAGCAGACTTAAGCCGAGCCACGCTACTTTCATAGTCACCTTTCCTGAAATCCCGTTCGACTAAAGCAGCGGGATCGGGAATTCCTCTGCTGGACCGCGATATCCAGCCATAACGATAATTTAAGGCACTGGCACTTCGCTATCAGTAACGAAAACACCCCGCGCAACGGAAGTATTTTATTCTCAGACACGACCAGAGATTCCATAACGCTGGACGACTTATCGTTACAAATCGGCGCGACCTTTCCCCGACACGGCAAAGGTCTTTCCCAGAAAATCTGGGTTGTGACGCGATTGGGGGTGCCCTAAAGGGTGCTGTAGATAGAGCCGCGCATACTTGTCCTCGGTGACGCTGCCTGAATCGCATGTCAGCCGAGGCCAAAGCTTATCTGTATCTGCGACCACAGAACCCACGGACACAGCTATCAAGTCCCTTGAGCATGGAGAGTCAGGGTCTGCAAACTCCCAGTTCATCATTGCGAAATCGCGCGCTTATGCGCTTATGTTGGGTATGCCGGGTATCAACTGATCCGCAATGTGTTGGCGGCGTATTCGAATGGGTGCAGCTTCTGCGTAATACATGACGATCGACGGCCGGATCTGCGAGAGGCGTGGTTCACGGTAATGGCAGCGGTGAAGCCGGCGGAGTTACGAGTACGGTTGAGCGTACTAACCTTGCAGGAACTTGCGGAACATTTGCCGGAGGAGCTACAGGAGTTTCTGGACTTGAAATACGGTATCGCGAGACCGGGCAGGACGGTCACACTGATAGACGAGTTTCAGCTTCAATACCAGCTGTCCTCGGCGACTGATTGATTTTTGCTCTCCGGATACGGCGAGTCTTGGAAACTTGCATTTCGCAATTCCGCTTTTCGGCCCCATGGAGGAGATTCCTGAGCACTGTAAATCAAGAGTAAAGGAAGCAATATACTGTTTATAATGAATAGATTACGATGATTTCTTTTGTGCCTTGGATTGTCCTTAATTCCCGCCGGAGAGTTAGCGATGTCGATCATTGGGCGTTCGGTTTGAGATCAATCCGTGCCGCGTGGTGGTGCAGGTTTCGGCAACGGCAACCCAACCGGCGGCATGACAGCATAGGAGGCTGACCCCACGTTGCTGTTGGAGCATCCTGAACAGCTTGCCATGGCCTGGATGGTTTCTATAGCCGAAACGGTGAGCGGTCCACTATAGACCGATGAACCGCTGGTCGGCGTACTGCCGTCAGTCGTGTAGTAAATCACCGCGCCAGAAGTGGCGTCGGAGATCGTCACCGACTGCCTCGTCGTATAACTTCCGGCAGGCGGCAATAATGTCGGTGTCGCTGCCGGTGGCGTGATGACGTAGGGAGCTGACGCAACCGAACTGGCGGAATTCAGCCCCGAACTGTTTGAACCGCTTGCCATAGCCTTGACGGTCTCTGACGCCAATATTGTGATCGGAGCGCTGTACACCGGTGAACTCGTGGTTGGTGTCGAGCCATTGGTGGTGTAGTAGATCACCACGCCAGCCGTGGCGTCGGAGATGGTCACCGTCTGCGGCGCGAAGTAGGTCCCCGCTGCCGGCAGGAAAGTCGGCGCCGCTGCTGGCAGGATAATGATGTATTGGGCTGCGGCCAGCGCGCTGGCGGAGCATCCGGAGCAGGTGGCGATGGCCCTGATGGTCGTTTCCGTCGCCGAAATCGTGATAGGGCCGGTGTAGAGTGTCGAGTTAATCGTTGGATTACTGCCGTCGATGGTGTAATAGATGGCTGCGGATAAAGTGACATCGGAGATGGAAACCGATTGCACGCTTGTGTAGATTCCTGCTGCGGGCGTAAAGGTTGGCGTCGCGGCGGGCGAGATGCTATAAGACGCCGAGGCTACAGCGCTGGTTGAGTAACCGGCCGCTGCCGCGATGGCCTGGATGATCTCCGATGACGAGACAGTGATCGGGATGCTGTACACAGATGAGCCAGTATTCGGGGTGCTGCCGTCGACGGTGTAGTAGATGGTTGCGGATGGAGTGGCGTCGAAGATGGAAACCAATTGCACGCCTGTGTAGACTCCTGCTGCGGGCGTGAAGGTTGGCGTCGCGGCGGGCGAGAAGGCGTAAGACGCCGAGACTACAGCGCTTTGCGAATAGCCGGACGCCATCGCCATCGCCTCGACTGTCTCGGATGACGAGACCATGATCTGTCCGTTATAAACGCTGGAACCGGTCGTCGGCGGCCCACCATTCGTGCTGTAGTAGATCACTGCGCCGGGCGTTGTGTCGGAGATGGTCAACGGCTGCGGTGTGGAGTAAGTTCCCGAAGCCAGGCTGAGAATCGGCGTGGCCGCCGGTGGTGTGACGGTGTAGGTTATCGAGCTCTCACCCGGCAAGTAGCCTTTGGCCACAGCCAAGGCTTGAATGGTTTCCGTTATTGAGACCGTGACTGGGCCGGTATAGAGTGTCGAATTGATAGTCGGAATGCTGCCGTTGGTGGTGTAGTAAATTACCGCTCCGGGCGTCGTGTCTGTGATCGTGACCGCCACCGGAGAATCGATGTCATAGGTTCCCGGATACGGCGCAAAATCAGGCGGAGCCGCCCACACAGGGAAAGTGTACGCCGTAGTGGTAATCGCACTGGGTGCATCACCCGCGGCTATAGCAATCGCTTTGACGCTTTGAGTGCACGAGACCGCGATTGGACTGTCGCTGCTGTAGACAGAAGAACTTGAACCTGGCGTTGTTCCATCGGTTGTGTAATAAATGATTGCGCCGGGGGTGGCATCGGTGATGGTCACCATCTGCGTCGCAACGTAAGATCCCGCGGCTGGCGCCAAGACAGGTGTAGCCGCCTGCGCCGCCACGGGATAAGCCGAAGCGCTTGTTGCGCTGTTGCGCGTGTCATGAAGCATCATTGGCCACTCGTTCGCGGATGGATTGAAGGTTGCGCCAGTAGTGAGAACTTCCATCATTCCCTCAACCAGCCATCCATCGACGGTTCCTCCAGAGATAAGTGGAGTTTCGACAGCAATCTCAGTCTTGCCATCTTGATTAAAGTCGCCTACGGTAATGTGCGCCCAAAAGTATGGCTGATTGCCATTGATTCCATGCAGATTCCACGACTTTGCAAGAGCGCCGTCCCGATGCAGAGCCATGAGCGTGGGTGCAAAGTATTCAGGAGTTGAATTAGTGCCTGAGCTATTCGTCTGAACATAAGCTGGCGATAGTGAACCGTCTCCCACGCGGGACATGGGAACTGCAATCGAAGTAACTTCGCTCGAATCCTGCGGGAAGACAAAATCGCCGGTCGTGACCAGGATCTCGGGATATCCGTCCCCATCGATGTCCGCGAGTGCGATCGGACCGAATGGGCTAAAGGTGCTGGTCGTCAAAGGCCACGCACTCGAAAAGGGTGTGCCGTCGCCATTGAAAACATAGAGGTGGTTATAGGCTACAACGACGATCTGTTCTATTCCGGTGCGGGCCAAATCCCCGGCGGCGAGATAGACGGCCCCATAACCTAAATTGAACGGCCACCCCTTTCGTTCCGTTCCATCGGGCTGCAGAACGTGAAGTACATGTTGGTTCGTATTGGGGTCGGACGCGTCCAGAATCACTTCGAGTTTGCCATTGTGATCGAGGTCGGCGAGAATCATCTGGCTTGGCACGCCCTGGAATGTCGGCGCCGACCAACTGAGGGCTGTCCCGTCATTTGCGAAGAGTCCGAGAGTGAAGGTTGCTGTAGATGACGCTTCTTGAACGATGATTTTCTGGTTGCCGTTCCCATCGATGTCCCCGGCCACGAAGCCGGGATTGTTCGCCGAGAGGTCGTTCCCTTGAAATGGGACCTGGATTGGGAAATTCGAGTTGAGAATCTGTCCATTCGAACTCCATGCATAGACAAATCCAAGGTTGTTTGAAGTTTGGTATCCCATTGCCAGCGTTTCCAGTGAACCATCACCCTTCAAATCGGCGAGCTCGACCTGCGAATCATTGAACGCCACATTTGCGACGCCGGTGGTCATTTGATAACTGATGCCATTCGCGGGCAAAACAAATACGTCTCGCGCATCCCCAACCAGGGACTCACCGCCATCTCCGGCGGCCAGATCACCCCACGCTGGGGTAAACCAGTTCCCAGAGACCAGGGCCGTCGATGTATCTGAAGAGCCGTCGGGCGAAAACACACGGTAGCGCGCCGGCGCCGTCTCTATAAAATAGCTCGGTTCCACGATAGCCAAATTCGTCTTGCCGCTTCCGTCAACAAATGGGATGATGCCCGAATAGCTAGCCGGAGTAGCATTAAGCCACTTCGGCCAGTTCGCTGAAATCAGATCGGGCTCAAGGTAAACCAGCGTGGTGGCTGAAACCGTAGTGTCCGGATAGTCCGCAGATAAGCGGATCGTGTAATAATCTGCTGCAATAATCGACGATGTATCCCACGTTCCGATGGTCTGATTGATGACCGGTGAAGTCATTCCACCACTCATCGTCATGCCCGTCGATGACCAGCCTGAAGCCGGATTGATTCCACGGGCCCATTCAAGGCGAAGATCCTGAAAGTTACTCAGCACTGTGCCCTGAATCGGGATAGGAGTTCCGGGTTTCACCATCAGCGAGGTCACAGGGACTTGAGGTACCACCGGACTGATAATTGTAACTGCGTCCACGGGCGTGTTGACCGTGATGTAGGTGGTTGCGCTCGTTGCTCCTGAGACTCCGGTGATGGTCACAAGATACGATCCAATGACGGCAGAAGGGCTCGCAGTTATCGTGAGTACACTGCTTCCAGAAGTCGGGTTGGTATCAAACGAAGCGGTAACGCCGCTCGGCAGTTCAGAGGTGACAGAAAGATCCACGCTGCCCGCGAAGCCACCCCAGCCGATGACCGCAATAGTGCTCGTGCCGTAACTGCCTGGGTTGATCACCAGACTACTTGCCGAAGTCGAAAGTTGGAATCCTACAGATGTATTCACAGGCGCCATGCCATTGATCAGATTCTGTCCAGCCGGACTTCCCCATCCTGTCACCAGATCGTAGCCGGGCACCGCATAAAATCCATACCCAGGCTCATAGTTGTTTTCCCCGGCGGCGGTATCGTGGAATTCGCTGCCGTAGTCGGCGCTCGCGCCGGTCGTGTAAATCCAAGGGTTAATAAATCCAACCGTCGGATTTCCGGCGGCTGCCGCCTGTTGGTTAACCAACGCCATAAAACCTGCCCAGCGCGGCGCGGCGAAGCTGGTTCCGGCCCAGGTTCCGGCGCAATCGCCCATGCTGCAATCGTAGTTATCGTAGTCGCCTTCCATGGCCACGTCCGGCACATTCCTCAGCGTAGTGGAACCTTCGTTCGACGAATTCGCCACGCCGGCCTGCCAGCTCGGAATCGGAATCCCATCAGGGCTAATACCGCCGCCGCTGTCACCCCACGCAACCTCCGAGGTCAAAGCCCCGCCCGCGCCGTTCGTAGTCATGCTGGTCCCGCCAACCGCCGTCACCCAGGCATCTTCCGCCGGGTAGTAATTCGGAACTGACGGACTGTATGCGCCATAATCCCCTGACGCCACAAAGACACTTTGGCCCTGCGCGGCAAACTCTTTAAAGAAAACATCGTCTGTCGAAGGATCGTCCGGGTACCAGGCCCACGAGATGCTGATCTGCTTGGCTAGATTATCCGAAGCCATTTTGCTGAGAATGTCCACATCCGAAGAACCTATATATACCCGGACCTGGCTCAAGCCTGGAGCCATGCCGATCGCTTGCACAATGTCCAGCGCTTGCTCCGCATCGTCAGCGGGAGGTTGGAATTGCCCCGGGCTACCGGTGGCGCCGTCCAAAAGCACATTGTTGATGGGGATCGTGTAAGTTGTTCCTCCAGCAACGGGAGTGTAAGTCAATACGTAATTACTACCGTTTGAAGTTGCCGAAGCAGTGCCATCAAAGCTCGCGACAACGTCGCTGATGTTATACCCGTCAAACTGAAGAATCCCGACTGTCTGACCGCTGCCGGTGAGAGCAGTGCCACCATAGTAGGCGGCCCGCATATCCCTGCTGAGGTATGAACCACCTGGGCCAGAGCCTTCCACCGGTCCGCTCGTGAGACACTGATCCGCGCTTCCTCTGATCGCCATCGACTTCGGTAGCGAGAAGTTGTTCAGACCCACAATGTGCGCAATCGATACGTTCAATGCAAGCGAGGGTTCATGATCGGCTGAAAAGAAGTTGCGACTCTCCGTAGGATGCCGATAGACTTTCATCGCTACATTGAAAGTTCTTTGGATTTGTTCGGTGGTTCCGCTCACAGGAACCACCAGGCGATTGGCATGTTCGCCTGTCACGGTCAGACCCTGGGCGGTTGCGAATTCACTGACTCTTCGGTAATCCTCTGCGGACGGGCCAAATTGTTCGGTGAACTGCGCCACGCTGAGGAAATGATGATAGTCGGGACTCGACGGATCATACAGCCTGCTTAAGAGGTTTGTGAGCTGATCCTGATTACGAAGTGAGAGCACAATCGACAAGTCGAGCCGCTGGGCGGGCGGCAGCACTCCCACTAGTTTCGCCAGGCCGCTGGAAACGGCTGGTTCAACGTGCCCGGCCAGCGTCTGGCGCACTTGCTGCGGATTCACTGGCAATGAATGGAAAATCAAAATAACGGAGACAAGCGCACACCAGCGTCTTAGAGCTTTCATCGTGAAACTCCATAGACACAGCTAGTATTTGCGCCTATGTCTGCTTCTTCGGACAAAGCAAAAAAGTCTTCAGATTTGTCACATTACAGTTCACTAATCGTCATTCAGCCCGGGACCCACATTGACGCAGATCGACACGGTGAAACATCGAGGACGGTGACAGGTGGAATCCGAACCCATCGGGTACCGACCTATGCCTGACTGACTAATCGAACCGCAGGTAGCCGCCGTAAGGCAAACCGGTCCGGCCAACATCCGTGGTGCGGAAGGTGAGGTTTCCATCCACACGTATTGACTGGCGGTATGCCGACTATGCGAAAGGGTGGTTTGGACAAGGAACTTTGCAATGAACCCGAGCGCTCCGGCATCGCTGGCGCACTCGGTAGAAATGGCCTGCGCAATGAACAGTAAGGAATAGGGTTTCTTTGCAACAATGGCTTGTTTCTGGCATCGTGCCAGGAGGTTGATCGACGTTCGATCTATCGAGCTAATACAAGGGAGGTTTGACCTCGTTCAGACAAGCACAGAAGAGATGGCCAGGACCAACAGCCATATCCGCGTATGCCACCCACAAATCTTCTTGCCGACCCTTGCGCGTGCCCCTCGTCATAACGCAAATCTATCGATAATGGATGTGGAATCTATTGCGATCTGACAGCGCGGGAACCCACCTCTTAGGTGGCTGGGAGTCTGCCTCAAGCAATAATCTTGCGGCGGCACCGCTTTTTCCAGCTTGGGGCAACTTCACGAACGCGGGATCGAGTAGTGTTGCGGAAGAAAGATTCGCGGAGTTTTTTAGCGAGAGATATGATGTGCTCGATGCCGTGGAGGCCGAGGCTAGAAGCCTCCCCACGGACTTCGCAGCAACTGTGGCCTCGCTCGTGGTACGGTTGGATGTGAGTTCCTGGACACCTCTGATCTCTTCTGCACGCGAGCGCGAAGGGGAAGGCAATGATTTTGGTCACGCGAGAGGGTTGAGGCGGCTCGTGAAGAAACTTGATCAGTATGAGCGTGCCGTGCCTGAAGCATGTGCTTTTGTAGTAGCCTATCGTGATCCGGCGACCTCGGCGGAGAGACTGGAGGGTCTTCTGAGGGCGTATGAGCCTGCTTCCGTAAGAGGGGCTGACATCGAAGACGAGCTCATGACGAAGCGTGAACTAGCCTTTCCTCTCCTGTGCAGAGAATTTCGCCGAATGTGTCTGGCCGACGCAGCGAGCACCGGCGGTCGTGATGAGGGTGAATATGGAGAGGCGGAAGTGCATTACGGTTACAGCGGGGCGTGGTGCGTTCAACTGGCACTGGCGGATCTCATCAGCCGGACAGGAGATTACCGCGCACTCTCCTTTTTGGCCGAGGCTCTCTCAAAATCAAAACACACTTTGTCGAGACGCAATTCTTGGGCGATTGGCATCGTGAAATGCATCGCCTCCTTCGAAGTAACATACGGGTTTCTCAATGACTGCATGTATGATCTCTTAGGTATCAGCACGACGGAAATCCTCCGGCCGCCGGATTAATGTCTTAGGTGCGGTTGGGCAATGCCCTAGTAGGCTGCGCCACGGCCCAACCGGAAGTCAGCCGATTCAGGCGTCACGTTGACAAGGAACGCCCAAGCCATTCATCTGGCTGAGGTTCGCTTGGTATCAGTGGACTTGTACCGGGAACGCCGCAGGGTCAGGGAGCTTACAGTGCCTCGCTTCTGACGGCAGATCTTGAGTTTCCAGTCGCGATGGCGACTTAGCGTTACTGATCCGCTCGGCTGAGTGCACTTAGATGAATGCGGCGTGCATTTCGCGGGTATTCTGGTATTTATGGTGCGTATGTTTGTGCCCGGGACACGCATACAGGAGCTCTAACCACGATGGCGATAACCGATACTGTGAAGCTGGAAATCAAAGGTTCTACCCAGAAAGTCCGCATGTGCGCCGAACGTACTGGACTGCCTCCACTCCTCATCGTTCAGGCCGGGCCAGGTTTACCGCTGCTGCACGAGGTGAGAAAGTTTCAGCAGCACTTGCAACTGGAAAAGGACTTCCTCGTGAGTTACTGGGAACAACGAGGCTGTGGCAACGCCTCGAAGCAAGATGCCGAAAGCGTCTCTTTGGTGCAGCAGGTCGATGATCTCCGCGCGATCCTGCGGTGGTTATCCTCCGGTTGCGGCGAGCCGCTGGAGGGGTTAGCTGAATGCTTCACCATCGACCGTTTGGGCCTGCCGCCCTCGCTCCAACGCTGCCTGGCGACGACCAACATCATCGAAAGTCTGCGCGGGGGAGTGCGCTTCCGGACCCGCCGCATGACCAACTCGCAAAACGGCACCATGGTCTCGCGCTGGCTGGCTTCGACATTCCGGGAAACGGAGAAGAATTTCCGCAGAATCATGGGCTATCGCGAACTCTGGACGCTGGAGGCGATTCTTAGTGAATCGGACTCACTTTGCAAGCCGTGGCACGGTAACATCAATCCAACCGCCCATGGCGATTTTCAACCAAGCGTGGGACATCCTAAGCCTCCATGGCCTCTCGCTTTCTTAACGCTTTCTCTCCCCTCGCGCCCGGCTTGCCTAAAAGCAGGCATGCCAGCATCGGAATCAACCAGATAACCCGGCAGCCATAACGATCATCCACCCCGGAAAGCACTCCTGTCACCGCCGCATTGATCAGCACGATGCAGAAAACTGTGCCTCCGAGTGTGACAAGCCTCGTTGAAATGCGCGATCTCGCACGCCAAACCAGCACGATAATCGTCAGTAAAGATGCCTCCAAGGTCCATTCCTGGATCAGCGAAAACACACCAATCCGGAGACCATTCTGGACTTGGCGACTACACAAGTAGCTAGAGTTCTCAGACCAGAGCGTGTTGTCTAAATGTTCTACGATGTATTTGTTCGAGCGAAACGCGTCGGGTCCAAACGCAAAGAGCTGTTGCCAGAAGTTAGCAGCTGCTTTTTCCGATTCTTCCCACGGATAAGTTCGTAAGCTGGCCAGAACTAATGGCATCTCTTCCCTGCGGATACTCTCCTGTTCGTCGATTGTGCTGCTTTGGTAAGCTCCATCTGCTGCCCACAAGAAATTCAATGAGTTGTCTGTGAGTCTGTTCAAATGACGACAGATAGTCCAATGTGCGAAGCTGCAATGCTGCTGCAAGTAGAGACGTCCCGGCCCGTCTGCGATAATCCTGGCAAGAAAAAACGGCGGCCGCTCTTGGTGGTTCAAAGTTGGTGTTCCGAAGAGATAACCGTGAAGTGCCATCTGCGCTCCCGCCGCCACGGCCAAAATTGCAACTGCCCGCCCCACTCCGGCCATCCGCATCCAGAAGTGTCTCCGTTCGATTGCCGCGAAGGCCATAAAGAACACGCACAGCAGAGCGCCAATCGGCAAATGCGAGCTGTGCGCCGCAATCCCCCAGATCGCAACCAAATAGATCATCAGTCGCTCGATCGGCCCAAGGGATTCAGGCGCGAATATCACCAGAAAAAGACAGAGATACGCCAGCGGACCTAGAATGTCCGGCATGATAAAGACCGCGAACCAGCTCAGGCTAGTCAGCAAACTCAGAACCGCAATCAGGCCCATGTAGCTTCTCACCGCGCCAAGCGGCTTCACCGCTCTCACCGTCAACCAAATCACCCAGGCCGCGAGGAAGCACTGCAGAACGGCGATCGGCCAAGTCGTTCGGTCCATGTGCAGGGGGAAAATTGCCAGGCTATAGAGCAGCGACCGCATTCCGTAGTATCCGGCAAACTTGTGCATGAAAAGCGCTCGCGACACTGTCTGTCCAGTCGCCAAATAATCTATTGAATCAGGAAACCAAAGCGGACAGCCGTTAAATGCCGCGGGCCACAACAACATCAATGTTCCTGGTATAACAACAAAGTCGATCAGCCGCGCACCCCAAGGCTTGATGGCTATCGGTTTCACAGAAGTCTCTGGCCGCGCTTCGCTTTCGACTACAGCTATCTCAGTTGAGCTATTCATGAATAGACCGGGCCTTTCTGTTTCGACCTTTCCCAAATCCCGTTAACATCCATCGTGTGTTGGTCTGTAATGGCAACGACCGCTACTCCCGCCGCCACCAAGCCTTCCACAATTCTCACGTTCTTGTTCCATACATGGCAAAGTAGCACCAGGAATTAACAATTCCTGGTGCCACGAAGGAATAGAAGCTGGATAAGCTACTTGCCAGCAAGTCCTTTGGAACTGCCTAGACCAGTGCAGAGATCGTAACCTGTCTCGGATTCCAAACCGGAATAAAAGCCGCAATAACCGTATGTGATGTCGTTGAAGTTCTTGGCATAAGACGATGGAGTGTCAAGGTTTTTGTAAAGCGCGGTCAACTCAGCAGTCGAAGAGTTTGCAAAATCGCCGCTGTACGTTGCTGCCGCATTGATGATTCCGGCGATTGTAGGCGCGGAGACACTGGTCCCTCCCACCGTATACCAGTTATAGGGGCTCAAAACTCCGTCTATAGGGAAACTGTCGTAGATCCAAACTCCGGTATACGGGTTGGCATCCGACGATAGATCCGGCACGGCGCGGTACATTCCGGCAACGGCGGCAACGCTGGCCCTACTGGACTGATAAGAGGGAATTGATTCATAGGCGCTCAGGCCGCCGCCACCATCCGACCATGCAATCTCCCTGATCAGGTCGCCGCTTACCTGGCTGCGCGCCGTCGTGGTGCCACCAACAGCGACGACATAAGGAGAGGTGCTGGGATAAATCACGCCGGCGGAGTCGCCAGCGGAGGCGAAATAAACAACGTTGGCATTATCAAAGTAGGTGTCATACGCGGCTTCATTACTGAATTCGTCACCGCCCCAGCTCATTGAAACTTCGCCTCTTCCCTTGCTCCTCCACGGACACTTACCGATGGTGCCGCTGCCATCTGTAGCAATCTCGGTCTGGCCGCAAACGACCAAGTTGGTGGCAACCTGAACGGCCGAAAACAAGTCCCCGTTGAGGTTCGAATTTGCCTCAACCAAATATAGCATCGCATTTGGTGCCATTGCGTGGGCATATTCGATATCCAACGATTCTTCGATTTCCCAACCTCCAGTCGAATCGACATCAGGCTGCGTTCCGCCCGCATAGACGACCTGGAACTTTTCCGCACTTAACGGAAGGCCAAACTGACTCGAAAAAGCGGCCAGATCTCCGTAGGCTCCCGGGTCGTCATAGGCGTCGACGATTGCAATGGTCTCGCTGCCGCCTTCCGGAGTCCTGGTCACCGTATTTGGATTGCAGCCCGGGACCGGAGTTACTGTTTTGTAGATGCAGGCCAGCGAGGCTGGCGTCTCATAAGCGTATCCGCTGAAGGGCGGGGCTTCGAGCGGAGATTCCGAGGACGGCGCAATAAGGCGAAGATTCGTATGTGAGCGCTTGCCTTTATCGGTGGCCTTGATCTGGTTAGAGGCGGGGATGAGCAAGGTTCCTGGCCGATTGGCAGGTTGCTTGGCAAGCACGGTCGAGGTTGCCTCGCTCTTTAGGAGTGATTCCTGAGCTTGGACGGATGTGAGGGCTGCAGCCAGAACAAAGGCGACTACGGCTGCTTTCGTTGCCGTGACAACTCCGCTAGCTGCGCTGTGGAGAAACAAATCGTAGGAACTGAAAAATTGAATTTGCATTCGGAATATCCTTGTGTGGGGGGTGATGATTCGTGGCGGTTGAGAATTCTCTGAAAGAATTCAGTTTCAATTCGCATACAAAGATTCCGAGCTGGAGGCTCGAAGAACCACAGGTTTTGTGCGTCATAAAGAAGATGTAAACCCGAGCTGCTGAGAATTGCGGGGTGAAGATCTCGGTCTTTTCTACCACAATTCTCCATAACTCAATGCTCCCTGGGGATTATCGACAAGCGTCGAATCCACAGCGGTCTGTAGAGGTCCTCGCAAGTTACTTTCATCAGGCCACTCAAAATGATAGTGAAAGGTTGAATCTTGTACCTGTGACCCGGCGAAACCATTGGAAACGAGAACAGGTTTGTCGGGCCACTCCTTAACTGCACCGGCACCATAGCATCAGTGATCAAAAGAGCCACGCTCAAGAAACATCGGCAATCTTGCGTTGAATATCACCGATGTGGATTTAGACAGCACTTCCCGAACTTTGAAACACAAGATGCCGCAATCGCTTCACAAACAGAAGGCGAAGACAATCATTCAATGCACAAAAACATGTCATTGCTCTTCGGTTAAGAATAATACCAGATAATCACTGCCGTCCGGTTAAGTTGATTCTCGCCCGAATCACGAAGGTGGTGCGGTGGGTCTCTTTGCCAGTCTGATCCACCATTTCGACAAACAGCCAGCGCGCGTTGTTTCCATTGCATAGCGACAGTTTCTCGTCCCAGCGGTAGCGGCATCTCCGCGTGCGGACGCCAAACGCGTTTGCACACCGTTCACTCTGCATGAGAAAACAGTGAAAACGTCACTAGGCTCACATCCGGGATCGCGATGGTACCAAACCGCCACTGCTTTCCACTAGGATGCAATGCGCACACCCGCGATACGCCATCCAGTGATTCTTCGAGTACCTGCGGTGTAACCATTGTCGTTTTTATAGGTTAGAACTGTTGAAAAGCAGTCGAGTTGACGAAGGGCTCCGAGGCGTGAAACAATCTTTTCTCAAAATCGTTTATTTTTCCTGGGTTAATAATTTGCGTGCAATTTAGCTGCGCAGATCGGGCTTTGCTGATCTTACGGCATAGAATAGCTACGGTTATTCAAGTAGGATGCAGAAGCGACTATGCATACGTTTCATAGCATCAGGAGAATGAATAATGCTCGGTGTTGAAATGAAGATAAGGCTGAAATGGATTGTGTCTGTTGCCCTTGTGCTCATTGTATCCGTGACCACCTATCTTTTTCGGGCCCTTCGATCCGATCCGCCTTCCGCCCCCTGCCTCAGCCATAAGAATCCAGAGGTTGTCAGTATCGCAGATCCACAAGATGAGGTTACGGTTAACGATTGGAGACTGATCGGACCTTTTCAGTACGCGACGCCAAGTACCAGTAACACGGAGAACACCGCCACCGGTCTCGGTCGCGACTTTTTAGGAGAATTGGGCCACCCGGAAGGCTTGCTAACGGAGTCTGGCATTAACTCTTTCTGCGCCTCGGCTAAGAATGTCTGCGGGACCTATACGGCGCACAGTGCCGTAATCCCACTGGGACCTTTATTTCCAAATACTTCAGATTCGATACTTTATGCTGTGGCAAGCATTAGATCATCACATGAGAAAGACTTAGTTTTAGACGTAGCGGGTAATCAGGGAATCATAGTTTGGGTAAATGGACAAATCATCTTGAGTGCACCGCAGAGAGATAAGGGCGGTATCGCTGTCAAGTATCGCAATATGCCTGCACTTCACCTCCATTCTGGCAACAATCTATTGATCATCAAGTCTGATAGTGGCTCACAATCAGACCTGATCGGCGGCCGAATGTGGGCATTGATAACAAGTCTTATGCCTTTGAATAGCGCGCGAAATGAGTATATAGAGGCTCTGGATGGATACTTTATTTATCATAGATTTCTCAAGACCGGCGAGCAGCTGAAGATATGGAATCCGCGTCTATGCCAAGATCTACCAATGCGTATTACAATTACGGATGGTCTTGGTGACATAGTTTTTTCGAAAGATTACGACCGTGGACTTACGCGTCTTGTCGACACCAAAGGTATGCGTGAAGGATATTACGCAGTCGCATTGCAGATAGGTCAGCACACTGCGCATGATGAGTTTTACTTAGGTAACCCTGATCACGCGTATCAGACAATGATTCAGCATCAGCAAAAGACAAATCCACTAGAGCAGAACTATATCCAACGTGATCCCATGGTTCAACGTTATCGCATATTGACCTCTCAACAGTACTCTCATCCCGATGATACCGATTGGCAAAGGAAGTTGCTTCTGGTTCTAAAAGACTATGCGGAGGAGGAGCATATTGCAAAAGATGCGGAGTGGACAGCGCTTCCCGGAATGCATTTTAGGGAATACATATCGAAGATTGACGGTGCGCCACAAAACTATTTACTCTACGTGCCCCACGGAGTAAGGGGTCCAATGCCGTTGGTTATCGAAATGCCATATGCCTTGCTGCCTGACCGTCCGTTTTTGGAAAGTGGGCTTCCTATCGCCTGGCCACGTGCCCTTGATGACCTTGAAAGTGCCGCAGAGCAGTCGCAGGTTTCCGTAGCAGTCATCTATGGACGCGGTACAGTGGGAGACGCTCCCATCGGAGAGGCTGATACGTTTGAGGCCCTGAATGACATCACCAGTCACTACCCAATCGATTTGCGAAGGATGTATCTGTTTGGAATCTGCGAGGGCGGTAGGCGTGCGCTCATGCTGGGAGAGCACTTTCCAGGCGTGTTTGCAGCTGTGGGTGCGTACGGTCCGATGTTGAAACTGAACCAGACGCCACCCCCCCATTGGTGGAGCGTGAAAGAGGGGGCGATTGTGCAAGTCGACAGGTTGGCGAATACTCCCGTTAAGATCGTTCAGGGAGAGTTTGACGAACTTTCACAGAGGCCAGAGTTACTGCAATTTTTCAGGCGGCTAAAGGCGGTCAGTCCGAAATCCGATATGAATATGTTTCCGGAGGGCTTGCATGGCACTCACGGTTCTGAGCTGCGGTTATTTCCCTGGCTGTTACAACAAACGAATGCATTACCTGCTCCGCCTATTGCAGAAAGAACGAACGAGGCAATGGTCAAGCTACGCTAGCATATCTCCAGTGAAGCAACTAACTGGGTACAGTCGCTATTGCGGCTGTACTTTCCGATCTTTTTGAGGGATCGCGACAGCCGGTACCGAGTCGGTCGTGTGAAGATTGCTTTCCCTGGGTTGCGAAGTTGCCACTAGTGGACGCTGCGCGCCGAAGTCCAAGCATGCATCAGATTGCCATCTTCGGTGAAATGCTTCTTAACGAGTAACTCATGCTCGCATCGCGAATAGGTCGTTGGATCGTTCAAAATCGGACAGTTAGAAATGAAAACGGGCACAAAAAAGCCCCCTGTATTTATGTATCCGCCCTAAGTCATTTGTTTTCAATTCATATCTTTTAGGCTTAATTGGCATGGCACGTGCAATTTCTGCAGTCGATGGATATCGCTCGCCCAGATTTATTGCTTAAGAAGAAGCGCCGTATTGTGACGGTCGTCGTGGCCATTTTTTTGGTGTTGACGGTTGTGGCAATGGCCGTATCGAGGCTCAAACCAGCCGCACCCACAGTTGACCGTTCCACCATCTGGCCAGATACGGTGAAGCGCGGGACGATGATTCGTCAGGTGCGCAGCTCGACGGGAACTTTGGTTCCCCGTGAGGACCGATTGCGCCTCATCACCGCTGAAACTGAAGCCACGGTATCCCACATTCTGGTCTTGCCCGGAGCCCGAGTCGAGCCGAACACAGTGGTGATGGAGTTGGCCAATCCACAATTGGCGCAGGAAGTCTTAAATGCCAGCCTCGCGTTGAAGGCCTCCGAAAGCGAGTATTACAACAAACGAGTTACTTTGGAAAGCGATTTGATGACGCAGAAAGCCGGCGCGGCTACCGTGGGGTCGGATTATCATCAGCAACAATTGCAGGCGCAGACCGACAAGGCGCTTTACGATCTGGGCGTCATCGCGGGCTTGACCTACCGGGCCTCGCAAAGCAAGGCCGACGAGCTTACCACGCGCAACCAGATCGAAGCTGATCGTCTGGCAATGAACGAGAAGGTCATAGCCTCGCAACTAGCCGTGCTGCAGACTCAGGTCGATCAGGCGCGCGCCCTCTTCCAACTTAAACAGCAGCAACTGTCCGCCCTGCACGTCACCGCTGGCATCAGCGGTGTTCTTATTGACCTGCCCCACCAGGTGGGTGAGCACATTGCTCCCGGCATCACGCTGGCCAAGGTGGTGCAGCCCGACCAACTGAAGGCTGCGCTCAAGATCGCCGAGACCCAGGCGCGCGACGTTCAAATCGGCCAGCCCGCCTCCATAGACACGCACAACGGCATCATTCCCGGCCGCATTCAGCGCATCGATCCTGCCGTGCAGAACGGAACCGTGACCGTTGACGTAGAACTCACAGGGCCTTTACCCTCAGGGGCACGCCCGGATCTGAGCGTGGATGGCTCCATCGACCTCGAACGATTGGCCAACGTACTATACGTGGCCCGACCCGCGCTAGGCAATGAAAACTCCGCGTTCAGCCTGTTTAAGCTCGCCCCTGACGGCAAGAGCGCCACGCGCGTATCGGTCAAAGTGGGCCGTGCCTCGGTCAACAGCATTCAGATAATTGAAGGTTTAAAGGAAGGGGATACTGTAATTCTCTCCGATATGTCGCGTTGGGACGGCGTGAACCGCATTCGGCTGGAATAGAACTGGATCAAGGATCAAAGATCACAAATCAGAATCTCAAAACAAAGGACGGCACATCATGGCATCGAACGGCACGCTGATTGAAATTGAAGATCTGACCAAGATCTTCTATACCGACGAAGTGGAAACACACGCGCTCTCTGGCATTCACCTGACTATCTCACGCGGCGAGTACGTGGCCGTCTCCGGCCCGTCCGGCTGCGGCAAATCCACCCTGCTTTCCATCATGGGTCTGCTCGATACGCCGACCAGCGGCAAGTACCGTCTCAACGGCAATCCCGCCGAAAGCCTGAGCTATGGCGAGCGCTCCCGCATTCGCAACCAAGAGATCGGCTTCATTTTCCAGAGCTTTAACCTAATCGGCGATCTTACTGTCGAGGAGAATGTCGAGTTACCGCTTACTTATCGCTCGGGAATGTCTTCCGCCGAGCGCAAAATACAGGTCAAGAAAGCTCTGGAGCGCGTGAACATGGCGCACCGCATGAGGCATTATCCCGCCCAACTCAGCGGCGGCCAGCAGCAGCGTGTAGCTGTGGCGCGCGCTCTGGCTGGCTCGCCCAAGATTCTGCTCGCCGACGAGCCGACCGGAAACCTGGACTCGAAGAACGGCGAGGCGGTAATGCACCTGTTAGCCGATTTGCACCGCGAAGGCTCCACTATTTGTATGGTTACGCACGATCCGCGCTTTGCCAAACACGCCCAGCGCGAGGTGCACCTCTTCGACGGCAAGATTGTCTCCCAGACTGAACTGAAGAAGCTCGAAGAAGAAGTGGAGGCGTAGCATGTTTTTTCGGGATATATTTCAAGATCTGCATTATGCGGGGCGGCAGTTGCGTCACGCCCCCGGCTTCGCGCTTTCGGTAGTGCTTACTCTGGCTTTGAGCGTGGGTGTGGCCACCGCGGTCTTCTGTGTCTTCGATGCGGTCATGCTGCGTCCTCTACCCTTTGCACAACCGGAAAAGATTGTCGACATTACGACCTATAGTCACGGCGGTTACACAGAACCAACCTCATTGCCTTCCTACAGGGATGAGCGCGCGCAAGCACGTTCCTTCGACGCACTGGCAGCCTATTCTGACTTCAAAATGATTGCCTTGGAAACGCCGTCCAACGGTTCCGTATCGCTGGACTGTGTTCGCTCTACCGACAACTTCTTTCAGGTTTTTGGAGTGCAGCCCGCGCTTGGTCGATCCTATGCGCCCGGCGAGGAGCAGGACGGCAAAAGCGACGTCGTAGTGCTAAGTTATGAGGTCTGGCAAACATATTTCGGCGGTGATCGCGGTGTGCTGAACAAAACGGCAAAGCTGGATGGAAAGATATTCACTATTATCGGTGTTATGCCCGTCAGTTTTCGTTATCCGCTGAACGATCACAACGTGGTCTATATTCCTCAGATTAACGACCAAGGATGGAAGAACAACCGCGGGTCACATTGGAATAGTACCGTGGCACGCCTCAAAAACGGCGTGGCCATCGAGCAAGCGCAAGCCGATCTCAATCGCATTCTAGACGATCTGGGGAGAGCCTATCCGGATACCGACGCCGACCGGACGGTGCGACTCACACCTTTGGCGGAAAGCGTAAGTGCTCAGAAGACTCGAGGGCCGCTGTGGACATTATTGGGTGCTGTGCTCGCCGTGCTTGCAATTGGCTGCGTTAACGTGGCCGGCCTTTTGCTAGCTCGCGGCATCAAGCGCGAACGTGAGATGGCCATGCGCGTGGCCATTGGCGCGGGGCGCGCGCGATTGATTCGCCAAGTTCTCACCGAAGGCCTGTTGCTGGCTGTTCTGGGTGCTGTAGGAGGGGTGCTGCTGGCATCCTTCCTGCTTGGTCTGATGCGCGGCTTTCTGATCAAGGCCCTTGAACGCGGCGCGGACATCCAGATAAACTGGGCGATGTTAGGGATTGCGATTGCTATCGCCGCCGCTGCCAGCCTTGCCGCTTCTCTTTATCCGGCTTTACGCCTTTCAGGTGTTGATCCGGATCGTGCGCTTAAGGCAGGCGGCAATGCGGGCGCCGACCAAAGCCAACATCGTCTGCGCTATAGTTTCGTCGTTACGCAGGTCGCCCTCACGATGGTGCTGTTGGTCGTGGCCGGGCTCCTGATGCGCGTTGTCTCGCGCTATCGCCATACTGATCTGGGCTTCAACCCCTCTCACATTCTCTCCGTCAAGATAAGGTTATCCAAGCCGAATTATCAGGGACGAGACCCACTGGGCGTCTTCTACCGGCCCCTTGAGGAAAGAGTAAGCCATCTGCCCGGGGTTCAGGCAGCGGGTATGATCGATATGCTACCTATCGAGAGGCATGACAGTTACGGAAAAATACATATCGCCGGCCAGCCACCCAATGCGCCCAACCAGGAGATGTGGTCGACGATACGCTTCGTTAGTGCTGGCTACTTCGATGTGATGGGTATTCCTCTTCATCGCGGGCGCTGGCTTTCAGCGGCTCTCGACCGAGCCGAGAGTCTTGCGCCGACCCTGTTGGTGAACGATGCTTTCGTCAGCAAGTTCATCCCGGGAGGCCTTGATCCCACCGTGCAGCGCATTGACTCCTTCAGCCCCAAACAGGAGGAGTGGGCCTATATTGTCGGTGTAACAGGCAACATAAGACAAACCATCGCAGAGGAACCGCTTCCGGAGTTCGATTATCTGATGGACGAGCTAGATCTTAAGGAGCGGGCAGACATGTACGCTAGCATGTCGCTGCTGGTGCGGACTGCCGGTGACCCCAAGCAGGTCATTTCCTCAGTCCGCTCCATTATTCGCGAACTAGACCCAGCTGTCCCATTCGATGAGCCACGGACTATGACCGAGGTCGTATCGGAGGTTTTGGTCTTCGAGCGTATGCTAACTTGGCTCTTCGGCATCTTTGCCGGTCTCGCCCTGGTTCTGGCTTTGGTCGGCATCTATGCGCTAGCCAGTCAAGAGGTGGAGGTGTCCAAGCGCGACATCGGCATCCGTGTAGCTCTAGGCGCAACGCGCAATCGCATCTTGGGCATGGTGCTCGCACACATTGCTTGGATGTTAGGCGCGGGAGCGTTGGTGGGCATTCTGTTGAGCGTGGCTGCACGCAGAGTGATCGAGATGGTAATCCACTTCGATGCACAGAAGGAAGCGGGCAGCCTTATGCTGCTAGCTTTGCTGTTAATGATTGCGGGGTTGATTGCGGCGCTCATCCCTGCCAGTCGCGCTGCCTCCATCGAACCTATGCAGGCGCTAAGAAGCGAATAGCCTGCACCATTGATCTGGCCCAGACCGGATCTAATCGGGGTGCCCACCTTCTTGCGTATCTGTTCTTGCAACGAGGGTAGGGCACCTCGCATTTCCAGCCTCGCCGCAGCTGGACGGAACCTGGAGACTGCGGTCAAAACTTAATAAATCGTTTTGCAACTTAAGAAATCTTATTTGCCGTCTTCCCGTTGTGCTATAGCGTTCCGTCTTAGGAGATTCCAGATGGATTCTATGGCGGCTACCCAAGAGGCAATTTCTTCTGACCCTCAGCTTGTCTCAATTGCTAGCTCTTTACCTGCGATTCGGATTCGTCCTTCGCAGTTCAATGCCCGAACTGTTGCCAAAGACGGAACCTTGCTCCTTTACAACAGCTTTTCGGGTGCTTTTTCCGGTTTGCCGCCTCACGCTCGCGAGAAAGCCGAAGCGTTGCTTCACAAAGAGGGAACCAGCGTCGAGCAAACCGGCATTGCCAAGTATATGCTAGATCGCGGGTTTCTAGTCCCCGACACAGCCAATGAACTCAATAAATTCCGCGCATTGTACGGTTTTCAGCATTACCGCTCAGACTGGATGAGCTTGGTTTTACTTGCTTCGGAAGAATGCAATTTCCGATGTGTCTACTGTTATGAATCCTATGCTCGTGGCACCATGGAGCCGTGGGTGCGTCAGGCGATAGTGGCCATGGCTGAGCGTCGAATTAAGGAACTGCGCCGTCTTGAAATCAGCTGGTTCGGGGGCGAGCCATTGCTCGGATTGGACGCCATTCGCGACATATCACCTCGTCTCCAGGACCTCGCGCGAGAAAATCATGTGAATTTTAGCTCCAGTATGACGACCAATGGTTTCCTTTTAACTCAGGAGGTCCTTGCAGAACTACTCGGCTACGGTGTTAGCTTCTTTCAGATTTCTCTCGATGGCAGCCCGACCGACCACGACTGCAAGCGGGGTCTGAAAGGAGGAGGTGCGTCGTTCCAGACCATCTATGACAACCTCAAAGCAGCGCGCCATCTTTCTGATCAGTTTACCATTCTAATTCGCGTCAACTTCGACAAAGACAACCTGTCTCGCGTACCGGGCTTCCTCGATATGTTGAAGCTGGACTTCGGCAACGATCCCCGCTTCCAGCTTATGTTTCATCCAGTAAACCAATGGGGCGGCGCCAATGACGATCAACTCAATGTATGCGGCAGCACGGAGTATTCCAGCAGAATGGATCTCTTGAAGGCCGCCGACACGATGGGACTGAAACAACTAGCTCGTCTACCTCGAATGCAGGGACCAACGGGCGCAACTGTCTGTAGGGCTGCCCGTCCGTTCGCCCTGTTAATCGGTGCCGACGGAAAGATTATGAAATGCACCCTCCCCTTGGATCAAAAGGATTACAACGTCCTCGGGCATCTAAATCTGGACGGAACAACTGATATTGATCCTGAAAAGTTCGACCGCTGGGTCACGCCCGTTTTCGATGATGATGAGGTGTGTAAAAAGTGCTTCTACTTGCCTGTATGCCAAGGAAATCGCTGTCCTAATGCGCGTTTCGGTGGATCGCGGCCATGCCCTGATGAAAAAACCAACATCGTCGCTACGCTCAACTCCCTTTGGGAGCAACGATCACCGTCGGCGAATCAATATCGCGTTGAAGAAACGGGGCCGGCAGTACGAATAGAGAACGCCCAAGCGGTTAACGAACTGGAATCAGGTAGAGTCTCCAACACAACGCAACCAATTTCTCTCCGGCTCACAAACGAGGAGTTGCCTACGACCGTCTGAGGTTCCTCTATTTATGCGCGAAATGATAGTCGCGAGTTTTGAAATGATTCTGCGCACAACCGATTGTGCCAATGCGGTACAACACGGTGGCACAAACCCTTTAACATTCAACCAATCCAATTACTTGGGGAAAGGAGAACCAGTATGAACAATGACAATGTTCTAGCACCCGAAGAGAATACAATCCTGATCGTCGAATTGGACGAAAGGCTTGAATTCTCAACAATTCACCCTATGGGTGGGAACAATTGCATGCCTGGCCTTGGCTGTCCTAACAGTGGAAACGGCTGCCTCGGCGCTGGCGTTTCGTGCGCTGGATCAGGAAGCGGTTGCCCTGCTGCTGGCATGGGGTGTGGTGGAAACTAAGGGAAACAAAACCCGGGTTTCTGTGACCATGACTCGCGCTCCGAGTTATCGGCTCATGTCACTCGAGAAAGGAGGACAAGTATGGACAGGGATGATCTTCTAAGAAGTTTAACGAATGAGGTTCTGATCGTCGAGCTGGATGACCGGCTTGAATTCTCAGCAATTCATCCGATGGCAGGAAACAATTGCCTCGGACCCGGCGTTGGTTGTTCTGGCAGCGGGAGCAATTGCCCAGGTTCTGGCGTTGGGTGCAGCGGATCAGGCAATGGTTGCAGTTGGTCAGGATTGGGTTGTGGTTGATAATTTCAAAGCAATCAGATTCCGACTTCCGCAACCATGAATGTCAGTTTTAAGTTTTGAGAGGAGATGATTGGCATGATCAACGACAACGCGTTGTTGTATCCCGAAAACGAGATACTGATCGTCGAATTAGATGACAGGCTTGAGTTTTCGACTATTCATCCGATGTCGGCAGGCGGCTTTTGCGTATCCGGAGGTGGCTGCCAGGGCTCGGGAAATCTCTGCATAGGTGGTTGGAGTTGCGCCGGAGCGTGATAACACAGTCCTAGGCTTCTTGATCTGAGATCGGTAGATCCTTCGTCTTTCGGGCGATGAGTTATTCTTTCCGCCGGCAAACCGTCTCTCTGCATTTCGGAGAGAGAACCTCGGTGCGAACGAACGACTGCAGATATCCGACGAAACTCCATCGGCGGAGGCCAAACAGTTTGGCTTCCAGCGGTAACCCTGAAGCCACCGGCTACTAGCCAGTGGTCAGCTCACTCACCAGAGTTAACGGTTCACGTTACCTCGAGAAAGGCAAACAAAAATGAACAAGAATGATTCTCTGATATGCTCAGCGGGTGAAATCCTGATCGTTGAGTTGGACGACAGACTGGAATTCTCGATTCTGAGGCCGGCTGTTGGTTATGGTTGTGTTAATGGCCATTCCTGCGCTATTGGAACCGTTTGCGCGGGTGGAACTGGTTGCACCGGTGCCGGTGATTTCTGCGTTACTGGCGACAGCTGCGAATAAATACTGTCAGGTCTCTGACCGCATGACTTCGTGCATCGAGTGAGGTTTACGCTTTCATACCCTTGCCAGAAAAGAGCAAATGGATGACGCGCGAGACTGGTGCAAATATATGCGATCTGAGACTTAGTCTGTGGGAATAACTGAATCTGCTACTTTGCCATCATTACGATGATTACAACGGTTTTGAGACGGGGTCGGCCTACTGCTGTGCCGGCCTCGCATCTTAAGGGCGCTTTATACTTGTCTTGGTACCATGACCACGGATTCTCATGCTCAGAGTGACTCCCAATTCCCGACTGGCCGTGCCACGCGGTTTGGGCACACAAACGATCGTGTTAGGATCAGTACCCCTTGCGGACAGAGGAATAAGGATTTCCACTTAGGAAAAGAAAGATGAGGCACAAGAGTATGCTGCAAATCTCTGAGAATGAGTGTGATCTCGATGAGACTTCACATTCAGCCCTATTTCGAACTGTGATCTGTTCTGCTCGAATCTTGCCTCTAGATACGATGCAGTCGCAAACACGCTTTCAGGCAATTACCACAGATAACAAGCGATTTGAAATCGACAACACAGCTCGTTGCCTCCTAGAGTATTTACGAGAGCCTCGATCTCTCACCGATCTACTCGCGACGGCCGAGCGCAATCGCTGGCAATTCAGCGGAGCGCCGATCACCTTGCCTATCGTAGAAGAACAGTTGATTCGGAGGGGACTGGTAAATCTCTGCGGTGCCGAAAAAGCCATCGAGGATGAAGCCGCACCCAAGAAGGCTGGGGCCGGCAGCGGATACGAGTTTCTTACATTGCATCGCGATCTGCTCACTCGCTCAGTGCTGCGGCCAGTGACAAAGGCGCTGGCAGTTCTGCTTAACCCGATAGGAATTCAACTCGGAATCCTGTTCACGTTAGTCACGCACGTCACTTTTCTCGCTTACCTTTGGCGCGGTGCAAACCACATGACGACGAGCGTGCAAGACTGGTGGATGATACTTGGCCTTGTTTATGCGAGCGTGCTGTGGCACGAACTCGGCCATGCCTCCGCGTGTGAACGATTCGGAGCAAAGCACGGGCCGATCGGCATTGGCGTTTATCTCATCTATCCGGTTATGTATTGCAATGTTACCGATGCGTGGAAGTTGCCTCGAATGCAACGCGCCATTGTGGATGGCGCCGGCATATACTTCCACTGCCTTTTTGCCTCTATATTCTGTATTCTTGCGCTTAGGTTTCCATCGCCCGTCTCTTTGTGGGTCGTAATTAGTATCTGGAGTACGATACTCTTCAACCTGAATCCATTCTTCAAGTTCGATGGGTACTGGATATTAACCGATCTTCTCGGCATTTCAAGCTTGCACCGCATCAGCGCGGCACTGTGGCGTCGAGTTATTCTTTTCGATAAAGACCCGCAAACCCACCGCGAACTGCGCGAGATGCCTAACTCGATCCGATACACTGTTTTTGGTTACTCCGTGCTCTACGCTGCGGCGATGGCGTTTTTCGCTGAACGCATCATGCGCATGCTGATCCCCTATTGTGTGAAATCACTTATTCACGACCTCCCCTTAATGATTCTCCAGATCGAAGCCAGACATATCGATGCAATCCTATGTAAACAAGTGTTCCAACTTGCGTTTCTTCTTCTCTGCACATATAGCGGCCTGAGCTTCTTGACGAACGGAGTTTTAGCTATTATTCGCGCATTACGAAATGCCTGAAGGTGCTCAGTAGACACACCCGCGAACGTTATGCCGTGTCTTGAATCAGCATCTTCGTTGCTGCCGGGCCCAAGTATACACTGCGCTTCCATCGAACAATCATGCCCTCTTTCTCTAGTCTGTCAAGTATCGTACTAAAATGCTCTGGAGTCACAGACAGAATGCTCGCAATTTCGCGCTGCTGTAACGGTATGGGGTGTGTACCTGAAAGAATCTCCTTATCACAAAAAAGAGGCGCGAGGTGTGAGAGGAACTGCTTGGCGTAAGATCCTGATAGCGCAGCAAGATGCCGATTACGAAACTGCATAGTATGCTGCGCATAATGTCTATGCAAGCTACAGAATAGATTTCGGTCCGTGGAACAGTGCATGCAAAACTTCTCGCGTGGAACGCTCTGAATAGAGCAAGTCGTCATGCTAATTGCAGAGTAATCGGATTCACAATCCAGCAGAGTTGCTTCAATGTTAACGGCGTGTCCAGGCGCGATAATCTCTGTAATAGCATTAACGCCGTCGGCCGTCGTGTGCTGCAGCTTGACAAAGCCACTCACCAGAAAGTGGACCTCATACACTCGTCTGCCTTGATGCACAATTGCTTCACCCGGATTCAAACTTCGCTTCACTGCAAAAGAAATGCTAGTAAGAGTTTCGCATATAGGTTTTGTCGTCAAAGTGATCTTCTCGAGCATGGCATCCTTGACCTTCCTCTGTATTACGATCTGCATTGTTGTTTCTCCGGATGTGGGGTACCCAGTTGAGCCAGCTTGACTTAGTTTGACTTATCTTCGAGGAGGCGTGCACATATCGAGAAGACCTGGCGGAAGAAGGTCGTCTCCAATGTTCGGGTATGTCTTATAGATTTGATAGACTCGTTCCGCATGTCCCGTCGCGTTGCTATGATTCTGATTGCGTGAAACGCCCATCATATTCATCCAAATAGTTGTGCCGCCGCGCTCCGATTCGAGAAATACCGACTTTCTCAATGCCGCATCTGCATCTTGGTAGCTACCCGTATCTCGAAGAGCGTTGCCCAAGTTCTCCCAGGCCAAAGAGAGGCTAGGCAGACTGGTCACTGCCTTTTGCAGATATGGAATGGCATCGCGACTGTTCCCGCATTTCAACAACAATGCCCCAAGGCGGGCTATTACAATCGGACTGTTCGTTCGCATTATCTCGCTTTTAAGCATGGATACGCTTTCGGCAATTACTTTATCAAAGCGGCTGGGCTGCGCCTGCTTCAGTGAACGAAACATGGGTGAGTCGATGAATGCCGGGTTCAGTTTGATGGCTGTAGAGTATTCATTATTGGCAGCACTTGTTCGCTGATGAGCCTCCATTAGAAATGCAAGACCGATGTGATACGTATACTCTCCAGAATTAATCTCAATCGCTCTTTTTATATAGTTTTCTGCGCTTCGTTCATCACCTGAATAGTAGTAAAGCCATCCCAGGTTGTTGGCGTAATTATCGTCCTGAGGAATGGCATCCATCGCCTTACGATAAGAAGCGATGGATGCACCTAATAAATGCGGGCTTTCACCAGTCTCGGCTATATTGGCATGGCTAATTGCGGTATTCCGAACCATAGGTAGGCCGAGTCGGCCCTGCTCGAGGCCTTGGATCGAATCATAGTAGGCGTTCCCCGGATCACTCTTAATCGCCAAATCAATCGCGCTCAATGCTTTTTCCTTTTCTTGTTGCGCCATGTATCTGGCTGCATCGCTCGCATTACTGGAAGCTTCGGCGTAGTCAAGAGCCATATGAAGGATCACAACCGCCCCAGCCAGCACAGCCAGAAAAGTCAAGCCAATTGCATGTCTGGCGATTCGGCTTACTGGAGAAGGTTGTTTGAATTCGGTGATCGTTCTCCGGGCAGTCACATCTCTGGTCGCGATAATTGCCATGATTACCCACATAAGCAATGAGGCCTGAGGACTCGATAGTAATGATGAGTATGTAAATTCACGCACAACCACAGCCGCTATAGCAGATATGAGAATAAGAGAGGCGCAACGTTCAGTATTATCTTGAGACTTCGAGAGTATCTGATATTCAGATCGTAGTAGGATGAATAGCAGCAGAAAAAATGAAACAACACCAACAAGTCCTTGCTCGGCGAAAAGCTGCAGTGGGGTATTGAATGTCTGCCCCCCAAAACTTCTTTCGGGGTTTTTGCCAACATATGGGACAAGTTGAATCGCAAAGTTGTCCTGTCCTACACCGGCAACAGGGTGAGTCCGCGCCATAGTCCATGCGGACTCCCAGTTAGCAAAACGACCTTCTGTGCTTCTGGCTTGAGAGGTGGTTTGCCTCCCTGTGGCTATTTGTTGGATCTCGCCCCTGATCGGTGGGACAACGATGCAAACTACGATGATTGCAACGGCAAAAGAAACAGCAAAACCAAGTAATACCTTTCTAATATCCACGCGGAAAATAATCGCCATGATTAAAAAGACCACGCAAAACACAATCAGTCCTACAAATGCTCCGCGAGATAAAGCGAGAAAAAGAGAGGAAAGTAGTGCCGAAGTGCAACCCGCAGAAATTATCCATTGAGTCGATTTGAGCTTGGGTCCGGTTGATGCAATGCTCATCAGAAGCGTGAATGGAATAAAGAGGAGTAAAGTGGTAGCCCAGTCGTTTGGAAGGGGTGTAATCAGAATCGGACATAGTGCTTTTAACGCACTCATATCAGTGAAACCCGCCCCAAATGCACTGTTGAACCATTGGGTCGCGAGTCTAGCCTGCGCGAACGCAAGCGCCGCGCCGAGGATCGCGAAAACGAATATGCTCTGCCTTAGACCAGGGCGACAGGCCACCAGAAGGCGGAATAAGGCGTAAACAGTGGTTAAAACCGCCAAATCGGAAATGGCGTTAAAACTGTTACGTCTATAAGTGGATATCGCGTATGAAGTCAGTTCCGCAGCCCAGATAAGAGCAACATTGGCATCAACAATTGAGAACATTATGCGTTGCGGTAATGCCCAACAACCATATCCTAAAGCGACCATGGCAACCGCGCATCCGCAAATGCCAAAAATCAATTCCAAACTCATTATGTTCAAGAAACGGGAAAACACCAGACCCCAATAAGATACAAACATACATACGACCACAAGTTCCGAATGACTGGAGCGTCCATGCGACAGATTTTTCATTTTCAACAAGCTCCACAGCTGTCAAAACACTCCTTGAATTGGCTCAAGATCTACTACTCCTGCAGCCTAGCCCGCCCGGACATAATGAAATGACTTACCGCGATACATAGAAGGCAATACCATTCGATTACTTAGACGGTCCTCGTTCGTAACAGCGAATCCCTCGCACGCTGCACCTGTAGTAACCTTTGGCGATTAAACGGAAGGTTACCATAGTCTTTGTATTTTCGTCAATTCTCGCTATAGAATCAAACACCACCTTGGCTGTGCGTGCCGGGGCGGGTGATGGCAACGGAGCCGAAGTTGCCTCCATACCAACCCCTGCGGCGGCCATAATCCACGAATCCCATTGAACAGAGAGCCAGTTCAGAAGACTCGGGCGTGGGTATAGGTGGGAGTTTTGCTCTAAGATTGCAGGCAGACGTCCGCACAGGAACATAGCGAAGTTCGGGGTTGAGGATGGCCCCCAAGCAAGTGTTCCGTGCGCGACGTGGTTTGCTTGGGTATATCCTCAGCAAGCATGGTCTGGGAGAAGGGCACAGATGTTGGCAAACCGTGTGCCGTTCTCACAGTAGGCTCGCCCATATAAGAGCCCGTATACCCTGTCCGTAATCGGACACGACGCGCCGAAAACGGACACTCGACGCTTGCTCTACCGGTCCATCACCATGTCTAAGCTACCTGTAATCAATATAAACAGGATGCATCCCTCTGGCGCAGCTATTGCTCATCTCTGATAATTAATATGGACAATTGCAAGCGTATTCAGGCTGTCGCTATAATTCTTTTTTTACAGGTCAACATGGCTCATGCCATAGAACCCACATCGTCTGAGGCTGCCTTCCAGGTTCCTTTCGAGCAAATGCTGCGGTCCTCGCGCAATCCCTTCGAAGCGTATCGCGGCAAGACTTTGGCGCCTCTCAGCATCGCGAACTGTGCGCGTCTTGATACCCTGATGCGGGATGGCAAGCTCTATTTATCGTTGCGCGACGCCATCGATCTGGCGCTCGAAGACAACCTCGACATAGTGATCGCGCGCTATAACCTGCCCATCGCGCAAATGGACATCCTGCGCACGAGGGCGGGTGGATCGGTGCGTGGCGTCAATACAGGCGTGGTCTCCGGGACTCCTGGAGGTGCAGGCGCAAGCGTTTTTGGTGGCGGATATGGCGCTGGAGCCGGTGGGACCTCGAGCGGCGCGGGGGGCGCGGGCGCTGGGGCTGCGGGACTAGTCTCATCCACCTTGGGCGCGGGTACCTCGGTTTCCAACTACGACCCTTCCTTCTCTGTGACAGCCTCAGTGGATCACACCACACAACTATTGCCCAACCAAACGCTCTATGGTGTGCCGGTTATTCACGACAACACCATTCTTGGCAATCTTTCATATGCGCAGGCCTTTCCCACTGGAGGTAGTATCGAGGCAGTTTGGAATAGTAACCGTCAGACCACCAACAGCCCCAACAATATCCTGAATCCACAGCTTAACTCCTTTGTTGAGTTCTATGCGCAACAACAGTTACTGGCCGGCTTCGGACTGGGGACAAACTTGCGGTTTCTGCGCATTGCTCGAACCAACCAGAAGGTTTCCGAAATTGCATTTCGCGCCCAGATTATCGCGACGGTGACTCAAATCTGCGACCTCTACTGGAATCTGGCGAGCGCATATGATAACGAACAGGTAGAAGAGCGCTCCGTGGAGTTTGCCCGCCAAACCTTGGAGGTTAGCCGCAAACAGCTTGAGTTGCAGGCAATTCCCGAGATGGAGGTGCTGAAAGCAGAGGCTGAGTTGGCCAATCGTGAGCAAGATTTGACCGTCTCTCGCACTAATCTTGAGTTACAAGAGCTTTACATGAAGAACGCCATCACCCGCTCGCTTGATGACCCTCTTTTGGAGGAGATGCCGGTAGTCCCGGTGGACTACGTCGGCAGCGATGTTCACACTGTATTTGAACCTATTCAGGATATGATTGCAGATGCCTTGAAAAACCGCACCGAGTTACAGGAGTCGAGCTTAGAGTTACAAAACAGCGACCTCAGCCGCAAAACCGCGCGCAATGCACTACTGCCGTCGCTCTCCGTGTACGGTTTATATGCGGGCGCAGGATACGCCGGTAGAATCAATCCGGCGACCAACGATACTGGTTCCGCCATCAATATCCCTAGAGGCTTTGGTGGGGCAGTAGAGAATGCATTGAACTACTCTTCGCCTGAGTACCAGGTGGGCTTTGAGCTGAATATTCAGCTGCGCAATCGCATTGCCAAGGCCGACCAGTACCGCACCGAAATCGAGTACCGCCAGTCGCAGGTTTATCTCGAAGAATTGAGGAAGCGCATCCGCATCGAGGTGCGCAACGCGCGCTATGCACTTGAGCAGGGAGCCAGCCGTGTCGACGCAGCTCGCAAAGCCCAAGATCTGGCGCAACGCACGCTGGATATCATGATGAAGGAACAAAAACTCGGAGCGGGATCGAATCAGCAGACGCTTGCCGCTGAGCACGACCTGTCCTTGGCAGAGTCCGCGCTGGTGGGAGCCGATACTGCCTACGAGAAAGCGCGCGTCGAGTTGCGGCGCGCCACAGGTACTGTCCTTGAAGAATATGGGATATCGATAGCCGATGAAAGAAACGGTATTGTGGAGACAGAGCATCTTAAGTAGGCAAGGGCAAATTCGTGTGCTGGTTGCCGACGATCAACCGCACATACTTGAGGCCGTCGAGCTGTTGCTGGCTCCGCAGGGCATCGACGTGGACTGCGTCCGCTCGCCCCGGTTGCTCCTCGAAGAGCTCAATGAGCGTGAGTATGATGTGCTGCTTATCGACCTCAACTACACGCGTGACACCACCTCCGGCCAGGAAGGCCTTGACCTGCTGGCGCGCATCCGCGACTTCGACGCGCATCTCCCGGTGATCGTGATGACAGCGTGGGGCAACGTCGATCTTGCAGTCCAGTGCATCAAGCGCGGAGCGCGTGATTTCATTCAGAAGCCCTGGGAGAACGAGCGCCTCGTCTCACTAATCCGCGTACATGCCGAGCTGCGCCAAGCTTTGCGTCGCGCCCGTCAGCTTGAATCGGAAAACCGCTTGCTTCGTGCCGAGGGCATGCCCGAGTTCGTTGCTGGCGCGCCTGCCATGCAGCCGGTGCTCGAACTTATTGCGCAGATCGGCCCTTCGGATGCTAACGTGCTCATCACTGGCGAGCACGGCACTGGCAAGGAAATTGTTGTCAAGCTGCTCCACTCGGCATCGCCCCGTTGTCACTTGGCCTTGGTTGCCGTCAATGCGGGGGGCTTGCCCGAGGGTACATTCGAGAGCGAGATCTTCGGCCATGTCAAAGGCGCGTTCACCGACGCGCGCACCGACCGCGTCGGCCGCTTTGAGTTGGCCAACGGCGGCACGCTCTTTCTCGATGAAATCGCTACCGTGCCGCTGCGCCAGCAAGCCAAGCTTCTCCGTGTGCTTGAAACCGGCGAACTGGAGCGCGTAGGCTCCTCGCAGACCAGGCGCGTCGATGTACGCCTGATCTCGGCCACTAACGCCGACCTGCACGAAGAAGCGAAAGCTGGCAACTTCCGTGAAGACCTTCTCTTCCGTCTCAACACCGTTGAGATTCATCTTCCCGCTCTGCGCGATCGCCGGGAAGACATCCCGCTCCTTGCCCAGCACTTTCTCTCCCGCAACCGAAGCCGCTACCGCAAGCAGGTCAACGGCTTCTCCCCGGCGGCCATGCAACAGATGATGCAGTACGCTTGGCCGGGCAATGTCCGAGAACTCGAACACACCGTCGAACGCGCCGTTCTTCTCTGTCGCGAACAGGAGATTGAGCCGGCTAACCTGGCGATCGTCGCCGCGCGCTCCTCGGTTCCGTCCTTTGACGACATGAGCATCGATGAGGTTGAAGCGCTGCTCATCCGAAAAATGATGCGCCGTTTTGATGGCAACATCTCGCAGGCCGCTGAATCGCTCGGATTGAGCCGCGCTGCGCTCTATCGCCGTATCGAGAAGTATGGCCTTTGACAGACCTGTGCGCCCTGCAAGCCACTCGGCGCTTCGTCGGGTCTGGCTCTACTGCCTTTTGCTTTCGCTACCTGGGTTGCTCTTCGCAGGCCTGCTACTTCATTCGCAGCAGGCCTCGCCCGCGACGGCGCTTTTGTTGATGTGCTGTCTCTTGCTATGTCTCGCACTCTTGGCCGCCACGCTTGTCGATGTGATTGTCCGCCCGCTCCAGACGCTCTCCAACGTTGTTGCGTCGCTCCGCGAGGGAGACTACTCCTTTCGCGTGCGCGGCGCGGGTTCGCAAGATGCGCTAGGTGAACTGGCAGCCGAAGTGAACAAACTTGCCGATCTGCTCCAAAGCCTCAGGGTCCGCTCGCTTGAGGCTACCGCGCTGCTCACTCGCATTCTCGAGGTGATGAGTGCCCCGCTCTTTGCTTTTGACAGCAATGACCGATTGCAACTGGCAAACAACGCCGCACTGGAATTGCTCGGCTCTACTCATGCGCGTTCAATCGGTAGCAATGCGCGCGAACTGGGACTCGACGGTCTGCTGGCCGCGGCCGACCAGACGATTCACTCTTTCGGCAATCGGCCCTCGCGCTGGCTGCTTCGGAAAGCGGCCTTTCGCCAAGAGGGCGCACCGCACATTCTGTTGCTTCTCTCTGACGTGAGTCTCTCCCTCCAGGAAGAAGAGCAGCGGTCTTGGGAGCGCCTCATCCGCGTTCTCGGCCACGAGCTTTCAAACTCGCTGGCGCCCATCAAATCAATAGCGGGCAGCCTGCTGGCGCGGGCTCAGAGTATCAATGGCGACGAAGGTGTTATCCACGATTTTCGACGGGGCCTGGGCGTAATCGAGGGCCGTGCTGATGCGCTCCATCGCTTTGTGCAGTCATATCGGCAACTCGCCCAGTTGCCCCCTCCGCTACTAAGACCTGTCCCGCTGGGCGCGCTCCTTGAGAGGGTCGCTCTCCTCGAACAGCGTCTCGATATTCAAATCGATTCCGGGCCGCCGGTTACGCTTCAAGCCGATCCCGACCATTTGGAGCAGATGCTCATCAATCTGCTTGCCAACGCCGTCGATGCATCGCTTGCCAACGATTCGCGGCCGGTTCGCGCAAGCTGGCGTACTACGGACTCTTCGGTATCGATCATCATCGAAGATAGCGGACTGGGAATCGCCAACGCCGAGAATCTTTTTGTCCCTTTCTACACCACCAAGCCCACCGGCAGCGGCGTAGGTTTGCCCTTGGCCCAGCAGATCGCCCGCGCGCATGGGGGTGAGATCAGTCTAGTCAACCGCGAGGACGGCCCCGGCACACGTGCCACTGTCCGTCTGCCCATGGCAGAGGCAGGAGAACTCGCATCGACGCCTCCCAAGTGATCAGTGAGAACGCGCTAAATCTTCGAAGCCTGACAGCCGTATGGGTCAGCCAGATCGCCAGTCGGCGCTGCTGGGCGGCCTTATCCGGTGCTGCCTGGACCCAGGTTCTTCATCTTGGCGGTAGTTGTGAACCAAAGGGTGAGGGATGAAGGTTTGCGCATAATTAACTCTCTTCACGACGTAGCCATTCCTCTATCTTTGTTGTTGAGTGATGTGAGCCCCCAGGGGACCGGAGGATCTCCCGACAAAAGATGGGGGAAGACCGGGAAGGGAAGTAGTCTCTTCAAGATTCATGCGGCGACGTAATAGTACATTCTCTATCCGTTCGCCTCGCGCAGGATTTTTGAGGTTTAGTAATGGGCAGGGCAGCTTAAAATTGGGGCCACAGACTTCTTTTCGGCTTTGGTACCCACCGAGAGGCGGCTATCTTAGCAAGCTTCGGATCGGCCGTCAAAAGCGCGGGCAACTCCACAATCGTTGGCTCGGGGACCCAAATGCGCCCGGCCGATAGTACACGAGTACCCGGCCTCATCGATACACAGTAGTCCTACGTTGGCGTAGGAGCGCAGCTTGCGCAGACGACCTTCCGGAGTCTGGTGGTGCAGTTCGGTGAGTAGCTTGGAGGCGGTGCGGAACAGGACGGAGTGGCCGGCCAGCACTGCGGCGTGGCAGATGTTCTGCGCGATCATGGTCTTGCCCAGGCCGTTTGCTCCAACGAGCACGAGATTGCGGGCCTCGGCGAGGAAGTCGAGTGTCATCGCACGCTCGATGACATCGCGTTCGATACGCGTTGGCCAGGACCACTCGAAGTCGGCCATGGGCTTGAACTTCTTGATCTCGGCAGCACGCAAGCGGCGTTCAAGGCTGCGGTGCGCACGCTCGGCCACTTCGATCTGCGCCAGTTGTTCGAGCAACTGGCGCGGCGACCAACGCTGTTTCGACGCGTAAGCCAGCAAGTCATCCAGTTGCGCGGCCACAGCGGTGAGGCCGATCCGCTCCAACTGGTCGCGCAGGTTAGGATTCGGGTTCGGGGTCGTCGTCGTGTCGTTGAGCGAGTTCATCGTAGGTCTCCAGATCGTGAGGGCGGACTTCGACGCTCTCAGCTTGCGGATGGCGTCTGAGGTCGAGCGGCAACGGTGCGGTGCGATTGGACTGGGGCAGCAGGAACTCGACCGAGGCGGCGCGCGGCGTGTTGCGTTCAAGAGCTTCGCGAACAGCGCCGCGCATGGCGCGGGCACCGTAGCGATCAAGCAGCTGAAGCAGATGCGCGATCTGATGCGGAGCCGATTCGCCGCCGGCGAAGGCCCGCTCCAGTAACTCCGCACTCTCGGGAACAACCAGCTCCAGACGGCCAGAGCGCGTGGATTCGATCGCCTTGCGCTTAGTGCGTAACAGAGCCTGCTGGTGCGCCGGATTGAGAACATCTGCTGGCGGTCATAGCTACGGCGATGACGGGCGATCTGGCGCACACCATCGAGGATGCGCACCTCGGTGTCGGATGCGGCAAGCATCAACTCGCGGCCCACCGCCTCGGGCGGGATCGAGTAGTCGTTGCCGTCGAATCGCACGTAGATGGTCTTGGCCGAGCGCACCGCCGCCACGCGATCGGTCGAGAACTCGTGTGCAGGCAGCGGCAAAAGGCGCGGGCACTCTTCGGCGAAGGCCTCGGCAACCGTGCGATCCCGATCGTCAGGCCATGGTCTCTGGTGCGCCACATCGTCGCGCCACGTCAGCGGCTGGCGGTTGCACTCCTCCAAACCGGGGTCCCCAGCAAACGGTCTTTGTTTGCTGGGGTGGAAGCGTGGTGAACGTGCGCGCCGCCCAAAACGAGTCGCGCACGAAACGTATCGCCCGTTCCACGCGCTCTTTTTGATTACCGGCCCGCACCTGGCAAGGCTTGGGCTCGAAGTGGTAGTGACCGGCCAGCTCCAGCAGCCGCGGGTTGAAATGGATCAGACTGCCGCGGCGCTCCAACACGGCCGATTTCAGATTGTCGTACAGCAGGATTCGGGCAGAACCGTGGAACGACGCGAAGGCGTTCACGTGGCCGCGCAAAAAGTTCTCCATCGTCTGGTCGAAGAAGAACTCCAGATACAGCGCCCGCGACCAGGACAAGGTCATCACGAAACAACTCAGAGCGCGCCGGGCGCGGCCCATCATGACCGTGCCAAACGACGCCCAGTCAACTTGCGCCTGTTCGCCGGCGAAGACATGAAGGCGCAAAAATGCCTCCTGCGGGCGCGGACGCAACCTCGCCACCACGCGCCGCAACTGCTGGATACTTTCTCGATAGCCGCGATACCGCAACATCTGATCCAGCCGCGTGGCGCACAGGCGCGGATGTGCTTCCAGCGTTTGGCGTACCAGGGGAAGATAAGCATCCAACATGGTGGCACGCAGCCGCTCGGCGCAATGAAATCGCTCCACCTCGATAGCGCGCTTTACCGTATCGGGATGAACACCGAGCGCCTGAGCAATCGTGCCCACCTTCCAGTGTTCGGCATAAAAGTAACGGCGGATCTGTACCCGCACCTCCGGATCGATCATCTCTCCCTCATCTGCGAATCGATATGCGCGGAAAAGGATCGATCAGCTGGCCAGTGCGCCCGCAAACTACGCAGCGCAGCCAAAAACCTCGCCGCTCACGGGGCCGAACACGCAGCGGCGCGACCGCCGGCCACGTGATCGCTTTTCCACCCTCCGATGGTGGACCAGATAGAGTCGATTGGGAACCTTGATCCGTCACGCAGCATCGAAAATGCCGGCAACGATAACACGCTGGCGGTCACGATGGTCCAGCCGGCCCTCGACGCTCTGCTGATGCCGACGATTGGCTGCCCGATGCTGCCGACGACGCTCATGACCGCGGCACTCCCTGCTGCAGTAGCGCTGACCGCGATCGCAGCACGTGCAGATCCAGAACATCGCGCGGCAGCCAGAATGATGACAAAACCGAAGTCGGAGTACAACTTCCCCGTGACCCGCGATTCGTAACGGCAGACGGTCTTTGACAACGGCAGCGGTTCATGCCAAGGTAAAAACAACTCGGAGGTTGCCTTCTCCCGGAAACACCTTACACCTTCCGGCCGTACTGACGATGAGCGACCGATGACCGCGCCTCCGGCGCACATGATATCAAGCTTCTCTATACCGGCAATTGATCAGAAAACGACGCTTTCAGATGATTGATGACATCATTCGACGCGCACCGATGAAGCGTCAACGCTTCGATCGCTGGAACGATTGTCACCGGCGCAATATGACTTCCGTCTGCGGACCGAAGTGTGAGACATTCTCTTTCAACAGCTTCACAAACCAGACAGGTACCCGGCGTCGCAGTAAGGTGCTGGCACCGGAAAAGCCGAAGCCGACCTTCCGCGAAATCGCAAATCTTGGAATCGTCTATGCAAACCAAAACCACGCCAGTCCAAGCAAGATGGTATCAATACTCAGTTTTCTCTGCAACGACTTTGGTGATCGGATTGCCGAAACTATTAGCAAGACCGAACTTGAGAACTGGCTTAATAACAAAGCTGAAAACCGCGATTGGTCCGACAAAAAATGGAGCGCAAAGACTAAGCGTAATTATCGCACTGCAATTCGTATCTCGTACAAGGAAGGCATGCGGCTCGGCATTATCGAGGTTGACCCGACAGCTCAAATTATCTATCGTCGCGAGCCACAGAGAGAGGTTCGGGATATAACGCCGGAGGAGATGGATCGTATCAGAGCCTCGATCGCAATCCCGGGTAGTGCCACGCGTACCCCAGCTTTTTGCCGTGATTGTCTGGCACAATTTGAAGTCGCACATCAAACGGGGATGCGAAAATCCGAACAATTCCGTGCGACCTGGGAAAAGATTGACTGGAAGCGGAGCGTCCTCTTCATCCCAAAGAGCAAAAACGGGGATCCGCGAGATGTGTACCTGAATAGCTATGTCATTGCGATACTGCGCGCAGTTCAGGTCGAACAAACTTGCGACGGAATTCTGCCGACAGGGAGAATTTTCCGGATCAAAGACCCGCGGGGGTGGTTCGAAAACACGCTGAAATATGCCCAGATACATGGTGTAACTTGGCACTGTCTGCGCCACAGCTTCGCTACCCACTTGGTGCAGGTCAACGTCCCGATGAAGTATGTGCAGGACTTGATGGGACACATCGACTGGGAGTCGACCGCACGTTACATCCACCCGGCCGACAATGAGGTAATGGCGGGAATAGCCACAATCAGCGATGACAGTGTTCCGGAGTACCTCCTCAACAAGTCCTACATCCTGGCATTATTGGAAGACGACGCTGATTCTCCTGTAATGCCTATGCCTGAGTTTCGCTCGCTGGAGGCAGAGTCTGGACAGATGTTCCCGGTAGAGGCGTCTGTAAACGAGTCGGAGCTTCCACCCAGGATGCTGACCCGCATCCCTCGTGAAGAACTCTACGAACTCGTCTGGTCTGAGCCAGTGATGCATGTGGCGCGGCGTCTTGGTAGGTCAGGCGTCGCAGTGGCCCACGCCTGCCGCAAGCGGGATATTCCAGTGCCGGGAAGAGGGTACTGGAACTAGCTTGCTGCCGGAAAACCTGTTCCACCTCGTCCACCCCTGCCGCCTTTACCCAGCGACCAGCAACAATAGCCGCCGCTCTGAGTCTTGGTTTAGATCGCAATCAAGCTTCAGAGCGGCATAACTTGACTCGTACCCTATGAGGATTGAATCTATGCCGAGAAAAGTAGTGAACGTAGCACATGACGGTGTTTTTGAGGCGGAACCAGGCTCTGATGTGTGGAGCGTTAAGATGATTCTTGCGAACGGAAGCAGATTGATTCGGGAGGTCGGCTCGTACAAAGATGCTGACAAGGCCTATGAGGATCACCAGGCTGCCAAGCGTTTGGGTATCGCATCGCACGCCGAGATTATGCGCGGTCCGAAGTTCTCTGAACTTGTGGAACTTGCCGCTGCGTACTACAGGTCTAAAGACGAGACAAAAGAGAAGCGGTTTCTCGGAATGGCAACTCTGATGTCGCTGCGATTTGGCAACCGTATCGCGGCGACGTTGACGACAATGGAACTCGAAAACTGGCTATTGGATGAAGCCGACGAACATGAATGGGCCTCCTACACAAAACGCCCACAAGTCAAGTTTGGTGGTGATCTATCGCGAAGGCATCAACCCTAACTTGGTCAAGAAAAATCCTGCGAAGCTGATTTTGAGCGCCAAGGATGCAAACCGGCGGATGAGGTTTTTTTCTGAGGACGAAGAGCAGCGATTCCGCCAGACCATCCTTGAGCGCGCTAAGCGCTATCCAGCAGATTGGGAAGGACGGCTGGCGGAGATCGATGTCGCGATTCATACCGGAATGCGCAAATCTGAGCAGTTCGGCCTGACTTGGGATCGAGTTCATCTCGATAAAGGGTTAATATTCCTCAAGAATGCGAAGAACTGCCACAGCCGCTACGTGTTTCTTAACAAACGCTCGAAGGCTGCGCTCATGCTCATGAGAGAGCGGCATGAACGGCTCAGGGCGCCCGAGAGCGCACTCGTCTTCCCGGGCGGATCATCAACGCAGTGGTTTGAGAGTGTTCTCGAGGAAGCCGGAATTCGAGATGCTGTGTGGTATACATTCCGTCACACAACCGCCAGTCGTCTGGTCATGCGGGGCGTCCATATTGCGTTGGTGCAGAAGATCATGGGACACCGCACACTACGCATGACGTTCCGCTATACGCACCTGGCAGCCGGGCATCTCCTGAGAGCGGTGGAACGGATCGTACCGGAAACCAGACCTTTCTTCGATAAATAATTCTAACGGCCACGCATATTCAAAAGATGATCTGCACAATAACGGCAGACAACAATCAACGCCAATTGCGAGTCGACTAACGTCAGTTCTGGCCGGAACGACCACTGACAATTTGAATGGAGGATTCATGAGTGAGAGTGACCCTTTAGAGAAAAAGATGATTGCAACAGACCTAGGTGAGCAACATGCAACTTCGATAGGAGAGAACGTGAACTACTTGGACAAGCTGATGCCTGAGAAAAGGCCCATCGAAGCGCTGACGCGGTTGTTCGTAATCGCTTAGCGGGACACCGGCCAGTCGCGCGGCGTGGCGAATTTCCTGCTGGCTTGGTATAACGCTGCGGAATATGGCGGATGGGATCCAACGGACCTATGGAACGTGGACAGGAAAATAGGAGCCGACATGTTGATAGTGCTTGAGCTCATCAACGTGCGCAACTTCTATCCGGATGGGTTTGGCTTCGAGAAAGACATCCAGAATGTATGGAGGCTCTGGAGGGGCTAGAACGCCTCTCTGGTTGTGCGCGGAGGAGGGCGACAGAAAAGACAAGCGCGGCAAAGCGTGCATCCCTGCAGAGGGCAATTGTTCGATGCTATGTGGAAGCATTATTTGAAGTTAGTAACTTTGAGTGTGCGATAATAGAGAGGCGCGGTGTGCGAGTGGAGCAGACGGCGCCTCTGAGTGTTGTATGTGGACCGGTTTACTTCCGGTTAAGTGGTTTTGGTTTGGCTTGAAATGCGGTTCAGCCGAGTGATTCCAGCTCGGCTGTGATGAGTTCATGGCTGGAATTTCGCGGACGCGTCAGAGGTACACGGGGGCTAAAAAACGGCGACATACCTCCAAAATGGTGCAAAATGGACGTTCGATTCGACTCTGTTATCTTTTTTATTCGCAAGCATTTATCTAAGGTTCCGGGCCTGTAGCTCAACGGTTAGAGCAGGGGACTCATAATCCCTTGGTTCGGGGTTCGAATCCCTGCAGGCCCACCAAATAAATCAAATATAATCATAAGTTTAGTAGACAATAAAGAGAAAGTTTCCGGTGGCCGTACTCCTGTCGATGGCTGTTTTGATGGCTGTTATTCTCCCGATGGCTGTGCTACAATCCCGGCCTATAGGGGGAGAGATGAAAGCCAAGGCCGTAAGGGGAGTTTATGAGCATCCTGCCGGGTCCGGGGTCTGGTGGATTCACTACTACGCCGAAGGAAAGAGGCACAGGGAAAAAGCCGGACGCAAGAGTGACGCCTTAGCCCTCTACCAGAAGCGCAAGGCCGATGCGAGGCGCAAAGTCAAACTTCCTGAACTCGTGCCGGGCAAAGTCGTCACCTTTGGTCATCTGTCAGCGATGGCCGTTGAACACGCTGAGACTCACCTCAAGTCAATCGCGCACTACAAGACAAAAGACTCGATACTGCGTGAACCCTTCGGAGAGCGGGCCGCGTCTGCGATCACGCCGCAAGAAATTAACGAGTGGCTCACCAAACATTGCAAGACGCCAGCAACAGCAAACCGCTACCGGGCGTTCATGTCACTCGCGTACAGGCTTGGCATGGAGAACGGGAAAGTGGAGAGTAATCCGGCGCGTCTCGTGCGACTGCGAACAGAGAACAATACCCGGATGGGGTTCCTAAGCCGAACTGAATATGGGAAGTTGCTAGGCATTATCCAGCGCGACAATCCAGCACAAGCGCCCGCCTTCATCGTGAGTGTGTATACCGGGATGCGATGGGGAGAGCAATTCTCGCTGGAGTGGGGACAAGTGGACCTCAAGCGGAAGATAATCCGGCTGACGCAAACCAAGAATGGGTCAGCCCGGAACGTCCCATTAAACGCAGTGGCGGTGGCGGCGCTTCAGCAACAAAGGGAGGCCGTATCCCATGATGCTGGACAGCCCGTCTTCCCGCGTCCCGGCCCCCAGTCAGATTGCCGCTGGTGGTTTGGACCGGCGCTCCGAGAAGCGAAAATCACCGAATACACTTGGCACAATAACCGGCATACGTTTTGCTCGTGGCTTGCAATGGCCGGAGTGAGTACCAAGGAAATTCAAGTCTTGGCTGGCCACAAAACCATTACGATGGCCGCCCGCTACGCGCATCTCTCGCCGGAGGCCACGGCTTCGGCATCGGAGCGACTCGTTATCTCGTAGTGGTTCCCGGACGCAAACCGAACCAGTGAGGCCCGAGTGGCTAGAACTTTGCAGCCAACACGCCGAGTCTCCAATAGGTTCCCGACAATCAGGTAATCGAGGAACCAAACAGAGATAGAGAGTTGGCGGGCGGCCTCTTTCCGGTCAGCTTAGCTGATATATGTTCAGCCGGATAGGGCAACAAATGACATTCCCCGGATAGACAGAGCATAGCCGAGGCCGGGCCGGAGTCAAGGCCGCGCTGAATCGCGCCGCTTCGCGGTCGTAGAGCCTTGACACCGGCCCTCGCGCCTCGGCACATCTTCCAATATCCGGGGAATGTCAGCTTTCTGAACGGTTATTCGGAAGCAGACGCGATCCGCTCCACCACAGACAGCTTATGTGCAGGGGAAAGGTGGCTGTAAAGGCAGCTAGCCCAGGCGCGGTCCACGTCAAGGCTCTGCGAGCGCGTAGCGGCGGGCTGCGGCCCGGCACCCCGTCCGCGTAAAATCACTATCAAGTAATTCTGAGAGGCGTTTTGTGCTGAAATTCCGTTGTATTGCCGAGTGGTTCTCTGTCGTGCTGCTGATATTATGCATGGCCGTAGTGTTATCGGCCCAAAGCAAAGGCATCGACCCCGCTTTGCTTGCAAAGGCAAAGGCCGGAGATGCCAATTCACAATTCAACATTGGTATGCTTTACGACAGTGGTCAGGGCGTACCACAAGACCACGCCGAGGCAACTCGCTGGTTTCGTAAAGCTGCGGAACAAGGAAATGCAACTGCCCAATTTAACCTTGGGGTGGCGTATGAGGCTGGCGGCCAAGGTGTGCCGCAAGACTATGTTGAAGCTGTTAAGTGGTTCCGCAAGGCTGCCGAGCAGGGAGATGCTTTCAATGAGTTAATGCTTGGTGTTGTGTATCACAACGGTGTAGATATTCTGAAGGATGATGCTGAGGCCGTTAAATGGTGGCGCAAAGCCGCCGAACAAGGGAATGCTCCTGCGCAATACCATCTTGGATTGGCATATGCCAGGGGTGAAGGCGTGCTGCAAGATTATGTCGAAGCCGCCCACTGGTATCGCAAGGCTGCGGAACAGGGCCATGGAGGCGCTCAATTCGGCCTTGGCTGTATGTACTACGACGGCCAAGGCATGCCGCAGAACTATGTGCAAGCCGCAACCTGGTACCGCAAGGCGGCAGAGCTGGGTCCCGCCCTTGCCGAGTCACAGCTTGGCTATATGTACTACCTGGGCAAGGGCGTTCCGCAGGACTTCGCGCAAGCTGCGATTTGGCATCGCAAGGCCGCAGAGCAGGGCGATGTCGCTTCGCAACGGATGCTTGGACAGCAATATTTCCTAGGGCAAGGCGTTCCAGCCGACTTCGCGGAAGCGTACTTCTGGCTGGATATTGCCTTAGCGAGGAAGCTGCCCGAAGGATTCCCGGAGGGGGATGAGGCTGAGATACGAGACGCCGCCGCTTCCGCGCTGACGCCAGCAGATCTCTCCCGCGTTCAAGAACGGGCGCGGAAATGGTTTGAGGATCACTCCCCTAAGAAGTAATGTTCATGAAGGAGAAATAATGAAGATTGAATTTGCACTCACACTCGCGCTTCTAGCTACGACTGCGTACGGACAAGACACTCAAAAGACTGTTGCAACTTCGGTTCCAGCCTCAGTCTCACATTGGGTTACCATGACTGGAAATGGTTTGTACCCTACCTGTTTAGCTTGGGTGAAAACTCAAAGCAATGGCGGTGAAGAGGGGGATACAGTGATTAAAGGCCAGCACTGCTACTCTTTTATTTTGGGCGTCATTAACGCCTATCCGGCTTCCACTTCCTTCCCTTTAGGAACGACGAATGACCAAATTGTTGACGTTGCGATTAAATATTTGAAAGAGCATCCGGCTGAAAGAGGCAAGGACGCGTGGTTTCTAATACTTAAGTCGGAAGAAGAAGCCTTCCACGTGAAGTGGTTGCTATTTTGATTGGCGGCGATATAACTCGCGAAGGGTAGGCCATTACGGCGATGTGCAAGCCGCTATACATAGCGCGCTGGCGCGCAAGCGCAGCTTCAACAATTAGTGCAACGGCGCGCCAGGAAAAATTGAAGTCGCGATTCACCCTTCACAGCTACTCTCTTGATTCAAACGCCTCGCCTCCTCCAAATCGAGGCGAAAATTCTTCCCATGGCGTCGAAGCATTACCAGTAGATTTGGACCGTCCACCAAGGAGATCGGCTTATCTTTGGCGAATGCATATGAATCTGGTCCGTAAGAGCTTGTAGTGATCAGTATTCCCCTGTTAGCGCCCTCATTTACCACCGTGCCGTAGAGATCTCTCACCGCCGCGACGTCTACAGGGTTTGTATATCGTTTAGCTTGCAGCACAAATTTGCCACCACGAAGCGGATCTGGATCAAAAAGCACGGCATCGACGCCTCGATCACGCGATGCCCTCGTTACCTTGACCTCAACCCCCTCCTTTGCGAACTCCCACTCAAACAACTGAGCGACCAGTTGCTCAAAGTCGTCCCATGGCATGGCTGCCAAATTGGCTTCCGGTGCGAGAAGTGAATCGAGATCTTTGGTTGCAATGAATCTGTCGTCGATTTTGTTCAGGACGAAGATTGGCCTAATCGGCGAGATCGAATCGAGCGAAGGCACAGCGATTCCCTTGAAGTGCCTGAAGCAAGCCTCGGGGTCTACTTGGTCAAGATGCAACGCGCTGAACTCATAGACCTGGCCCTGTAGTGAGCAGATGATTCCCTTTCGGGGAGCTCCGGTCGCCGGGTCGAACCAATCTTGAGATACGTTTATGGCAATTGTCTTGAAGCTCGTGGGATCAAGTACTTTGGATGCGAGGTAGCCTGCACGAATAACGACCGAGTACAGACACTGGCGGACGATTTTTTTCTTTTGCGCCTCGGACGCGTACTTAGGCTTCCCTCCAGCGGTCACACCGGACTGAAACTGATGTCCCGCAAAGTCAGGGAACTGGAGTTCAATGAGAGCGACTTTTGCGTTTGGGTCAGCAAAAGCGCGGAAGGTGTTTTGGGGTAGATAGTGATACAAATATCGCATCGGATGGCGTTTGTTCGATATTTCGATTAAGGTCGCAAGGGCTCCAGGATCTTCGCGCGCATATCCATCTCGGAGCTTATCTAGCCTAGAGGCTTCAGCGGTGAACGTCTCCTCGAAGGCACGCATCTTAGTATCGATGATCTCTTGCAGTGCATCCTTTTTTGCGAGCGTCGAAGTCCGCTGCTCCGTATCGTGGTCGAAAAAGCTTGGACTCCTGTCCTTGTGTGGTTCCAAGTACCACGAGGCATACTCACTCTTCGCAAGGTGCAATACGGGCGGAGCGGGAATAGCCGAGAGATCGGGAATAGGCAGAGGCTCTAATAACCTATCAACACTCAGCCATTCTGAATCGCACGGCAGCAAGTATCGGTCAATAGGACTAAATACTCCAGGGTGCGGTTCACTCGCGTGAGCAGTCATCCCGTCGTAATTAACGGCAGAGATCTGCTTCGAGAGACTTTCAACCGTGTATCTGTAGTGTTCCCACGCGCGGTTGAGCCCTGTACGCTTCCAGTCCAAATTGCGATGCATTTTTAGCTGCCTTCATTGATTATATCGAGTTATCGTCTCAAAATAGGCAATTCTCTGCGTTTACTAAAGTTCGCGATCTCATGCGGTCAATGGAGCCGATCTGTCATACGTTATTGAGTTCGCTCGTCTAAATTGGGTTCTTCGTCACATTTGGTGAAGTAGTTTCAGGCTTTCTATGTCTGTTTGAAAATGTGGATTTCATTCGGCATTTACGACGCGGAGTCGAAGCAGATCGAATTTGGCGCGGCCGTACATGGAGCGTTTGATCAGCTTCAGGCGGTGAACATGTCCTTCGACCGGTCCGTTGCTCCAAGGATGTTGAAGTGCGGCGAGCACGGCAGCCTCGTCCTGGCAGAGGTGCTTTGCGAAGCTGGCCAACAAGCTTGTTTTGGCGTCTTCTTTCCATTTCATCCAAGCAACCGCATCTCGTTGCCGAATGATGCGAACGAACTCCCGTGCCAGTGAAGCGCAGGTGGAAATTTCTGAAGATCTGCGGCATAGTTCATCGAGATAGCTTCGAGCATCTTCTGGTTCTTTCAGCAGAGTCCAGGCTGTTTGTCGTGGGGATACACGCGGCGGGGCATGGAAGGAGGGTTGCTGTCCAATGCGTTCCCTGCGTGAACCATAGCGCCGCCGAACCCAGGTCCGAACTATCGGGCATTGGCCGGCAAAACCTTGTGCACGAATTTCGTGCCAGAGTTGGGTGGCATTGTGACATCCCTCGCTCCAGCGCTGTTCCAGATATTCGCGGTGTTGGTTGACGGTGGATTTGCGGCCGGCGAGCTTTCGCTCGGGAAATCCACGAGCACGTATCCAGCGACGAACCGTGCGTATGCCGAGACTGAAGCTATGAGCAATTTCGCGCTGGGTGACGCCTTTCGCTATCTGCTCCATGATGGCTTGATAGGTTGCGAGACGACGTTCACGATTGTGCTGCTGCTTCTTCTGAGTTCGAGAGTTGGGCTTGGTTACGTCAGATGGGAGAACCGCCAGAGTGGCAGAGGACTCCGGCTTACTTGTCGAGGCCTTCGCGGCCTCCACCAGCAGACGATGGTGTGGTACGAGTGCGCTGATAAATGCCTCGCTGAGGTTGTGAAGAAGGTGCCAGCGGTCGGCAACTTGCACGGCGTGCGGTGCGGCCGCCGCCGCAGCTTGGGCATACAGGCTGGCTCGATCCCGGCTGACAATCTCCGTTCCAGGATGAGTTCGAAGCCATTGCGCGGTGCTCTCTGAACTGCGGTCCGGCAATAGATCGACGACCTTGCCACGCTCCAAATCACAGAGAATCGTGCCGTACCGACGCCCCTTACGCCATGCCCAGTCGTCGAATCCCAACACCCGAGGGGATGAGCAGAAGGCTTTATCACTTTACGGCGCAACTGGCGGAGCAGTGTCGAACCACTGGCCAAAATGCCGAGTTGCTGCGCCAAACGAGATCCTGCTGAACCGCCCAACGCCAATGTGATCTGCTCCAGCGACGTGCTCAACCGGCATGTGCGCCGGGCGTATCGCTGCACTGTGTTTGGAAGTCGCTCAGTAAATATCAGCTGTCCACAGCTTTCCGTGCCGCAAAAGAACCGGCGGACGCGCAGTTCTATCCGCACGGGAATTCCTTCCCAAGGCAGATCCTTTAGTCGCCTCTTATAGCGGCTGTGAATGCGCCACGATTCTTGCCGGCACACTGGACAACAACCCGCCTTGCCCGCCGCTCGCAGCACCATAACGAGCCGACAATTCTCTTCGACCGTCAACTGATCCAATACCACTTCACCGGCATCAGGCACCAATGTTCGCTGTTTCATCGGCTTCAGCCGGAGACCGCCAGAGCATACCACTCTTTTAACGCGTTTCCTCCGCTAGAAAAAGTGGCAAACGTGGTTCACCAAATGTGACGAAGAACCCTAAATTGGCCCACTTCGCTCATCTAAATTGGCCCACCTGTACAAGCCCGGATGTAAGGATTCGGGGATGGACAGGAGGCACAAGGTGGAACTATTCGAAGTGATCCGGCGGGGATATGCTGCCGGAGAGACGATCCAGGGATTATCCAGGAAGCATGGCGTGCACCGGCGGATGGTGCGGCAAGCGATCGGCAGCGCGATTCCTCCCGAGCGAAAAGCGGTTGTAAAGGAAGCTCCTCGCCTCGGTCCTGTGAGGGACCTGATCGACGGTATGCTGGCCTTGGATCTTCAGGCGCCGCGCAAGCAGCGTCACACGGCTCATCGGATTTGGATGCGCCTGTGCCGCGAACATCCGAACCATCCCGTCGGAGAAGCGACCGTACGGCGTTATGTGCGGCAGCGGAAGCGAGAGCTGGGACTAAGCGGACGGGAAGTGTTCGTGCCGCAGAGCTATAAGTTGGGCCAGGAAGCTCAGGTGGATTGGTTTGAGGGCATGGCCATAGTGGGCGGCGAGGTGCGCAAGCTGCAGTTCTTCGCGATGCGCAGCATGGGCAGTGGCGATGCCTTCCATCGAGCCTACCCCCACGCCACGCAGCAAGCTCTGCTTGAGGCCCACGAGCATGCGTTCAACTATTTTGGGGGTGTTTTCAAGACCCTGCGATACGACAACATGACCTCGGTGGTGAGGAAGATTCTGCGTGGATACCAGCGTGTAGAGACGGAACGGATCATAGCGTTCCGGTCGCACTGGGGCTATCAGAGCGAGTACTGCAACCCGGCCAGCGGCAACGAAAAAGGCGGCGTGGAGGGTGAGTTGGGCTGGTTCCGGCGCAACTGGCTGGTGCCCGTGCCGGAGGCCCCTGCGTTGGACACGTTGAACGAACATATCCTGGATGCCTGTCTGGAGAGCCGAAGTCGCACCATCATTGGTCGATGTATGACGGTCGGTCAGGCCAGTGAACTGGAACGCGAACATTTGTCGCCGCTGGCCGAAGAAGGTTTTCCGATTCATGAGTCGCTGTATCCGCTGCTTGTGGACAGCAAGGGCCGCGTAAAAGTGAAGACCAACTGGTACTCGACTCCGCTTTGGCCAGGGCTTCGCGCATCAGCGGTGGTGGGTCCGTTAACCGTAGAGATCATGCATGACAACAAGGTGACTGCACGGCACCCGCGATGCTATGGGCGCAGCCACGAGATCCTCGATCTGGAGCACTACCTGGATGTGCTGGAACGGAAGCCGGGAGCCATGAAGGGTTCGACGCCTCTCGAACAATGGCGCCGAGTTGGCCGCTGGCCTGCTTGTCTGGACGCCATCTGGCACGAGCTTGAGCAGCGTCATGGCAAGGCCAAGGGAACCCGCGAGATGATCGCCCTGGTTCGTGCCGGCTCCTCCGACGGATGGGATAAGCTCATCGTCGCCGTGGAAGAGGCTTTGCGCCTGGGGATCAGCGATTCAGCCGCGGTGATGCATCTGCTGCGTATGCCCGATCCGGAACAACGCCGCCAGCACGCCGTGGCTTTGGCCGAAGAACTGCTTCAGTTTGAACGCCCCATGCCAGTGATGGATAACTATGATCTGTTGCTGGTCAACACTACGGGGGCCATCCAATGAAAAACCAGACACATGCCTTGGAATACGCCAGTGTGCTTCAGTACTGCAAAGCGGTCCGGCTACCTACCGTCGCCGCCAACTTCGTGCCGCTTGCCGAACAGGCAGTGAAGGAAGACCACAGCCACATTCGCTATCTGGAAGCACTATTGGCCATCGAGTCGGAAGAGCGGGACCGGCACGCCATCGATAACCGCATTCGCGATGCGCAACTGCCGCGGCTGAAGACGCTCGAAGAGTTCGACTTCGCTCAAGCGCAGCAGATTTCGGCACCCCGCATCCGCGAGTTGGCCGAAGGCGGCTATATCGATCGGAAGGAGCCGGTCGTGTTGATCGGCGACAGCGGCACGGGAAAGACTCACCTCGCCACCGGACTGTGCCTGGCCGCTTGCCGACAGAAACGGCGCGTCCGCTTCACCACGGCAGCGGCGCTGGTTAACGAACTGGTCGAAGCCAAGCAGAACAACCAGGTTCGCAAGCTGATGATGCGGTGGCAGAAGTACGAATTGATTGTTCTCGATGAGGTCGGATACGTTCCGCTAGCCGACATCGGCGCGGAGTTTCTCTTTCAAGTGATCTCTGACAGAGCCGAGCGAGCGGCGATTATAGTCACCACGAACCTACCGTTTTCCGAATGGACAACCGTCTTTCCGAATCCCCGGCTCTGCAAGGCGCTACTGGACCGGATCACGGATCGAGCCCACATCATCGACACCGGAACAGAGTCATTTCGCTTCAGGCGAACGCTGGAAAGGAGCAAAAAACGCTGATTGGAAAATAGCGCGCGCAAAAAACAAGGCCGTGGAAATGACGGCCTGTGGAAAGCTTGGGAAAACGATAGAACTGTTTTCCCACCCTTCCCCCAGCCCTTGGAAATCGCTGCGGCGATTCCCACATTCCCACCGCCACGACTACGACGGGCATGAATATCTCTCAAACCCGAAAAACCAAGACCGGAGGAATGATGCACAATATCACTACCCAGGTGGGCCAAATCAGATGATCAAAGTGGGCCACGCCGGGGTTCTTCGTCACATTTGGTGAACCACGGCTGCTACTTTGCCAGCGGTGCAGAGTGAGTTAAAAGTTGGATAGGCTCTGGCGGTCTCCGGTTCATGCCGATGGAGCGACGAACATTGGTCCCGGATGCCAACGAAGTGGCGTTGGATCAGCTGATGGTTGAGTGCAATACTCGGCTCGTCATGGTGCTTCGAGCGACGGGCGAGGCTGGCCATTGCCCAGAATGCGGGCGAGAATCACAGCGCGTTCACAGCCGTTACAAGCGAAGGTTGAATGATCTGCCCTGGGAAGGGATTCCGGTGCGGATCGAACTGCGCGTGCGCCGATTCTTTTGCGACAACGAAGATTGTGGGCAGCAGATATTCACGGAACGCCTGCCGAAAACCGTACAACGGTACTCGCGACGCACATGCCGATTGAGCGCTTCTCTCCAACAGATTACGAGCTCATTGGGTGGATCAGCAGGGTCTCGGTTGGCGAAACAACTCGGCATTCTGGCTAGCGGTTCGACGCTCCTTCGCCAGTTGCGCCGCAAGCTGATAAAGCCTTCCGCTCAAGGACCTCGGGTGTTGGGTATCGATGACTGGGCATGGCGCAAGGGGCATCGATATGGCACGATTCTCTGCGACCTGGAACGTGGAAAGGTCGTCGATCTGCTGCCGGACCGCAGTGCGGAAAGCACTGCGGAATGGATACGCGCTCATCCTGGAACGGAGATTGTCAGCCGCGATCGTGCCAGCTTGTATGCGCAGGCGGCAACAACAGCTGCGCCGCAAGCTGTGCAAGTTGCCGATCGCTGGCACCTGCTTCACAACTTGACCGAGGCATTCATCGGTGCACTCGTGCCACACCATCGACTGTTGTCGGAGACTGCACGGGCTCTAGTGAAAGATGCAAAGGCATCTTCAACTCTTTCCCCCGCGAGAGCGGACAGTATGCCCCCTCAAATCCAGGCTAAGCAGAGGCTGAATAGAGAACATCGCCTGGAAAAATATAAAACCGTAATGGACCAAGTCAGCAAGGGCGTCACTCAGCATGAAATCGCTCGTAGCTGCGGTGTCGGCATAAGAACAATTCGTCGATGGATCCGCGCTCAAGTATTTCCGGAGCGACGGGTCGCGAAGCGCAGGTCCAACGTCGATCGACATCGCGAGTATCTTGAGCAGCGTTGGAATGAGGGCTGTCACAATGCCACCCAACTCTGGCATGAATTGCGTGAGCGAGGTTTTACCGGCCAATCGCCTATCGTCAGGCGTTGGGTTCGCAGCCACTATGGATCACGTCGCGACCGCACACGGCAACGCACTCCGCCTTCCTCGCCGCTGCCGTCGTCCCCACGGCAAACAGCCTGGAGTCTCCTGAAGGAGCCAGAAGATGCCCGCAACTACATCGCAGAACTATGTCGCCGATCGCCGGATATCGCAACCTGCGCTGACTTGGCGCGGCGGTTCGTCCGCATGATTCGGCAACGGGACGCAGCTGCCTGGCCAAATTGGAACGACAGCGCAAAAAACAGCTTGCTGGCAAGCTTCGCGAAACACCTCTGCCACGATGAAGCAGCGCTGCTTGCCGCCCTTCAACAACCTTGGAGCAATGGTCCGGTCGAAGGACATGTCCACCGCTTGAAGCTGATTAAGCGCTCCATGTATGGCCGCGCCAAATTCGATCTGCTACGACTGCGCGTCGTCAATGCCGACTGAAATCCAATCTCCTCAAGTTCCCATTGAAACAGCGCAGTCCTTCACCAAATGTGACGAAGAACCCACGCCGGAATAGCGAACTCAGTTATGCGGAAGTTACTCTTTCGGCACGGGGGCGACATTGGCGAATCTCGCGGGGACCGCTTCAACGAAGAGGCGACGACGCGTCCTCGGGCATCGTGGCGGGCTGTGCCCGCTGAACCTGACCACGCAGCAAGCCAGGCTACTCCTCGCCCCCTTTTCAGAAAGATGCGAAGGATGGGGAGCCCGGCTGTTCTACATGAAGTGGTGTTTCTTCAATCCTTCCGCAAGAGATTGCAGGTCCGGAAACAGGTTCCATTTTTGAATGCCCATCCTAACTAACAGCTTTCGCAAGTCTTTCTTACATTCAGCCGGAATACGAAACTCGCGAATGTAGTTCTCATGCCCTTGGAGACGGTCAATTCCACCTACAAACTGACGATCAGGGCGATGAATTGTAAAACGACCAGCCTGAGCAACAATCCTTTCGTCCATCTCTACGGCCTCAAGAGCGAGTACTCTAGGCAATCCCAGTCTCTTCTGTTTGGCTGGTTTGAGTTGGGGAAAACGCCTCACAATGGCATCGTCGCCAATCCCAAATGCCTCCATCGCCATTGCCTGTACTGTTGGTTCTTCCGCCCCAAAAAGGCGCTTCATTGCGCTATTTGGAAGACCTGGCTGCGCAAATTGCGCATTCAATCTCGATGGGGAAATCGCCCAAAGGCAACCGTCAACACTTTTTTCTCGGTTTGGTTCGTCAAGAACCGCGAAATAAAGGGCGGTAAGCGGGTTTTCTGTCCAGTCGAGCAACCGCGTTGGAAGCCTATAATGCTGTGCTAGCATTAGCCATTCAAGTTCCGATGAGGGAATGGGGCGATGTCCAAGGCGCCCAATAGCACGAGAACGGAATTTCCGAATGAGCTCGTGTTCGATACCTTCCCGCGTCTTCAATGGAGGACGCAACGCCGAAGGTTTCAGCTCCCAGTTGATAGCATCAGTATGACCTCGCCACCATATTGTTTCTTCGCCGAAGGTGTTTTCCAAGTCTTTTAAAGCACATCCGAGCCACGCCATCGGATCAATTCTAATTGCCACTTCAGACATTAAGGCACCGTCCATAAATAGTGTAGAACCAAGGTACATCAATCGGCGTGTTCATGGATGCCCCGAAATTCTTGCGCAGCTCGGGCTTGATCAAGCTCTTCAATTTACAGCATTCAGCTGATTACGCCTGAACAACCGGCAAACCGTAAGTTGACAGTTGATAAACGCCTCGTCGAGTGCGGTTTGGGGCTCAAAGGGTAAGTTCTGACCCACGACCGCCGCCCCTTGTTTTCAAGGGCTTGCATGGGTCAAATGTCAAGGCCATAATTAAACCATGAAATACGGCTATGCCCGCGTATCGACTGACGATCAGAGTATAGCCCTGCAACTCGCCGCCTTGAAGATGGCCGGGGGCAAGTTGCTTTTCAAGGGCGAAGGCTTGTCAGGAGCCGCTGTCTGCGCTGCTTACGCAGCGGATGAACGTTGACACGTCATCCCCAGTGGGTAGCTGTAAGTATACCTATTGAGCGCTTTTGTTAACATGTGCATATTCAATTGGTTAGCGTTTTGCGTTTACATCCGTAAACGCGACAATAGGGCGAATGGTTCCAATGCGCTCTGCGCGTAAACACATTCTCTCGTAAGGGGTTATAGCGCTCTGCCCCAATAGCGTCACCACAGGAACGGCGCTACAATGCCTCTACTGAGGTATTCCCCGATGACCTCTCCAGATGGCAAAACGCCCGTCTCCGCTCCGCCTGCGGCTCCTGCTGTGCCGACGAGCGAAAGCAATCGCACCAAGTCTATTGCGGCGCGGCTTACTGATGCCGAGTTTGCCGAGGTCGAATCTGCGGCGGCCAGCGCCGGGAAGAAGCTGGCAGAGTGGCTCCGCGAGGCCGCGCTTGCCCAAGCCCGCACCACAGGTGAAGAGAAGACAACGGACACGGTTCTGCTGGCGGAACTGATGGCTTTGCGCAGCCTGATCGTCAACCTATTCGCGGTTGCTTCAAAGGGACCATTGAGCGACGAAACCTTGCGCAAAATCAGCACGTATGCCGACGCGATCAAGGACCAGAAAGCCGAGGAATTGCTGGCCAGAGAGCGCATCCAGACGACACCCGAATCAGGGGAGAAATAGCCGTGAGATTCCGGCGGATTCGCCGTGCATTTCCGTGGCAAACTGCGGCGCTTCTGGCCGTGCTCTTGGGTGCGCCTGTGCTGGCATTTGCAGCTTGGTTTGTATGGGAGATCGAGCCGCTTCAAAGTTATTATTTGCTCGACTATCGTCAGTGCAGCAAGACAGCGGAACAGACGGGATCGGCAACCGAAATCCGGTGGCTGATGAAGACAGCCCAAGGACGCAAGAGCCTGCCAGCAATCCCTTCCGATGTGACCACCGGAAAAGCTGGAAACCTGTCCCTTCATCTCTCCTCTACGGCAATCAAAAGCGGCTGGATTGGCCTGGGGAAATCTGCCCCCGACTTGGTCTATTCCGGCGAACTGAAAGACGCCCTGGGGACGAACATTTATCATGACCGTTCTTACTCGAATTTCATCGCTCTTCCACTGCTCGAAGGCTGCACCTTCGCACTGACGATTGTGGCATTCATCGTCTTCACAACGAGGGCAGAGTTGTGGCGGGAATGGAATCAACTTTGGCGTGAGGTAATCGCGGCGGATTCATCCCGGGATGACTGGCGAGATGTGTCTCCGAATCGACATGGAATCAGCCGCCCTATCACGCCTCGGGAATGGTTGGGAAAGGTCCGCTCTAAGCTGGCCGATTGGGCCAGCAGAAGTGTCGGTAAACCGGCTCTGGAAAAGGTCATGATCCCGTCCGCTTTGCAGAGTCAATCACTCGCCAGTCCAGCGAATATTCAGCCTGCTGATTCTCGTACAGAACTTTCTTCGGAGCGGCCCTCTCAAGCCGAGCCGAAGTACCCTGCACAAGGCCAGTCCATCTTTCCCGGAGCACGGAGAGCAAACGGCGTGCAGCAAGAGCCGATTGCGTGGGATGAATCGCAGTGGATTGACTGAGCCGAATACCTACGCGATGCCCGTGATTCATTCGAGCAAACGAATGCTCGCGGTACTTCTCCCGCATGGATGAAAGCAACGCGGAAGGGCCTCTCATCCATCTGGATTTTCCTTTCTCCAAGCGCATCGCTATACGGTCGTTATCGTTGATAGTTTCCGCGTTAGTTTTGCCCAGTCTAACCCCGACCTTACTTCCACTCAAAGCGAATCATTTGCCAGGCTGCAACGACAACGGCAAGAGGTGTTCATCTACAACGATTAGTTACTTTATAAGGAGAGCAATTCAGCTTACATTGGGCGCTTAATTACGGATTCCATCGAGCGGTAATTGCTCTTGCAATCCACTCCTTAATCAGAGGAGAATTGCACGAGCAATCGACAGACATATACCATAAACATCAATATCCATGCGGTTAAAAATCACTATTGTCGAAAAAATAATTTCGTCGCGATGCGACTATTTGCGACAATTCTGAGTTACTCTAAACAGCACGGCAGTTGTACAGTGCTGCGACTCTTACATAGGAGTCTTTGCGATGCTGACGATCTCGAAAGCTCTTTCCGCAAAACAGGCACAAACCTACCACGCGCGCGAGTTCGCCTCCGAGCAGCAGAATTACTGGAGCCAAGATCGACAGGCATACAGCGAATGGCGTGGTGCGCTTGCTGAGGACTGGAATCTCCACGGTGCTGTTCATGCAGAACACTTCGCAAACCTGAGCGATGGCCAGCATCCTGAGAACGGAGCGCAGCTCGTCAAACATCAGCCGGCGAGGACCTACGAGAACGAATACGGCAAGCAGGTGACGAGCGTCGAACACCGGGCAGGATGGGATGCTACCTTTTCCGCGCCGAAGTCCGTTTCGCTTACCGCGCTTGTGGGTGGTGATGTTCACGTGCGGGAAGCACATCGTGAGAGCGTGCGCGTTGCGCTTGGAGAATTGGAGCGATACACACAGGCGCGCATCGGCAATATTCATGCGCCGGAGAATACAGGCAAGTTTCTTGCGGCGACGTTTGAGCACGATACGGCACGGCCTGTCGATGGTTATGCAGCGCCACAGCTTCACACGCACGCAGTGGTCTTCAACATGACAGTGTGCGAGAACGGCCAATCTCATGCCCTGCAAGAACGCAGTTTGTTTCAGTCACAGCACTACGCCACCAGCGTTTATCGCTCTGAGCTTGCCATGAGGTTACAGAAGCTCGGTTATGAGATTGAAATCGGCAAGCATGGCCAGCCAGAGATTAAAGGATACACGCAGGAATACTTGGACGCATCGAGTCCACGGCGGGAACAGATCAAAAAACATTTGCAGGAGATCGGCAGAGAGGGCGCAGGCGCGGCACAAGTTGCGGCACATCGGACGCGCGACAAAAAAGAAATTCAATCGCAAGATGAGGTCTTGCGGCGGCATCGTGAGTTGGCTGTACAGTTCGGCAATCAGGCCGACCGTGTGGTAGCGCAGGCGCGGGAATATGCTCATCAGTTCGAGCCACGGCAAGAAAAGACAGCGCAACTGTCTGCCACGTATGCGCGGAATCACGTCTTCGAGCATTCAGCAGTCCAGGACGAGCGGACAATCCTGCAATCGATGCTGGACCGTGGCATGGGGCAACTCACATACAGCGAAGCACGCCAGGAGTTTTCGCGGCGTGTCACGAGTGGGGAATTTTGCACCATCAGCCACAGAGAAGGGCGCGCAGCCCCTCAATACACAACTGCCGAGATGGTCCGCATGGAAAAGGCGATCATTGCAGGAATGCAGCAAGGTATTCACGGCGATTTTATGCTGGTTTCGCCTCAGGTGCGCATCTGGACAGAGAACCGGCACCCAGAGTTGAATGCTTCACAGCTTCGGGCCGTCGATGAAATCTTTCTTGCACGAGAGAAGATCGTCGGTTTGGAAGGAGTTGCCGGAACAGGCAAGACAACCACATTATCTGTAATCCGCGAGGGTGCAAAGAGCGCCGGATACCATGTGGAAGGCTTCGCGCCGACTTCACGCGCAGCTCAGAAGCTCTCCGAGGCAGGAATCAAGACATCTACGCTCCAACAGCACCTTGCATACGGCACAAGGCCGGACGCAGGAGAAAAGCGATTGTATGTGCTCGATGAGTCTTCGCTCGCTTCCACGCGCCAGATGCACGAATTTATTCAACGTCTCCATGCAAATGACCGTGTGCTGTTAGTCGGCGATACGCGGCAGCATGAGTCTGTCGAGGCAGGACGGCCCTTTGCTCAGCTTCAAGAAGCAGGAATGAAGACAGCAAAGCTCGATGAGATTGTGCGGCAGCGCGATCCAGAGTTGAAATATGCCGTGGAGCAGTTGGCCCGCGGCGAGGTCAGGCAGGCGGTTGCCAGCCTCGATGACCAGGGACGAGTGCACGAGCACACGAGCCGCGAGGAACGCATCGCGGCAATTGCAAAGGAATACGCACGCTCGCCCCAGAGTACGCTTGTCGTTTCGCCG
>Ga0116117_1000034_pt1 | contig 68088 bp, 54 predicted proteins | sample June2015DPH_11_1_FD_89790 | JGI IMG/M metagenome (GOLD analysis project Ga0116117, IMG submission 89790) | Peatland microbial communities from SPRUCE experiment site at the Marcell Experimental Forest, Minnesota, USA - June2015DPH_11_10 | ecosystem: Environmental > Terrestrial > Soil > Wetlands... | reverse complement strand
TGTTTTTCTCTTCGGTGGTGTACGCGCCATTGGCATGCGAAGTCTGATCCACCATCTTCTCGCATACCGCGGCTGCCTCGTCGTAACGGCCCAGCACATCCAGCAGCAGCCCCTCGTTGTAGCCGATCTCGAGCAACCACCCCTCGTTGTGGCTGGCATCCGCTAACCCCGCCTTCTTGCGCGCCTGGCGGATGGTGGCCAGTGCATCCTCGTATTTCCCCTGGCGGCGCTGAATCTCCCCAATGTGTACCAGCGCTCCAACATTCTCCGGATCGGACTTGATCAAATCATCGTATAGTTTGAGCGCATCATCCAACTGGTCGCCGGTCAGCAACGCCTGCCCCAGCGATTCCAATGTGTGCAGGTCGCCAGGTTCCATGTCATTAGCGCGCTGATAGGCGGCAATGGCATCCTTGTTCCGCTTCAATTGCTCAAAATCGTCCCCCAGCGCATCTTCCATCTTGGCCGTCCGGTCGCCCACCGGAACCGCCTCGATCACCTTGGTCCCGTGCTCGATGTCGCCGTTGTCCGCATAAAGGTGTGCCAGACTCAACACCACCTCCTCCGAATCCGGTTCAATCGCCAGGGCAGCCTCGAATTGCTCTGCCGCCCGCTTCACATCATGCTTGACGGTATAGAGCTGACCCAGAATCGAGCGCTCTTCCACGCTGTTGGGCTCCAGCGCGACAATTTTCTCGAATTCGCCAATCGCCCGGTCCAACACATTACCGGCAGGCGAAGCCGAAGAAGGAGCGTTTTGCCCGTCGCTCAATGAGCGCAGGTAAATGCGACCTAGCAGTTTGTGTGCGTCCAGGTTGTCAGGTGCGCTCTTCAACAGCGCCTGCGCCGCGCTCTCCGCTTCGTGAACACGTCCGGTGTTGAAGTACAAATCAGCCAACGCGATGTTCAATTGCGGCGAAGCTGGGTCGGCATTCAGCGCGTACTTGTACTCTTCAATCGCCTTATTGAAAAAATCCTGGCGTCCCAGGGTGATGGCCTCTTCTTCGTAGGTGCCGGCCAACGCCATGTGATAGTAAGCCAGTGCGCGATCGGGCGCCTGCACTGGTGATTCGCCAGCTTTAGCTGGGGCAGCGGCCGGGTTCGCTGCGGGCAGTTTTGTGGGACTGGTCTGCGCCGACACTCCGACCGTGTTCTGGGCAGAGCCAGGCCTGGCCGCCACAACAAATGCAATTGCGGCGGTAAAAAGAAGACCGATGGGCAGCAAACGAAGTTTTCTAGTCATCATCCTATGAGTTCCATTGCCTCTTTAACCCGCTCATTCGCCGAAAAATCCCTGCGACCAAGGGCCAAGAGGCAGTGCGGGCAGCCGGTGGGGGCAACTCTGCCTACTATAAAGACGATTCTAATCGCCATTGGGCTGTCACGGAGGACCAGATTGCGGCATTTTCCCGCTCGCAGCCTAAAAAGAAGCGAATCGGGAGTCCTTCGACGGCAATCTCAATGCCCGGGCGCGGCCTCGCCCGAATAAATGCACCCGCTGGTACAGGTCTCCCGCACCACGATCCGGCTCAGCGCGGGCAGCGCCGGCAGCAACCGCCGCCACAACCAGCGCGCCAGGTTCTCGCTCGTCGGATTCTCCAACCCCTCCACCTCGTTCAGGCAGCGGTGGTCGATCTCGTCTTCGATAGCCTGAAACGCCGTCTTGATCTCGGCAAAATCCACCACCCAGCCCATCTGCTCGTCGAGCGGCCCGCTCACATGCACGGCAACGCGAAAGCTATGCCCATGCATCCGCCGGCACTTATGCCCCTCAGCAACATTAGGCAGCCAATGCGCCGCCTCAATCGTAAACTCCTTGAAGACTTCCATACTTCCCATTCTAGAATGTGCTTCATCCATCAGCTTTGTGTGCTGGCACCAGCGTTCACATCTGCGCAAGGGCATCAGCATAGCGTCAATGCCAAAGCATAGCGTCAGGCGAAAGCATAGCGTCAATGCGTATGTATAGCGTCAATCGTAGGCATAGCGTCAGGGCATCAACATAGCGTGAGGCGTAAGCATAGCGTCAGGCGTAAGCATAGCGTCAGGCGTAAGCATACCGTCAATGCGTATGCATAGCGTCAGGTATAAGCATAGCGTCAATGCCAAAGCATAGCGTCAGGCGAAAGCATAGCGTCATTGCGTATGTATAGCGTCAGTCGTAGGCATAGCGTCAGGGCATCAGCATAGCGTGAGGCGTAAGCATAGCGTCAGGGCACGACTTCAGTCGTGCCGAAAGATCGCCAACAATGACGGGGGCTTTAGCCCCTGAGGGACGCTACTCTATGGAATCCCCAAAAACTTATGAGTCTGCAAACTCAATCGCCACTGCGGATGATCGAGGCAATAGCGCAAAGCAAGCTCGGTGTTGACCTCGCGCTCCGCACCATCCATAGGCTGCAAAAAGAAATGCCGAAACGAGAGCATTTCAAACTCGCTAGGCTCGGCCTCTCTCTGCGGATACACCAGCTTCAGCTCATCCCCGCTGCGCTGCACCAGCTTCGCCCCAGCTTTGGGACTGACGCAAAGCCAGTTCACCCCATCCGGCGCGGCAATCGTTCCATTGCTCTCGACGGCAATCTCAAAAAAGCGCGCGTGCAGCGCCTGAATGAGGCTAGCATCCAGTTGCAGCAGAGGCTCGCCGCCCGTGCACACCACAAATCGCTTGCCCGCAAAGGAGTCCGCAGGCCAAGCGCGCTCAATAGCCGCCGCCAAATCCTCCGCCGAATCAAATCGTCCGCCGCCCATCCCATCCACGCCCACAAACTCGGTGTCGCAAAACTGGCAGATCGCCGCGCTCCGATCACTCTCCCGCCCCGACCAAAGGTTGCACCCGGCGAATCGGCAAAAGACCGCAGCGCGCCCCGTCTGCGCCCCCTCGCCCTGCAACGTATAAAAGATCTCTTTGACCGCGTAGCTCATAAACGCAGCTCCTAGCTGCTAGCTCCTAGCTCAATGTGCAAGCGTTAAGGTCGTAAATCCAGCGTAAACAAGCTAAAAGCCAAAAGCTAAAAGCTAAAAGCGAGCCCTTCCATACTCCACCGGATCATCAATCCCATTCTCCAGAAATCCCTTCCGCCGCAGCAAGCAAGAATCGCACTCCCCGCAAGGCGCGCCAGTTGCAGAAGGATCGTAACAACTGCTAGTCAGCCCGTAGTCCACGCCCAACTCAATTCCCCGCCGCACAATCTGGGCCTTGGTAAAAGCGATCAGCGGCGTATGAACCCGCAACGCCTGTCGCCCCTCAACTCCAGCTTTCGTCGCCAGATTCGCCATCTTCTCAAAAGCCTCAATGAACTCCGGCCGGCAATCCGGGTAGCCCGAATAATCCAGCGCATTCACCCCAATAAAAATGTCACTCGAACCCAGAACTTCCGCCCAGGCCAGCGCAAAAGAAAGAAAAATCGTGTTGCGCGCTGGAACATACGTGATCGGAATCTCGTGACTCATCTCGTCCGCCGTGCGCCCCTTCGGAACCGCAAAATCCCCCGTGAGCGCCGACCCACCAAAGACCCGCAAATCGATCTTCGCAATCCGATGGTCGGCCACGCCGATAGCAGCAGCCACGCGCCGCGCCGCATCCAACTCAACAATGTGTCGCTGGCCATAATTGAACGAAAGCGCGTAAGGCTCGTAGCCTTCGCTCTTGGCAATCGCCAAAACGGTGGCCGAGTCCAGGCCCCCGCTCAATAGAACTACTGCTCGCTTTCGCTCACTCTCCATCGGTCTCAACCCTCAGTCCCTCCTCGGCAATCCGATAAGGCACAAATGCGCCCAGCTTCGGCGCCTCCTTCGAAAGCGCAACTCGCAGCGCCGCAGCAGCCTCCGCATCGCGTGTCAGCAGCATCAGAAACCCGCCCCCGCCAGCGCCAGCCAGTTTCGCTCCGTAAATAAACGGCCGCGCCCGGTCAAGAATCGCATTGATCGGTGCATTCGTTGTATGCGGATCGAGCACCTGGTTCAATTGCCAATGCCGGTCCAGCAGCTCCCCCAGATGCTTCCAATCGCCTTCCGCCATCGCGTAACTCATCTCGACTGCCAGCGTTTTGATGCTGTGCAGCACCTGGATCGTCGCCGTCTCACGCGCCAGATAACGCGAAATCACCTGCCGCACCAAATCTTTCGCCACCCTCTGAATGCCAGTGTTGTAGAGCACCAAACGTTCGCAGAACTCCGCCCGTCGCCCATCGCTCCACTGCACCGGCTGCACGCGAATTCGCTGCCGCAAACCGGGCCCGGTGATCAACAGCTTGGCGCCGGGAAAAATCCCGCCCGCCTGATCCTGCCAGCCGCCGCCCGTCGTCATCCGCTGCTCCAACTGCATCACCGATTCTGATAGCGCATGATCGCCCAGTTCGCGTCCTGAAATCACCGCCAGCGCGCGGATCACCGTCGCCGCCAAAATACTGCTCGTCCCCAACCCCGACCCAATCGGCAGCCGCACTTGGCAGCGAATCTCAATGCCGCCGCCCAACGCCGCCAACGTTTCTTTGAGCGTCTGACCTTTCACCGGAAGCCCATGCAGCCCCAGCGCCGCTCTCGGAATCGAAAACACGCTTCCCGGTCTGCAAGGCTCCAGCAACTCCTCAGCGTTTCGATATTCAGCTACCGCATCATGACCATCCGCGCAGCAGCGAATCACCAATTCGTCAATGCGCCGAATCTCCGTTTCAATCGGGTACGCCCCATCAATTTCCAGCGCGCAATTCAGCACCGTTCCGCCCCAGTCGAAACAGAAAGGCGGCGTGTCGCTCCACCCCCCGCCCAAATCAATTCGTGGTGGCGCGCAAACACTCACACGCTCAAAGCACCACCGACCCGGCGTCGCTTCCACATCGCCGGCAGTGCCCTCGCGCACCGCATCCTGAATGCATACGAATGCCTCGCCCTCTGCCTGCTCAGCCTCATGCTCAAAGCCCGCCCGCCGCAGTAACCGCGACGATTGCATCAGGTGACTCGCCGCATGATTGAAGTTCTCCGCGCTGCCTTTGCGCAACTCCTCCGCGTGTTTTCGCAGCGAACGTCCCGCCGCCGCCGCCGGCGCCAATCCCGGCAAATTCGCCAGCAGCGGTCTCAGGTCCGTGCCTGACTCAGCCAGCTCCACCACCGTCTCCTGCCAAATGCCTTGCAAGCGGTGATTGCGCGCCTCGGCCAATGCCTTTCCGTCGGCGCACCGCGCGCTCCCGGCCAACGACAGCCGCCGAGAATCCCGCCACCGCGCCGCGTCATACTCGCTCGCATACCCCATCATCCAGCGCGCGCAAGCCCACGCCTCATCTGGCGTCTCCACCGGAAACAGCGCGGCATTCCACAACGTCGGCGCTTCATCTCCGCCCCAAACCTCTTCGCGTGTCAGCCCCAGCCGCGCCAGTGTTTCTTGAATCGGCCGATTAAACCACGTCGCATTTTCAAGCGCCTGTTTCGGATCGTCCTCCACCCCATACACGCGAATCACCCAGCCGTTGCCGCCATCCGCTTCCACCGGCAATTGGTGAACCACCGTCTCTTCAGGAACCTCCACCAGCCCGCTCAATCCAGTCAGTCCATGCAGAATCGATCCGCGGCTCGCAGTCACTCCCTCGCTGATGTCGCATTCCAAAATCACAGCGTCATGTCCGGCGTGGCACGCGCCGCTAATCACGCTGTCCAACACTCCCCCTGAGACCGCCGCAAGCCTGCGAAACGACCGCGTCGTTCCCGCATGAATAAACTCGCCGTCCACCACCGCGCAATGAAACTCCGCCGGCCGTTCCGGGTTGCGAAGAATTCTCTCCAACTCCCGCCAAAAAATCCCCGCATCGCTCGCCGGCTTCCATTGGCCCGTCAACCCGCGCGTAATCTCGTCGTAAAGATCAACCGCCGGCAGCGTTCTAAATCCCGCAAGCTCGGTCAGCGCCGTCGTCAGTTCAGCGTCAAAGCGCAGCAATCCAATATCGACGGCGACCCGTCCATCCCTCAGCATTCCACCCGCGGCCTTCACCTCCGCCGCTGTCGGCTTTTGCAGAAATGTATAAACCTGCTCGCCCGCGCCAACCACATACACGCCATGATGACTTCCCGTCTCCGCATCCAGCCGCATCGCCACGCCCGTTACGCCCGGCCTGTCCCACTCCACCTGGCTCGCGTCAAACCGCAACACCACATCGCCAGAAGCCACCAGCAGCCCGTTGGGAATTCGCTCTGCCCACGCCGCTGAAAGCGCCAGCGTCTCGTCAAAAACAGTAGTCGTCCCGCGCGGCTCCGTCCGTGAAGGCAGCACGCCAAACAGCTTGCCCCCCGGCGAATACTGCGGCAACCTCCGCGAGTCGCCGCCCGAGTGAACCAGCAGCGCCCGGTGCCCGTCCCACCATTCCCGGTCTTTGCCCAGCACGCCCAGCGCGTTAATCGTTGCTCCGCCGCTGCCCACCCTGCGGTCGTCCGGGTCCGGCACCACCAGAAACTCCGTCTCCGCAGGCAGCACTCCCGACAATCTCCGCCGCTCAATCTCATCGTGATAAAGCCCCGCCTGCCGCTCAGAAGACGCCGTCACGATCACCACATCCCAAAATCTCACTGGCTTTCTCCAAGTTGCAAGCAGTTGTAAGGCCGCAAAAAAGCATCCAGATCCGGAAAATGCACCCAGCTCCTCAAAAATGTCCGGGCTCCAAGAAGCGTCAGAGATTAAAAAAAGTGTCCGAAGTTCTAAGAAGCATCAGGCGCCAAGAAGCGTCAAGAAACCAGGAAGCGTCAAGAACCCGAGAAGCGTCAAGAAACCAAGAAGCGTCAAAAAGCCAAGAACCGTCAAGAACCCAAGAAGCGTCGAGATCCAAGAAGCGTCAGGGCACGACTTCAGTCGTGCCGTAAGAGCGAAAAACAAAGCGGGCTTTAGTCCCTGCGGCTAGGGCGGGATATCACTTCAAATCCCCGCCCTTCCCAATATCCATCGAAGGCGGCAGCGGATTGCTGGCATCAATCGACGCCTCAATGCACTGTTGCAGCAATCCCTTCGCCGCGAGAATAAACTCAATCGCATCGCGCCCCGCGCCATCGCCGCCCATATGTGGAGTCACATAATGAGCCTCGGCCTTCACCTGCTCGCGAGCATTCGCTGTCGCCACGGCAAAGCCGCACTCCCGCATCACCGGCAGATCGATCACGTCGTCGCCCACGTACGCAATCTCTTCCAGCGTCACGCCTGCCTTCTCCATAATCTCCCGCACCGGCCGCATCTTGAAAGCCTCGCCCTGGTAAACAAACTCCAGCTTCAGATCGCGTGCGCGCAAAGCCACCGTTTCGCTGATGCGTTTGGTAATGATTCCCACCTTCATGCCGCCCAGCCGCGCCAGGGTAATCCCCGCTCCATCGTGTGCGCTATAGCCCTTCGCCTCCACCATTTTTGTAACGACAGTGCCGTCAGGCGAAGCCACCGGAACCGGAATAATCCAGATGCTGCCGTTGGTCCAAACTCCATCCACATCAAAAAGAATCACTTTGATGCGCCGTGCGCGATCCTGTGCTGAGAGTGTCATGCTGCGATTTTATCAAGACACACTCTCTCATCCTCTCGACGGGTGCCCCATCCTCGCCGCGTCTTTGTTTTTGCGGCTAGGGTGGGATACTACGAACCTTTGAGTGTCTCATCCAATGCGGGCGCTTTGCGGCTAGCGTTGTTGTCCGCGAACCTCAAGGCGCGGCAGTCGGCGCGGCCGTCGCTTGTTTCACCAGCACCGCAAATCGCGGAAATGCAAAGCTCCCGGCTGCGTCGTCGATCACATTCAACTGGCAGAGATAAGCGCCGGGTTTCAGCCCGCTCAAAGGCACATCCAGTTCGATGGCCACTGCGTCTCTGCCCTCCACATTGATCGCGCGCGTCTGCACCAGCGGCGTCTCGTACACCTTCGTCGAGCCTTGAATCAGTTCCAGGCTACTCAGCAAATTGATGCCCGGCTTGGTTCCTTTGGGTGCATCTGCCCCGGCCTTTTCGCGCCCCGGCGAATAAATTTCATACAGCAGATACAAATGCTGGTCCTGGCGGAAGACATGGCTGATGTTCGGCACATACTCTTGACCGCCGCGCACCAAAGCTGTGTTTTGCTTGCTCGGCTGCCGCATCGATGCAAGCACGATCGAACTCATTTTGAGAGGAGCTTTCTTTAACTCCGGCAGCGTAATGTCGGCCTCGAACGAACCCATTTTTCCGGTCAGGTTTTCACGCACCACAAACTTCAAGTGATACTTGCCCGGAGGAATGTTGAAGCTGGTTGTGTACTGAATATTCTTCTGTCGTGCCTGCAAACTCGGATCGAGATTCAGCTTCACCGTCTCTCGCGCGTGGCCAATCGGTCGCTTGGCCTCATCAATCACCGTGCCGATGATGTCCAGCGTTGCCTGGTCTTTGTTTCCGCCCTTCACAAAAGGAATCTGCGAGCCTGGAACAATCAGCGAAACCGGCACAAAGAAGCGATTCTCATCCAGGCGGAAGTAAAGCGCGTCCAGATAGATGGCCATGTCTGTGGCAGGCAAATCGCTGGCTAACTGCTCCTCTAAGTCCCGCTCGCGGTCTTCCTTGCCGGCATGTTTGAAATCAGCGGGAGCATAGTAGCCGGGCCGGTAATCCAACTTGACTCCCGGCCGGTTGATCTTGATCGTCAGCTTCCGAAAACTGCCGTCGCGCAATGTGTTTGAGCTATGAAACCCGATCGCGTAATAGGCCGAAGTGTCGCGCTGCACTTGCGCGAATGCAGGAGCAAAATCATTCGAGTCGAAAAAGGCTTTTCCGCCCGTGTCGGTCGAGAGCGTGCCCATCACTTCTTGCGTGGCGAAGTTAGAGTTCATGTTATTGGTCAGTGCTGCACCCGAGTAAGCGCCCGTTCCGCGCAGGCTTCCTGTCGAGGCGTCGCCCAGCGGTGACACGACCTGCAATCCGCGCGTATCCACGCTATAGATGGCCAGGTTGGCGCGCACCGCTGCGTTGATCGCGGCTCGTAATGACGCCTGATTCTCGATGCCGTCCCGCTGAATGCCACCGGAAAAATAAAGCAGAGATTTTTTCTCGGTAATTTTCTCGAGCGACTTGGCAACTGCCTTGAGCGCGAAAAGTTCGCGGTCGGTGTTCAGGTCGTTGTATTCGCTTTCATCGGGAGTGTAACCAGTCGCGTCTTCAACCTGATTGGAGTTGGCAGTCGCGCCTGGTTGAAAGCCTTGACTTTCAGTGCCGTTATAGACTGCCACTTCGTTGATCAGCGTATTCCTGTCGGCAATAAAATCCTGATCGACCTTCAGCGTGTCGCCCAGCGAAATCAGCGCCACCAGATCGGCAGGCTGCATCTTGGTCCGTAAAAAATCCTGCGCCGCATTTACGCTGCGATCCAAATCTTCGGGCTGCATCGACGTTAGATCGAAAAACATTACAATGAGCCGATGATTGCGCAACTGCTCGGGGGTCGCGGCAACGGCGGTCTTGTTGTTGACTCCGGTGGCAAGTCCGCTGATGGTGGCTTCATTCAGTGGCGTGGCCATCTCCACGCTTTCAAAATCAAAGGTAGAAATCTGCTGCCGCTTGCCGTTCTCCCAAACGCTGAAGTCGCTCTGCTTGAGCCCGCGCACCAGTTCACCGGTTTTAGAGTCGCGCGCAACCACGTTGGTCAGCACCAGTTCGGCTCTGGCCTTAATGATAAAACCTCTCTCTGCCGGCGAGTCTTGTGCCAACGCAGGCTGCGCGCCCGGCGGCATCAGCGCCAGCGCCGCAAATCCAACTCCAATTTTTTGCGCCCAACCATTCATGAACTTCCTCTCAATTGCTTTCCGTCAACCGCAGCGGCGAACTAAAATCTGAACCTCCCAGTAAATTGAAACGCCCGCATCGCGCCAGCCGAAGTAACTCGTCCGGCGGTCGGCGAGGCCAGGTTGGTATCCACGCCCGAATACTGAACCGTGTTGAATACGTTGTCAGCCGTGGCGCGAAGTTCCATGCTCCGCGTTCCGCCCAACTGCATCGTCTTCGAAAGCGCCATATTGTTCTGAACAGTTCCAGGACCGGGAATCGAGTTACGCGGAACATTACCGTATGCGCCAAACGCTGGCTGAGTAAACACAGACGGTGAGGGGTTGAACCACTCCTTCAAAGTGCCTGCTCCCGCAGTAGGCGAAACGTACGGTACAGCATAATTAGGCCGCTGTGTACCGATAGTATTGTTGACCGCGTCGGAACTGGTAGCCGAATAACTCGGCGTGAGTGGCGTTCCTGTCGCGAAAGTAAAACTCCCGGAAATCGAGAAACCTTCAAAGATATGGGAGGCATTTCCGTTGGTAAGCCAGAATTTATCCTTGCCGAAAGGCAACTCATAGAGATAAGTCCCGGTGACTTTGTGGCGCTGATCAAAGCTTGAGTTACCTTCTTCGGCTTTCAGATTCTGCCAGTCTTGCGCGACGACGGTCGAAGTGCCGCCCACCGAGCCGGCATCGTCGACCGAATGTGAGTACTGATAATTGGCGCCGAATGAAATTCCCTTGCTCAACCGCTTGTTCAGCCGCACCGTTCCTGCGTTGAACTTGGAGAACGCAGCCGACTGCTCGTAGTTGAAGTCTGGGCTGCTTGAAGTAGGGCGCGGCGCACTCGTGATGTCGAGATGATTGCCCTTCGATCCGTTGTAACCCAGGTTCACGACAACGCCCCAGGGAAGCGTCTTCTGTATGTCGACGTTCCACGCTTGCACGTAGGGCAAGTGGTAATACGGATCGAGTTCGTAACTCCCTATCGTGTCCGGCGCGGGGAATCCATTGGCGAGCGTAAAGCAACTCGCATTCAAGAGGCAGACTGTACTCGGCTGGCCGCTCGAATTCGTTTCTTTGTTGGTCTGTTCGTTGACAAACGACGGCTGACTGGCAATCGGCTGGCGCGCCATAGTTGTAGCGAAAGTAGCATATTGGCTGACGGTATAGTTAATGCCATAGCCGGCACGCAGCACGGATTGTCTAGGCAGTCGCAATGCCAGTCCCACTCGTGGCGCAAAAGCCGTACGGAAGGGAAAGACCAGTGAGGAAGGCAAGTTGCCGCTCGAAGAAATTCCTCCCGGCACAACCTCAAAGGGACTGCCGGTAAACCCGGCGTCAGGGTCAGTGTCCACCATGCCAAGGCGGTTGTACTTCTCGGTATACGGCGCAAAGAATTCGTAGCGCACTCCGTAGTTGAGCGTAAGCTTCGAAGTCATGCGCCAGTCGTCGGTGGCGTAAGCGTCCCAAACGTTGTCGCGCAGGTAGCTCTTGCCCGCGGAGGCGTCTATCGTCGTCGATACCGGCAGCCCCAGCAGAAAATCCGCCAGCGACGAACCGGTCGTCGGGTCCTGCGCGGCGTCTTCGGTAAACAGGCCCGTGAAGGTGAAAGTTCCAGTGGCATTCGAGCTACCAAAAAAGTCGCGATGCACGCGCCGATAGTCGCCGCCGAAGCGCAGGTTATGCTTGCCGTATATCCAACTCAGCGTCTCAGAGAGCGAGATGGTTTGTGTGAGCGAGAAGTTGGGTTGCTGCTCCTTGAGCCCTGTCAGGCTGCTGAGGATGATGTTGGGCAACCCATAATTGAGAGACGAGCTATCGGTTCCCACGATGCCAAGCCCGTTTGCGCCATCTGCAATGTCCGTTTTGTTGGTGAAGTAATTCGTCGTCTGGCTGTTCGTGCGATTCCAGTTGGCGTTGAAAACGTTGGTTACTTTACGGTAACCAACTGTGTATCCGGCTTGCACGCTGTTCGAGTTAGTCGAAGTCTTGCCGCCCAACTGAGGAAAGATATTTACGTTGTCCGCCGCTGTGCCAACCCAGTTGTAATTGAAGTTGATGCTCTGGCGCAATCCCTGATTCTGCTGGTTGCGTCGCCCGCCGCGTCCCGCGCCGAGCAACGTTGCATTCTTGCCCAGGCTGCGCATATAACGCACGCCGGCCTGCGTCGTGTTCGATTGCGCGGTAGTCAGCCGCTGATAGTTTTGTGAGTAGCCCGTAAGGTTCGGCAAAGGAAAGTAATTCAGCAGCGCGGCGCTTACTGTCGAAACGGGAATCTGGTTATTCAGATAGGGCGCGAGTGTGGAGGGATTGTAAAGAGTTGGCTGTCCGCTGAAATCGCCCGTACGTTCATCGACCGTCCCAAAGGCTGAATTTCCATCCGTGGGCACCGTTGCATACTCATCCAGCGGCGACGAACTGCGCGTTCCGCTAAGCGTGAGAAACACAGTGTCTTTGCCGCTAGGTTTAGTCACTCCCGGCAGATAAGGCGCACTCATAAATGTAATTCCGAATCGGTTGGTGCCAGAGGCCGGTTGCTGCTGCGGCTGCGCGCGCAACGCAAACGGCTCAGCATTCAGCGCCGCGTTGCTGCCGATCCAGAAGATTGCGCCATGCGGCTGCCCAGGGTTGAAGCCGCGAAAGTTTCCGCGTCCACCGCCGCCGCCAAACCCACCTGGCCCACCGAACCCTCCTGCGCCAAAACCGCCACCGCCAAGGCCTCCGAAATTTCCGCCGCCCTGCCCGCCTGGCAAAACTCCCTGCGCGCGCAACGTCTCAATCGCATCGCGCACACGGTCCATATCCAAACCGGCCAATGGGCTTACGGTTCCGGACTGGCCGCTGATGGCAACTGAATCCCCGCCAAAGTCGGAGTTGCCCGCAATCGACGGCAGCGCCGCTTCCGCAGCTCCTGCTTGTCCAGGCTGGCTCTCGGTGTCGGCTCCCATCACGCTCATCAGACCAAGATTCTGCGCGCCGCTCGCGGCCAGTTGCCGAATAGCGGACTGGCTGATCTGCGTACTCGCTGACTCGCTCTCACGCTGAGCTGCCCGCGACGCCAGCACCAATGCAAAGTCAACGGTCTGGTCGTGGCTGACAGCGTTGAGCACCGCCTCCTCAGCGCTAGGTGCAAACGCCGCGAATTGCGTGCGAATTACGTAGCGCCCGTTCTGCGGAATCGTCAGCGACCAGGCGCCGGTGATGTCGGTCGTGGTTTGAAAGCGCTTGCCGCTGAGCGTATTCTGGGCGGTCACGGTTACCCCCGGCAGCGGAATATTCCCGCTCTTGACCATGCCGTGCAGCCTTCCGCCATGCACCTCCGGTATGCTCTGCGCATCCAGTTCACCGGCGGCAGGCACGCTCACAGGCGCAACAGGTTGGGCCTGTGGCGCGCCCGGCGGCTGGGCCAGAGCGACAACACCGCCAGCCACAAGAATTCCCTCCACAATTCGGCCCAGCAAAATCCTTCGCCACATCGACGCTTCCTGTCCTTTCGCGCTTGTACTTATTCAGACGGTCCATCCGCGTCGAAGGTTTACGGCTTCTTCTTTGCTCCGATTTGGCAACCCTGCGCCCTCGAGCATTTGGATTTCGAGATGAACGCAGAAAACCCTTGCATTTTTGCGTGGTTCATGTTTACTATTATGCTAATAGTCTTTTGATTGCTACCTTGAAAGTAAACCCAGGTAGCCATCGGTCAGGATATTCTTATGCTGAAAATCGGCACTTCCATCCGCGCTCATCGCCTGCAGAAGGAGCTTTCCCAGGGAGACATCGAAAAGAAAACGGGGCTGCTGCGCTGTTATCTCTCGCGCGTTGAGAACGGCCACACAATCCCTTCGCTGGACACGCTATCGAAGATTGCCCGGGCCCTCGACCTGCCCATCACGCAGTTCTTCACGGACGATTCGACCAGCAAGCAGGCAAACCTGCAAAAGCTTTCAGATGAGGAACTGCGCTTTCTCACTCAGATTCGCCGCTACTCGACGAACCTGAGCGAGAGCGATCGCAAGCTGCTATTGGCGATGGTGAAGAAGTTTGCAGCCACGGCAACGCGCTAAGGAAAGTAGATAGAGTAAGGTTTGGGTGCCCCATCCTCGCCGCGTCTTTGTTTTTGCGGCTAGGGTGGGATACCCCAGAATGACGTGTTACAGTAACTGTCAAATACCCTTGCCCCTGGGGAATGTCAAGCGAGCAAAAAGAAGATGCGCTGAGAAACTCTAAGGTTTGCGGCCAACCGCGGGCGACTTGGCCATCACTCCCGGCTTGCGTAGCGGCACAATTGCCCCAGCCGAGCCCGGCGCGGCTTGTTGAAAGCGCGCCAGCATTTCCGTCCGCACATACTCCACAAAGCTCTGCATTTGCCGGTTCATCTCTTCCATCCGTTCCCGCATCTGCAGGATGATGGCGATGCCGGCGATATTGACGCCCAGCTCGCGCGCCAGGCTCAAGATGAACTCCAGCCGCTCCAGATCTTCGTCCGTATAGAGGCGCGTGTTGCCTTCGGTGCGCGAAGGCAACAGCAATCCCTCGCGCTCATACAAGCGCAACGTCTGCGGATGAATTTCGTACATCTCGGCGACCGCCGAGATCATGTACGCGCCCTTCGATTTTTTCTTCGTGGCCATCAATCCACCAATCTGAATCGCGCGTCCCAGAGCATTTGCAATACTGGTTCAGAGGCCGGTTCTTTTTTGAGATGATCAAATACGTCGTTGCGCAAACGAAGCTGCATGATGATGTAATGCTGACCCGCCGGCTTTTCTAAATCACTGCTGATTCTAAAACACGTGTCATTACACCCATCTATCCACATCTGTGTGAATTTAGGGTCGTCCACCATGGGTGTGGGCATCTGATGAGTAATCCCCATGAGGGCGAGCAGTTCGATAGCCCCGTTTTCATGAAATACGGCGTTATACGGCTCGCCTTCATCCCAGAGTAGCTTCCACGAAGCGGCCATTGCATCTGCCGCATTCATTTTCACCTGGGCGCTGCTCGCATTCGGCTTGCACCAGAGTCGATAGATTCCCGCAATACTTGCCTCATAAGAGGATTGTTTCGCCGTTCTCTCCTTGTCCTCGACGGAAAGGTGGTCTTTATTGGGCGCGAAGAAAAAGCACGCTGCTGGGAATGACTGAGCTGATAAATGAGCCTGCTGCTGCGGTGCCGCAAACGCCGAGATCACGCCAGGCTTACAAACAAACATCAATAGGGTGGCGATCATGATCGGCATGGACTTACACGTGACAACCGCCGTCATACGCAAACTCCCATCGCAAGCTCGAATAAGGTTGATCCTCACAGCTTATCAAACAGCGCCACGCGCGGGTCCTGGTTATTCAGCTTGGCCAGCTCGCGCATGATCTCCCGGCTGCGCTCGTCGCTCAGCGTGGGTACCTGCACCTCGACCGTCACAATCTCGTCGCCGCGCTGGCCCGGGTGCTGAGCGCTCTCCACGCCCCGCTCCCTCATGCGCAGCTTTTGCCCGCTCTGTGTGCCCGGAGGAATCTTCAATTGCGCGCGCCCATCAATCGTCGGCACGTCTACCTTGGCCCCCAGCGAAGCCTCCGGCACGGTCACCGGAACCGTCACATGAATGTCATCGCCCACCCGCGTGAACACCGGATGCGTCCCGGTGCGCACAATCAGGTAGAGATCGCCCGGCGCCCCGCCGTTCACGCCCGCATTGCCCTTGCCCTGCAGGCGAATCCGCTGTCCATCGCGTGTGCCGGGCTTGATGCGAAATTCCACCGCTTCAGTTCGGCTCACCACTCCTTCGCCGTGGCAACCCGCACACAGATTCGTCGTGCGCCCCGTGCCGTTGCAGCTGGGGCATGGAATATTGAACTTCATTCGCCCGCCCATCTGCGTCACCTGGCCCGTGCCGTTGCACTCCGCGCACTGCGTCGGCCCGCCGGTATGCGCCTGGCCGTGGCAGGTGGGGCAAGTCTCCTGGCGATGCACTTCCATTCGCGCTTGACCGCCGCGAATTGCCGTCCAGAAGTCTACCGTCGCCTGGTACTCCAGGTCGCTGCCGGCCTGCGGTCCACGCTGCTGCGGCTGGTGTGCACCGGTGAAAATTCCCGAAAAAATATCCTTGAAGCTGCCCCAGGAAGCCGAATCTGCCTGCGCTCCCGCTCCCGCCTGCTGCCCGCGATGCTGCCCCGGGCCCCCCTGAAAGCCGGAAAAGTCGAAACCGCCAAAGTCCACGGGGCTGCCGTTCCCGCCGCCCTGCCGCGCATAAGCCTCGGCCTGCGCCGGGTCGATCTGATCCGAGTAGAAGCCCACCTGGTCATAAACCTTGCGCTTCTTCTCATCGCTCAGCACATCGTTGGCCTCCGATATCTCTTTGAACTTTTCCTCGGAGCGCTTGTCCCCTGGGTTCACATCCGGGTGATATCGCCGCGCAGCTTTGCGGAAGGCCTTCCTGATCTCCTCAGGCGTCGCCGTCTTCTTTACGCCAAGTGTGGCGTAATAATCTTTATTCGTCGTAGTGGGCATAGTCGATTTGGACTCGTTTCCTGTTATCTAATCAAAATGCCACCCACTCAAAGCCCTGGTGACAACGGCTAGGTCGATGGTGAAAGACTTGCTCAGTATCAGCGTCGGTAAACGAACGAATCATGCTTAACGTTTACCGTAACACGAGAAACGCTCACCCACCAACCATGCTTTCATCCTCCCATTTTGGCGATAAACCCTGATCTGCCACAATCTTTCACTGGACCACGTGCCCGACGCTATCTCTTCCTAGCATCCGGGCTGCCGGAGTGGCCAAAGATTTCTCGGCAAAGGCTCAGAAGCATCATGAAGAATTGAGAACTGCTTAGAATTCAGCAAGCCCGGACTCCGCGCTGCTGCCCCATCCACAATCCGCGTCAGACTCTTGCAATAAAGCGGAGCCGGACGTAATCCGCGGTCCAGTTTCCATCTTCGTCGCAGAGAGCAGGGGTAAGCAGGGCGGCCGTTTCTTTCACCACAGTCGCGCGGATCGCTTCCGGCAGGCCGCCGAGCACTCCGCGTCGAAAGGTGCGTAGCCAGGCCTCCATCCCTCCCTCTGCAAGCGCTGTCGGTCGCGGAATCAGCGTGATTCGCTCCACATGGAACCCGTGCCGTCGAAGTCTGCGCGAGTAGGCGTCTGGAGTGGGATAGTAATTTTCGCCGTCCTCCCGGTCGCTGAATCCATGCTTCGCCAGTGTAGCCGTGAACGCAACACGAATGGCGGCGACATTGCCGTGACCGCCCATCTCGGCCACAAAGCGGCAACCAGGTTTCAGCACACGGCGCACCTCGGCCATCATTGCGTCCTGGTCCCTTACCCAATGCAGCGCGGCATTCGAGAAGACGGCATCGAAGGATTGATCCGCGAAGGGGAGCGATTCGGCGCTGCCAACATGGGCGTCGATTCCCCGCGAGCGCGCCGCAGCCACCATCTCTGGCGAAACATCGATGCCGATGACGATTGCGCCGTTCGAAGCGAGCCGCTGAGTCAATTGGCCATCGCCACAGCCAAGATCGAGGATATGCTCGCCAGCCTTCGCGTCGAGCCATTCCAGCACTCCGCCGGCCAATCCATGCACAAATGCCGCGTTTTTTCCGTAGTCGTGCGGATCCCAGGTCTGCGCCATCAGCTTCCTCCCATCTCAGTTTGAAGGATGATGATGCACAACGTAAAGGATCGATCTTTCGTCATGCGATCAAATCAATTGGATGACACACGAATCGCTCGAGGTACGATTATCTACCAGACCACAGGTCGATTTTTCTCGGCACGTATTCGATCTGTGTAAAGACGGTTGTGCAGTCGTTGCCGGTTGGCGACTGAGAAGAGAATCCTATGCGCAGGTCGGGATTCTTGCCCAGCGTAAAAGTGCGGATGATGGTCCAGTGTTCGCCGTCTTGCGATGCGTAGAAGAAGATAGCTGCGCCAGCCTTGGCCATTTTCAGATAGACCGAGTTGCCGGGGATGGCGATGGAGTTGTTATCGTCGGAGGTCTCACGCGTCACTACCGACACAATCGCCGCATGCTTCTCGATGGTCATTTCGAAGCACAGCTTCGCCCAGACGCGATCGTTGATATAAAGCACCAGAACACCGGCATCCCATTGCGAACGAAAGTCCACCGTCACCTTCGCACTGAGGGCAAAATCGTCGCTGGGCTTGAAGAGCAAGCGGGGCGAGTTATCAACCAGCGCGCCGTCAAAGGGATTGGCAAACCAATCGGTCTGCTTGCCGCCGGTAATCGAGAGTGTCTTGCCACCGTCTTCGATCTTCCACTGCACCGGAGCGTGCTGCCATGTCAAAGGGCCGGGAACCCCTGCAAGGAAAGGCGCGTCCACTTTGCCAACGGATGATTGGGCTTGTGCGGTGATAGACAAAACAGAGAGTGCGATTCCAGACAGCATCAAGATAAAACGGGATAACTTGCGCAAGAAACTCCTCCACAGAAATTCAATCCTCTCGGACTATAGCAACCGATTATGACTTTGTAATCCGTCTTTAGTCCGACCTGGATTCAGATCGACTGCACCGGCAGGAGCGTCAGGTCATCCACCAGGCCCACTTCCTTCTGCACAAAAGGTTCGCCGTAGCGCACGCCGGCCAGAAGGCCGTAATGCCGCGCCTCGGCAAACGTGCGCTCGCGAATTTCTTCTTCAGGAACGAAGAGCCCGCCACCTGTCGGCTGGTTGGCGTATTGCGAGCGATAGGCCATCAGAGCCGTATGGCGCTGTTCGATGAAGGGCGTAATGTCCACGATGAAGCTAGGGCGGACGTCTGCGTAAAGGCTGGCGTAGACGATCTTGAACGGACGATGAGGCGAGTTCTCACGCTCTTCTGACCTCTGCGCCACTACTCGCGCCGCAGGTGCCTTGGCCAGGCCCGCAAGAAAGCAGGCCTCATAACCGAGCTGAGCAACGGCGGCATGGTCCGGATGACGCGCTTGCCAGTATGGCAGAATCACCACACGCGGCCTCACAAGGCGTAAAACATGCACAATCTTGAGGCGGTTTTCCAGGGTGTTGGCTACCGCGCCGTCCGGCAGGTCGAGGGCTTGCCGCCAGCCTACGCCCAGCAGTTGGGCAGCATCGTCTGCTTCGCGGGCGCGGTCTTCGGCGCTGCCGCGCGTGCCTGCTTCGCCTTGTGTCAGATCAAGAATCGCCGTGCGCAGGCCGCGCGAGGCCATGCGCAGAAGAGTTCCACCGCAGGTCTGCTCCACATCATCCCGATGCGCCGCGATGGCCAGCACATCGGCCACAGAAGAATCCGGAACAGGATCGACGTTCATTGGCAATGACTCCTGATGAACGGACTATCCACTGCTCACTGAACTCAGTAGACGGTATTGTTGGCGTCGGTAAGGCCGTCCATGTAGGCCACGTCATAAGATGTGCCTGACTCCGTGACGAACTGGTTATCGATTGCCGTGCCGTCCACCGTCGAGTAAATGTAGATCTGTCCACCCTCTGCCGTGTAGATCTTGTGCAGGCCACTGACTGCGGCAATTCCGGTGGCGTCATTGTTATAGGGCATCAGCGTCACGGCGTTGGTCGAAAGGTTATACATGGTAAGGCAGCCGTAGGGCTGACCTGCGGCCGCGCGCACGCCAGTGTTGCATTTCGTCATGCCGATCCATAGCGTATCGTCGTCAGCTTCGATCATCCGGCTCACCGCGCCGGGCGCGCCATCGCTGATCGAGACCGCCGGAGCCGAAACCGTGTTCGTAGATAGATTGATCCGTGTCAGATTTCCGCCCCAGTAGCCGCCTGAATACTCCTGGCCCACGACATACAAAGTCGAACTGTCAACCAGTGCGTTACTGGCGCCCCCGGGGGTCGGCACGCATCCCGTCGCGAGATTCACCGTTCCGCAAAGCGTGCTGGGTGTGGTCGTCGAAGGCAACAATCCCGACGCCTGGCCGAGAAGAAAGATCATCGGCGCTATCGGAAGCTGCGTGACAGATGCCCTTGTTCCTCCGCACTCCGGCCCGCAATTGAGGATATATGCGGTGCCGCCATCGGCGGAGAAAACGGCCTTCACCGGGCGATCGAAAGTCAACGGGATGATATTGCCTTTTGTGCTCGCTGGATCAAGCGCCTGAAAAAGGCACCAGGCTGGGGCGGTCTGCGGTTCGCAATCCTGCGCGCCCAGCGGCCATGTGGAGGGTCCGCCAGAGTAAGCAATGGTTTGCGCCGCCGTCAATTGCCGCGGATAGTACACGTAATTTGAGTTCTGCACGAAAGCTAAGGCAACCGAGCCCGCAGGGTTCAAGCTGACGCGGTAGACGCCGGGAAGGCTGAGCGGATAACTGCCTCCGGTTCCCCGATTGATCACCGTCATCACATGGGAGCCTTGGCTCGCCGCAACTACGTAGCTTTCGTTCCGCGAAACGTAGACGCTGGATGAGAAGCCGTTCAAGCCGCTCACGTTGCCGCCCGAGGCTGTCTCCCCGGCGTAGTTGACCATAACAAAGCTGCCGTCGCCCGACCCATAGACCGCCCCCGCCTGTTGCTCAGGCAGGTTTTGAATGCTGATGGGTAGATTTCCAGAATACCCGGAGATAGCAAAAGCAGGGCCTACATTGGCGCTGTTGTACCTGTATCGGATGTCATAAAATGCATCCACAAACAGCAGAGTGCCGGTGTTGGTCGTGTTGGGATTCTGAATCGCGATCAGAACGCGATTGGCCAGCCCGCTTGGCGGCAACGTCCGGCCAGCGAAATAGATCGTGGAGCCACAACCAGCCAGCGCGGCTGCAACCACCAGAGCCGCGGCGGCGCTCATCCAAAGACTTCTCTTCTTCAAAATCCCTTACCTCGACGAACGACGCGGAGTTTGCCGCGCAGGATGCCCGCGGCCAGAACCGCGGCGTGAATAATATTGTTGGTGCCGACGCAACAAACAAGCCGCAAAATAAGCCGGCCAGCACCGCGTCAGTTCAAGCCGATGACTACCGAAGTATAACAAAGCTGCCCTACCTGTTGGCGCGGCTGACCCGCGTGCCTTAGCATGAGGAAAGAATGCCCCAGTTTGCCGACATCTTCGCCGCTCGACCCGTTCTCGCTGACGGCGCCATGGGAACCGTGCTCTACGCTCGCGGCATTTTCATCAATCGCTGCTACGACGAACTGAACCTCTCCGACCCTGGTCTGATCTTGTCGATTCACGAAGAGTACCTCCAGGCCGGTGCGGAGATTATCGAGAGCAACACCTTTGGCGCAAACCGCTTCCGGCTGGCCCGGCACGGACTGGCCGGAAAAGTGGCCGAAATCAACACTGCCGGCATCCAGTTGGCCCGCCAGGCGGTCGAGCACCTCAAGGAAAAACAGGCTGGGCAGGCGTGGGTGGCTGGCGCTGTGGGTCCACTCGGCGTGCGTCTTGAGCCGCTGGGAAAGACCGCCTTGGACGAAGCTCGCGCCGCCTTTGCCGAGCAGATTGGCATTCTCGCCAAAGCCGGCGCGGACCTGCTGATCATTGAAACCATGCCCGCGCTGAACGAGGCTCACGAGGCGCTTAGGGCGGCCCGTGAAGCCGCGCCCAAGCTGCCGGTACTGGTCATGGTCACCGTCGACGACGATGGCAACTGCCTCGATGGCGCATCCCCGGCTCAGGCCGCGGCTCTGTTGACCGAGTGGGGCGCGGGAGCGATCGGCGTGAACTGCTCCACCGGCCCGGCCACGGTGCTGACCGCCATTGAGGCCATGCGCGCTGCTACCACGCTGCCCCTGGCCGCCATGCCGAATGCGGGCATGCCGCGGGCCGTCGAGGGGCGCAACATTTACCTCTGCTCGCCGGAGTACATGGCCAGCTTCGCTCGCAAGGCCATTCAGGCCGGCGTGCAGATTGTGGGCGGCTGCTGCGGCACCACGCCCAACCACATTCGCGCCATGCGTTCGGCCATGCGCGCCATCGACGCGCAGACGCGAGTCGAAGTCGCCGGCGCAGCGCCCGAATTGACGGCCGAAACCCCGCCCGTTCCCTTGGGCGCGCGCTCCCTCATCGGCGCGCTCGTGGCCGAGGGCAGATTCGTCTCGCTGGTCGAGGTCATTCCGCCCCGCGGCATCAACTGCATGAAAGAGATCGAGGGCGCGCAGTTGCTGGCGCAGTTGGGCGTTCACGCCATCAACGTGCCTGACTCGCCCCGCGCCTCCGCACGCATGAGCGCCCAGAGCCTCTGCATCCAGATTCAGCAGCAAACCAGCATTGAGACGATCCTTCATTACACCTGCCGCGACCGCAATATACTTTCCATCCAATCGGACCTGCTGGGGGCTTCGTCCATCGGCCTGCACAACATCCTCTGCCTCACCGGCGACCCGCCCAAACTCGGCAACTATCCTGATGCCACTGCTGTCTTTGACGTAGACTCCATCGGTCTGGTCAACATCCTGCGCCGTCTCAATCACGGTCTGGATGTTGGCGCCAACTCGATTGGCGCCAGCACCAACTTCACCATCGGCGTGGCCGCCAACCCTGGCATGCCCGACATTGAGCAGGAATTGCGCCGCTTTGCCTTCAAAGTCGAGGCCGGCGCAGAATACGCCATTACCCAGCCAGTCTTCGATCTGCGCCTGCTCGAGAGCTTTCTAGAGCGCATCAAAGAGCATCGCATCCCCGTCATCGCCGGTATCTGGCCTCTGGTCAGCCTGCGCAACGCCGAATATCTCAAAAACGACCTGCGCGTCTCCATGCCTGAGGAAATCATGCTGCGCATGGCCCAGGCTGATACCCCCGATGCCGCCCGCCGCGAGGGCATTCTCATCGCACAGGAGATGCTGGAGGCAGTACGTCCCTTCGTGCAGGGCGTTCAAGTGAGCGCTCCTTTCGGACGCTACGACATAGCCGCCGACGTCATCGCCGACATCCTGCCCCAACCCGCATGAGGTATGTATGAGCATGGGGTTCATGTTTTCACTTGACATGAAACGCATTGCGTGTCACATTGTATTTATTCCGTACGCTCGTAGGCGAGCATGTATCCAGCAAACCCCGGCGCAAAAGCTCCGGGGTTTGCTATTTTAGTATGTAGATGAAAAAGCTAGTCCTCATGATCGACGGTGGCTTTCTCCGCGTAGCCGCCCGAAGAGCGAGAATCCACTACGCCCCCGACTTCATTGAGGCCTTCTCCAGGAATTGTCCTGCTGCGGATGAAGAGCTTTTCCGATCTCTCTACTACGACTGTGCTCCGTATCAGGGGCACCAGAATCTCCCAGTTTCAGGGCTGATACAGACTTTTGACGACTCGGGCCAATGGTTGAAGGATCTCGCCAAGAAAGATCTGATTGCCGTGAGACTTGGCGTGCTAAAATTTCGTGGCTACAAGCTGAAGAGAACTCCAGTGACTGGAGCTGCGGTCCTGACCGATGCCGACTTTAAGCCCGATTTTGAGCAAAAGGGTGTCGATATGCGAATCGGCCTCGATATCGCCACTTATTCCGCATTGAGAGGCGTGGACAGGATTGGTTTAGTCACTGCTGATACCGATTGCGTACCGGCAATGAAACTCGCTCGCAAGAGCGGGGTACAGGTTGTCCTGATTGGGCTGCCGGGCGGGACCACCCCAAGTGAACTGGCCCAACATGCAGACTTTCTCCGGGCAGTCGCTTGGCCGCTATAGCCAGCTAGTACCGTTTCGAGCGCTAATCGAGTTTGTCTAACCCAAACCTGTCCCGGAGTCATCGCCATGCCCTCGTTTGAAGATTCGCTCAAGAAGCTCGAAACCATCGTCGATCAACTCGAACAGGGCGACCTGGCCCTGGAAGATTCGCTGAAGCTCTTCGAGCAGGGCGTGGGACTTTCAGCCGCCTGCAAAGCCGAATTGGACGCCGCCGAGGGCAAGGTGCAGATGCTCGTCAAGCAGCGCGACGGATCACTCAAGCCAGAGCCGTTTCCAGCAGATAAGCCCTTCTAAAGCATCTTCGAATTTACTGCAGACTTCTGTGCCTCATCCATTCGCGCGCTTGGCGAATGGGTGGGATACCTACAAAATTCCGATCGACACAATTCCCCAAAATGCCCTAACCCAATAAGACGATCCTCTCCGGCGTCCTCAGCGTTCCTCAAATCAGACCGTGTCTTGTGTCAGGGCATGACTTCATAGGCTGCGGAAGAACCCGCTCGGGCGGTAGGCCGGGGATTTATCCCCGGCATAAAGCTAATAAAATCAGCGGGGGCTTGAGCCCCTGAGGTATGCACTTCGGGCTTTTCGCCCAAAATACAGCCTTTCCGCTGAGTCCTCACCACCACCCCATAGTGCAATCGCTTCTTGCAGATTAATTCTTGCATTCTGCTATATTGCTATTCAGGTCGGACCCTTCGCAAAGCTCCGGTCGGACCATACCACCGAAAAAGCACCCCCCCCACCCCCCTATAAATATTTATTTTCGGGCCAATTTTTTGCATATTTTATCCCTCCATTTCTCATGAAACTGCGAAGCAACGAACGATTTTCCCAGCAGAAACTATAAGAATCGTCCAATCTTTCTGCTCCCGCGTGGGTCTGCCAAGTGCATCGTTTCAGGACACATTGCACCCGCGGCACAAACTCTCGGCCGCCGCAAGGAGCGCCGGTTGCCGCAAACCTGTTTAGTCCGTCCAACATACTCGGAAGGCTTCAGCTGCATTGGCTCCGCTTGCGAAGACACCTGCTGCCAGGGCTGGGCTGTGCCTATCGACCAGGCAGCTTATCAGAAGTACCAATACCTGCCGCTCAGCCCGCTCCGCACGCTGATCAATGCCAATATGCTGACGATGCCCGAGGGCGCAAAGCCAGCCAACTTCGCCAAAATCCAGATGAACGGCGAGAACCAGTGTCCCATGCTCAGCAAGGATCGTCTGTGCCGCATCCAGGCCGAAATCGGCGAGGAGCATCTCTCTCACGCCTGCGCCACTTACCCGCGCATCATTCAGTCGATAGCCGGCATCGAGGAGACAGCCCTGACGCTCTCGTGCCCAGAGGCCGCGCGACTGGTCCTGCTCTCGCCGAATCTGCTCTCGAATGAACGATTGACGAGTGCTGAACTGCCGGGCAACGCCCTCGTTGAATCATCCACAGCGGATGAAACTCCCTCGCTTCTCGCATGGTTCATTCCCATTCGACAGGCGGTGCTGGCGCTCCTAGGCAATCGCGCGTATCCACTCTGGCAAAGGCTGTTTCTGCTGGGCGTATTTTGCCGCCGCCTCGACTCCATTGCCAAGGGCGAACTTCAGCGCAGTATTCCAGCTTTTCTCGCCGACTTCAAAGCTACCGTCGCTTCTGGCGCTCTGCTCACTGCCATGGAGGCACTGCCGCTCGATCGCTCAGCCCAGTTGGATGTGGTGCTGCGGTTGGCGGGGATGCTTCTGCGTCGCTCGAACGTGAGACCGCGATTCGTCGAGTGCGTGCACGCCTTTACCACGGGCATCGGCAACGGCCCTGGCGCGACTCTAGAGAGCCTTGTCGGCCACTACGCTCAGGCGCACGACCACTTCTATGCGCCTTTCTTTGCACACCACCCGCACATCCTGGAGAACTACCTGGTCAACACCATTCTTCGCTGCCGGTTTCCTTTTGGCCCAGAGAGCGCGCAAGCCAGGGCGCCCCTATCGATGACGCGGGAATACGCCCTTCTGACCGCCCAGTTTGCGCTCGTGAAAGGGTTTCTAATCGGCGTGGCAGGCTTTCATCGCGAGGGGTTTTCCGCCGCGCACGTGGTCCACACAGTGCAGGCCGTCAGCAAGCACTTCGAACATCATCCGGAGTTTCTCGATCTGGCTCATCAACTCCTGGTCGAGAGCCAGATGGATGGCGCGCGGGGCTTGGCGATTCTGCTCAGGAACGCGCAGCCGGCTTCAGCTTCGCGCGCAGCCAGGCCAGCATCTCCGGCGATACGCGTTCCAGGTCCGCAAGATGGAAGACCGGTTGCGGAGGTTCTTCCGCTCGAAGCATCCGATCCTCGTCCCGATGCGCAACCAGTGCATCGGCGCGCTGAGTCGTAAGGCCAAACGAGGCCTTAGGCTGAGAATCATAATCTCCCGCCTCAAGAGCCAGACACAGATCAGGCTGCAGATAGTCCATGATTCCATTCGACTCGAAGAGTAGATTTGCGTCCGGGTCGAGCTTCTCCAACAGCTCATGCAGCAGAAGCGAGAGATCGCTCGAAAGTGTCGTCACCAGAAAAGCGCGAGCGGCTCCCGCCGCCAGGTAGCGCGCGGTGTCGGTTCGCTGCCCGGCAGATTTTTCTTCCCACACAAGCACCGGGTTGCCGTGGTCGTGGCTCGTGACTTTGACGGCGGTCCAACGATATTCGGAGAGCGCGCCGATCAGGCCGCAAACCAGCTGGGTTTTGCCTACACCTTTAGCGCCGCCACTTACGACAATGGTGGTCATTGCTGCCCTCTTCTTCCTAGTTTTTGCTTACAGGCTTGGGTGAGCTTTTCGCCAACCGCGCCAACATCGCCAGCTCGCGCAGCACCTGCTTGAGCGGACGAGCCGGTGTGCCCCACAAAACAGTTCCGGGCTTGAGTCCGTCGTTAGTAACCGTCTTGCCACTCAACACGCCGGCCTGCCCGCCCAGAATCACGCCGGGACCAATGTGTGCGTGGTCGCCGATACCCACCTGGCCCGCAATCACCGCGCCATTGCCCACAGTGCAACTCCCAGAGATGCCAGTGAGAGCCACCAAAATCACGTCCTCGCCGATATCGCAGTTATGCCCGACATGAACCAGATTGTCAAATTTGGTTCCCCGGCCAATGCGAGTCTCTTTAAGTGCGCCGCGATCGATGGTCGAGTTGGCGCCAATCTCCACGTCGTCTTCAATCAGTAGCGTGCCCTGCTGCGGAAACTGCGTATAAGCGCCGGTCGCCGAGTCGCGGACATAGCCAAAGCCATCCGCGCCAAGCACCACTCCTGCATGAACCACAACGCGGTCCCGCAAAGTAGTTCCGGGATAAAGAACAGCGCGAGAATAAATCCGGCAGTCCTTCCCGATGCGCACGCCCTCGCCAATCACCGCACCAGCTTCAATGCGCGTTCCGGCGCCGATACTGGCATTTTCTCCGACCACCGCGCAGGGCCCAATGCTCACGCCCTCGCCAAGCTGAACATTCGCGCCGACGGCCGCCCTCGGGTGCACTCCGGTTGCCCGCGGCGCAGGCGTCACCAGTTGGTACGCGCGGGCAAACCAGAGCCGCGGCTGGGCGCTCTCAACGACGCATTTGCCAGCCGGATAGGATTCAACAAGCCCAGCCCCCAGCACAACCACTCCTGCATGGCTCGCCAATGCCGTGGCAGCCGAGGCTGCATCCTCGGCAAAGACCAGATCCGATGGACAGGCCGAGGCGGATGAGCTCACGCCAGCCACCGCTTGGGTCGCGTCTCCCGCCACCAGTTTGCCGCCCAGAGCGTCGATCAGTTCGCCCACCTTCATGCTTCACTCCTCAATACAGCCCCGCTTCGCCCGCTGGTCTTGTCTTCCACCGCCGGTGAATCCACAGCCACTGGTCAGGATACCGTCGAATCCAGCTCTCGATCGCGCTCGTGCACTGCTGCGTTGCGGCTAGAATATCGGCCTGAGCATCGCTGCCGCGTTCGAACACTAGCTCTGGGCCGAAGTAAAGCACGTAGCGGCCTTCGGTCTTCTCCCACAGCATGAAGCCCGGCAGCACGGCCGCTCCGGTCTTCAGTGCCACGCGCGCCAGGCCTGAAGCGGTGCAGGCCGCGCGCCCAAAGAACTCCGCAAACACGCCCTGCGGCGGAGTCATGTTCGTGTCCATCAAAATGCCCACCGTCTCGCCCTGTCGCATGGCAGTAAGCAGACCCCGTGCAAAGTCGTCCTTATCCAGAACACGGTTGCCGTGCAGGCAGCGGATGCCGTTCACAAATGTATCCAGCAGGCGGTTGTCGAGCGGCCGCGCCACCATGCTCATCGGATAGCCCATCAGCGAGTGATAAAAGCTGGAAAGCTCCCACGCACCCAGGTGCCCAGTAACGATCAGAACCCCTTTGCCACGTCTTTTGGCCGCCTGATAATGGTCCAGACCCTCGGCGCGCATCCAGCCGCGAGTGTTTTCCGGGGTGTAACCCGTCATGCGGCAAAATTCAACCAGCTGCCATCCAAGGTGACGGAAGACGCCTCTCAGAATGTCCTCACGCTCCCTTGCTGACAACTCCGGCAGAGCCAACTCCAGATTGCGCCGCCCCACGCGGCGCAATCGGCCATGCAAGCTGTAGATGCTCCATGCAAGAAGGTCGGAAATCCAACGAGACGGTCGCCGCGGCAGCCACCCCAACGGGCGCGCCACGGCCAGCACCAGCCAAAATTCGAGTCTTTCCCGCATAGTCGAAGGCAAAGCTTAAGTCTAGTCCTTCGGTCCGGATACAAGGCCCGAAATAAAGGGAGGGAGCCCCTTAGACCCTCCCTGGCTTTCCTCGACAACTTTGCATCTACTTGCGATTCTTGGCCTCAATAAAGTAATGCGCCACGGTGCTCACAAAAGGCACCGCGCCTTGGGGAACCGCAACGTTGCCTTTCAGAATGGACTCGAAGCTGTGTTCCTGGCCAAAGTAAATCTCAGTGTCTTCGGCGTTCTGGCTCACGCTGGTCCCGTCCAGGTCCACGCCCGCAAAAAGGCCCTTGTTGCGCGAGTAGCTGAGCAACTCGGCATTCATCTTCCAGTCGGTCGCGGCCGCGCTTTCGCGCCCCACGGGGCCGGCCGCTGCCGAGGCATCGCCGCCAATCTTGAACTTGTTCCTCAATAGGTCCTGCATGCCGCGATCATTCACCGCCACCAGCACCAGGTCGGTCGATTGGCCGCCGATCTGAAATCCAAACGATCCCCCCGCCATCCGAATAAAAACCGGCGCGCTCCAGCCGTGTCCCGTCCGGCAAGTCACCACGCCTTGACCATACTGTCCGCCGAAGACAAAAGCGCCCTTGATCATTCCGGGCACCACGGCAACGCAGGTGGCTTGCTCAAGAATATTCATTGGAATGCTATTGTCGTTGGCGGCCATGATCTGGTCCAGAACCACCTTGGCGTCATCGATGCGCGCCTGCAGATCCTCGTGTTTGGAGCCGGCGAATGCAGTCGAGGGAAGCATGAAACACAGACAAAGCAATGCAAGTGTCTTCTTCATATCCTGATCCTTTCCACCCCGCAGACCTCAAGGGGGTGCCTTCATCGTTCCACAGTCAGGCTACCGCATTCAAGTGCCAGTGCGAAGACCGAAACCGCTCACAGACGCTCGGAAACAAGACCGGCAAGAGCCGGTCTTGTTTCAATGGTGCGTGGATATATGGTGGGAGGGCAAAAATACGGGGAGGGGGAGGGCTGAGGTCAGCGGTGACGTGCTGAAAAAGAGGAGTTTCCAAGCTTCACGAATGAGGTGCGGCTTCGAAACTCCTTCCCCAGATCTGCTTTGTTTCTGAAAATGAGTATAGCTCAAACGATTGATCAATATCTGATCAAAATCGACCTAATCGTAGATTACTAAAGTAGTATGGATGAAAGTAACCAAATTTGTTTACTTAAAAGTAAACAAGAGGATTAGCCCCCGGGCGCATTCTGAAGGCCAGAACAGATCGCCAATCGGTGCCCCCTTGAATTGTTGGACAATGGACGGTCGAAAGCCAAACAAGCGTAAACGGCCTAAAAGCATGGCGTCATAAAAAAGGGGAGTTCCCAAGCTCACGGATGACGTGTAGCTTGGGAACTCCAGATCTGCTTTATTTCTGTTACGAAGAAAATAAATCATCAGACCATTGATTCGTGATCAATATTGCACGATTTCTCTGTTACGAATGTCGTAGAGGCAAAAGTAACCTCACCTGTTAACTTATGCCTAAACATCAGAGTGAGCCGCTCACAGGAACTATGTTCAATAACAACGCTGAGCTATGATTCACTCGGCAAACGAATCGAGATGATTCTCAAAAAAAGAGGAGTTCCCAAACTTTGCGGACAACGCACCGCTTGGGAACTCCTTCCCCAGATTCGCTTTGTTTCTCCAACGAGTCTCAGCTAAAACAGAAAATCTGTCGCGGTCATTATTGCTCAGTTGATTGGTTACGAATGTAGTGGGTGTAAAAGTAACGTTGCGGGCTCGCCCATAAGCAATTCGAAGAATTTGCTTCTACAGACCCCGTCCATGCCATGTTAGGCGCGCCGCTGCCGGTCCAACCGAAGGGCGGAACCGTCGACGGCAAATCAGGCAAGTAATTCTTCTCTGATGGGTGCTGGAGGGTGAACAAGCCACAGGCGAGGCCGGCAGCACGACCGCCAAAAAAAAAGAGGAGTTCCCAGGCTTCATGGGTGACATGCGGCCTGGGAACTCCTTTCCCCAGATCTGCGTTGTTCTGATACCCATTCTGCAAAAAGGGGCGATATTGCGCAAGATTACAAAAGCAGTATGAATGTAAGTAACCGCTTTTATTTACTGATTAGTAAACACGCGCATTCTGAAGATTTTGATTTGCTAACGGCCAAAAACACGCGTGACCAGGTTAGCAGAGAAGGATCGAAGGCGATGGAGGAGTGAACAGGCAGCAGACATGACAGGGCGCGCACCAAGCCAGCAGCAAGGCCGCCAAAAAAAAAGAGGAGTTCCCAGGCTTCATGGGTGACATGCGGCCTGGGAACTCCTTTCCCCAGATCTGCGTTGTTCTGAAATACATTGTGCAAAAGAGGGTCGAAACTGCACAAGATTACAAAACCAGCATGGACGTAAGTAACCTATTTTGTTTACTGATCAGTAAACACGCGCATTCTGAAGATTTTGTTTTGCTAGCGGCCAAAAACACGCGTGACCAGGCTAGCAGAGAAGGATCGAAGGCGAGGGTGGAGTGAACAGGCAGCAGACAAGACAAGGCGCGCACCAAGCCAGCAGCAAGGCCGCCAAAAAAAGAGGAGTTCCCAGGCTTCATGGATGACATGCAGCCTGGGAACTCCTTTCCCCAGATCTGCGTTGTTCTGACACCCATTCTGCAAAACGCGGCCAAAATGGCACAAGATTACGGAAGGCGTGGAGATGTTAGTAACCGCCTCAGTTCACTTATCAGTAATCGGTGGCAAGCCGATGTCTGCATACTGGCGGCGATCCCCGGAGCGCCGATCATTACGGCGGCGATCGTCAGGCCGGCGGTTACTGATGCCTGCGGCCTGCAGGAGCGCCGGGTTAGACGCGCGCATCAGAAGATCAATCCGATTGTCCGCGCCGGTTTTGCGCATCAACCGGCCAACATGAGCTTGGACGGTGCGCTCCTCAATTCCCAACTCTCGGGAAATTTCGCGATTGGAACGAGCCGTAAGGATCAATTCGAGAATTTGACGCTCACGGTCGGTCAAGCGTGGGGGGGCATTGGTAAGGCTGGTATCTGAGCCTCCAAGCAGATGATCGATTAGCTTGGAGAGGATTCGCCGCGGAGCCCAGATCGAGCCTTTCGTCACTGCATCAACGGCCAGGCGCACGATCCGCGGACTTGCCTTCGAATCGAGGTAGGCCCGGGCACCGATCAAAATCGATTCCATGATCAGATGGTCGCTTCCCTCCGGCCCCAGGACAATCAACCGAAGATCGGGCCGCCTGTGACGAATCGATTCCAAGGTTCTCAGTCCGCCGGATGAACTGTTCAGGTCCACAACCAGAAACTCCAATGTGATGTCGCCTGTCAGTTCTTCCATTTGTCCCATGACCGGACAAAGTTGTGTGTAACCCTCGCCGGGCCGGTCCTCGAAAATGCTGGCAAGGCCTTCCATACGAAGCGGTTCGTCGGTAAGCACACCTATGCGAATTGGCTCAAGGCTAAGAACGATGTGCCTCCAGATACAGTGGAGATGCCAAACCAACTGTTTCGGCCCCACTTTATTAGGAAAATGCACGAAGGTCAATAGTAACTCAAACGTTTAGCTTAAAGGCGATGAAAACAATTTTCAAGTTGCGGTGCGAAAATCTTCGGGTAAACGTATCCGCCTCCATGGAGATTGCACGAGATTACCTGCACAAGGCGCACAATTAACCTGAGTAAAGAAAATCTTCCAAAAAATGCGGAGGTATCCAAAATTATGACCCTGCCTGGTCTTTCATAATCGCTCGAAAAAAGGTAGCATCAGAATCGTAGGTCGTAGTACATTCAATTTAGTTGCGCTAGCGAGGTTACCCCATTGATTAAGCAAGACATCGTCCACCATGTGATCGAGCGCACCGGGCTTCCCCGGACCAAGGCGGAGGCTGCCGTAGATACAGTCTTCGAGGGGCTCAAGCAGGCTCTCACCGCCGGTGAGCGTATCGAGTTGCGCGGCTTCGGCGTCTTCAGCGTCCGTGCCCGCAAAACCGGCATTGGTCGCAATCCTCGCACGGGTACTGAGGTCAACATCACGCCTGGCAAGGCGGTGCGCTTCAAACCCGGCAAGGAACTGCACACGCTGGAGAGCAGCGCGCTGCCCGCGAAATAAAGCGCACCCAGCCTCGCGAGAGCCTTATATTTCTCGCTGGAGTTGCCGCTCGATCTACCCACCGCAGGCAGATAGTCCAACCATACGTGTTCACATCAGGCGCAGTGCATCAATGTCTACCACCAGGTTCCTGCGCGGAATACCCGTCTCATCCGCGTGCGTCAGCATTCCACGCAAAGCAGTATTCAGTGCCTTGCGCGATCCTGCCTTCAGAATCAGATGAAAACGATAGACGCCTTTGATGCGGGCAATTGGCGCGGTGCAGGGACCGAGAACGCGCACGTTCTCCGGCGCTGCTTTCTGAAACCACTTGCCTAACTCCACTGACCAGCTCATCGCTTCCTCAAGTTTGCCTGACAGTACCAGCACATTCGCCAGCACGCCAAAGGGCGGATAATGCATCCAGCGCCGGTATTTCAGCTCACGCTCAACAAAGCTCCCATAGTCGTGCGTGCTCGCGGCCACAATGGCGTAGTGGTCTGGATAGTAGGTTTGCACCACCACACGCCCCGGCAGCTCGCCGCGTCCAGCCCTGCCTGAAACCTGCGTCATCAGTTGAAAGACCCGCTCGGCGGCGCGAAAGTCAGGCATCGAAAGCGAGTGGTCGCAGCCCACCACACCGACCAGCGTAATGCCGTGAATATCATGCCCCTTGGCGATCATCTGCGTGCCCACCAGCAGGTTGATCTCGCCCGAATGGAGACGCGCCAGCAGCCTTTCCAAATCGCCCCGCCCTCGAACCGTATCGCGATCCATTCGGCCAATCCTCGCGCCTGGAAAAATCTCGCCCAGCCGTTCCTCTCCTTGCTCGGAACCTGCACCCAGGTAGTAAAGATGCTCGCTGTCACACTTCGGGCAGCGTGCCGGAACGACCCGCCGAAACCCGCAGTAGTGACATTCCAGGCGCTGACCTTCGCGGGCCATTCCAGCGTCTTCTCCGGCCGGTTTGTGGTGAGTGAGCGAGATGGCGCAATTCTGGCATTCCAGCTTTTCTCCGCAAGCGCGGCACATCACGGCGAACGAATAGCCGCGGCGATTCAGCAGAATCAACGCCTGCTCACCGCGATCAAGCGCCGTCTGCGTCTGCGCCACCAGCGCTCGCGAAAATAGCTGCTCCTGGCCCGTCTCCTGAAACTCGCGGCGCATGTCGATCAGCTCGACCAGTGGCAGCGGGCGGTTCATCACACGGTCGCGCATCTCAATTCTGGTGTACTTGCCCGCCGCTGAATTCTGCCAGCTTTCAAGTGAAGGTGTCGCTGAACCCATCACCACCACAGCGTCCTCGATCTTGGCCCTCATCACGGCCACATCGCGGGCGTTGTAGCGAGGCGTCTCTTCCTGCTTGTAACTTTGGTCGTGCTCTTCATCCACCACGATCAGTCCAAGATTCGGTACAGGCGCAAAGATGGCCGAGCGCGTGCCAACGACAATGGGCGCTTCACCCCTCCGTATGCGCCTCCATTGCTCGCTCCGTTCCTCCGGCGTCAAGGCCGAGTGCAGCAGCGCCACTTTGTCTCCAAACGCTGTGTCCAGCAGGCCCACCGTCTGCGGGGTGAGGCCGATCTCCGGAACCAGCAGAATCGACGACAACCCTCGGTCCAGCGCCCGTTGCATCGCCGCCAGATAGACCGCCGTCTTCCCCGACCCCGTCACTCCATGCAACAGAAAAGGCTTGAAGCCTCCCAACGCTGTTGCCAGGCCCGCCAGAGCATCGATCTGCGGCTCGTTGAGACGAAGTGGACCACTCTGGCTCTGCAACCCGCCCATATGAAATGCGGCTGGCCGCTCGTCGATACGGACCAGCCCGCGACGGACCAGAGTTTGCAGCGTGGACGAAGGCAATGCCTTGCGGCGCAACTCGGTCAAAGGAAGTTCACCGTCGCAGGCCGCCAGTTCAGCCAGAATGCTCTGCTGCATCGCTGTCAGCGCAGGTAGCCTCGCCTCGGGAATGAGCACGGCAAATCTCTCCATGCGCCGCGCATCGCGCTCGACAGCCGCCGTCTCGCGGGCAATCCACTTCTTGCGCGTAAGGCTGGCCAGCACAGGCAGCGTGGCAGCGGTAGCAGTGCGTAGCGTGGATACCTTCACCGGCTCACCTGAAGCCAGACGAGAGAGCACCCGCCGCTCCAGATCCTGCTCTTCGGCAGAGACTTTACCTTTGCGTTTCGCGCCGCCTTTGCGCAAGGCCATAGGTTGTCCAGCTCTCGATTCTGAGACCCCAGACTCGAGACGCTCCACACTCTCCGCCAGCACATCCCGGCCCAGATCGGTGATGCGGTAGTAGACAGTGCGCCGCACCTCGGCCATCAGCGGCAACATCCCGCGCAGCACTTCACCCAGCGGAGCCAGGTAATACTGCGCCATCCACTCGGCCAGCTTGAGCAGCGGTTCACTCAGCAGAGGTTCGTCGTCCAATACGCCTTCGAGAAATCGAACTTCTACGTCAGCCGCAACCTTGGTGTTCAGGCCCGTCACCACGCCGATCAGTTTCTCGTTGCGAAAGGGGACGATCACCCGCGCCCCGCGCTGCGGCAGTTGTCCATCGCGCACCGCGTAAGTGAATGCGCGGTCAAGCGGCACAGGCAACGCGACTTCGCAATAAGCAGGCATGGTCGGCAAGATTCAGTGTAGGGGATCAGGCATCCTGAAGCCTTCAAATTAGTATTTTCGTTTTTCGCGCAACTACTCGCCCTGCTTCGGGTTTGCCTGAATGACCCGGTTCTGAAGTACAAGAACCGAAATTGAAAGGTTAAGGAGAAGTATATGACCCGCTCATTGTTGATGATTGCTGCTGCTTCCAGTTTGCTGACCTGCACCATCTTCGCGCAGTCGGCGCCCACCAGTCAGCCTGCCAGTCCCAATCAGCCCCCCACGGTGAACGAGCGCCGCGAGAATCAGCAGGACCGCATCGCCAATGGGGTTCAATCCGGTCAACTGACCGCCGGCGAAACCAAGAACCTGGAGACGCGCGAAGCCAATGTGAACCGTGAGATCAGGGACGACCGCTCCGCGAATGGCGGGACTCTTACACCCGGCGAGCATCAACAGGTCAATCGGCAGCAGAATCGCATGAGCCAGTCCATCTACGCGGACAAGCACAATGCCGCTCAGCAGAATTACAGAGGCGAGGTCGGCGCTCGCCAGCAGAATCAGCAGCGTCGCATCGCGCAAGGTATCCGCAGCGGCCAGATGACGGCGGGAGAGGCAGCACGAGCTGAAAATCGTCAGCAGGGAATCAATCAGCAAGTCCATGCTGACCGAGCGGCCAATGGGGGAAGACTGACGGGTGGAGAAAAGCACCAGATCAACAGGGAACAAAATGGCGCCAGCCGTCAAATCTATCGCGAAAAACACAACGCTGCGCGGCAGTCCAGGTAGCTTCATCGCGTTCTTTACGCGGGCATGACTAGATTAATCCAGAAGGCCGAAGCCGATGCGCTTCGGCCTTCTGACGTAGTGGAACTTCTGTTACGAAAATTTCTCAGGCATTCTCGCTACACGGAGGTATTTGGCGCTACAATTCGAGCAAATGACAACTGAATTCTCCACCCCCGCCGCTACCGCTCTTAACGCCGACCCAATCGCTTCGTGCGACCCAACCGCTCCCATCACCATGTCGATCGATATCGGCGGTTCGGGACTAAAGGCCATGCTGCTCGACCAGGCCGGAAAGCCGTTGAGCGAGCGGCAAAGGGTGCTGACCCCGGTTGTGCCCACGCCGGAAGCGGTGCTGGCTGGCCTCGAAGATTTGCGCAAGCTGTTCGGCGTTTTCGATCGTGTCTCCGTCGGGTTTCCAGGCGTGGTCAAGCACGGCTGCACCTATGGAGCTTTCAATCTGCACCCGCTGTGGGCTGGAGGCTTTCCCTTGCAAGCCGAACTCGAAAAACGCTGGCGCAAGCCCGTTCGCGTCGGTAACGATGCCGATGTGGCCGGCTATGGAGCCATCTGCGGCCAGGGCGTAGAACTGGTGCTGACACTGGGTACAGGCCTCGGCGCGGCGCTCTTCACCAGTGGTCACCTCTGCCCCGGCCTCGAGTTGGGCCACCATCCTTGGCGCAAAAAGGGCATGACCTACGAGGACTACATCGGTCGCCGCGGCCTCGACAAGTTCGGCAAAGCGCGCTGGAACGATTTCCTGCAGGCCGCGATCAAGCAGACCGAAGCCCTCTTCAATTGGGACCACCTCTACCTCGGCGGCGGCAACACCAAAAAGATTCTCTTCACTCCAGAAAAGAACGTCAGCATCGTCTCCAACGAAAGTGGCCTGCTAGGCGGTGTAGTCCTCTGGCGAGATCAGGCGTAAGCCGGGCCTTCTGAAAAATTACCCCACCAGCGGCATGAATCGACGCCCTTCGTCGGAGTACTGCTCAATCCGCCCCGTGAGAATGTCATAGTACCAGCCATGAACCGTCAGTCGCCCCGCCATGACGGCCCGCGCTACCGACGGCTGGGCGCGCAGATTCAGCATCTGCGCCACCACGTTGCCGCGAATCAGCGAAGCCAGATCGCCGTGCTCGCCTTCGGCCGGGTTCACCGGTTGACGATGCGTGAAGGCTCCTTCGACGTGGCTCAGCCAGCGGCTCGCTTTAGGCAGATCTTCCAGTCCCTTGCGGTTGAGTGCCGCTTTCAGCGCCCCGCAGTCCGAGTGGCCGCACAAAATGGCGCTCTTGACCTTCAGCACCTCCACCGCGTATTCAATCGTCGCCGTCACACCGTCCGTATCGTTGCCGGATACCGGGACCACATTGCCGGCATTGCGCGCAATGAACAGGTCACCCGGCCCTGTGCCCAAAATCAAGTCTGGCACCACGCGCGAGTCCGAGCAGGTGATAAAGAGCCACTCCGGCGCCTGCCGGTCCGCCAACAATTGAAACTGGTCCCGCCGTCGGGGAAATACCTCGGTCAAGAACCGTTTGTACCCTGCGATCAGTCGATCCATCCACCCTCCGCCGCTTGAACTCAGCGCGACCTTCTGCCCTGTCTTTGCCTAGCCTACCGCACCTGCCGCCAGGCCCTGTCATTGCCTAGCCTACCGCACGTGTCGCCAGGCCCTGCCATTGCCAAGCCTACCGCACGTGTCGCCAGGCCCTGTCTTTGCCTAGCCTACCGCACGTGTCGCCAGATTGATAAATTGGCAGAGTCACTTGCAAAATTCAAAGAGGAATGCAAGAAGCGTCAGGGCACGACTTTAGTCGTGCCGTAAGTGCAATAAAATCAGCCGAGGGCTTTAGCCCCTGCGGAAATTGTCTATTGTGTTTCGCAATTCCGAAAGACAATTCTACAAGTGGCTTGGCAGTAATATTGTTTTCCGGTTGCCGGCAAACAACCAGCAGAGAGATCTCCGCTTTCACAATGGCTGAGGTCTAATCGAGCATGTCCAGATTGGCGCTTTCGACCGACTCGCCCTGATGATCTTCTTCGATTGCCGATGGGGGAGGGATCAATTCAGCAGGGTCGGGAGCCTCCTCGGTTGCCGTGTCGGCGGTCTCCAGAATCTTTGATAATTCGAGATCGGCAATGCGGTTCAGTACCACACGCTTCAGTTCCGTGATTGACTCCGGAGCCTCGGCAGGGTTCTCCGTCTGCTCCAGTTTCTGAAGAGTCACGTGGAGCGATTTAAGAGTCTTCGAAGTTGGACGCCGCTGCAAAATTTCACCCGTTATGTTGGATGGGTCGTCGAAGTCAAGAGAGGCCCCAATGTATTCAAAAGATCAACCGTGGGCCATTACCATATTCTTATGGCAAGGCAGTTTTTTGATGGGAACAACAACAAGGAGGCGCGAAGATGAAGCAGCTTGCGAGAACTTTGGTCGGCATCAGTTGGGCTGTTCTGGCGCTGGCAGCACATGCGCAATCCATCAACGCGCTCGATCCAACCCTCCAAAGCCGCATTGATCGCACCGCCGCCCAGGTACTTGAGCAGACCGGAGTGCCATCGGCCTCGGTAGCAGTTGTCCAGCGCGGCAAGCTGGTTTTTACCCACGCCTATGGCAAAGCGCGCCTCGCCTCCGATAGTGCCCCCGCCATCAACGCGACGCCTCAGATGCGCTACTCCATCGGCTCCATCTCCAAGCAATTCACCGCCGCGGCCATCCTCTTGCTTCAAGAAGAAGGTAAGCTCTCGCTCGACGATCCTGTGGGCAAGTACGTCCCCGGCTTGACGCGCGGCAATGAGGTCACCATCCGGCAGATTCTCTCTCACACCTCCGGCTACCAGGATTACTGGCCCGAAGACTACGTGATGACCAACATGCGGCGCGATGTGACACCTCAGCAGATTCTCGATCTCTTTGCCAAAAGACCTCTCGACTTCGAGCCCGGAACGCAATGGCAGTATTCAAACACCAACTTTGTTATCGCCGGCCGCATCGTCGAGCAGATCACCGGCGAGCCGCTCATGCAGTTTCTTACTGAGCGCATCTTCCGCCCGCTTAACATGAGCTCAGTGTGGAATTCCGATCAAGACCCGCTCACACCAGCCGACGCCACAGCCTACTATCGCCACGCGCTCGGCCCATTGCGTCCCGCGCCCAAAGAAGGCCGCGGCTGGATGTATGCCGCCGGCGAGCTAGCCATGACGGCTCACGATCTGGCGTTATGGGATGCAAGCCTGATCGCTCAATCCATCCTCAAGCCCGAGAGCTACAAGCAAATGTTCACCGAGGTCAAGCTCAAAGACGGCAACGGAACCCAATACGGCCTCGGAGTCGGGGTGCGCACCCTGAACGGCCGCCGCGCGATTGTGCATTCGGGTGAAGTTTCCGGCTTCGTCTCCGACAATGAAGCCTACGTGGACGACGGCGTTGCCGTAGCAGTGCTCACCAATCAGGATGCCGTCAGTGCAGCCACCACCATCGCGAATCTCATCGCCCCGGTCGTTCTCGGAACATCCTCCGCCACCGATCCCGAAAAGCAGGCTCTCGCCATCTTCCGCGATCTGCAAGCGGGCCGCATCGATCGCAGCCTGCTCGCGCCCAAGCTCAGCGACTACTTCACCGCCGAAGCCCTGACCGACTATCAATCAAGCCTTGCGCCTCTCGGTGAGCCGCTCACTCTCCATCAGACCCGCGACGAGCAGCGCGGCGGCATGACCTTCCGCATCTTCGAGATTGTCTATCCCGGCAGGCGCCTGCGCCTCACCACCTACACCTATCCCGACGGCAAACTAGAGCAGTACCTGGTCGAGCCGGTGGAGTAACTCACGGAACTGGAATCCGCGTCGGCAGCTTTGGTCCATTAGCTTTAGAACATTTCATGGATAGAGTAGCGCCTGGGTGCCCCACCCTCGCCGCGTTTTTGCTTTTGCGGCTAGGGTGGGATACACGATACCCGCATTGCGGCAAGTGTGAAAATGCTCAAATGTTGAGTGAAGAGCCGCGTTGCGTGAAGCGGCATGCCCACTTGTTAGTTGAACTTTTGCCGCAATCACCCAGCGCTCTTAACCCGCACCACGGTGATCTTCGCAAACCCCTCTTCAAAGACCGGCGGCTTGAGCTTCTCGGCCATCTTGCGCATCACGTCCTCGCTCACCGAGCGGTCGCGCTTGCTATTGCGCTCCAAACAAACATCCAGCGGCACATCGAAGAAGACCGCCTGAACCTCGTAACCGAAGCTCTTGGCCATCTTGATCCACTGGCTGCGCTCGTGGCTGCTCAGGTTAGTGGCGTCCACATAATTCAAAGGCATGCGCGCAATCAGCCTCGCCCGCAACAGCGACCGCAGGGTAGAAAACACCAGGCCCTGATAGCGCTGCTCCTCTACATCGTCGAAAAGAATATTGCGCAACAGGTCGCTCGAGAGCGGTGTAACCCCGCGGCGGCGAAACCATGTAGTTTTTCCCGAGCCGGGCAGCCCAATGGCCAGCACCACGAATCCCTTCGGCGCATGCGGCGAACGCTCAGCCGCCTGTGGCTCCGGGGGAACCGCGGAAGGCATATCCGGTTGGTCCTCCAATTCAAAGCGCGCCGAACCGGCCGGCTCATTCCACTCAGGCTTCGCGGGCTGCTGTTTCGGCGAGCGCTCCAGCTTTGCCGGCCGTTCCTGCCGTGCCTGCCGCGTTTCAGCCGGTCGCACCTCTGCCGGCGGTTGCATATCGGGTAACCGCCGCGGCTCCTGCGACCGCTGCGCGCGCACCTGCGAAAGCGTTGCCGGAACCTGATCCGGATAGAACGGCACCAGTGGAGCTAATTGATTCGATGGAAGTTCCTGGCCGATCTTGCCTGTTGATTCAGAGAAATTGGGATTGCGTCTCGAACGTCTGCTCATGCCGCCTTCAATACGTACATACTAGTAACGGGATACCATACTTCCCGAGGGCGCTGCAAATTGTGTGCACTGCGTCACATACGATCCTATAGCGGAAAGGGCACACTACTAGCGCGAAGGGTTCTGCCCAAAAATGGGAAGAAAACCGTTTTAATTTCGTCTCCACTGACCTGCAATGCTACCATCATGAGTTTGGTGGGTTTGCCCAGAGGGGCAGTTCCATCCGCCGAACGCGACACGCTAAAACAAGCTAGAACAAGCTCAAACCACAGCCCCCAAGGCTAACAAGGAGAACACGCAAATGGCAGTAAAGGTTGGTATCAACGGCTTCGGCCGCATTGGCCGCAACGTTTTGCGCGCCGCGCTAGGTAATCCTGAGATCGATTTTGTCGCCGTCAACGACTTGACCAGCCCCGCGACGCTGGCCCACCTGCTCAAGTACGACTCGATCCTGGGCAACCTCAAGAACGAAGTCACCGCTGGCGAGGGCTTCATCACTGTCGACGGCAAGAAGATCATCGTCTTCTCCGAACGCGATCCCGCCAAGCTGGATTGGGCTTCCGTCGGCGCGCAGATCGTCGTTGAATCGACCGGCTTCTTTACCGACGCGCTCAAAGCCAAGGCTCACCTCGGCACGACCGTCAAGAAGGTCATCATCTCCGCTCCCGCCTCCAACGAAGACATCACCCTCGTGCTCGGCGTCAACCAGGACAAGTACGACGCCTCCAAGCACAATGTCATCTCCAACGCCAGCTGCACCACCAACTGCCTTGCGCCCGTCGTCAAGGTTCTCCTGGCTCACTGCGGCATGGTTAGCGGCATCATGACCACCATCCATAGCTACACCAACGACCAGGTCATCCTCGATACGCCTCACAAGGATCTCCGCCGCGCTCGCGCCGCTGCCCTCAGCATGATCCCCAGCTCCACCGGCGCCGCCAAGGCCCTCAAGCTGGTCATCCCTGAAACCGCCGGCAAGCTCGACGGCTTCGCCATCCGCGTCCCCACACCCAACGTCTCCATCGTTGACCTGACCTTCATCAGCGAGAAGGCGACCGACGCCAAGGCCGTCAATGCTGCTCTCAAGGCCGCCTCTGAAGGCGAACTCAAGGGCATCCTCGGCTACGACGAGAACCAGTTGGTCAGCTCCGACTTCAAGGGCAACCCGCTCTCCTCAATCGTTGACGCCCCGCTGACCAAGGTCGTCGGCAACAGCGTCAAGGTGCTCAGCTGGTATGACAACGAGTGGGGCTACTCCAGCCGCGTCGTCGACCTCATCGGCTTCCTCGTCAAGAAAGGCCTGTAACTAACTCCAGGTCGCCCAGGTCCCGCTTTTGGAACCTGGGATACCGCAACCTCCGGGTGCCCCACCCTCGCCGCGTTCTTGTTTTTGCGGCTAGGGTGGGATACGGAATACCTAAGAGACCGACCTACTGATTATGAGAAAAAACATTCCCGGCACCTCACCCTACGAGCCCATCATCGGCTTCTCCCGCGCCGTTCGCATCGGCAACACCGTTCACCTCTCCGGCACAGGCCCGGCCGGCGCCGACGATCTGGACGCAGCAGGCCAGACCCGCCACATCTTCAAGCTCGCAGCAGCCGCGCTCGCTGAAGCCGGAGCCACCTTCAACGATGTCGTTCGCACCCGCATCTTCCTGGCTCATGCCGAGGATTGGGAGATCGTAGGTCGCGTCCATGGCGAGTTCTTCGGCGCCATCCGTCCCGCATCCACCATGGTTGTTGCCACGCTGCTCAGCCCCAAGTGGTGCGCTGAAATCGAGATGGAAGCCGTCTTACCCGGTTCGGAATGTTGCAAATGACCTCGCAGAACAAGGCGGTAGGCCGAGGATTTATCCCCGGCATAAAGCCAATAAAATCAGCGGGGGCTTTAGCCCCTGAGGAAATGCTGACTTTGCTGACTTCGGAAAATGGATGCCATGTAATCGGAGGCAAAATGCCTTGCACATTATTTGAAACCCGAGGCGCACAATAAATGCAGCCGCAGTTCCGAGGACCAATGACCACCATCTCATCCCCAAATCACGCACCATTGGTTCCCGTTTCCTCCATTTCCCACTCCGCCCTCTTCCCCGTTTCTTCCCCTGAAATCCGCTCTACCCCCACCCCCCCCTCCACAGGGTGGCCGTTTTCGGCTCCGCATTTTGTCTGTAAATATCAATATATCAACGACTTACTTTTTTCTTATGTTTGCGAATTCGTAGCTGAAAACCCCGTTTTTACCCCGTTTTTTAGCCCAAAAATGCCCCTTTTTGGCAAAACACCGGCTTTTTTCAACCAAAAATGGATGACTGTTAACACCTGAGAGAATCTCCTCGGGCAACAAAAACTGAACAGCGAAGAATCCAAACCGACCACTGTTCACTGACCACTGTAGAAAGGTTTTGAATCATGGCAAAGCTCTCCATCCGCGACATCGATCTGACCAACAAGCGGCTCTTCATTCGCGTCGATTTCAATGTGCCGCTCACGGAAGACGGCTCAACCATCACCGACGACACCCGCATCGTGGCCACGCTGCCCACCATCGTCTATGCCCTGCGCCGCAAGGCCAAAGTCATCCTCGCCTCGCACCTGGGCCGCCCCAAGGGCAAGCCGAATTCCAAGTATTCGCTCCGCCCCGTGGTTGACCGCCTGCGCTCTCTGCTCGACAAGGAACTGGGCGAGAGCGTCAACGTGGCCTTTGCGCCCGATTGCATTGGCGAAGTGACTTCCACGCTGGCTAACCAGCTTGAATCCGGCCAGGTGCTGCTGCTCGAAAATCTGCGCTTCCACGCCGAAGAAGAAGCCAACGATCCGGCATTCTCCAAGGCGTTGGCCTCGCTGGCCGAGGTCTATGTCAATGACGCTTTCGGCTCCGCGCATCGCGCCCACGCCTCCACCGAAGGCATCACACACTTCCTCAAGCCCGCCGTCGCCGGCCTGCTGATGGAAAAGGAAATCACGTATCTCGGCAAAGCTCTGGAATCGCCTGAGAAACCTTTTGTCGCCATCATCGGCGGCTCCAAAATCTCCGGCAAAATCGACGTGATCGATAACTTGCTCGACAAGGTCGACACACTCGTCATTGTTGGCGGCATGGCGTACACCTTCCAGCGCGCGCTGGGTGTAACTACCGGTAAGTCGCTCGTCGAAGAAGACAAGATCGAAATGGCCAAAGCAGCAATCGACAAAGCCAAGGCCAAGGGTGTGAATTTGCTCCTGCCCGTCGATAACATCCTCGCCGACAAGTTTGCCGCCGACGCCAAAACTCAGGAGTGGGATTGCTCAGTCAATTTCCCCGCCGACTGGCAAGGTCTCGATATCGGTCCCAAGTCGATTGCGGCCATCGAAGATGTAGTCTCGACCGCCCGCACCATCGTCTGGAACGGTCCCGCCGGCGTCTTCGAGTTTCCCCGCTTCGCCGTAGGCACCAACGCCATCGCCAAAGCAGTAGCGGCCAATCGCGCGGCCATCTCCATCATCGGCGGCGGCGATTCAGTCTCAGCCATTAACAAAACCGGTCTCGCCGACCAGATCACCCACATCAGCACCGGCGGCGGCGCCAGCCTAGAGTTCTTGGAAGGCAAAAAGCTCCCCGGTGTAGAAGCCCTGACCGATAAGTAACCACCTGCGATTCTGGGGATGGTCCATTCAATAACCACGGATGTGGGTGCCCCATCCTTGCCGCAGTCTCATCGCGGCAAGGGTGGGATAGCCCATAGCCTAAGCCGTTGCATTCAACGTTCTGAAGTGCCCTTTTCCGGAGATCTCCAGCAACGCTCCATCCGCAGTTACCAGCGTAGCGCCCATATGCCGTGCCGTTGCAACCAGAATTCGATCTGCGGGATCGCCGTGCATTTCAAACGGTAGCCGCGTGCTCTCCACAGCAATCTCCGGCTCCAGTCCAATCAGGTTTACGCCCGGCTTACTCAGCGCATCGCGCAACCATTGCATCACATCCCGGCTCAGCTTCAGCCGGCTTTTGCTTACCAGCAGCGCAATCTCCCAAGGCGTAATCGCCGACACCATAACTCGCTCTTCTCTTGCAGCCCGGTTGATCTCCTGTTTGGCTTGCACTCCCAATCTCGCGTTGTCCTCCACCGACCACACCAGTGCGTGCGTGTCGAGCAGCAGAGGCGGCTTCCGCGACGGATCCAATGCGGTCGCAGCCGTCACTTCATCGCCTCCCACTCCACATCGAGCGGCGAGATGATGTCACCCTCCCATAAAACGCTGCCGCGCATCGAGCCCACTAGATCACCCTCTTCCACCGGCACCGGTACCACCTGCGCAACCGGCTTGCCGTGCTTGGTGATAACCAGCGTCTGGCGCTCGGCAGCCACTTGGTTCAGCAGTTTCAGGCACTTCGATTTGAATTCCCCGGCAGCAATCGTGGCTTGCATGGCAATTCCTCCTATAGTCACTGACTATAGTCATATTCTAGCACGCGTTTCGGGCAGCTCCTAACCGACCCTGTGCCCACCGTCACCCCAACCCTTGATTCCAAGGACTAAAATCACACTGAGGAGTCCCAACAATATGCCCCGTAAAGCACTGATTGCCGCTAACTGGAAGATGTACAAGACACCTGCTGAAGCCAAGGCCTTTGTCGATGCCTTTCTACCTCTCGTTGCCGGACACACGCGCGACGAGATCGCCCTGTTTCCCTCGCCCGTGCTGCTGCCCACGGTGATTGCCGCCGCCAAGGGAAGCAATGTTCTGGTCGGCGCGCAGAACGTTCACTTCGCTGAGGAAGGCGCTTACACCGGCGAGACTTCACTGAACCAGCTCCAGGCCGTGGGCGGAACGCACACCCTGATTGGCCACTCCGAGCGCCGGCAGTACTTTGCCGAGACCGACGAGATCGTCAACAAAAAGCTGCATACCGCGCTCAAGCACGGCGTCGTTCCCGTCGTCTGCGTGGGCGAAGTGCTGGCTGAGCGCGAGGCGGGCAAGACCGCTGAGGTGCTCAAGACCCAGATCGCTGGAGCCTTCGTTGGCATTACCGCCGAGGCCGCTAAGCCCATCGTCATTGCCTATGAGCCAGTCTGGGCCATCGGCACCGGCAAAACGGCCACGCCAGAGATTGCCGTCGACGCGCACAAGATCATCCGTGCTGAAGTCGCCAAGCTGCTCGGCCCAGCGGTCGCCGCAGCCATCCGCATTCTTTACGGCGGCAGCGTCAAGCCCGACAACGCCACCTCGCTCATCGGTCAGGAAGAGATTGACGGCGCTCTCGTCGGCGGCGCAAGCCTCAAGCCTGACTCCTTCGCCGCCATCGTCAAGTACTAATCGATATTTTCTGCAAGAGAAATCCCAGGTTTTGCTGCTGAAACCTGGGATTTCTGTCCAATACTTATAATTATTTCAACTATTTCAGCGGATCGGCCGGCAGCGTCCAGCCTTCCTTCTCGCCCTTGTTCTGCTCCTTGAGCCAATCGAGCAGCGGCTTGAAATATTCGACGATCGCCGACGCGTCGGCCTTGTCGCTGCCTGTCATGACTTTCAGCGCTTCCGGCCAGGGCTTCGAACAGCCCAGCGAAAGCATGGAATTCAGCCGCGCGCCTGCCTCTTTCGAGCCGTAGACCGAGCAGCGATTCAGCGGTCCTTTGTAACCCGCAGCCTGGCACATCGCGCGATAAAACTGGAACTGATAGACGCGCGCCAAAAAGTAGCGCATGTAAGGTACGTTGCCGGGGATGTGATACTTTGCGCCAGGATCAAAATCGGCCTTCGAGCGAGCTACCGGCGGCGCAATGCCCTGATACTTTTCGCGCAATGCCCACCAGGCGCTGTTGTAATGCTCCGGCGTAACCGCGCCTGAATAAACCTGCCAGCGCCACTTGTCGATCAGCAGGCCGAAGGGCAAGAAGGCGATCTTGTCCAGCGCCGTGTGCAGCAGCAGCGGAATGTCCGCGCTCTCCGGCGGAATCTCGTCGATCAGGCCGAGCTTCTTGAGGTAAACCGGAGTTACGTTGAGCGCGATGGAATCGCCGATAGCCTCATGAAATCCATCATTGGCCCCATCGCGAAAGAAGAACGGTTGATTGCGATAAGCCATTTGATAGTAGTTATGGCCCAGTTCGTGATGCACGGTGACAAAGTCGTCGGCGGTGGGCTGAAAGCAGGCCTTGATGCGCACGTCGCGCTGATTGTCGATGTCCCAGGCGCTCGCATGGCAGACCACGTCGCGGTCGCGCGGATGAGTCAGCATCGAACGCTTCCAGAAAGTATCGGGCAGTGCATCGAAACCCAGCGACTTATAGAAGCCCTCGCCATAACGCACCAGTTGCGGACCGTCCGTCGAGCGCGCCTTGAGAATCGCGCCCAGATCGTAGGGCATCGGCCCAGAGGGCGGCGCAACCACGTCGTAGATGTTGCCCCACTCCTGCGCCCACATGTTGCCCAATAAATCTCCGGGGATCATGCCGTCGGGACGGCGCGCCGCATCGCCGTACTTCTCGATCAGTTTACGACGAACGTAGGTATGTAGCTCGCGATAGAGCGGCTCGACCTGCGTCCACAAGCGCTCGATCTCAGCCTGAAACTCTTCGGGAGTCATGTCGTACTGCGAGCGCCATAGCGCGCCGGTGTCGGCATAGCCCAATTCGCGCGCGCCCTGGTTGCTCAGCTCAGCCAGGCGTGCGTAGTCGCCGCGCATAGGCTTGCCAACGGCGTGCCAGCCTTCCCACAGAGCCGCCAACTCTTTCGGATCGCGGCTGTGCGCCATCTTGTCGCCGATTTCGTCGATGCCCAGGCAGTGGTCGGGGTCGGCATCGGGACAGTACTTTCCGCGGCCATAGGCGGCGTCCAGTTCGGCGGCCTTTTGCGTGGTTTCAGCGCGTAACGCGGCATCAGAAGGCGCGGGCAAGCCGATGCTCAGCTTCAGCAGCAGCAACTTGCGCGCCGCATCTGCGGGCAGCGCCAGGCCGTCAAATTGGCGCGCCTCGCCGATCAGCGCTGTCTGCCGGGCAATCAAACGGTCGTTCGCCTCAGCCACCAGGGCCACGGTGTCGTCGGTGATATAAGTCGCCTCAACCCACGAAGCGCGATTTACATCGACGCTCATTGCGCCCAGTTCCTTTTCAGCGCTGTCGATGAAGGCCAGCGCCTCGGTGACGGTGGGCTTGGCAGCGACGGGGCTTTGCGCTGGAGCAGCTGGGACAAACAGAAGCAGGCTGGCGATCGCCAGCAGGGAGGGGGTAAGGATGGAACGGGCTCGCAAAGTCATAGCAAGGGAAATATAGAACATTTCCCTTGATTCTGGAAGTGGCGAGCCGCCGGAGAAGCCGCTTTAATTTCCGCTCTTGCCAAGCCCAAAGATCTTTTGCAGCACACTGCGCTTTTCTCCTGCGTGCTCGCAGGTCTCCGTGGGTGCGGTTCCCGCCAGGAAGGCGGCATTGAAGCTTGCCGGGCATGACGCGTCGCTCAGCAGATTGCTGACACTATCGATCGACACGATCTCGACGCCGTCGGGCACTCTGAATTCATTCGTGTCGGAGTACTGCGGCAGCTGGACAGCCTTCTTCATGAACGCCGCCCAGATGGGCGCGGCGGCCTGTGCGCCCTGCAGCTTGATGTCGGTATAGTCGTCGTTGCCCACCCAAACAATGCACAGCAAGTTCGACGTGAAGCCGGCGAACCATGCGTCGTGATCGGTTCCGGTCTTACCGGCAGCGGGCGAGGTGAAGCCCATATTCCGCACTCCAGCGCCGGTTCCGCTGCCGGTCACGTCACTGCGCAATACATTTTCCATCATGCTGGTGGTGAGATAGGCCACCCGCGGGTCCAGAACCTGCTTGGAACCGGGCGAGTAATCGCTGATGACATCTCCGTTGGGGTTGCGCACGCTGGCCAGCATCCAGGGGTCCAGATGAAGGCCGTTGTTGGCGAAGATGGTGTATGCACCGGCCATATCGAGCGGCGTGGCATCGTAAGAGCCGATGGCCATTGACGGCGTCCCACGCGCACTCTTCACCCCGGCTTCGCGAGCCAGCGCGGCCACGCGGTCAAAGCCTACCAAGCTGGCAAGGCTGATGGTCGCAGTGTTGATCGATCGCATCAGCGCGTAACGCGCGGTAATATCGCCATACTCTTCGTGCTCAAAATTGTGCGGCGAGTACTCGTTGGGAGTGCCCTCGCCATAGGTGGCCGACGCGCCGTTTAGAATTGTCAGTGGCGAGAAGAGTTTGCTCTGTCCAGGCAGCACGGTGCCTTCGACAGCCGTTGCAAAGGCCGCAGCATAGACAAAGGGCTTGAAGATCGAGCCAGTGGGCCGCTTGGCCACGGCGTGATTCAACTGCGAGGTGCCATAGCTGCGCCCGCCCACCAGAGCCAGCACCTGCCCTGTGTGCGGATTGAGCGCTATGAGCGCCACTTGCGGGTAGATGTACGTCTCGCCGGGTTTGTGATGCCGATGCATCTTGTCCACCTGCTCATCGACCACGTGAATTGTCGACTCCACCGTCTGCGTCGCCAGCCGTTGCAGATCGGGATCCAGCGAGGTGTAAATGCGCAGACCTTCGCGATTGAAGTCGCGCTCGCCTAGCTTCTGCGTCAGTTGCTCGTGCACCAGATCGACAAAGTACGGCGCTTCACTGGCATCTACGCTCTGCGGCGTCAAATGCAGCGGCTCTGCTTTGGCGCGCTCTGCTTCTTCCTTGGTAATAGCGCCTGTTTCAACCATCGAATCGAGCACCAGGTTGCGGCGATCAATGGTGCGTTCGGGATGATGGAAGGGATTGAAGTAACTGGGCCGCTGAATAATGCCCGCCAAAAAGGCGCACTCGGCCAAATCGAGACGGCCAATCTCCTTGCCAAAGTAAACCTGCGAAGCCTCGCCAAAGCCGTCGATGGAGAAACTACCCCGCTGCCCGAGTGGAATCTGGTTGGCATACATCTCGAAGATCTGTTGCTTGTTGAAGCGATTCTCAAGGTGGAAGGCAACCATGATCTGAATGAGTTTGTACTTGTAGGTGCCATTGTCAGAAAGGAAGAGCAGCTTCGCCAATTGCATCGTCAGGGTCGAAGCTCCGCCGCGATGCTTGCGATCTCCGATCAAGTCATGCCAGGCCCAACTCGCCATGCTGATGTAGCTGATGCCGCCGTGTTCGAAGAAGCGGCGATCTTCGATAGCCAGAACGGCATGTACCGCATTTTGCGGAATCTCATTGTAGGTGAGCAGGCGGCGCTTGGTGCGGTTGGCGTCGTCGCTGAGTCCGGTGATGAGCAGCGGCTCCAGTTCATAACTCGACAGCGGCTGGCCATGATCGTCAGTGATGGAGTCCACAACTCCCGCGCTGACGCGAATCACCGCGCCGTCTTCGGTGTGGTAAGACTGCGGCCCAGGGCGAACCGTGATGGCTTGCGCGCCCTGTCTGTAGGTGCCTAACTGCGAGGTTTGCGTGGCGCCGTCGGGTGTGTAACCGGCTTCGCGCAATTCGTCGGCGATCAGGCGAATACTGAGTTTTTGCCCCGGTCGCACCTCACGGGGAGCGGCATAGACCTTGGCGGTCGTGGCAAAGACCGGTTCTTCCAGCCGCTTGTCCACAATGTGCCCGTACCTGATATAGAAATAGCTGCAGACAATCAGGAACACCATCGCAACAGCCGCAATTCCCAGCAGCCCCACGCGCAATAGCAACAATGCCCAGGCTCGCTTTCCAACCGGCATTTGAAACTTGAAATTGAATGCCATCGCCGCTCCTTTAATACAGTGGATAGCTAACAGTGAACGGTGAACATTGGGTGCCCCATCCTTGCCGCGTCCTTGTTTTTGCGGCTAGGGTGGGATACCACCAATCTGGGTGCCCCAAGTCCCGATTCTGGGACCTGGGAGAGCAAAGATCCACACGGTCACGGTGGTGTAGCCGCACGCCGCCTCTTACGCTCCGGCCGTCCCCAACAGTCCATCTTCCTCGATGCGCTCTCTCACCAGAGCCACCACATCCTCTAACGCTACATCCGCACTAGTTGACGTAGCGCGAGTGACTAACTCCACCTTGCCCTCAGCGGTCTTCTTACCCACATTGATGCGATAAGGAATGCCTACCAGATCTGCGTCCTTGAATTTGACGCCCGCCCGCTCGTCTCTGTCATCGAGCAATACATCCAGACCAGCGGCCTCAAGCGCAGTGGCCAGCTCTTCGCCAGTTTTGTTGAGCAACGCATCGCCCATATTCGTCACCGTGACAACCACGGTGAACGGCGCAATCGAAGCCGGAAGCCAGAAGCCATTCTTGTCGTTGGATTGCTCGATGGCCGCGGTCAAAACGCGTTCGATGCCGATGCCGTAGCAGCCCATGATCGGCATCACTTCCTTGCCATTTTCGTCGAGCACGCGCGCACCCATCGACTCCGTGTACTTATAGCCGAGCTTGAAGATGTGGCCAATCTCGACCGCCTTGCCAACGACGAGCTTGCCCGCGCAGCCGTCTTTTGGACAGCCTTCGCCCTCATTCACGGTGCGAATATCAGCCATCATCGTCCACGAGAAATCGCGGCCCGGCGTAACATTCCGCAGGTGGTAGTCCAGCTTGTTCGCGCCACAGACCATGTTCTTGCGGTTTTCGAGGGCACTGTCCAAAACCACAATTGGTTGCGTTTTTTCATCATGCAATTTTCCGATGATCTTTTTCCCATCTGAGAACGTAACTCGACTTTGTATGTTTTTAAGACCAACGGGACCAAGGAACCCTGGGGGTGCATCGAAAATGTCTCCAACCTCTGCCTCATTCATTGTCCGAATCTCTTGAACTCCACCAATGGCAGCCAATAACTTTGTTTCATTTACCGTATGGTCACCCCTGACAAAGGCAATCAGGGGTTGAGTATTTGTGATGTCAGGCATATTGCCTTTTATTCCTTGTGATATTGCCATATATGCGACGCACTTGATGTCGTTGACGGGCTGCATCTTGAGAAACGCGCAGATGTCTGCGATGGTGCCCATGGCTGGCGTGTGGATTTCTTCCGGCTTGTCTGCCGTGGGTTCTAGTTCTGAGACTGGAGCGAGCTTCGATGTCGCTTTCTCCGTATTCGCCGCGTAGCCACAAACAGGACAGCTAGCAATCAAATCCTCGCCGGCGTCGGTATAAACCATGAACTCCTGCGATTGCGAGCCACCCATCGAACCGGAATCCGCCTCGACGGCCACAAACTTTAATCCGCAACGCGAAAAAATCTTCCGATAAACTGCATCGTGCAAATCAAAGCTCTTGTCCAGGCCGGCCTTATCAATATCAAACGAGTATGCGTCCTTCATGGTGAATTGGCGTACTCTCATCAAGCCCGATTTCGGCCGCGGCTCATCGCGAAACTTCGTCTGAATCTGATACCAAATTTGCGGCAACTGTTTGTAGCTGCGCAGCTCATTGCGCGCGATGGTGGTCATCACCTCTTCATGCGTCATGCCCAGGCAAAGCTCCGCGCCCTTGCGGTCCTTCAAGCGGAACATGTTGTCGCCCATGCCCGTCCAGCGGCCGCTCTCGACCCATGGCTCCTTGGGCAAAAGCGCAGGCAGATAAAACTCCTGGCCAATCTGGTCCATCTCTTCGCGCACAATCGCGATGATCTTGTTGATCGAGCGCTGTGCGAGGAAGAGGTAGTTGTATAGGCCCGCGCCCAGTTGGCGAATGTAGCCCGAGCGCACTAGAAACTTGTGGCTGGCCACTTCGGCGTCTGCCGGGGCCTCGCGAAGTGTAGGAATAAAAAGCTTTGACCAGCGATGCATAAGGATGGGTGCGTGCTTTCCGGCCGGCAAGCCGGCGCAACATTTATTCGATTCTCTCCATTCTAAATCTTCCCGGCGCGGAGATTACCCGCTTGGGAAACCCGAAGGCCAAGAAGCTTTCTGAGAACAATATAAGGATTCTCCCCGAAATACCACCCCAAATTGGCCGATAAAGCAGGTGATGACGAGCGAAAGAACCGTCATTGCGTGGACGCATGTGTGCAAGAGTTTCCGGCGCAAACCCATCTGCGGCGCGGTTCCGGACAAAATAGTTGGATCATGGGCCCCTGGCCCGGCGCGAATCATTGAACGGCAGCGGGTGCGCGAAAACAGATTCAAGGCAGTCGGGGAGGGCGGCGCGTGGCAATCACTCTGCAGCAACATAAAAAGCTAAATGTACTTCGCCTGAAAGGCGTAATCGACATCTCCTCGGCCGCGGAGTTGAAAGAGCATTTGCTCACGGCACAGGGCCTCGGCAAAGAGGTGCGCGTCTCGATCAAAGACGCCACCGATCTCGATGTCACGGCTGTTCAGCTGCTGTGGGCAGCCGAGCGCAAAGCGAAAGGTGCGGGAGTTGGCTTTTATCTCGCCGGACCCGCTCCCAAAGAGATGGTTGCGGCGTTGAGCGAAGCCGGTCTCCAGCAGTTTCTCATGGATGAATTCAAAGTACCTGTGAAAGCCGAATAGGCAAGCGGGGTGGATGTTTGTCGAACGTCAACAAAGCCGACCAGTTCAAGCAAGCCTTTCGAGAGGAGGGCCGCGAAGTATTAGTTGATCTCGAATCGGCTCTGCTCGAATTGAATGACAACCGCGGTGATCAGGAGCTGGTGGGGCGCGTTTTCCGCGCACTGCATACTCTCAAGGGCTCGGGCGCCATGTTCGGCTTCGAAGATATGGCCACCTTCACACACAATCTGGAGACAGCCTTCGACGAGGTGCGCAACGGACGGCTGCAAATCAGCGCAGAGCTGATCGATCTGACCCTTTCGGCGCTCGATCAAATTCGGGCCATGCTCGAAGAGGGTGTGGCCGAGGCGCCTGTGGCCGATCCGGCTGCCTGCGCAGAGATACTGACCAAGGTGCGGCATCTGACCGGCAAGCCCGAGAAGCAGCCCACCAAAGGGAAGGTTGCACCGTCCAAGATGGACGTTGAAACCGGCGTCGCGACTGTCTCCAGCGTCGCCGGTGGGGAGTTGCGGGAGTGGTCGATCCACTTTGCTCCCGGAGCGGAGTTCATGCTCAACGGCGCCAATCCGCTGCTGCTCGTGCATGAGCTGAAGCAGTTGGGGGGCTTGGCGGTCAAAGCCAGCATGGCGGCCGTTCCTCCCCTGGCCGAACTAGACCCGGAGCGCTGTTATGTGGCATGGGAGATGGTGCTATCTACCGCGGCTCAGCTCGATGCGATTCGTGATGTCTTCATCTTTGTCGAAGACAGTTGCGAGCTGACGATCGAGCCGGTCTTGAGCCGGGCCGAGAACCAGAATCCGTCCCCGGCAATCTCCGCACAGCTTTCAGCCGCTGCCAGCGCGGCTGATCTCGTTGCCAAGGCGCTCGATGACAAGCGCGAAAAGCGCGGTGGCCGCCGTGATTACGACGCGCCCGACAATGCTTCAAGCCTGCGCGTTCCCGCCGCCAAGCTTGACCTGTTTGTGAATCTGGTCGGCGAATTGGTCACGGTGCAGGCGCGGTTGAGCGAAATTGCAGCCAAGCACGACGATCCAGAAGTCGCTGCCGTCACCGAAGAGGTCGAGCGGCTCACCTCGTCCCTGCGCGAGAACTCGATGAACATCCGCATGATGCCCATTCGCGCAACCTTTGAAAAATTCCGCCGCCTGGTGCATGATCTGGCGCGCGATCTGGGCAAGAATGTCGAGCTCACCATCGAAGGCGCGGATACGGAGCTGGATAAAACCGTCATCGATCAGTTGAGCGATCCCTTGATGCACCTGATCCGCAATAGCATGGACCATGGAATCGAATCGCCCGCGGTGCGCAGCCAGCTTGGAAAGCCTATCACTGCGACCATTCATCTCGCCGCGCGGCACTCTGGGGCCAGCGTGCTGATCGCGGTTTCAGACGACGGCGCTGGCATTAACGCCGAAGCGGTGCGCGACCGCGCCATCGAGCGTGGCCTGATAGCCGCTGGCGCTCAGCTCACCGAAAGCGAAACCTACGCGCTACTCTTTCAGCCTGGATTCTCTACCGCCAAGCAGGTCACCGATGTCAGTGGCCGCGGCGTGGGCATGGATGTGGTGCGGCAGCGTGTGGACAGTTTGCGCGGATCGATCGATGTATCCAGCAAGCCCGGCGAGGGCACTCGCGTGACGCTGCGCCTGCCGCTCACATTGGCAATTATCGACGGGTTGCTGGTGAGCATTGGCGACGCCAGCTTCGTGCTCCCGCTCGCCAACATTCTGGAATGCATTGAACTGACGCGCGCGGATGTTGAGCGAGCCAACGGCAAGCACATCGCCGATGTGCGCGGCGAGTTGGTTCCCTACATCCGTCTGCGCGAGCATTTCGAAATCCGCACTCCCCGCCCAGTGATCGAGCAGATCATGATTGTTCAAACCGAGCAAGGCCGTTACGGATTTGTCGTCGACCAGGTGCTGGGCAATTGCCAGACAGTGATCAAGAATCTAGGCCGCTTCTATCGGCATGTGCAGGTGGTCAGCGGCGCAACCATCATGGGCGACGGAACAGTGGCGCTGATTCTCGATCCCGAGCGGCTGGCGCAGGATGCGGTGCGCGCAGGTTCGCTTAGCACGCGGCGGCTGGGCGCACCCATCGGTGTTCGATCCGCTTCTGCTCAGGCACGCGAACGGCGCGGCCGGACAGACCAATCTCAAAGGAGCAAAGAATGCTGAAGAAAATCAGGATCGGCACCAAACTTATCGGAGGCTTCGCAATAGTCGCGGTGATTTCCTCCGCCATCGGTGTCACGGGCATTCTCTGTCTGCGCTCCTTGGGTGACGCGGTCTTGGAACTTTACGAGAAGTCGACCGTACCCGAGGGCCAGTTGATTGGCATGACTGCATCGCTGCAAGAATTGCGCGTGGCTGCGAGAGACGTCATTCTCAGCCCGGATAAGCAGAAGTATGTCGCCAGGATCGGCAGCCTCAAAGACGATCTCGATCGGCAATCGAATGTGTTTGAGAAATCAATTGTTGCCGCGAATACGCGGAAGCACTTTGAGGATTTCAACGACAACCGGAAGAAATATGACGCCTATATCGATCAAGTCGCAGTTCTGGCGGCGGCGGGAAAAGAGAAAGACGCCGAGGCAATCATCTTCCAGGGAGATGCGCCGAAGGCTGCCAACGATATGCAAACCGCTTTTGACAATCTGAGGGACGACAAGCTGGCCTCGGCTGAAAGACGAATGAAGGAGAGTTCGGAACTGGCATCGCGGTCTTCGATGATCATGATCGTCTCGATTGGGGCGGGCATCGTGCTCGCGCTCGGTTTTGGATTTGTACTGACTCGATCCATTGCCCAGCCGGTCAGCAAAGTAGTTCGAGCCCTTGATGCGCTCGCCGCGGGCGACTTGAGCCAGCAAATCGAAGTCACTTCTGAGGACGAGATAGGACAGATGGAACGAAGTCTGGGGACAGTAAGCGCCAGTTTGATGCGCACCATCACCGAGATCCGAGGGATAGCCGGCGAAGTGTCGTCGGCCAGCCAATCCATTTCGGTGGCTTCAGTACAGCTGTCCAAAGGCGCCTCGTCCCAGGCGGCAGCAGCGGAGGAGGCGTCAGCCTCGATGGAACAAATGGCTTCCAACATCAAGCAGAACGCCGACAATGCGCAGCAGACCGACAAGATCGCCAACCAATCAGCCAAGGACGCCAGGGAAAGCGGACAGTCGGTCTTAGAAGCGGTGGCGGCCATGAAAGAGATCGCCAACAAAATCTCCATCATTGAAGAGATTGCGCGCCAGACCAACCTGCTGGCGTTGAATGCCGCGATCGAGGCGGCGCGCGCCGGCGAACATGGCAAGGGCTTTGCCGTAGTCGCCGCCGAGGTGCGCAAACTGGCTGAGCGCAGTCAGAGAGCAGCAGGCGAGATCAATCAGCTGTCGATCACGACGCTGAACGTCTCGGTAAAATCGGGCGAAATGCTGGGAAAATTGGTGCCCGACATTCAGAGAACGGCGGAGCTGGTGCAAGAGATTTCAGCTGCCAGCCGGGAGCAGGACACGGGTGGAGAGCAGATTAACAAAGCGCTGCAGCAGTTGGAGCAAGTGATTCAGCAGAATGCCTCCGCCTCGGAGGAGATGGCCGCGACAACCGAGCAGTTGACCGGTCAATCCGATCAACTTGTGAGCGCGCTGGCCTTCTTCCGCACCGGTGACCAGGGCTATGTTGCGGTTCACCGGTCCAGCGCCGCAAATTCTGTTGGACGCATCTCTGGGCCGGCATGGACACCCAAGGAGACCGGCCACGCTGTGCCGAAAGAATCTGGAGCGGCAGCCAAGGCGGGAGTCGCGCTTCACTTGAAGGATAAGCTCGCCGATCTGGATGGCGAGTTCGAACGTTATTGAAAGGCGGAACAAGGAAGTATTGGGTGGTAAGCCTGTTTTCAGGATTTCGTCGGTGCTGGATCGAGTTCCAGTGCCCGTCAAATAACGATTCAACCTGCTGAGTCTCGCTCTTCCGCGTTCCTCCCTTCGGAGAGAACCATGGAAGACAAAGGACCCCAGCGAAAGAAAGGGGCGGATTTCATGCCGACTGCATTGGTAAGTGAAGCTCGGAAGCCGCATAGCGCGGGTTCCGGAGAAGGCGGAAACGGACACGGAGTTCGGGAACGCGCGAGCGAGAAGAAACAACTGGTTGAAGAGGACGATGACTCGATGCTGGTATTGCAGGAGATCATGCGCCTGGTGGATGCCTCCAAAGAGGGCCGCCTCTCGGAGCGCGGCAAAGCGACGCTCTTCAACGGTACACATCGCGAAATGATTCAGGGCGTCAACGAGATGCTCGACGCGATTCTCATACCCATCGGCGAAGGCAACCGCGTCCTGGCGCAGATTTCAGCGGGCAAGATCGACGAACTGATTGCCCACACCTACCAGGGCGACCACGAAAAGATGAAGGTAGCCGTCAATAATGTTGCCGTCGTCACGCAGGGTCTGCAAAAGGAACTGGCACGGCTGATCGATGCCTCGAAAGAGGGCCAACTTTCCGATCGCGGAAAGCCGGAGAACTTCCAGGGCGCTTTTGCCGAAATCGTTCGCGGCGTCAACACCATGCTGGACGCGATTCTGCTGCCGATTGGCGAGGGCAACCGCATCCTGGCGCAAATCTCCGCCGGCAAAATCGACGAGCTGATTACCCAGTCCTACAAGGGCGATCACGAGAAGATGAAGGTGGCTGTCAACAATGTGGCCGTAGTCACGCAAGGCCTGCAAAAGGAACTGGCGCGACTGATCGACGCCTCCAAGGAAGGGCAACTCTCAGACCGCGGCAAGCCGGAGCAGTTCCAGGGAGCGTACGCCGAAATCGTTCGCGGCGTCAACACCATGCTCGACGCGATTCTGCTGCCGATTGGCGAAGGCAACCGCATCCTCGCGCAGGTGTCGAACGGCAAAATCGACGAACTAATTGCCGCAACCTACAAAGGCGACCACGAAAAAATGAAGCAGGCGATCAACAATGTCGCCATCGTGCTGCAAGGGCTTCAGAAGGAATTGGCTCGCCTGACCGACGCTGCCAAAGAAGGCCATCTCGCCGAGCGCGGCAAGCTCGATCAGTTCAAAGGAGCCTATGCCGAGATTGTGCGCGGAGTTAACGGCGTTCTCGACGCCGTGATTGCGCCATTGAATGTCTCCGCCAATTATGTCGACCGGATCAGCAAGGGCGACATTCCCGCCAAGATCACCGACACCTATAACGGCGACTTCAACACCATCAAGAACAATCTCAACACCTGCATCGATGCGGTGAACGCGCTGGTTGCCGACGCCGGCACATTGGTGAAAGCGGCGGTAGACGGCAAGCTCGCCACACGCGCCGACGCCAGCAAGCACCAGGGCGATTATCGCAAGATCGTCCAGGGCGTCAACGATACGCTGGATGCCGTCATCGGACCGCTCAACGTCTCCGCCAACTACGTCGACCGTATCAGCCATGGCGACATTCCGGCCAAGATCACCGACACCTACAACGGCGACTTCAACACCATCAAGAACAATCTCAACACCTGCATCGACGCGGTCAACGCGCTGGTCGCCGACGCCGGCACATTGGTGAAAGCGGCGGTAGACGGCAAGCTTGCCACCCGCGCCGATGCCAGCAAGCACCAGGGCGATTATCGCAAGATCGTCCAAGGCGTGAACGATACGCTGGATGCGGTCATCGGTCCGCTCAATGTCTCCGCCAATTACGTCGACCGTATCAGCCGCGGCGATATTCCCACGCGGATCACCGACACTTACAACGGCGACTTCAACGTACTCAAGAACAACCTCAACACCTGCATCGACGCGGTCAACGCGCTCGTGAACGATGCCGGCACATTGGTCAAGGCAGCGGTAGACGGCAAGCTGGCTACGCGCGCCGATGCCAGCAAGCACCAGGGCGATTACCGCAAGATCGTTCAAGGCGTGAACGACACCTTGGACGCGGTTATCGGCCCCTTGAACGTTGCCGCGCGCTATGTGGACATGATCTCGAAGGGCGATGTGCCTCCGCAGATCACCGACACCTACAACGGCGACTTCAACACCATCAAAAACAATCTCAACACGCTCGTCGTCGCGATGAACGACATCACGGCGGCAGCCGAAGAGGTAGCAAACGGCAATCTGACGGTCGAGCTTCGCGAGCGCTCGCCGCAGGACAAACTGATGCAGGCGCTGGCTTCAATGGTCAGCGGGCTCACGCGGACCGTCTCCGATATCCGCGGCATCGCCGGAGAGGTGGCGGCTGCCTCGCAGTCCATCTCGACGGCGTCGATCCAGGTCTCGAAGGGCGCCAGCGCGCAGGCGGCGGCGGCTGAGGAGGCCTCTTCTTCGATGGAGGAGATGGTTTCCAACATCAAGCAGAACGCCGACAACGCCTCGCAGACCGACAAGATCGCCAACAAGAGCGCGAAAGACGCTGCCGAAAGCGGCAAGAGCGTTCTGGAAGCCGTGTCCGCGATGAAAGAGATCGCTAACAAGATCTCAATCATTGAGGAGATTGCCCGCCAGACCAACTTGCTCGCCTTGAACGCTGCAATTGAAGCGGCGCGCGCCGGAGAGCATGGCAAAGGTTTCGCGGTGGTTGCGGCCGAGGTGCGCAAGCTCGCTGAACGCAGTCAGAAGGCGGCGGCTGAGATCAATCAGCTTTCCTCGACCACGCTCAGGGTTTCAGAAAAGTCCGGCGAAATGCTGGACAAACTGGTGCCCGATATTCAGCGCACGGCCGAACTGGTCCAGGAGATCTCGGCGGCAAGCAAGGAACAAGACACCGGCGCCGAGCAGATCAACAAGGCGCTGCAGCAACTGGAAAAAGTGATTCAGCAGAACGCCTCCGCCTCCGAGGAGATGGCCTCCACGACTGAAGAGTTGACCGGGCAATCCGATCAATTAGTCAGCGCACTGGGCTTCTTCCACACCGGAGACGAAGGCGGGCGCAAAGGCGCAGGGGTCAAGGCTGCGAGATCCGTGCCGGCGGCAATACATTCCGCAAAACCGGCCGGCCACACTTCCGTCGGCGCAAAGGCGGGCGGGGTCAATCTCCGGCTTAAGGACAAACACGACGAGCTCGATGGAGACTTCGAGCGTTACTAGGTGCTAGCCGGTGCTGGCCGCACAAGCAAAGATTCGCTCGTGCGGCAAGTACCCAGTCTTCACAGTGAGAGAGGAGTTGCAGTATGAGTGTTAGCGAAATCACGGAGACTCGGCAGTACCTTACCTTCAAGCTCGGCAACGAGATCTTCGCCACCGATGTGGCGAAGGTAAGAGAGGTGCTCGACCTGACCACCATTACACAAATTCCCCGGACGCCGGAGTTCATGGCTGGGGTCATCAACCTGCGCGGCAGCGTGGTCCCGGTCGTCGATCTCAGGCTTTGCTTTGAGATGTCGAAGACCGAGAGCACACGCAACACCTGCATTGTTGTTGTCGAAGTGCTGCTGGACAACGAATCGACCGTCATCGGCGCGCTGACCGATTCGGTCGAGGAAGTGATCGATCTTGAGCCGGACCAGATTCAGCCGGCACCGAAGATCGGTACCCAGATACGCACGGACTTCATCAAGGGGATGGGCAAGCGCGACACGCAGTTCATCATGATTCTCGACATCGATAGGGTCTTTTCGGCCGAGGAGCTTTCTGTTGTCCGCGGACAGGAAGTCAGCAAGCAGGAAGCCGCCAAACCGCTCGTCGAGAAACAACAGACTGTGGACAAGCAGCTAGTCGGAGCGGCTGCGTAAGGGGGGAATGGGGCGGTTTGCGCCGCCCCGTTCAAAGCATGACAGTACACGAAGAATCGATTTCCTCACGGGACTATACGCGGCTCTGCAACCTGATTTATTCCGAGGCCGGCATTCATCTGGGCGCAGAAAAAAAGACCATGCTCGAGGGACGCATCAAGCGCCGCCTCAAGACACTCAACCTTGTTTCTTATAGCGAGTATTGCGATTACCTGTTCGGACATGAGGGGCTCAAGGAAGAGCTCGTTCATCTGATCGATGTGGTGACCACCAACAAGACCGACTTCTTTCGCGAGTCGGGGCACTTCGATTTTCTGGTGGAGAAGGCGCTTCCCGAGATGGCCGAACGCCTTGCCGGACGATCGTTTCTGATCTGGAGCGCGGGCTGCTCAAGCGGAGAAGAGCCTTATACAATGTCCATCGTGCTGAGCGAGTACGCGTTGACCCATCCAGGCTTTCGCTTTCGCATTCAGGCTACCGATATCTCCAACCTCGTTTTGGCCAAAGCCGAGCTTGGTGTTTATAGCAACGACGTTGTTGCTCCAGTCGCGCCTCAGCTTAGAAAAAAATACTTCATGCGCAGCCGCGACCCTGGCTCTGAAAAACAGCGCGTGGTGCCGGAGTTGCGGCGGAGCATCGAATTTCGCCGCCTCAACTTCATGGATGCGGATTACGGTGTTGCAGAAAAGGTCGACGCAATCTTCTGCCGCAACGTGATCATCTACTTCGACCGTCCCACGCAAGAGCGCATCCTTCTCAAGCTCTCTAACTGCTTGACGCCGGGCGGATATATGTTTGTGGGCCATGCCGAGACCCTGCACGATATGAACCTGCCGCTTGTGCCGGTGGCTCCGGCTCTCTACAGGAGGACCAATGGCAGATGCTGAGTCAGTGGCCACGGCGGGATTGCCTGAGGTTTACCTCCAGCCGGGAGAGTCTCGACTGGTCAGGGAGCCGACAATTCTGCGGACACTGCTCGGCTCTTGCGTGGGCATTGCATTCTGGGTTCCGCGGCTGGGCCTGGGCGCGCTCTGTCATCCCATGCTGCCTCGTTCGCCTGCAAAATCGGCTGCAACCTTGACTCGTTCCGCCGGACGCCGCTACGTGGACTATGCTATTCGCGATCTGGCGCGGCAGTTTGACGCGCTCGGCGCGAATCGTGCCGAGGTCGAGGTGAAGCTCTTCGGGGGCGGTGATGTGTTGTTGATGATCGATGAATCGACGCGCCCCACCGTCGGCAGAATGAACAGCGAATCGGCGATGAAAGTGCTCGCCGAAGAAGGCTTCAACGTGACTGCTTCCTCTTTGGGCGGAAAACGCGGCATCAACATTTACTTCAACACAAAGACCGGAGAAGTGTTGCTGCAACGGCACTCCTGATCCGCGATTCGGATGACGAAACAGGCAGATCAACAAGGCCGCCGACATGATGCGAGAGGAAGCAACGAGGTTCGGATTATGAGTACCAGGAAGATTCGCGTTCTGATCGTGGACGACTCCGCCGTAGTTCGGCAGACGCTGCGCGATGTGCTCGAGTCCGACCCCGAGATCGAAGTGATCGCGACGGCCGGCGATCCGTTTGTCGCCGCTGATCGCATCGCCGAGCAGGTGCCGGATGTCATTACCCTGGACATCGAAATGCCGCGCATGGATGGTCTCACCTTCCTCAAAAAGATCATGAGCCAGCATCCAATTCCAGTGGTGATCTGCTCCAGCCTGGCCGAAGAAGGCGCGCAGAGCACCTTCCGCGCGCTTGAGTATGGTGCGGTCGAAATCATCACCAAGCCACGCATGGGCACCAAGCAGTTTCTTGAAGAATCTCGAATCGAAATCTGCAGTGCGGTGAAGGCGGCAGCGGGCGCAAGGATGCGCAATTTGGGCCCCAGTCATACGGTCGAGCCCAAGCTGAACGCCGATTGCATTCTCTCGCAAGGAACTCACGCCATGGCCGAGACCACTGAGAAAGTGGTTGCGATTGGCGCTTCCACAGGCGGCACGGAGGCGCTGAGGACAGTGCTCGAAGCGCTCCCTGCCGACACTCCCGGCATCGTGATCGTGCAGCATATGCCGGAGTTATTCACCCGCGCCTTTGCCCAGCGGCTCGACAGCCTTTGCGCCATCACCGTTAAGGAAGCTGAAACCAACGACACGGTGATTCGCGGGCGGGCACTGATTGCGCCAGGAAATCATCATATGCTGCTCAAGCGAAGTGGAGCGCGTTACTATGTCGAGATCAAGGACGGCCCCTTGGTCTGCCGGCATCGCCCCTCGGTCGATGTCCTCTTTCGCTCTGCCGCGCGCTATGCCGGACGCAATGCCGTCGGCGTCATCCTCACTGGTATGGGCGACGATGGCGCTCGCGGAATGTTGGAAATGAAACAGGCTGGCGCCGTGACCATCGCTCAGGATGAGGCCACCTGCGTCGTCTTCGGAATGCCCAAGGAGGCCATCAAGCTCGGCGGCGTTGACAAAATTCTGCCGCTGCAGTCCGTGGCGAGGGCGATTCTATAAAGATGATCGCAGGATAGAATTTTGATAAACCCGGTTCCGCAAGCCGAAGGCCGAGCGCCAGCACGGCAAGTCCCCGCAGGTGGCAGACAGCTATAATCCTTAGATGGGTTCTTGCGTCAGTCAGGGTGGTCAACGGGTATGAATCGATTTTTGCGCCTGCTGCGCTTCGGGCTGCCCTACTGGTTCCAGTGGTTGCCCGGCGTGTTGCTGCTGGCTATGGTTGGCCTTTTGGAATCTCTGCGGATCGTGCTCTTCGTTCCTATTCTGGGCGTGGTGCTCGACCCTCACAATCAATCCAATGAACTCAGGCTCTTTCCCATGGCGCCGCCCGGGTGGCAGTTCGATATTCATAGCTTTGTACCGCATCAACTTCACAATGCCTGGACAGTGGTGGCCTTTGCGCTGGTTGTCTCTACCGTACTAAAAGGGCTGAGCGACTATACCGGCACGTATCTCGTGAGTTATGCGGGCTTCGGCATGATCACCGATATGCGCAATCACCTTTATGAGACCACAATGCGCCGCTCGTCCAGCTTTTTTCACAAACATCCTACCGGCACAATTCTTTCCACACTCATCAACGATGTAGACCGTGTGCAGAATGCAGTTAGCTCCGTACTTGGCGACTTTCTACAACAGTTCTTTACTTTCGTCTTTACATTGCTCGCGGTAATTGCGCTAGGTGGGCGCCTTAGTTGGTTACTTCTCCTGTTCGTTCCGGTCATCATTACTTCTTCGCGCCGCATAGGCCGTTCGGTTCGCACGCGCACCCGCACAGGCCAGGACAAACTTGCTGAAATTCAGAATATTCTTCATGAAACCGTAACCGGCAATAGCATCGTCCGAGCCTTTAACACCGAGTTATGGGAGATACTTCGCTTCAAAAGCGCGGCTCGACGCCTCTTTCGCGCCAACCTGCGCAGCGTTCGCGTTCAATCCATTAGTTCGCCGTTGATGGATACGATTGGCGCAGTAGCGATCGCGTTGCTTTTGTGGGTTGGCCGCAATGAGATTTTGCATGGACGCATGACCTCCGCGGTCTTCATCACATTCATCGTTGCACTCTTCAAGCTCTACGATCCTGTGCGCAAATTTGCTTTCTTCTACAACAGCTTTCAACAGGCGATGGGCGCTTCCATTTCAATCTTCGGATACTTTGATGCAGTCGACGATGTGAAGGAGCGACCGCACGCCGTTGCGATGCCGCCCTTCAAAGACTCCATACGATTTGATAACGTGGGCTTTTCTTACTCCACCGACGAGGGCGAACATCAGATTCTGCACAACGTCGATCTTGAACTGCGCATTGGCGAAGTAGTGGCGCTGGTTGGCCCCAGCGGCGCGGGCAAGACCACCGTGGCCAAGCTGATTCCGCGCTTCTTTGACGTGACCTCAGGCCGCATTCTCATCGACGGTAGCGACCTGCGCGACTTCACGCTCGGCTCGCTTCGCCGTCGGGTTGCCCAGGTCACGCAAGAGACAATCCTCTTTAACGACACGGTGCGAAACAACATCGCCTACGGCCAGCCAGAGGTTCACCTCGATCTCGTGGAAGAGGCCGCGCGCAACGCTCTCGCACACGATTTCATCCTGCACATGCCGCAAGGCTACGACACGGTGATAGGCGAAAAAGGTTTCCGGCTCTCGGGCGGCGAACGTCAGCGCCTCTCCATCGCCCGAGCCATCTTGAAGAATGCGCCAGTGCTGATTCTCGACGAGGCCACTTCATCGCTCGATGCGGAGAGTGAGTCGCTCGTTCAGGCAGCGCTAGCCAACCTCATGCAGAACCGCACGGTGCTCGTGATCGCGCATAGGCTGGGAACAATTCGCCGCGCCAACCGCATTGCAGTTCTCGAAGACGGACGCATCACCGCCATCGGCCCTCATGAAGAGTTACTGATCACATCACCCACTTATCAGCGCCTCTATCAATTGCAATTCATGGATGTGCCCGAAACGCAGGGAATAGGAACCAGGGAATAAGCAGCAATAGACGAGCAAAGGATCAAAGTTATGCCGATTTATTCGATGACAGGATTTGCGCGCACACAAGTGAGCGTGCCCCTTCCCAATGAAGGTCAGCTCAATTACACGCTCATGGTCAAGAGTGTGAACCACCGTTTTCTGGATGTGCAATTGCGGCTCCCTTCAGGCCTCGACGCGTTAGAAGTGGAACTGCGCAAAGCGATCAAGGACAATCTCATTCGCGGCCACGTGGATTTGACCCTCCAGGTCGATCGCGGCACTCAGCAAACGGCGGGCTACAATCGCGATCTGGTCAATAGCTACCTCGCAGCCTTTGCCGCAGCGCGCGAGGAGCACGGCCTCGGCGGCCAGCCTGACCTGAATGCGATTCTGCGTCTGCCCGGTGCGCTGCAAAACGATAGCCGAGGCGACGAGGACCAGACCGTCCTGACAGAAAGCGTACAGCGCGAGATTGGCCCGCTGCTGGGGGAATTGAAGACCATGAGAGCGCGCGAAGGCGAGGCGCTTGAGGCGATTCTCACCGGCACACTCGATCGCCTGGCTGAAGCCACCGAAGGCGTTGCGGCAATGCGTTCCGAGGTCGAAGATCGCTACCAGGCTCGCCTCACTGAGCGGTTGCTCGCGGCCACAGGTCCGGAGTTCAATCGCCAGCGGCTGCTTGAAGAAGTCGCCGTCATGGTCGAGCGCAGCGATATCGCCGAAGAGCTTGAACGCATGACCACCCACATCGGCCACTTCCGCGAGTTATTGGCGGCCGGAGGTGAGTTAGGCAAAAAACTCGATTTCCTGCTTCAGGAGATGAATCGCGAGGCCAACACGCTGCTCTCCAAGACCGGTGGCGCAGGAGGGAAGGGAACTCGCATTACCGAACTGGGATTAGCCATGAAATCGGAGATCGAGAAAGCCCGCGAGCAAATTCAGAACTTGGAATAGAGTTATCGGCAGTTACCGAGGAGTTTAGGGATAACTATTGCTTATCCCTTTCCAAACCGATGAGTTATAAACAGGTTCTGAGAGGATAATTGCATTATGGCAGGAATTCTCTTCATCATTTCGGCGCCATCGGGCTCGGGCAAAAGCACACTGGTCAATGAAGTGCGCAAGCAGTTGACCGGCATCGAATTCTCCGTCTCCTGGACGACACGCGCCCCGCGTGGCTCTGAGCAGCATGGGCGCGAATATAACTTCACAACGCGCGAGGAGTTCGAACAGATGCTCGCCGCTGGCCAGTTTCTGGAGCACGCCGAGGTCTTCGGCAAAGATCTCTACGGCACGTCGCGCACTTCGCTCGATCAGGCCCGCCGCGAAGGTCACGATCTGGTCCTCGACATTGACGTGCAAGGCGCGGCACAGGTGCGCGCCAAAATGCCTGAGGCCGTCAGCATCTTTGTCATGCCCCCCAACCCCAAAGTGCTGCGCACTCGCTTGCGCAATCGCAGCCGAGCCGAGGGCGTCGTCGACGAGGAAGAGGTATACCGCCGCCTGAGCCAGGCGCGCAAGGAGATTGAGAATTATTGCGAGTACGGCTATATTCTAGTCAACGACATTCTTGACCGGGCGGTGGCGCAACTCGAGGCCATCGTGCTCGCAGAACGATACTATCGCAACGGCGAGCAAATCGCCTTTCGTTCGCGCCGGGTGTTGGAGGTAGCCGCAACCTGTTTGCAAGCCAACTCGCAGGAGCGGCTGAAACCCGTTCTGGAGGCCTTTGGAATTGGCCAGCCGCCAGACCAGCAACAGTTTAATTTTGGAGAAGACTCCGATGACGATTGAAACTGGATTCGATTCGAACTACCGCAAGGTTATGGTGGCCGCTCGTCGCGCCCGCCAGTTGCAGAGCGGCTCCCGCGCTCTAGTCTCCACTCAGTCCACCAAGCCTTGCCGCATTGCGCAGGACGAGATTGAGGCCGGCAAAATCGCCTACGAGAAAATCGAAACCCCGGTCGTCAGGCCGCTCGTTGAAGGCCCGGCCGTCCCCATTCTGGCAAGTTAGAGGATCCTGTTTGCAGGCGCGTCATCGTCGCCGATTTGTGCTCTGTGCGAATCGCCTCAGTGATATCCCTGTCCGCCGCGTTTTTTGTCGAGTTCAATAGCTTCGCGCGCGTCAGAGTGATCCGGCAATCTATGCAGGAATTGCGTCGTTGGTGGTCGAAACTTTGCCCGCATCGCCCATCCTTCTCGTGCCATTCACAATCAAAACCATTACAATCGAGCCATGAGAATAACCGTCGGTGTCTCGGGCGGAATTGCGGCTTACAAAGCGGCGGAGTTGGTCCGCGCGCTGCAACGCCAGGCCCTCGAAGTCCACGTTGTCATGACCGAAGCGGCAGCTCGGTTCGTTCAGCCGCTCACCTTTGCCGCGCTTTCAGGCCACAAAGTCATTACCAGCCTGTGGGACGAAGCGGGAACCGCCGACGGCGCATATGATTCTTCCATCGAGCACATCGGTGAGGCGCAATGGGCCGACGCGTTGGTCGTCGCTCCGGCCACCGCCGACATCCTCGCCAAGTTTGCCCACGGCATCGCCGACGACTTTCTCACCACGCTCTACCTGGCTACAACCGCGCCCGTGCTGGTGGCGCCCGCCATGAATGTGAATATGTGGGAGCATCCGGCCACCCAGGCGAATCTTGAAACCCTGCGCCAGCGCGGCGTCCGCGTCGTCGAGCCAGGCACAGGCGAACTGGCATGCGGCATGGTGGGCGCGGGGCGCATGGCCGAGCCTGCGGACATTGCCGAAGCCGTTTTGTGCGCTCTCGGCCGCTGTCACGATCTGGCTGGCGAGGTTCTGCTGGTCACTGCGGGAGGCACGCGCGAAGCCCTCGACCCGGTTCGTTTCATCGGCAACCGCTCCAGCGGAAAAATGGGTTACGCGCTGGCCGATGCCGCCCAGAGCCGTGGCGCAAAAGTCATTCTCATCAGCGGGCCATCGGCGCTGCATCCGCCCACGCACTGCGAAGTGGTCAAGGTCACCACAGCCAGCGAAATG